>Ga0310810_10000522_pt1 | contig 38904 bp, 28 predicted proteins | sample NCmetagenome_FD_207641 | JGI IMG/M metagenome (GOLD analysis project Ga0310810, IMG submission 207641) | Soil microbial communities from experimental microcosm in Duke University, North Carolina, United States - NC | ecosystem: Engineered > Artificial ecosystem > Soil microcosm > Unclassified ...
CAGATCACGGTCACGCAGCGCGAGGATGGCCGGCGCGACATCACGACCCAGATGCCGGACGGAAAAACCACGACGGAAACACGCGGCGGCAAGGAGCAGGACACGGCCACCGTGCGCCGCGAAGACGGCACCACCGTGACCGCCACGCGCAGCCCGGACGGCAAGATCGACGTCACGGTCACTTCCCCGCAGGGCGAAAAAATCGTCAACCCGGCGGTCGAGACGCCGGCCGCTTCTCTTCCGGCCCCCGAAACGCCCGCAGCTCCCGGCGCGGCCGCTCCGAAAGCCCAGCCTTCGGCTGTCCTTTCGTTCACGGATGAAGATGGGCGCGTGCACACGGTCGCGGTGAACGCCGACGGCGGGCGCGTGGAAACCACAACCGATGCGGCCAAGAACACGACGCAGACCCTCGAACGCGCGGCAAACGGCAGCACGGTCGAGACCACCGTCGCACCCGAAGGCACGACGCGCACGACAACGGTCCGCGACGATCAGGGCAATCAGATCCGAGTGACGGAACATCCGGACGGAAGCCGGACAACGGTCGTCACCGATCCCGCGACCGGCCAGCGCACGGTCATCGAGGAAAAACCCGTGCTTGCCTTCGACAACAGCCCCATGGGCAAGACCGAAGGCCATTTCGAAACGCGCGACGCGGAAGGCAAACTTGTTGCCGAAGGGCAGATGACGGCGGCCGGGCACATGATCACCACCGAGCACCGCGAAGACGGCTCGCAGACGCGGACTTTCACCGACAGCCGCGACCATTCAAGCAAAACACTGGATTATTCCGAGACCGGCTTTGGAACCGAAACCGTGCGTGACGCGGAAGGCAACGTGCTTTCGCAGCGCGAAGTTTTCGTCCGCGAGACCCGCGGCCAGGACGGTTCCCGCACCGTGACCGTGACCGACGCCGGGACCGGCGAAGCGACTTCTGAAACCTTCGGCGCGGACGGCTCGCCTTCTTCCTTCAACGATCATGCCGAAACGAGCTTTGATCCGGGCCGCGCCATTTTCGAGCGCCAGCGCGCCGATCTCGGCCTGTCGCAGAAATGGGAAGACCTGCGGCGCGACGAACGCGAGGCGTATGCGCGCGAGCAAAAGCGCCGCGACGACGTGGCCGAGCGCCAGCAGCGGGACTCCCAGTGGCGCGAGGCCGTGCAGCGGCATCAGGAAGAAGCGGCCGCGGCCGAGGAAGCGTACCTTGCCCGCATGGACGAGCTTTTCAAACAGCAGCAGGCCCAGATCGAGGCGCGGGGCCAGGCCGATCTCGCGGCTTACGACCAGCAGCTCAAGGAAGAGCAGATTCAGGCCAAGCGCGAATCGTACCAGCGCCAGCTCGAAACCGAGGCCCGGCAGGCCCAGTCCGCTTACCTGCAGCGCTACGAAGAGCAGGTCCCCAATCCCGGCGATCCCAGCCAGGTGCGGCAATTCCAGATCAGCGAAGTCGTGCGCAACACGCACGAGATCCGCGACGAGAGCCGCCAGGTCGCGGACACGGGAAAGATTCGCGAGCCGGACGGCCTTGGCGGCTTTGTCGAGCGCGACGCCACGCCGGAAGAAATTCAGAACGCGCAGATCCGCATCGGCCTGGCCAACAACCTCGACCGCATCCTGGCCGTCGAATCCGGCAATCAGGTAGCAAAGCTCGAGGCTGCGCAAAACTACAACCGCCTGCTCCAGCAGACGGGCTATGACGGCAATGCGCGCGACATCCTGCTCGACAAGCCGCTTTTCCAGGATTCGCTGGAAATCAACGACCTGCGCCATGCCGTGAGAAGTTCCGGTAATGCCGCGGTCGACGCGTACGAGCGCGCCGCGCTCGACACCGCTGCCGGCACCGCGCATCAGAAAATCGAAGACGGCCTCCTGCGCGGCGCGAGTTTCGTGACCTTTGGTCTGAACGACTGGTTCGCCTCGCTGAACCCCGGCAATTCTTTTCTGCAGGCCGCGGCCGGCGTGAAGACTTCGGGCGCGGACATCGGACGCGATCTCAGCCGCGGCGAAAGGTTCTGGGAGCTGGGGTCCGGGCTCGTGGATCTCGGCGTGGACATCGGCAGCGGGCTTCTGCTTCAGGAAGCCACGCGCATGCCGGGCTCGCGGCGCGTGGTCGCGGACGGCGATATGCAGAACCCGCATTACCATTACGACGTGGACACCGGCCTTCCGGGCACGCGCATGGCGCGGCCGCGCGGCGGTCCGGAAATCGGTTCGGAAATGCCGGACCTTGATCTTGCTTCCGGCGCGAAACCGCGCGGTGCCGTGCGCATGGCCGAAGAAGCCTTGCACGATGCCGCGCCTTCGCGGGGCATTTTCGATCGGATGCCCGGCCGGCGCGAACCGGAAACGGAAATCCCCCGCGCCGCCGGAGAGCCGGAACCGCCGGCCGCTCCGCACCCTGCGCAGCCATCGAACACGCCGCCTCCCGGACTCAGCCGCGAGCAGCTGCAGGACTGGCATGACCGCAACGGCATGCATGACCTTGGCGAAGGTTCGGACGGAGGCGACGACATGCTTCCGGGCACGGGCCTGACCACGCGCCCGGCCGGCGCTTACAGCAATCACCTGACCCAGGACGAAATCGACAATCTCTTTCAGCCCGGCCGCACGCAGTTCACGGGCGAAGAGATCACGCAGAAGGCCGACCTCATCCGCACGGGCCGCGCGCCGCGGGAGCAGCTCGATCCGGATTCTTCGCTGGGGCTTGATCTCGGCATGCGAAAAGCGTTTCCGGAAATCAATCTCCGAAATCCCCTCGGCAGCAGGCCTCCCGCGGCGCCGAACGTAAATGGCCAGACGCAGGCTTTTAATAACGTTCTTCCCACGCCCGCCGCGCACAATTTCGATCCGCATGCCACGGGGGAGTTCAACGGCGTTTTGCCCACGCCGCATCCCTCGGACCGCGCTTTTTTCCCCAACGGCGGGGGCCCGGAAGTCCCGCGGTCTTCTTCGTTCGATCCGAACGCCACCGGACAATTCAATGCCACGCTGCCCGTGCCGCGCCCCACGGACAAACAATTTTTCCCGGGCCGGGGTTTTGATCCGGCCGCCACGCAGGAATTCAATGCCGCGATTCCCACGCCCGCGCAGCGCGTTTCAGGCGCCGATACGCAGCGCTTCGACGGCGTGATCCCCGCGCGCAATCTCGATCCGAACGCCACGCAGAAATTCGACGCCGCCATTCCCCCTCCTTCGGAACGCACGGGAGCAGGTTCCACGCAAAAGCTCGACGCGGTCCGCACCGGGCCGGGCAGCACGCAGGAAATCCCGCGCGCCGAAATTCCGACAGTCCCGATTCCGAAAAAGCCCATCACCGACGAGATGGTCTACTCCTTGAATCCGCCGCGGCCCATGGACGTGGACCTGCAGGCGCAGGTGCCGGACATCACGAAAAATGCGAAGCTCGCGCGCCAGCGCACGGAACACTGGATCGACCATCCGGAAGTCGAAGCGGGACTGGATGGGCAGGTGCGCGAGATGCTGCGCATCGGCGCGGAAGCGGGATCCGTGGACGCGCGCCGCATCCTGGAGCATGGCCCGGCGTACGGTTATCAGCCGGACATGGACGCGCATCTGGGGCTTTTCAATCCGAAGGACAACGTGGCGCGCATCAACCCTTACGTGACGCGGCCTCAGACCAAAGCGGACAATCTTCAGACGCGCGATCCCGTGGCCCTCGCGGGCACGATCATCCACGAGACCGCGGGACACGGCCGCGGCCTTCCGGACCAGATCCCGAATCGCGGCGGCACTTACGGCGCTCCGCCGGCCGCAGCGCCGGGCACGCCTAAATCCGAATTGCCGCTCGGTCAGGGACAGGGACAGGGCTACAACGAATTCCGCGCGTTCTTCAAGGAAGCGGCGTATTACGAACGCATGCGGCAGGTGGATCCGGCTCTCTTGGACGGCCTGGACCCGTCGTCACGGCGCCTCGCGGACAAATTTCATGACGCCGTTGCGGAGAACAATCCTCAAGCCCTGCGCGATGCGATCACGGCCGAAATCGCGCAGCGGCAATACGAACGCTTTTATCCCACGCCGGACAAATACGCGCGGGCCCTCACGCCGGCCGCGGGCGGAAGCAATGCCCGCGCGCGCGACGCCTTGAACGGCGGCGCTCCCGCGCAGGACCTCATGCCTCCGAACGTGGACCTGAACAAAATCTTTCCCGCGCCGCCGAGACCCAAACCGACGATCGTCTATCCGCCGGGAAAAGGGCCGGCCCCCTCTTCGGAACCGGACAGCCGCGCCTCAGCCGGCCAAAGCCCTTCCTCGGAAACGCCGTTGTCTTCTAAAATCACGGATGCCGCGGACGAAGCCCGGCAAAGCGTGACGGGACTCAAGGAAGATTCCACTTTTCAGAAGCCATAACAAGGCGGGTCAGGCGGACGTAACGGAAGCAGGCAGGGTGTCGAAGCCGCGGGCAAGCCTTCCAAAATAAAGATCCGCGGCCTGCTCCCGGAACCGCGGCGGCATGAAGCCGCCGTCCATCAAACGGCAGACCACATTCCTCACGCGCGAATGTCCCGTCGCGGTTTTGCGGCTCATGGCTTCAGAGCGGCTGAGCGCGTAATCTTCGGCCGTGAAAATCAGCGGCTCACCTTTGTGTTCCGCGCGCACGGCCAGGGCGCGGATCGTTTCCAGATAATGTTTGCGGATGTAATCTTCGATGAAAGTGTCGCCGAGTCCCGCCATTTCCAGCCGTCCTCCGATGATGCCTCCGGAACTCGCGACGAAATGCGGGATCGAGATAATGCCGCGCCCGGCGAGGAGAAGTTCCGCGGCCCGGCTCACGCCGTAATTCGCGCCGCCGCACACGACCTTGGCCTTCACGGCATCCGCGTTCGCGCCATTGACGCTCTCCTGGCGCGCGCACGGGGCCAGGATGTCCACGTCCAGCAGCAGCAGCTCCTCGTTGGAAAAAGTCCGTCCCTTTCCATAATGAAAAATGCAGCGATCGCCGGATTTGCCGCGCAGGAAAGACAGGTGCTCGACGTCCAGGCCCTCCGGATCGTAAAGCCCGCCGCAGGCCGTGGAAACCGCGACGACTTTGACGCCCTTGCGCCGGGACATCAATTCCGCGACGGCGCTGCCCACGGATCCGAAGCCTTCGACGGCGAGGGTCGAGCCCAGGAGCGCGAGCTTGCGCCGCTCAGCCGCGACTTCGATGCCCATCATGACTGTCAGCGCCGTGAAATAAGCGGATCTTGATCCGCTGCGGTTCTGGTAGACCATGCCCGCGCCCTCGTGGAGCACGGCAAGGTCCGCGGCCGTGCTGCCCATGTCCGTCCCCGTAAAATAAGCGCCGGTTCTCAGGAACGGCGCGATTTTTCCGCCGAAGACGCGCAGCCTTCGCTTGCGCTCTTTTTCGGGGCAATCCCGCGGGACAATGAGGCCGGCCTTGGCGCCGCCCATGGGCTTTCCCACAAAGCCGAATTTCAGCGTCATGCAGTGCGCGAGCAGCTTGATCTCTTCGGGCGTCACGTCCGGCAAAAGCCGAAGGCCGCCGCAGGCTTTACCCTGGACCAGGCGGTCGATCATGAGATAGCCGAGCGGGCTGCCGCCGTCCTGGACCGTGACCGCGATTTCGGGAGTAAAATTGGAAAGAGTCCCGGTGATTTCCGTCATGATTCGAATCGTAATCGCGGGGCAGACCGCGCGCCATAATCAAAACGCTCGAAATAAAGTAGGGGCTCGGAGCAGGATCCGGACTCTTCCCGGATCGAGAAACTCCCCGACAGACGCGGCCTCTTTTTTCGGCTACTTTGGGCCTCGAAAGCGAGGCTGCCATGGAAAAAATCATCCCCATCTCTTCGATCCGGGAAGAACAATCGAACGGCCGGTCGCGCGTCATCGCCGAAGTCGACGGATTCCCCGTCTGGTTCGAATCCGAAGACGCGGTTTTGAAAGCGTCGCCCGAAGCCTATGCGTGCGCCTTTCTCGTGGCAGGCCTCATCCATGAATCCCGGCTGGTGATGGAAGATGCCCTCAGCCCTTTGTGGCGGAAAAACATCGCCATGCTCATGAGCATCTTCAACGAGTGGTGGGGGCTGCCCTGCCTCGCGCCCGAAACCCCGGAGGCCGCGGCCGCGGACTATCAAAACGGCCATGCCCGCGAGACCGGGCTTTTGTTTTCCGGAGGCGTGGATTCTTTTCATTCGCTGCTGCGCGGGAGATACCACCCGCAGCGCCTGATTTTCGTGCACGGTTACGATATCCCGCTGGAAGACGAAGAACGCATGGACGCGTTTTACCGTTCGTTCGACGAGGTGAAGGAGCGGACGGGCGTGAGGCCCACGCTCGTGCGCACCAATCTTCGCAAGCATCCTCTCGTTCAGCCGCCGTACTGGATGCAGATTCACGGAGGCGCGCTGGTGGGCGTCGGGCATCTGATGTCGCATGAAATCGACCGGCTGCTCATTTCGTCCACGAACCCGTACAGCGTCAGCCTTCCCTGGGGCTCGCATTGGCGCATCGACGCGCTGTGGTCGTCGGAAAAATTGAACGTCGTGCACGTGGGCGCGGAACGGACGCGCAACGACAAGCTGCGCGAGATCGCCCCGGAGCCGCTCGTGCAGCGCAGCCTCCGCGTGTGCCTCGAGAACAAATCCCGGACGGGAAACTGCTGCCAATGCGAAAAGTGCCTGCGAACCATGCTCGTGCTGCATCAGGCCGGACGGCTGGAGCAGTTCAAGGACGTGTTCGACCTCAGCGTGCCGCTCGCGGACAGGTTCCGCGCTGTGAAGCCGCCGACGCAGACCATGGAAATCCTGCTGAAGGGATATCACGATCTGCTGAACCGCGGGCTGGAACCGGATCTGGACGAAGCCGTGCGCGGCTTCCTGGGCCGGTATACTTCGGCAAAGAATCAGCATTCCGGACGCGTGCGCCGCCTTCTGGGGCCGCGGGTCACGCGCTGGCTGAGAGAAAAAATCTACGTGAACTAGACGTCCACACCCGCATCCGCGCGCTTGTCCGCGCCGGCGACCGCCAGGCCTCCGGCCCCGGCGAACGCCAGCGACGCGGCGAACGCGGAAAAACCCGCGCCGAAAGAAAAAAGCAGAAGCGAATCTCCCTGTTTGGGGCTGCGCTCTTCCAGGATATTTTTCAGGACGTAGAGCACGCTCGGCGACGACATGTTACCGTAATCACGCAGGACCGCGCGCGAGGGTTCCATGTCTTCTGCGGTAAGATCCAGCGCGGCGCGGATGCCGTCCAGGACCTTTCGTCCGCCCGGATGAAAGGCAAAATGCCGGAACCCGCCGCCTTCTTTTTTCGAAATCCGTTCAAATAGGTTCCGGACCGCCAGGGCCGCGACCTCCGGCACGCGCGGGCTGATGACGTTGCTCAGCCGCGAATGCGCATGTTCGAAGCGAAGGTCATCGCGGTACTGCGGCCAGAGAATGGACTCGAACTTCCCGATCTCGAAGCCCGGGCCCGGGTCACGGCGCGACAAAAGGCAGGCGGCCGCGCCGTCGGCGAAGATGCAATTCGAAAGGATGAGGTCGATGCGGTCGCCCCAGGAAAGCGCGGCCGAAGAAACTTCCGCGCAGAGCACGATCACGCGGTGGCCGGGATGATTCTGAAGATAATTGTCCGCGGTGCGCAGCGCCGGAAGCGCGGCCGCGCATCCGATGCCGACGAGGTCGGCGGTGTAAATGTCTTCGCGCAGCCCCGCGGCTTCAGCCACATAAGAAGAAAGGCCGGGGCACAGATAGCCCGTGCAGGTCGTGACCACAAGGCCGTCGATCTGGTGCGGCGCAAGGCCCGCGCGCGCGATACATCCCGCCACGGCATCGCCGCCGATCTGCGAAGCCACTTTCTGGAAACGGCGGTTGGCCTCATCCGGAGTCTCGCGGTCGACGGTGCCGAGGCTTTCCATGCCGAAATAACGCGTGCGGATTCCCCGGTCGGACAGGAAGCGGCGGTAAAAAAGCGCGGCCCTTTCCGGAATGAGCTTGCTGCGCAGGACGTGCTCCGCGATTTCTTCCTGCGTGAAACCGGAAGCGGGATTCTGCGTTTCGACCGCGATAATTTTGGAACGGGGCATGACTTCTCCTTCCCGGACGGAATTAATTCTCGGGCAAAGGCGCCTGCTTGTCGAGGGGATTTCTGCGGAAGGAACGATCGGAAAACGGCAGGCTGTTCCCGAGGGGATTCCCCTACTTCAGGACTTGGATCCTGGCGGAGAGATACGGACGTAGGTGCCGTCGCCGCCCGTGATCCAGGATTTTCTCTGGTCGACGGCCGGCTTAAGCGTCTTCTCGTCGAGGATCGGCGCGTTGTTGTCCACGATGACCTTGCCTTCGTCGTCGTTGTCCGCGTAATCGTCCTGGTTGTACCAGGTCTGCAGGTGCTTGAGCCAGCGCTCGTTGCTCGAGTAATCCTTGCCGTTCGAAGGCTTGGGATCGTCCTTGAAGCTCGGGTTAAAATCATCCAGCGAGCCATGGATGTCTTTGACCCGGAGAATCAGGTCCAGGTCGCGGTCATAGGTCAGGTCATTGACGCTGTCGAAAACGATGCTGCTGGAACGGAAGGCAGCTTCGGGGGTCCATTGCCGGAAACTGACGTCGGGATACTGATCGTTCAGCCCGTTCTCGGCCTCGTGCCAGCCCATCTGGATTTTCTCGATGTCGATGAGCTGTCCGGAAGCAAGGTTGAGCGCGGCCGCATTGACCTGTTCGAACCTGGGATGAATTTTGCCGCGGATGAACGCGATGTGGTCGATCACGGCAAAATTCCCGTCTTCCATCTGAGTCCCGGCGGGCGCGGTTTCTTCGAAGCCGGTGAACTTCGCGCGGCTGTAGACGATCCCATTCTCGCGCTGAGACGGAAAGATGTTCGTGATGGCGGCCGGTGTGGCCCGGCCGATATAGCCGCGAAGCAGGTCCCAGTAGCGCTCGGGGTTCGTTGCCAGCAGGCCTTCCATCATGGCGCGGAAACTGGTTTTGGGATTGGCGATAATGTTGGCGATCGAGCCCTCCACCACTTCCCCGGAATTGTCCGAGCCCGTGTCCTCTCCGAGATGCGTGTAATCGCCGGTTTCGCCGGGCCTGACGCCTCCGGCTCCCCGCCAGATGATGTTCCAGTAAAGGCTCGGCGAACCTTTGCCCGTGAACCCGCTGACCAAAATTTGAAGGCCCTCGGCCCAGCCTTCGGTCAGGGCAAATCCCTCGTCGCTGTGGCTGCTAGTCATGTGGTGCCAGCCCGGATAAGCCGTCTTGGGATAACGCTCGGGATTATAAATCGAATATTGAATCAGGTGCCCCATCTCGTGATAAAACGTGGCCCACTGGTCGGTCTTGTTGATCCCGCAATTGATCGTCTTCGTGCTTCCGCTCGCGCTCGGCCAGTAGTCGGGCTTCGCGACCCGGATGTCGAGAGTCACGTCGGAATCGAAGGTGAAGTTCGGCACGCCCTGGCTCGCGATGTAAGCGAACACCTCGCGCACGGCCTTGATGCCGTTGACTTCCGGCCCCAGCGCGGGCTCGCCCGGAGCCGAAGGCACGTTGATCCGCGTATCGGCCGTAATATCGGCGTAATAGCCGTTCAAATGGTTCGCGGTGCTGAATGTCAGCGTGGACGAACTGCTGTCGTGCACGGCCTTGACTTTTTTTCCGGGTGCAAGCGTGGGATGGATAGGAGACTCATAATAGACGAGCAGGTAGGGGTCGTCTTTATCTTTCACCTTGCTTGAACTGTAGCGTCCGGCCGAGTTCGTGTAAACGCATTCGCGTTCGCTGTCGAAAAAGCCGGGGTTGTAATCCATGACACAGACCTTGATCTCAGGGACAGGATCGCCGTTGGAATCGCGGATGATGCCCGAGACCGTGAGCGCCGAGGCTTCCCCCGCCGCCAAGAGGCCCCAGAACGCGGCCATCAGGAAAATTTTGGACGCTCTTAAACCTGTTGAATGCGCCATGTGTCTTTGTCCTTGCGGAAGCCGATCATCTTCTCGCCTTCCGCGGATTCGGTTTTGCCATCCGCGTTCCGCGTCGCTTTGACTTTGCAGGTCACGCTGACGCCGGCCATGCCTGTCTCGGACCACTGCGGCGAACCGCAGTCCCGGTATTCCAGCGCGGTGATTTCGCCGCTTTGGATCGCGGACAAAATCCCGGCTTTAAAAGGAGAGACGGGATCGAACAGGGCTTCGATTTGCGGCATGTCTTTGCGGGCAAGCGCTTCCGAAAGCTGTTTCAGGATGTCCTGAAAGATTTTCACGTCCGGCAGAGGCCCGAGATCGAAGGTGCGCTTCTTGGCCCAGTATGACTTATTGATGCGGCCCGCGGCGTAAGTCGCCTCGTTCGCGATCTCCTCCGCAATCTCCGGACTCGCGGCCTGCGCGAGCGCCGTGTAATCGACATTCTGCGCTTCCTGCCAAAGCTGCTCATCCAGCAGCACGGATTCCAGCGGATTTTCTTTTTCGAGTTTGCGCGAAACTTTCCCGAGGGCAAGAACCCGGCGGCCTTCCGGAGAAACCTTGGCATAGCGCGGATCGCGCGCAAGCGCGTCCGCTTCCTTTTCCGCGTCCTCGGGCCTGGCGGAAACAGGTTTTTTATCGGCCAGGAATTTCTGCGTCTCCGCGAGATAGGCCAGGGACGGATCCAAGACTTTTTTGAGCGGCGCATCGCCCCAGGGCTCGAGCGCCTTTGTTAAGTCAGCCTGCAGCTTGTCGAGGTCTTTGGAAAGGCCGTCGTCCACCTTTCCCTTGCCGTACTGCCAGCGCAAAAGGTCCGCAATGGCGGCCGCGGCTTTCACCTGCGCGTAAGCGGGATGCCGCGGATCGGAGGCCAGGTCCTTCAGCAGGGCGACGGTCTTGTCCGTTTTCCCTTCGTGAAAAAGATCTTTGGCCTGGATGAATTCCAGCTCCAGCTCCTTTTCATCGTCGGAAATGTGGGCATGCGCCGGCCGCAAGGGGGCGAGCAGAAAAAGGGCGATTGAAAAAAGAAAAAGCTTTTTCATCTTAGTAGAGTTCGATCTCGGTTTCGTACGGATCGCTTTGCGGCGTGCTGGGGTCGGTGTCGAGTGAGTTGCCCACGCCGTCGAAATTATCGTAGACGGAGATGGTCCACTTGCCGTCTTCGAGGCGGCTCAGCGTAAAAGGTTTGTCCACGTAAAGCCGCTTTCCGTAATTGCCCGCGGCCAGGCCCGGGATAGTCGTCCGCAGGATGTCCCCGCCGAAGAAATCATGCTCGGCAGGCCCCTTCAATTTGATGCGCGTGTACTGAATCGTGGTGTCGAGGCTGGAAGCCCGCGTGGCGCTGCCCGCCTTGAGGTCACGGATATCGGCCTGGATCACGAGCTTGGTGTCCACGTATTTGCTGCCCGCGGACACGCAGCGGGGCTTCGCCGCCGCGATCTCGATTTCGTACGGACCGTTCTTCGGGTTCGCGTACGCGCCGATATGCGGTTCCTGATTCCACCGGGCCTTGGGCCACGTGGTTTCGTGCGAGCCGATCGTCCCTTCGAGGTCCGCGCGCCGGTACACGACGTCGCCGTTTTTATTGTACACCCGCATTTCCAGCTTTCCGAACTGCGCGCCTTCTATTTTATATTTCACCGTCAAGTCGTCGCCCAGCATGAGCGGCGCATTGGCCGGGGTGGAAATTCCGGGCCCCAGCGGCGGGACATCGGCCGATTCAATCGTGATTTTTCCGACTTTGATTTCGTAAGGCGGGAGCGGCAGCGCGCCGTCGGGATATTGAATGCTGCTGTCGGTGGCGGTTCCTTCCACTTTCACGTCGCCGGCGGACGAAGGCGCCTGGAACACGATGCTGTCCAAAATTCCAATCGTCGTGCCGGCCGAAGCCTTCCACTGGTAAGTCGTGGCGTCGTGCAGCTTGTACTGCACTTCCGGCGCCGAACATTTCGGGCCGGAACATTGCGCGTGGATCGTGTCCACGTCTTCGGTCGGCGCGGTCAAAACCGTGTAACTGTCCGCGCAAACGCTGTACGCGGTATCGTGCTCTTCGGTCTTCTTGATGCCGGAAGCCGCGTCCCAGGAAGTCACGGGCTTGCACGGGCAGGTTGGAGGCGGATTCGTGACCGTGGGATAATCGAGGGACGGCGACACGACGGCCACGCTGCCCACTTCCTTGCGGCCGATCAGGTTGATCGTGACCGTTTCCGTGACGGGCGGGTCGTCGAGATCCGCGACGTACGGCGTATCGTCAATGGTCAAAAGAATGGCCACGGTGCGGTCCGCGCCCGGCGGCAGGGAGTCCGGCGCCACGTACACCGCGGCAGGACCTTCCGCGACCGCGGAACGTTCCTGCGGGTAATACGGATTGCTTTTGAGCCAGCCCGGCCCCGCGATCAATTCCCAACGGAAATGCAGCGGCGATGCGAGCGGGATTTTTTTCAGGGACTGGCAGGATTCGCAGGGCCGCTTGCACACACCGCTTGTCGTGGCGATCATGACCTGATTGCCGCCCATCGTGGAACCGCCGCCGGTTCCGGTTCCCGCGACAGGGCCGTCCGTGATGCCGCCTCCGCCGCCCGGCGTGCACGGCGAGCAGGAGCCGCATTCCACGCCCTGCTGGTTGCACGAGACGGTCAGCATGTCCATGTCGATGGCATTGACGGCCAGCGGAAATTCTTTCCCGAGCGGCACGCGCACGTCGGCGCCGGCGGGCGAAGCGTATTTGATTTCGATCGGTTTTTCCGCGGACCAGGTGTTCACCTGATGGCAGCAGCACGCGCAATCGGATTTTTCGTCGGTTGTCGGCGGCTGCGAGGGCGGATAGCTGGGACGGTAAATCGAGGGCGTGATCGTCGGCGTCAGCGTGATGGATTCGGAAATGGACGGCGGCTGCGAATACGGCACGCTCGGCGTGATGGTGCGCGATTCGCTGATGCCTTCCGAGATGCTGACGCTCGGCGTGATCGACTCGCCTTTGTACGGCGACTGGGTCGTGACGGGCGGCAGCGACGTGGTCTTTCCTCCGCCGCCGCAGTCTTTGTCCAGCTCGACGAACGTGTAGCGCAGGATCCGGATGGCGTAAAAACTCTTGTAATGCCCGGTCCTCAAATCCTTGCAGCAAAGCGAAACGTCTTCGGCCACGAGGTGCGCGTCGTCCTCACCCAGTTCCTCCGCGCTTTCCACTTTGATGCGCGGGCATTCGCCGAGATCGCCTTCGAACACCGCGGGCTGGCCGGGCTTGACCACCTGCGTCTTGCCGCCCACGCTGACTTTGATGGCGTGATGCCAGATGTTCATGACCGCGAGCGACGTCAGTTTGCAGCATTTGTTGATGTCTTCCCCGCCCGGCGCCTGGGTGATGTTGACGGGCGTGTTTACATTAACCGTGGACTTGCCTTTCTGGATCTCGACTTCGACTTGGCCGGTCTGGGCCACATCCTGGGTCACGGGAAATTCCACGACCGTGACCACCGAGGGCGGCGCCGCGGGCTCGTCCGCCGCGCCGGTGCTTCCGTCATTTTTGTGCATCGCGCGCCCGACAAGATACGTCAAGGCGCCCGCGGCCGCCTGGCCCGCGACCTGTTCACCCATCGAAGAGCCGCCGCCGGAATGTCGGACGTAGTCTTCCTCGTCGGAATAAGTCGCGCGGCCCGGCGGAGGCGCCAGCAAAAATCCGATGAGTGTCAGAGCCAGCAGACGCCGCTTCATGAATGCTCCTGCGCGGGGCCATTGATCTGCTGCGGCGCCTGGCCCGCGTCGTCCATTTGCGGATTCGCGTAATGCTGCCTTGCCGTGGGCATGAAATTAAAAGGAAGCCGGCGGATCCGGCCTTCGATGACTTTGCCGTCCGCGGTCTTGAGCTTGACGCTCTTGATTTCGGTTTCGCCGTCCGGAAATGAATTCAATTCCATCACGAACAAATCCGGCCGCGGACGGTAGGCCTGTCCGATCAGCGAGACTTCTTTTTTGCCCTTGGCTTCGATCCACTGGTGGGGATAAGGCTGGACGCCGGTAAGGTCCTGCGTGATTTGCGGGCCGTCTTTTTTCCGGGCCTCGGCGGACGGATGAAAGAAAAAGGAAAACAGCAGAAGGAAGAGAAGAACCCGGATTGGCGTTTTTGTGGCAGCCATACGATAAGGGGTGGCTCCTTGGCGCCTCTATAATACCGGGAGTTGGGATTGTTGCAAGGGAAAGCTTAGCGTTTCAGGCAGGCCGGAGTATAATGCGCCCGAATGACTTCTTCCTTTTTCCGTTCCTCTATTTTGCTGGCGGGACTTCTTTGCCTGGTTCACGGCAGCGCCTTCGCGGCTTCGGAAGACTCCAAAGCCAAAGGCGACCGGCTCCTGCTCGAGCAAAAACCGGAAGCGGCGCTGCGCGAATACGAGAAGGCGCTGGAAGCCCATCCGGACTCGACGGCCGTCCTCTTCAACATGGCCATCGCCTTCTATTCCGAAGGGAAAATCCAGGAAGCGATCTCGGCTTTGGAAAAAGCCGCGGCCTTGAACCCCGGCGATGTCGAAGCCGGATACAACCTGGGATGCCTGTGGCTTGAAATGGGCGACATTGCCAAGGCGGAACTGCTCTTTAAGGAAGCCGCGCTTCACTGCCCCGAAGATTCCGAATTTTATCCGCGCCTTGCCGACGGTCTTGGGCTGATCGAAGAGTTAAAAGAAACTAACCCCTCAGCCCAAGACCTGTTGTCTCTTGTTTCTAAACACGGCTTTCCCGCACGTAACGTATGACCTCGCGGTCGCCACGGCGGGCATCGTAAGGGATCACGTGAGGCTTGGTCCCCTCGCCCTTTTCCAAATCCTCATCGCTTCTGATGCGGGTCGTCACCAGCGTCGTCTGCGGGTATCCGTACATCCCGCCATAACGGGCGCGCGCGAATTTTTCGTAAGCGACGATCGGCTTCGTCCCGGAATAAGCCCTCTGAAAATCCTCCAGGGTAAAATAATAAACTCCCGGTTCGGCCGGCGTCTGGAAAGTGCGCACCGTCTCGACGGTCTCGACGGCAAAAGCGGGAACCCCCATCGCACTCACTAAAAGCGCCAGAACAATTCCTTGAAACGTTTTCATGATGTTACCCTCCTCCCTTTCAATGCCCGCATTATTATGGCAAGGCGTGTGGAAAGCGGCCATCGTGCCGGAAGGGAAACGCTTGTCGGGAAAGGGCGCGGGAAAAAGTGGGGCAGACCTTGTGCGGTGCGCAAAAGGTCTGCCCCGGGAGAGGTTTATCTCTTGCCGGCAGCCTGAGCGAAAAACGCGTCGGCGGCTTTCTGGACCTGCTCATGCGTGAGGTCCTGCTTGGGCGTGGCAATCATCCACGAGTAGCCGAAAGGATCGACGACCTGGCCCACGCGGGCGCCCCAGAACATGTCGGCGACGGCCATGAGCTCTTTGCCCCCGGCCGCGACCGCCTGCTTGAACGTCGCATCGACGTCGGGCACGCTGAGGTACATGCCGATGGGCGAAGCCCCGATCGTTTCCGCGCTCTTGCCGCATTTTTCCGAACCCGGCATTTCATCGCCCATCATGATGACCGATTCGGCGATCTGGATGGTGGCATGCATGGTCCCCGATCCGTCGGGCCTGGGGTACAAGTCCAGGAGCTTCGCGCCAAAAGCTTTTTTGTAATACTCGATGGCCTTCCTGGAATCTTTGAACGTAAACGTGGGTGTAACGGTCTGCTGATGCTTCGCCATGGTTTCTCTCCTTGAGGGGGATCTTAAAAAGCCGGTTACGTTTGGGAGCACCTAGGCTAGACCTCCTTGAATCGCTTGTCAAAAAGAAACCCGGCATCGTTTGTAAAATGTGGGTTTTCCCGACCGCCTTTATATATGGAAGAGCGTCCTGTAAGGCGTCCTATAATTTCGCGGCAAAAATGATCGTTATTGATTAAAAAAGCACCTGTTTGCAATTCCTCAGGGCATTGGCTATCCTTACTAGCGAACCGTAAGGAGCCCGTCATGAAAAAACTTCTGCCCGTCCTTCCCCTTTTTCTCGTCCTCTTTTCCACCGCCGCGCACGCGGACGTCTACACCAAAAGCCAAGGCATGAACGGCATGGGCACGTCCGAAATGTGGGTGAGCGGAAAAAAACAGCGCCTCGTGGTTTCTTCTCCGCTCGCGCAAGGGATGATGGGCGACCAAATCTCGATCACGCGCGTCGACAAGGGCGTGGAATGGGACATCGACATGGAGCTCAAGGCTTACCAGGAAAAACCCATTCCGATTCCTTATAAAGAAGGAAGCGACGAAAGTCTTACTCCTGAAGAGCAAAAAGAGATGGAGGCGTACAAGAAGCAGATGGACAAGGTGCCGGATGCCGTGGCGAACGACCCCTGCGCGCAGTCCAAGAAAGTCGGGGAAAGAACCATCGCCGGGTTCCAGGCCGAAGGTTACGGGCCCTCGTGCCCGCAGCAAAATTCCATGATCGGCGCGATCTGGCTTGCTTCCGACAAAGATCCGAAGGCGGCGAAGATCCAGAAAGAAATCTCCGCGTTCGAAAAAGCCAAGGTCGATTCCCAATACTCCCTCTACCCCGCCAAAGAACGCGAAGAGCTGATCAAGTCCATGACCCTGATCGGTTCCGCGCTGGCGCAGGGCATGACGGGCATGCCGTACGCGAAAAATTTACCCGAACGCCTGGCGCTGGCCATGTCGCAGGCCGGACAGGACGAGAATGGCAACGCGGTGGAAAACATGCTGTTCGAAATGCAGCAAGCCGACACGGTCAAGGCCGATCCCGCGCTCTTCGAATTGCCGGAGGGATTCACCAAAGTCGACGATCTGATGGGCATGCGCTCGCAGAACATCATGTCGAAGATGTCGAACGGGGACTTCAAGCTCTCGGACATGATGAACAACATGAGCGCGACGGCCAAACAAATGGGCATGCCTGCCGGAGACGCCGAAGCGCCGAGCGCCGAAGACATGCAGCAGGCGGATCAGTTTGGCCAGGGCATCGCGCAGGCCGTCCAGCAGGAGGCGCGTCTCCAGGGCGCTTTGCCGCCGGCGCAGGCCTCGAATTCCCGCGCCTCCGTGATGCAGCAGCCTTTGCAGCAGCTTGCCCAGGCTCCGGCCGCGGCCATGCCGCCGGAAGATCCGGGCATGAAGGCCGTACGCCAGGCGTCCGCTTCGAGCCGGCCTGAAGCCTGGCAGAACGGACTCTACGATCAAGGCCCCGCGCAAGGCCCGATGCCGATGCAGCAGCCTCAGGCTTATCCGAACGCGGGTTACCCGCAGCAATATCCCGCGCAGCAAGGCGCCTACCCGCAGCAGCAGGGTTACGCGAACGGCGGCTATCCGCAGCAGCAGGGTCCTTATCCGCCGCGCCGTCCCAATCAAACCGGAAATACGCTGCAGCAGGCCGGCCAGGTCCTGGGACAGATTCAAAACATCGCTTCTCAATTTTCCGGAGGCGGAGGCGGATTCCAGGGCCAGATGCCGAATCCCTTTGACGGTTCCACGCAGGATTACGGCCAGCAGGACGGCCAGTACGAAGGCGACACTTCGGGCGATTATCAGGAACAGTACGAAGATCAACAGTCCGAGGACGCGCCCACCGAAGACGAAGCGCGCCAGGCTTACGATACGCTCGGCCGCTACATGAACGGCGGCAATTAGCTTCAAACGCCATAAAAAAAAGCCGGCATCTTGGGGATGCCGGCTTTCTTTTTTTCCCGACTCGATTCAGTTTCCGGCCGGCTTCGACTCCTGTTCGAAATCCTTGTCTTCCTGCGCCGGCGGAGGAGCGGCTTCCTCTTCGATTCCGTCGGAGGGCGGATTTTCCATCACCGTTCCGGAATCTTCGGGAGCCGCGGCATTATCAACGGCCGCCGGCGTTTCGGCGGAAGCTTCGGCCGCAGGCGCGGCCTCGGCCTGAGGCTCTTCGGCGGCTTCCGTCGTTTCCGAAGCTTCCGCGGGGGCCGAGGCGGCTTGCGGCAGCGATGCCGCGTCCACCGCGCCTGTGACAGGCTGGAACGAACCGAAAATTTCGAGCTCTCCCAGTTCGCAAGTGCCGCCGCTGCCGTGATCGTCGATGAATTTCACCTTCACGAACTTGGCTTTGACCGGCGCCGGAAATTTGAATTCCTGCTCCGGCTTGCCGTTCATCAGCATGTTGGTCGTCTGGAACGTTCCCGCGCTGTGGAAGTTCTCCGACGCCGAATCCGGCGACACCGACACTTCGAGCGTCTTGCAGTTTTCGGGCGCCGCTTCATAAACCGGCACCGCGGCGCGCATCAGATAAGCCTCGCGGCCGCCGTCAAAAGCAAAGACCACTTCACTTCCGGCATCGATTGATACATTTTCGCCGCCGGCCTGATTTCCCGGAGCGCCGTCGATCAGGGCTTCAAAGCCCTGCTGACTGGAGGCCGCGATCGTGCCTCCCGCGTCTTTGGCGATCACGTCGACTTCTTTGGCCGGCTGTTTGGCGAGTTCGGCCTTGAATTCATCTTCGGTGAGCAGCTTGCCCGAGACCTTCCACTCCGCGAAGTCCGAATAATTTCCGGACCGCCCTTCCCCGATCCTGATTTTGAGAAATCGCACCGGGGCCGGGGGATCGATTTTGAATTCCTGATACACGTTTTTAAAATCGACTTTGTTCGGCACCTCGATCGAAAGCAGCGGAACAAAACCGGTTTGGGCATTTTCCGCCGATGCGCTGAGCTCGATTTTTTTCGGATTCGACGAGCTCTGCTCGAAAATGGGCACGGAAAAACTATCGAGAAGCGCGGGCTGGTTGTCTTTGAAAGAAAGGACAGCATAGTCCCCTGAGCCGAGCGAGGCCACGGTGTCTTCCGAACCGTCCATGGCGAGCGCCACGTCCTGGTTGCTGGCCGTCACGATCCTGGCTCCGGCCGCCGCGGCCAGAAGATTTTCCCCTTTTCCGCGCTGGGCCTGCAGCAGCATTTCCGGATTCGCTTCCTCAGCCGGGTTTTCGGGCGCCGCGGCTTTCGGCGCGGCAGGCGCCGTGATTTTCTCCTGGTGCGCGACGCTTTCCAGCGACTGCTTGAGGCTTTGCGCGTCCTGCGCATCCTGGTAACTGCCCTGCGTCATCTGCGCGATCTCCTGGAGCTGGGCCTTTGTCGGCTCGTCCACGCCGAACCCGATCGCGTGCACCTTCACGTCGATGCCCTGCGCCTTCAGATTCTTCATGACCGTGACAGGATCTTTGCCGCAGCTTTCCTGGCCGTCGCTGATGAGGATGATGGTTTTCGAAACCTCCGGCGCACTGTCGAAATCTTTCGCCGCGAGCTCCAGCGAATAGCCCAGCGCGGTCTGGCCGAACGCCTGGAGCGCCATCACCTTGGCGATCATGGCGGACTTGCTGGGCGGCCCGATGGGCATGACCAGCTGCGAGTCGAAGCATGACTGCCGCACGTTGTCTCCGACCGGCGACGCGCCGAAGACGCGGAGGCCGACCAGGGAACCGGGCGCGATCTGGCCCGCAATGCCGGTCAGCGACTGCTTGGCCGCTTCCAGCTTTGTGTCCGCGCCGAGCGGGTCGTTCATGCTGCGCGACGCATCGAAGACGATTTCGGTCTGCCGCGGCGCGTCCGCCCGAAGCGGGGCCGAAAAAGCAGTCATCAAAAAAAACGAGGCGGTCAAAACGGTGCGTGATTTCATGCCGGTTTCCTTTCCCCCTGTGGTTCATGATCCTGAGTTAAAACTTCGTGCAGCAATTCGTGGCGGCGCCGCATCAGACTTTCGGGAGGCGGCTCCTGCATGTTGGAAGGCCCGAGCGCCTTGTCGTAGAGTTCCAGCGCCTCTTCGGGCTGGCCCGCGGAGCGAAGAAGCCCCGCTTTCATTTCGGTCATTCCCGCATCGTCCGGATGCGTCTTTAGAAAATCATCCACGATCTTCGCGGCTTCCGGAAAACGCTTTTGCAGGATCAAGGCCTCCGCGTTCAGATAAGCGCCGGTTTCGGGCTGGAGATCTTTTTCGGCTTCCGCCAGCACTTCCACTTTCGAAAAGTAGCTCTTGCTCACCAGCTTACCCTTGTCGTTCAAGACCGCTTTCAATTGATACTGGCCCGGCTCGAGCTTTTGCGTGGCCTCAGGAGTCAAAATCCAAACGCCGGTCCATTCCGCCCCTTCCGCCTCAGGCTCTATCTTTTGGAAATCCACCGGCTGCAATCCTTTTTCCGTGCGCAGCTCGAGCGTGATTTTATCTTGCCAGGAATCGCGGAGCGCGGGCTCGAGCGCGGAACCTTCCGGAAAAATCAGGAAGACTTCCGCGATCACCGGCCAGCCGCGCAGGATTTTCGTGTGCAGACCGTGATTGACCGAAAGGGAAATACCCGCGGGATAGCCGGGGGCCGCCGCAGCCTGCGAAGAAGGCGCGGGAATGGAAGTGCTGCGGTTAAAAAATATCCATGCGGCAGCCGCCGCGGTGAACATCAGGACCAGAATCAAAATATTTTTTTTCATTATTTGCGCCCCTGATGGCCATACATGTATTTGTCGTTCACGCAGATCTGGTACTTGCAGGCGCCGCGCTCGAGCTGCGTGTCCGCGCTGCCGTACCGGCGGCCCGCGTCGCCTGTCCCGTCCGGCAGCTGGCAGTAAGTGTACCCCGACTTTTCCGGAGGCGCCGTGATTTCCTTGAAGATGCGCTTGTTGCTGCCTGTCTCCGAAGGATCGTACGCGTCCGCGAGCGTGTAGCGCATGACGCAGGATTCGTCGCCGCTGTGCTGGCCGTGCTTGCGCGCCACCCAGAGCCGCCGCGGCTTCCTGAAACGGCTCGGCTCCATGGGGAATCCGTCCGGCTCCGCAGTGGCCTCGATCACTTCGCCCTTCGTGTGCGCGTCGAACAGCGCGTCCGTCCAGTTGTCCGCGTGAACTTCCACGATGACGTCCTGCCCGTCGCGCTTGTCTTCGGTCCAATAAACGAAGCCTTCGTCGCTGCTGCCGTGATGCGCAATCGTGGACGCGTGGCCAAGCTCATGCGGGATCGTTCTCATCATGTCGGTAAAACTCAGGCGGATGCCGAGATTGACGACCGGCAGCGTGCCCGGCGTGCCGGGCCTCTGGAAACCGCTGCGGCTCGTGGCCTCGGAATCGAATTGGGAAAAGCTGGAGCGGATCAACTCCACCGCGTGCTGCTCCACGTCGTTTTTCACGCCGCCCTTGTTGAAGTTGACGACGGGATTCTTGTAGTCCTTCACTTCATCGAGCATGAGCCAGCTATGGACCTTGAGACCGCTCGCGTTTTCGAAGCGTTTGATCGCAAGCTGCGCTTCGCCGGTAGAATCGATCACGAAATAATCCTTGAGCCGCGGGTCGCCTGAAATGTGGCCCTCGTCCGCCTGGAAATCGCGCCGGGAATAAAAGCCGCGGTATTCGTCGTAAAGCGTGAGCCCATCGCCGTGGTGGTTCGCGCAGGTCGCCATGCGGTTTTCGGGTTTGGTTTCGTCGTCCGCGTCGTCGGCCTTTCCGGAAGCGCCCGGCGTGTTTTCTTTCCACCCGTCCGCGATTTTGGAATCGCCCGTGCGTTTGGGAAGCGGGATGATCTGGCGGCCGGTTTCGCCTTTCAGATGCCCTTCCGCCGTGTCTCCTCCGGGCATGACCGCCTTCACGTAGAGGCCGGCATAGCCGCCCCAGTCGAAGCTGGAAACATTGACCGTGGCGCCGTCGAACCATTTCTTTTCCCGCGTCGAGATCGTCTGCCCATCGTTTTCGATGACAAAATCTTTTTCCGGATTTTCTTCATACTCGAATTTCATGTCGTCATCTTCCGCGGCCACGCGTTCGGAAGGCCAGTTCATGGCCACGCCCTTCACCTTCGAGGTTTCCTTCAGCTCGAAAATAAATTTTTCGGCCTTGGCATCCGGGGCCTTGCCGGTCTTGGGATCGATGAGCTTGGCGTGAACGGTCAGCGTGTTCCCTCGCTTTTTCGCGTCCTTATTGCCTTTGGGCCGCCAGTCTTTGTAGCCTTCGATCTCGACTTCGACTTCATATTCGGATTTTCCGTAGGGGGCAAGGTTCCAGCGGATCTTCATCGTTCTTGCAAATTTGTGCGGAGGATCGTTCCCGTCCTCTTTTTCGCTCCAGGTGGTTTCACCCTGCAGGACATTGCCGGACTTGGGAAGCGCGGGCCATACCTTCGCGCGCCATACTTTCATTTCCGCGTTGTACTTCTCCATGGCCGCGTCGATCGATTTTTGGTCCGTGCCCGCATTCTCGGGATATTGCGGCGGCGGCCCGAACGGCTCGCTCACTTTGTCCCCGCTGATGTCCACGACACTGAGCCCCGCGGACACGCTGCCCATCCCCGGCCCGGTTTCCGGCACACCGTTCGAGTCGGTCTCGTGCTGCACCCGGTTTTCCTTGGATTCGCGTGTCGATGAGGATCGATAATCATAAGTATGCGCGCCGTTCCGGGTGACTTGGTCGACAGCCTTGGTCCAATAAGGGGTCTTGTGCCAGTCGTTGTACTCGCAGATTTTATCCGGCGCGCCGCCTCTGCAATAGACGTCGAAATGGCGCCACTTGTCCGTGGTCTGGCTGTCCCCGGGGATGATGTCGAAACTGTTCACGCTCAGGCTATAATCCTGCCAGTCTTTGCCGACCGTGACGTAAAGCAGCGCGCTGATGTCTTTGGCCGGACCACTGCCGCTGGCCCGGATCCTCCGGCTGCCGTTGGGGCAGGCCCAGTTCCCATTCCGCTCCCACTGGATACTTCCCTCACCCACAAACTGGCCGCCGTTATTGTCGCCGAAGAGGCGGATTTCCTCGTTGCTTGCGTCCGCGCCCGCGCTTTCCATGGATTGCCCGGTAAGGGCCGTCAATTTCTGAGCCATGGCTTCGAGTTTTTTTTCCTGCGCATCCGCCTTCTCGTCTTCCTTCCCCTGATCGTCGGTGGGTTTCAGCTCATTATAAGGAAGGTCCAGATTCAAATTCATCCGCCCGGTGAGGACATCCGAGTCCCACGCCTTTCCGTACTCCATGAATTTGCCATGCTCGTCGGTATCTGTCCCGCAGTCCTGCAGGTATTCCTCCCTCTGCATGTATTCCACCTGCACGGAACCGGTCCAGCGCTTCACGCCGAGAAAACGGTTCGGGTCATCTCCGGAAGGCGAATCGCAGAGGACCGGACGCGGAAAAAGCAGGAGAGGCGAAAGAAAAAGGGCGGCGAGAAAGGAGTTTTTTTTCGGAAAAGTCATCTTGGGACAGCGGCGCCGTGGGTGGACGGTTTCTTCAAGCAGGTCTCCACCGGCCTCAGGGTTCCCGACGATTTCCCCCGCTTACGGGCGGGAACCGGGCCGTGTTAAATCTAATGATCGGCTCAAAAAAACCAAACATGAGGCGGCTGTTTGCGGAGAAAATCTTCAGTCGCGGTCGGGCGCGCCGAGCGGGAAAAGCTTGCGGTATTCCCTGGCCTCGTCCACGGACCGCGCAAAGGAAGGACGGGCGAGCAGCCGGCGCCGGTAAGCCCGGACGCTGGGAAAGGCTTCCCCCACCGGATGCACCCAGTCCGCGTAAAATAATGAAGGCGCCGCCGCGCAGTCGGCCAGACTGAAGTGGTCTCCCGCCGCCCATTCGCGCCCCGGCATCGTGTCTTCCAGCCAGCGGTAGGCCGTGTCGAGATCTTCGCGGGCCTTGCGGACGCCGAAAGGATCGCGGCTTTCTTTGGGGCGGAGCGCGTCGAACACGATTTCCTGCATGGGCGTCATGATGTAGTTGTCGAAAAAGCGGTCCATCATACGCACGTTCAGCGCCGCGCGCGGGTCCTGCGGGACCATGCGCATGGGCCCGGGATGATAAAGGTCGAGATGCTCGATGATGATGCTCGATTCCACGACCGCGCGCCCGCCGTCCACAAGGACCGGCATGCCCTTCAGGGGCCAGAGGGCCGCGTGTTCGGCGTTGTTCTTATCCTCGCCCGGCGCAAGCATGCGGAATTCAAATGGGATTTTATTTTCGTAAAGCGCGGTCAGGACTTTCTGGCAGTAAGACGCGAAGGGATGAGCGTACAATTTCAGGGACATCCGGGCTCCTTGAGATCTTCATGAAAAAAGCATTGAAGGATTATACTCCTCCGGCACCCCCACAAGCGCCCTTTTCCAGCCGGATGGGTCTTGCCCGGGCCCGAAAGGGCAAAACCCTTACAACCACGGGGCAGATTGCTCTGGATTCTTGTGTCCGGCTGAATTAAAGTACCTTCAAAATTGATTCGATACATTAGCCTTATAAGGTCCAGATATTCTAAATATCAACATATCCGGTTGGGGGGAATATGAAAAAGCTTTTAAAGCAACTTCCGTTTTTCATGGGCGCGCTTTTGTGCATGGCGGGAGCGGCCTGGGCCAGTGAAGCGGACCTTAAAATCCCGGACCTTCACGAAGGCCGCTTCAACTTGTTCGGAGGATTGAGCGGTTTCCAGATCCTCTTCTACGGCTCTTTCATCATCATCGGGACCGTGGGCGTTTCCCTGTATCAGTTCATGGCCATCAAGAAGCTCCCCGCCCACCGGTCCATGCTCGACGTCGCGGAAACGATTTTCCAGACCTGCACCACGTACCTGATGCAGCAGGCCCGGTTCCTGGCCATGCTTTTTGTCATCATCGCTCTCGCCATGAGCTATTACTTCCTCGCACTGCAGCATGAAACGGTCTCGACCCTGGGCCTTGTGCTCCTTTTCTCGGTGATCGGCATGGCCGGATCCACCCTTGTCGCCTTTTACGGCATCCGCGTGAACACCTACGCCAATGCCCGCACCGCCTTTGCCTCTCTCCGCGGAGTGCCGTGGGATGTCGTCAACATCCCGCTGCGCGCGGGCATGTCCGTCGGCCTTTTCCTGATCTCGATCGAACTCGTCATGATGGTCGTCATCCTGCTCTTCGTGCCGCGCGACATCGTAGGCTACTGCTTCATCGGTTTCGCCATCGGCGAATCGCTCGCCGCCAGCGCGCTGCGCATCGCGGGAGGCATCTTCACCAAGATCGCCGACATCGGCTCGGACCTCATGAAGATCGTGTTCAAGGTCAAGGAAGACGATCCGCGCAACCCGGGCGTTATCGCCGACTGCGCGGGCGACAATGCCGGCGACTCCGTGGGCCCGACGGCCGACGGCTTCGAAACTTATGGCGTGACGGGCGTCGCGCTGATTTCCTTCATCACGCTCGCGGTGAAGGAGCCTGAGATGCAGGCCAAACTCATCGTCTGGATCTTCGCCATGCGCTTCCTCATGGACTTCATGTCCGGTATCTCGTATTTCATCAATAAAGGCATCTCGGAAAACAAGTACAAGAACCTGAAAGAATTTGATTTCGAGGAGCCGCTCACGCGCCTCATCATGATCGCCTCAGCGCTCTGCATCTCCACCTCCTTCATTATGTCGCATTTCCTGATCGGCGATCTTCCGGATACGAGCCTGTGGTGGAAGCTTGCTTCCATTATTACCTGCGGCACGCTGGCGGCTTTTCTCATTCCGGAATTCACCAAGATCTTCACGTCGTCGCACTCCAAGCACGTGCACGAAATCGTGACGGCCTCCCGCGAAGGCGGCGCTTCGCTGACCATCCTTTCGGGCATCGTGGCCGGCTCGTTCTCGGCTTTCTGGAAAGGCATCCTGATCGCGTCGCTGATGTGCGTGGCTTACCTGATTTCGCAGATGGGCCTGCAGAACATCATGCCGCATGCGTCGGTCTTTGCTTTCGGCCTCGTGGCCTACGGCTTTCTCTGCATGGGCCCCGTGAACATTGCCGTCGATTCTTACGGCCCTGTGACGGACAATGCGCAGTCGATCTTCGAGCTGGCGCAGACCGAGTCCATTCCGGGAATCGAACATGAAATCCAGAAAGACTTCGGCTTCAAGCCGGACTTCAAGACGGGCAAGCACTACCTCGAATCCAACGACTCGGCGGGCAACACGTTCAAGGCGACCGCCAAGCCCGTCTTGATCGGAACGGCCGTCGCGGGCGCGACGACCATGATCTTCTCGATCATCCTGCTGCTGCAGGACCACCTCCAAGCCGCGGCCGTCTTGGCCGCCAAGGGGCTGCCGGTTGCCGCGAATGCCGGCGAAGCGCTTCTCTTCGAAAAACTCTCGCTCACGTCCGCGCCTGTCCTGCTGGGCTTTCTCTGCGGCGGCTCGGTGATCTACTGGTTCTGCGGCGCCTCGATCCAGGCCGTGACCACCGGCGCTTATTCCGCGGTCGAGTACATCAAGAAAAACATGAACCTCGATAAAAAGGAAGCCGCGCGCGAAGACTCGATCACGGTCGTGCGCATCTGCACGCAATACGCGCAGAAAGGCATGTGGAACATTTTCCTCGGCCTTCTCACCCTGACCCTCGCGTTCGCGCTCGTCGATCCTTACTTCTTCATTGCGTATCTCATCGCCATCGCAATCTTCGGCCTTTTCCAGGCCATGTACATGGCCAATGCCGGCGGCGCCTGGGACAATGCCAAGAAACTTGTCGAAGTCGATTTCGGCGAGAAGAATACCCCGGTGCACGCCGCGACCGTCGTGGGCGACACGGTCGGCGATCCGTTCAAAGACACGACGTCCGTTTCTCTGAATCCAATCATCAAATTCTCAACGCTTTTCGGCATGCTCGCCGTCGAAATCGCGATCAAGATGGATCCCGCGGCCACACGCCTAGGCGCCGCCGTTTTCCTGGCGCTCGGCCTTTTCTTCGTGTGGAAATCCTTCTACGGCATGCGCATTCCGGTCAAGGAAGGCCACGCGGAAACGTCTCAACACGCAAAGCACGCCGCGCACGCCCGGTAACCCAAAAGAGTTCCCCAAATAAAAAGGCCGGTACTTTCGTACCGGCCTTTTTTATTGCCTCTTCACTTCGATTCCGTCCACAAGGTTTCTGCAAAAGCATTCCGCAGCTTAGCCCGGTTTCGTCTGAGAGCTCCGCCTGAAAAATTCATATCCGAGGGCTGAGGCCCCGATCATCAGGGCGGGAAGCAGCATGGCCGAAGCATTCCAGCGGTCATAAGCAAGGCTTCCCAAAAATCCTCCCCCGACGAAAGAAATCAGAATAATCGAAAGCAGCTTGAACCTCTTAGTCTCGACGGGAAGTCCATAGGCCCTATTCCCAGCCAAGGCTCCCAAGTCCGTCAGAATCCCGGTCAAATGCGTGGTCCGGACGATGGTTCCACTGTAAGTGCTGGCAAGGGCATTTTGCAGTCCGGCCGCGGCGCAGGCAAAATATTCCCCCCAAATGGAATTTTTCATGAAAAAAAACGTCGCCAGGAAAAGAAGCCCTGATTCTACCGCTAGCGCGAACCCATAGCGGCGTCCCATTTTCAGATGGCCGTCCCGGATAATCACGCCGCTGATGAACGCACCGAGAAAAAAAGAGAGAAGAATCAAAAAAGCCCCGGAGGCTGCGCCCGCTTCATGCTTGGACAGCGCAATGGAGAAAGCGCTGGCAATTCCCGTCATGTGCGTTGCGGCTTTGTGGGCAAATCCTGAAAGGGCAATGACATTGATCATGCCCGATGAAAAAGAAAGCGCTGCCGCGCCGACCCACACCCATCTTTGGAGTTTCGTAATCACGTCTTTATTCCCCGGCTCACAAGTGAGCCTTGAACTCAGGCTCGGTTTTGAAGTTGTCGTTGCGTCCGTCGAAATAGCGCACGGGGGCCGCGGCCCATTCTTTCGGATCAAGGTCGTCCAGCGTGCCCAGCATGACCACCATCATGTCCCCGCCCGCCTTGGGCTTACCGAAGACTTTGATGCCGCAATGCCTGCAAAAATGGTGCAGGATATTGTCGCCCCAGACCGACAAGTCCTCCTTGCCCGAAAGCAGCTTAAAAGAATCCGTCTTCACGGACTTTCCCCAGAGCCGCGCCTTCGTGCAAATCGAGCAATTGCATTTGAACGTCCCTTCCGAGAGATCAAACGCCGCTTCGTAGCGCACCTTGCCGCACGCGCAGCTTCCGTGATAAGTCTTCATGGCCATAACGGATTCCTTTCAAGATTCAACGAGCTTGGCGGATTGGGCCGGGGACTTGTTCTTTTTGGATTTTTTGATCTCGATAATTTGAGAGGGGTAGATGCTTCTTTGTCCCGTTACGAGAAAACTGAGAATCGAGGCAATCGCGGCATAGGGGGCGATGGGGGCTCCAAAAAGCTCCATGGCCATGATGCTTGCCGACAGAGGGGTTTGGGCCGCGCCTGCCAGCAGGCTGACCAAACCCAGGGCCGCGAAGGTCGACCGGTCTGCGGAAAGGATGCCCGCAAGCCATGACCCGGAAGTCGCTCCGATGAAAAAAATCGGCGTCACGATCCCTCCGCAGCCGCCGCCGTTAAGCGTTATCGCCGTCGTCACTATTTTCGCCGGAAAGGTATACCAAGGAAAGGGCTTCCCATTGACCGCATCAACAATGGTTCCCATGCCTAAGCCAAGATACCGGGTCGAACAGAGCAAGGAAAAAACAATAAGAAAGATTCCCGCGGCCAGGCTGATGAGCTCCTCGTGTTTAAACCGCTCCCGGACCTTCCGCAGGATTTTCATAACCGCGATCAGCATCAAAGAGCACAAGCCAAAAAAAATCCCGGCCAAGGCGACCTTAATAAAAAATATTTCGTTGAAAACGGGTATATTTTTAAGGGGATTAAAAACGGCTTTTGCCCCCAGCTTTACGGCGACATGATTGGCCGTGATTCCCGCGACGAAAGCAGGAAGGAGGGCATCGTAAAGCAAATTGCCCACGGATAGGACTTCGAGGCCAAAAAGGGCTCCCGCTAAGGGAGTGCCGAAAACGGATGCGAATCCGGCGCTCACCCCGCAAATCGTCAGCTTTCGCCGGTCTTCGGCGTCCAAACGAAACACAGCGCTGATTATGGAGCCGATTCCCGCGCCCATATCCGCGGCCGGGGCTTCTTTTCCCGCGGAACCGCCCGCGCTTATCGTCAAAATAGGCAGGAAAAATGATTTCAAAATCGAAACCGGGTGAATGGGTTTTAATTGATGAATGTATTCGATCGCTTTATCCGTGCTCTCAACGTCAGCCTTGGGAAAAAGCCGGCGGGAAATAACCGCCGTAAGGAGCAGAATGACCGGAAGCGAAAAATAATAATGATCGCGCGCTCTCGACCAGCTCAAAGCAAAATCCAGCGCCTTTAAAAAAAGGGTTGTCGCAATTCCCACGACGACCCCCAGGAGTGTGGCAAAGAAAAACCATTTGAAAGTAAGGGCAAACAAACTTATGTGATCCAAGATCTTTTTTTTCAAGATGTATCGCCATCCTCATGGAATGCCGGTGGATGAAAACTTTGAAAGGATTATACCCTCGAAGGAACCCTTTCCAAAGCGCGGACTTCCCATTGCCGGCCGGCCTCGCGTTATAAGACGGCTTCCCTTCCCGTTTTTATGATAAAATGCTTGTCTCAAACTTAACTTTTTGACGGTCAAAATGCCCAATAAAAAAAGCCTCTCCGAACTCTTATCCGAAACCCGCCGCTTGATTCTATCGGGGCAATTTTTAAGCCTCTTTTCAAAAGCGGTCTTTCATCTTAAAAATGTGCGGAAGCTTTCGAAGCGGAGCAAAAGCCTGCTTGCCCACGGCTCGTCTGTCCTGGAGCAGGCCCTCCGAGCCTGCCGGGAAGCGGGAGTCCGGCCCCACCTGAACTTCGGCACGCTTCTCGGCTACCGCAGAAATAAGGGCTTTATCCAGGGGGACGACGACCTGGATTTCGGGCTTTTGGCTTCGGACCGCCCCGACATTCCTCTTTTGATCAAGACCATGGAAAAAGCGGGATTCCGGCTCAAAGCCGAACATCATCTGGAAGGACCGCTGGCGGCCATCGGCGATTACTGCGAAATCACCTTCGTCCATCAGGAGACCGGCGTTTCGACCGATTTTTATTTTTATCACGCGTGGAATCAAGAAATCCTTTATGCCGGAGCCGCGGAACTCATCGGCCACTTTCACGAAGGCCTGCTGAAATTCACGCCGGTCGAAAAAAACAAAATTGCCGGCTACGCGCTCTCTTATCCGGGTGATCTTGCCGGAAAATTCGTTCCAGCGCCCTTTTTAAGTTCCGAGATCCTGGTGCCGGCCGACACGGATGCCTATTTGGAGCGGCTTTACGGAAACTGGAAGATCCCTCAAAAAAACTTTTATTACAAAAACGTTTCCGCCATCGTCAGCAGCGCTTCGAGCACGGGCATCGAACTCGTCCGCCTGCCAGCCCCCGCCGAAACGGCGTCTTAAGATTTTTTTCGAAAGAACCGTCGGGGGTCAGGCGGCTTCGTTCTGCAGGTCTGTCTTGGGAATTTCGGAAACGGGTGGGACTTCCGCCGCCCCGGCCGTGACGGCGGGCGCGGAAGGATACAAGCCGTGGAGCTTGATGTACTTTTGGACGGAACCGGGCAAAAGATTCATGTGCCCTTCGCGGACCCGCGTTGAACGGACCGGCAGAGAATAGACTCCCTTGAGAAGCTTCACCCCTTCGGGAAGGCCGGCCGCGAGATTGTCCTCCAAAGGATCCTGCCAGCTTTCCCTTATCAGGACGCTGAAATCCACGCCGGGATATTTGCCTTTCTCTTCCTGCAGGACCGCGCTGATGTTCTTTCCCCATTTCCGGTAAGTGTCGGTTCCGATCGCGACGACAAACCGCACGGGAGTAAATTCCGTCCTGTCCCTCAACGCTTTCAAAAGCGAGGCCGCGTTCTTCGTGCCGAATTCTTCGGGATGCCTGAGGCTGATCTCGGAGGTCTGCATCAGCGGATAAAACAATCCGGACACTTTTGAGCACATTTCATGGCGCGTTTTCGAATCGGTTTTTTCGGATTTCCAGGAAGTCCCGGACGGGCCCGGCGCGAAATCCCCCACCGGCGTGAAGAACAACGCGTAAGCCGTTCTTTTGCCGTGGGCGTTTTCCGACTCGTGGATCATGGCGTCGAAGAGCAGCTCGATGTGGGCATAATGAGGCGGATCGTACGTCCCGGGAATGGTTACCAGAATGATGTTGTCCGGATACTCGCGGATTCCGAAATCGCCTGTTTCGTCGGCCGGAAGCGAATCAAAGAAAAGCATTTCGCCCGAGAGCACCCGCGTGCGCAGGATGTCGAAGATGTAATTGAATTTCCGCTTGAGCGCCCAAGCCAGTTTCAAGTCCTGGTCGCTGGCGGCCTCTTCCTCGAGGCGCGCGATGTCCTTCAGGATCTGGGCGGTCATCTTCGCCAGGCACCGTTTGGAATGCGTGTCCGCCTGGCGATGGATCCGCTTCATGTCGCCGTTCAGCCAAAGGAAATTTTCCCCGCTCTTTTTGGTAATGTAGACCGCGACGTGCCGGTGGTTTTTCCCTTCGCAGGGATCCACGCTCCGGATGTCGTCGAAGCGCGCGATTTTTTTCGTCTTGTGGTCGAAGACGTGCATGAAAACGCGCTTGTCCTTGTACACGGAGATCGTGATGTCGTAGCGCCCGGGATAGCTGTAAAAATAAGCTTTTTCGAGCGGGCACAGGAGCGGCTTCGTGGAGGCTTTGTTGATGAACCGTTCGAGCTCCTGTTCGGTCTGATGCAGGATGTCCGGATTCATGATGTAGAACCATGCGGTTTTCGTGAAGTTCTCCGGAGACTCCTTCATGCGGCGGACGTATTCCGCCCACGAAACCCATTCGAGATCGGCCACCTTGGGGTTCTTGGACCGGATGTCCCTTCTTTTGATCTGCACGAAGCTGAGGTAGATGAATTCGCGGTTGTACAAATCGGGATCCGCGGCGTATTTTTTGTAAATTTTGAGCTCCGAATGGAGGCCGAGCGGCACCGCCTCAATTTCCTCCTCGTCGATATCCAGCTCTTCCTTCAGGCCGCGGATGAGCGCGGCTCTCAAGCCTCCGCCGTCTTTGGCGAGAATCTGCGTGGCCAGGCTCTGGTCGAGCTGCCCTTTGGCGATGTCGACGACGCCCGACCGTTTTTGGACGAGCACCTCGATTTGCCCCTCTTCGTTGGTGCATACAATATAGGCCTGGATGCCGACGTGAAAATCGCCTTCGGAATGGACGAGGCGGCGGTCTTTATAGCCGATCACGTGGCCAAGGGCGGGATCAACAATGGGAATCAAGTCGCTGTTCAAAGAACGGAGAGCTCCGGTCCCCGGAACCATACCGTTAAAATGGGCATCAAAATTGGCTTTCAACGATTCCTCCCTTTTGCCCCTTCTGCCACGCGCGGACTGATCGTTTCAGACACCTGAATTATGGCCGTCCGGGAAGGGTTGAGAAATAGGGAGATTCGTAATTGGACGTAAGAAAAGCGGCCATTCTGAATTAATAAAAAGGAAGGCGCCGCCTCACACCGCTTTTATTTCGCGCCTGCGGGAAAAGTCTCTCAAAATCGGCCTGCAATGCCCGCTGAAAAATGATATTCTAGAGCATGACAGAACTGGAAAAGTGGAGGCCTTTTTTAAACAGCGTCTCCTACAAAGAAAAGAAATTCGACTCCCTCAATCTCTCCGAAAGCGCTTATCCGTTCGTGACCATTTCCAGCCAGGAAGGCGCGGGCGCTAACGAGCTCGTCGACGCCATCCTCGATCTTTTGCGCACAAGGCAGGGGGCGCTTTACCAGGGATGGACGCGGTTCAACCAGGAACTGCAGCGTGAAACCGCCAAGATCCCGGCCTTAAAACATTCGACGAAAATCGTGGTGCACGGCGAATACCTCACCGAAATCGAAGACATCTTCGATCAGCTGATTTTGGGGCATCCTTCGCAGCACACGGTTTATAAAAAAATTTTCCAAATCATCCGCGCGCTGGCATCCAAAGGAAAATTCATCGCAGTCAAAAGAGGCGGCGCCTTCATTACCTTCGGTCATCCGCTCGGCATCCACGTCAGGCTCGTGGCCCCGCTCGATTACCGCATCGCGGCAACTAGGGTCAAACTGGGCATGTCTGCTGAAAAAGCGAAGAAGTGGGTCCTTCAGAAGGACCGCGGGCTGGCAAAATTCGCGAAAGACTATTTTAACCGCAGGATTGACGACCCGCTTTCTTACGACGTGGTCTGGAACACGAAGAATACGCCGGTCAGTCAGATTGCGTGGAGTGTCGTGGCGCTGATCGAGAAAAAAGCCGAAAATTCCAGGGCGCTTTCCAAAGGCGCATAAGGTCCGGGCCCTTCCAGGCGTCTTCCCCCAAATGCCGGGCTTTCCCGCTTCCGTTCGCTCTATTTGTGATCGTGCCGATGATGGATATCTGGCGAATGGGGATGAGAATGCGTCAGCCGGCTGTGGTGATGGACATGGTCATGCGGTTCCGGGCCCTCGGTTCCATCATGCTCGTGCTGATGGTGTTCGTCGTGCACGTGCATATGCCGGTGCGTCATTTCTTCATGCGTGTGCTCATGTTCATGGGTTTCCCGGTACAAAACGCAGACTCCGATGAGCATGAAAAGCCCGGCGATCCAATGCATGAAGGGCGGACGCTCCGCCAAAAATGCGATGGAAGCCAGCATTCCGACAAAAGGGGCTGTCGCGAAATAGGTCGCTGTCCTTGAAGTGCCGATCTTGCGAAGCGCATAAACAAAGAAAACCAGACTTAGTCCGTAGCTCACAAACCCCACCGCAAAGGCAACGGTAATCGCCGGTAGATCATTCGAAGTTTGCTTCAGCAAAAGGGCAAGCGCGATGTTAAACAGCCCGGCCGCCCATCCTTTAATCCCCGCCAGTAAGGACGGTGGAATATCTTCGATGTTCCGAGTCAGATTATTGTCGATTCCCCAGAAAGTGCACGCCCCGATGATCCAGAAGCCCGAAAGGGAGAATCCCATCCCCGATTTGCCCTGCGCACCTATTAAAACGGCACCGAAGACAATGGCGGCTTTTCCGAGCCACACCCGCCTGCCGACGTGCTCATGGAAGACAAGCCACGCGATAAGGGTACTGGCCACCGTTTCTAAATTGAGAAGCGCGGAAACCTGGAATGCCGAGGAATAGAAAATTCCATAAGTGAGGCAAATGGGCGCCAGCACTCCGCCCGAAAGAACGGCAAGGGCAAGCTGTGCTTTTTGCGGTTTGGGAAGGCTTTTAAGAGGGCTGACGATCGCTTCACGGCGCGCGGCGCGCAGCGCGAGAAGGCCGATTCCCGAACCCAAATAAAGAATTCCCGCCATCAGCACAGGAGGCATTGTCCCGCCGAACACTTTGATGAGGACGGGAGAGATTCCGAAGAGCACCGCGGCCAGAAGCGCAAAAACCGGGCCGGAAACAAAAATCATATCTGGCATCCCGGCTCCTTGCATTGCTCGGACTCCGCTTCGAGCTGGATGGTCGAATGGTGGATTTTGAATTTATCCCGCAGTAATTCCCGCAAGACCGAAAGGACCCTCTCGCCGGGAACCGTATTGTCGATCGCGATATGGCTGCTCATGGCGTCAACGCCTGAAGTGATCGTCCACACGTGAAGATCGTGGATGCTTTTTACCCCTTTCACTCCCTGAATGGCCGCCTGTAATTCTCTCAAGTCAATGTGAGCCGGCGTTCCTTCCATCAAAATGTGGGCCGCTTCGTTCAATAAATTCCAGGTCCGCGGCAGAATAAAGATTCCGATTCCCGCACTGATCAAAGGATCAGCATAATACCAATGCGTCAAAAGCATGATGACGCTTGCGAGAATGACTCCGATCGAACCCAACATATCGCTTAACACTTCAAGATATGCCCCTTTGACATTCAAACTATGTTCCGAATGCTCATGCAGAATCGCCATGCTCACGAGATTCACTGCCAAACCGAAAGCCGCAACGATCAGCATCTGCTTGCTTTGAATTTCCGGCGGATTTTCAAACCGCCGCCAGGCCTCATAGAGGATAAAGAAAGAAATCCCCAAAAGCACAAGTGCATTGATAAAAGCCGCGAGAATCTCCATCCGGTAAAAACCGTAGGTTTTCTTCTCGGTGGCGGGCCGGCCGGCAAACCAGATCGCCAGCAGCGCAAGCCCGAGCGCCGCCGCGTCCGTCAACATGTGTCCCGCATCGGCCAGCAGCGCAAGGCTCTTCGTTAAAATTCCCCCGATAATTTCGGCAAGCATGTAGACGCTTGTCAGAGAAAAGACAAGGAGCAGCCTTTTGCCTTTTCCGGCAGCGTGTAAACCGTGCGAATGCGAATGTGACATTATTTATCCGTTCCTTTCTTAGAATCCGATAGAGAACCAGAAAAGACATCAAAGAAGGGTTTGGCTCCCCGAACGGTGCCTAAATATTTTCCAGTTTGTGGGCTTTGCGGCCGCCGCGTTCGATTTTTTCTGGGGAAACATCCGAGAGAAGCAGTCTTTTGGCCATGTCCACCGAACGCCGGGCAAGTTCCCTGGCGCCGTTCCGGAGTTCCCGGCTATTCTCGACGTAATCGATATTCCTTTCCATGTCTTCGGCGGACCAGCCGCGCGAGTGGGCAATGAAAGGAAAAGCAGGCGCCTGAAAGCCAAGCTCCGAAAAAAACATCAGGAGCTGGCCCGCGACGGCCTGGATGTTGTCTTGGCCGCCGGTGATGATGAAGGACGCGACTTTGTTCTGAATCAGGACCCGGTTGTTGATCGTGATCTGATTTTGAATGCAGTTGAGGCGTTCGGCCATTTTGTAATAAAGCGAGCTTGCGGATCCCCAGCGGATGGGCGTTCCGATCAGGATGACGTCCGCCCAATGGACAAGCGCTTCGTAGACAGGTGTGAGCTCGTCTTTCTTGTCCATCTGCGTAATGGAACACGGCCAAGTGCAGGCGTGCGCGCTTTTAGAATAGTAGCCTTCGCAGCTGCGGAAGTGAAGTTCATCGAGCCGGATCATTTTCGTTTCGCAGCCGAGCTCCGCGGCGGAAAAGTCCAGGGCAATTTGAAGAAGCGCTTCCGAGGTCGAGTAACGCGGGTTCTTGCGGTCCATGACCGTCGTCGAAATTCCGGCGACGCGGATCCCTCCTTTTTCCCGCTGGACCGGACGCGCGAGGGGATGGGCGGCGTGCGGCAGCCTGTTGCGCTTCGTCAGAGGCTCAGGATTCAGGAACAAATGCCCGTTTTCGACGCGGACCTCATAACTCGGGACACATTCGTCTTCGTAGCCGGGCTCTCCTTTTCCGGTCCGGCATTGGTATTTCCAATTGTGCCAGGGACAGACGATGTAGCCGTTTTCGAGGCGCCCTTTGCCGAGCGGCCCGCCTGCATGATTGCAGACGCCCGAAATCGCTCCGAATTTTCCGTCCTGATAAGAAACCGCGAATTTCTTGCCGCGGACATGGACTTCGTTCAACGGCTTCTTTTGGAAGTTCTCAACAAGCCCGAGGTCTTCCCAATTGTTTTGAGTCATAAATTACCCCTGTCCTTGCTTGGTTCGGCATTTCCGCCGGACGAATCCTGCTCCTTTTCCCGACAGTCCGTGATTTCACCCTATGCTAGTATAAAATTATATTACGCGACAAAAATAATTACGCCATTCCCGACATTGATTCGGAGCCCGCCCGGCTTTATAAGACTTTGTTCTTCGAAGATAAACGGCCGCGCATCGATTTCCCCATGCAGGGCACGCCACAAAGCCACGCGGACAGCCGTGCTTTCCGGCGCCGGATTTTGTTCGGTCATCGTTGATCCTCCGGCGGATAAACTATCACAATTTCCCGCAATTTTCTTATGAGAGAAGATGCTTTCCCGGATGCCTCCGGCTGGGATTTCGGGTAAGATGCTGGACTTTGACCTGCCTCTGGGAGCGAAGAATATGGCATCTGAAAATAAAAGAGACGCTGATCGGCAAACGCCGTCGGGTTCTGTCGTCGGCGTGCTCATTCCGATCATGGGCGCGGTCTTTACCGCGTTTCTTGTCACGGGCCTTGCTTTGCCTGTGCTTCCCCTGCACGTGAATCAAGGCCTGGGCTTCGGCGCCTTTGTCGTGGGGCTTGTCTCCGGCGCGCAATTCACCGCGTCGCTGCTCTCGCGATTCTGGTCCGGCCATTACGCGGACAGCCAGGGCAGTAAAAAAGCAGTGGTCGCGGGCCTGTGGATCGCCGTGGCCGCCGGATTTCTTTATCTTCTCTCGATGGCTTTTCACAGTTCCCCGGCCGCGGCGGTGACTATTCTCATCGCGGGACGCGGCGTCCTGGGCGCGGCGGAAAGCTGCATCGTGACAGGAGCCTTAAGCTGGGGCCTGGTGCTGGCGGGCCACCAAAACACCGGCAAAGTGATTGCCTGGATCGGGACGGCCATGTACGTAGCCTTTGCTCTGGGCGCGCCGGTAGGCTCGGCCTTGTACGGGCTTTATGATTTCACGGCCATCGCGCTGGCGACCATCCTGCTGCCGCTCCTCACGCTCGCGCTCGTGGCCTGGCAGCCCGCGGTCCCTCCGTCGGCCCGCGAACATCCCGGGTTTGCAAGCGTGGTCCGCGCGGTCTGGATGCCGGGTTTCGGCATGGCTCTCAGCAGCATTGGTTTCTGCACCATCACGACCTTCCTGGTCCTTCTTTTTGCGGAGCGGGGATGGGGCCTGGGATGGCTGGCCCTGACCATTTTTGCCGGGGCTTTCATTCTGGCGAGAATTTTTTTCGGACATCTGGCGGATCACATCGGCGGCGCGAAAGTCGCGCTCGTCTGCGTGTTGATCGAAGCCGTGGGGCAGGCCGTGATCTGGCTTTCGCCCTGGCCGGCGGCGGCGTTCGCCGGCGCGGCGATCACCGGCTTCGGTTACTCCCTCGTTTATCCCGGATTCGGCGTCGAAGCCGTGAAACGCGTGCCCGCGGAAAACCGCGGCCTTGCCATGGGCGCTTACAGCGCGTTTCTCGACGTGGCGCTCGGCTTTGCCAATCCCGCACTTGGGCTCATCGCGCACGGATTCAGCCTGAAAGCCGTTTTTTTGGTGAGTACGCTTGTCGTCATTTCGGCAGTGGGCGTCGCCGCGCGCCTTCTCAGCGACGCGGGCTGATGGCCGATCTCATCCCGCCGCTTTTGCTCCATTTTCTCTCCTGTTTTTAAGGCTGATTTTCCCGCCGATGGCCTTTTCTTTTCCCCAATCATCAGGTAGCTTTTCCTTAAGTCATTGTCTTAAGAGCAATGGGTTATAGGACTAAAGGATTTCGAGTTAATGCCCGGCATTCTTCAAAAAGACGCAGACACTCACCTTTCGGCTCTCTCCCGAAGCAAGAACGTGCCGCGATGGATGCTGGCCGTTTTAATCGATTGGTCCCTTATTGCCGCGGCCCTCGCCCTCGGAATTCATACGCGCAATGCCGGGATCTGGCTTCTCGTGCTGCTTGTCGTCGGAAACCGGCAGCATGCCTTGAGCGTGCTGGGTCATGACGGCGCCCATTTTTTAATCTGCAAAAACCGCGCTTTAAATGATTGGCTCGCCTGCCTTTTTTCCTGGTGGCCTTTAGGAGTAGGCCTTCATGGGTATCGAAAATTCCATTTCCAGCATCACCGCTATTCCGGCACGGTCCTCGATCCGGAACTGGACATCAAACGGAAAGAAAAACCGGAGTGGGACCTTCCTTTAAAGAAAAGGACGATGGGACTTTATTTTTTAAAAGATTTGCTGGGACTAAGCGCGCCGAACGTGGTGCATCTTTTCGAAGCGACGAAACCGATCAAAAAAAGCGACTGGCTGGGGCCGATTGTCGTGTGGGCCATATTTGCCGGGGCGCTTTATCACGTGCATCATCTGCGCGTGCTGCTTTTCTGGTTTGCGGCCATGCCCACGACCTTCTGGGCGATGTTCCGAGTGCGCGTGTATCATGAGCATCACGGAACCTCAAAAACGCACCGCGTTCATTTGCCTTTATGGTACCGCGAACTCTTCGCGCCCCATAATATCTGGGTCCATTACGAACATCATAAATGGCCGCACCTGCCCTATTATTTCCTTCATAAAGTGCGGCATCTCGATGCATCGGTCCCCATTATTTCCGTTTTTGAACTTTTATCGGGTTACAAGAACAGCGAAAAAATGGAATCCGGGACCGTGCTGGAGCAAGACATTCAGGCTTCACACCCCCTCGAACTCCTCCCGGAATAACTCCAAAAACCAATCTATTTTCGGCGGCTA
>Ga0310810_10000523_pt1 | contig 38900 bp, 46 predicted proteins | sample NCmetagenome_FD_207641 | JGI IMG/M metagenome (GOLD analysis project Ga0310810, IMG submission 207641) | Soil microbial communities from experimental microcosm in Duke University, North Carolina, United States - NC | ecosystem: Engineered > Artificial ecosystem > Soil microcosm > Unclassified ...
GCTCAGCTTCACGGCCGTCAGCTTGAATTTAACGCTGTAGCGATGAACCTTCTTGGGGCCTGGCTTGCCCACTTCGACGCCTCCCAGCGTTAGCTGAAAGTGTCTACTTTATCGAGGCAGGTTCACGGGCCGCTCAAGCGGCTGGTTATGCATCGCCGGCCTGTTGAGGGCAGTCATGGAGACTGAACATATACGGTGCAGGTGACTCGACCCGTTCCGTCGAGCTCGACGATCCACCATTCCGGGGGGAAGGAGTGCCCGTACATGAACGAGCGGACGGTCGCGGGCGCCTCGCACCAGCGAGGCCCAGCGACCACCAGGTCCGCCGAGCCCATCTTGGCTCGAACGTCATCCTCTGAGTCCCCGTGCAAGATGCGGGCGTGCCACTCGGACAAGTGCCAGAGTTTGTAGACTCGCACCCCACCATAGGTGCCGGCGATGACGAGAACGATGAGCCCAGCGACGACCGTCAGCCTCCCGCGCGTCTTCATTCACAGTGGCAATCAGTCGTATGCATAACGACCTGGCGGTTCAGCGGCGGCGCGCAGCGCCGGCCGCTGCAAGCGCAGGTTAGACGCCCTTCGACAACGCACACCACGTGCCGTGCCAGAGCGCTTCATCGTTTCGCTCGGCTCCTCTTCTTGGACGGACGTGTCCTGGCTCGCTTGGAGGAGCGCTCAAGATCGGGCCAGGGAAGAAAGGACGGACTCGTAAGGTCAATGTGACTGCGGGTGCCCGGGAACAGGACTTGTCCGCCAGAGGCGGCGAACACCTTCAGCATCGTTCGCAGGAACTCAATCGATAAACAGAGCGCTTGGAAGTTGTTGTCCCCCGCGATTACGCGCTCCGCGACCAATGGTACGAGCGAGACTTTGCAACGACTGTACGCTGAGAGCTTGCCATCGCGTGGCAGTCGTTCGGGTGTGCCGATTCGTGCGATGGCGCGAAACCGCCGACCACTCGGCTCAACACAATCGAAGGAGTTCTCAGCCATCCAGGGCATATGTGGTGCGTCTAACGGCTCGGCGTTGAGCGGCCGGCGCACGCCCGCCTACTCGGGCGCAACGCCCTCATGCCGGGCCGCTCAAACGGCCTGTTAGATGGCTGCGTCATGATGGGGCAGTCCCAGGTAGCTGAAGAACTGCGTCTCCAAGAGGTCCAGGGCGTTTCGATTGCCATGCTTGGCGTCTCGGAACGCCCGCCAAAAGCGGAACACTCGGACCCAGCGGAGCGGCCGCACGACGATCGCGAGCGGATTGAACTCGCGGCTGCCGCCGAAGAAGTGAAAGACCGCCGACGATAACGACCACCAGCGCCAGCGACGCCGCTCCGACCAGTTCAACACCACGGAGCCATGAGGCAGTCTCGGCAAGATGTTGTCTTCGATGTATGACTGCCACACCGGGCTGTTTGAGTAGACAAAGAGTACACGCTTACCGGCCGGGCTCCAGAACATCCATAGAAGGATATGCAACAGGAGAGCGTAGAGTCCGTAGGCGAGTAAGAGTGGCAGAAGCAGCGGAATGCAGACCACGATGACTAGCGTCAGGAGAATGCGACCGCCCCAGTACTGAAGTCGGGTCTTCAAGACCTCGCTCGCCTTGCCCATCTAACGTTCACGCTGAGCGGCGCAAGGAAACCAAGGCGTATCCACGAGTACGATCAGGTCAAGCGTTTCCAAATAGAAATCAGGCCAGCAGCGCGATCGTCGAGTGTGGTGTGTAAGCGAACGCGCATGTCTAGGTCCGGGCTGCGCGTCCAGCGCTTCATGCCAGACCGGTCGGCGCGCGAAGCGCGCCCGCTCCAATGTGCGGTTAGAGGGCCGTTGATATAGCCCTTACGGCTCACTGGAACGCTCCACTCCCGCCAACTCCTGGCACTCGTGGGTCAGAACTCGGGATACGCTCTGGGACACTGAAGGAAGCGGCTTTCCGAGGCGACGTTCACTCAACGTGTCCTTGCGCACGGAGACGACTAAGACACCTGATTCCCAGCCACCAGCCTTAGTCCGGCCACGCTCGTACCAGATGATGGCGTCCTCGTTCCCTGGCAAACACTTGCCGAGAAACGTCCGCGCCTCGTAGACCACCGTCTTGTTGTCTTCGTAGGACACTTCCCGGCCTGGGTAGCTGTATCGCGGTTGTGTCGCCTCACCGCGCATTGCTCCATCGCTGGGCGAATGGATATAGATAGACGTGTTTGCATCGCACTCGGTGCAACCATGACCTTCGAGAACGAGAAATGGCGCTTTGCGTTCAGTTCGAAGAATGCCTAGTACTCGAACATCGAACAGTGTCGTCTGAAAACGCGTGCCGTCCTTGAGCACGAGGACGCCGGGCTTATCGGGAAAGTTGTCAACCGACACTACGGGGCCGACTTCGCTGGCTTCGGAGGCCGAGCCGGCAACCATCGCCGGCCCACACGTCAGCCCGAGCACAACCGCGAACCCAGTTTTCAGGGTGACAACTCCTGCCCGATTCAGTACAGCCATCTAACATTCGCTTGAGCGGCGGCGCGCCATCGGATCGACAAGGCGGAACGGCGCTGTCGCCGGCCGCATGTTAGGTGACGGGGTTCAGACGCAAGCACGGCCCTAGCGATCACGGACACCGGGATCGGGAACCCTTGACGGTGTCAGTTAGAAAGAAGACGAAGGCGAGCACGAACCCGTACAGCAGCCCATTCGACAGAACCGCAAGACTTGCAACGACGAGCGGAAAGAGAATCATGCCGGAATGCTGAATCGCCATCAGCATGATTGATGTTGGCCACAGTACGAGACCTACACGAAGCGTCAGTTCGGACCATTGTGATCCGGCAAAGTACATCAGTGGCCATAGAACCAGGCACATCGCGCACCCGATGAACATGCCCGTCCAGAATCCCCTCAATTCATCTCCGCCCGACCATCTAACGCCGCGCTCAGCGGCCGGTGGGCGAGCAACGCGAGCCACCGGTCCGCTGGAGCGTGAAGTTGGGCAGCGGTTCATCACTCGATGGTATGAGATGCCTGCAGTCGTAGCGACGGCGGGATGGTCAGCCCGAGGGCGGCTGCGGTCTTCAGATTGATCGTCAGGTCGAACTTTGTCGGCTGCTCGACCGGCAAGTTGCCAGGACTGGCCCCCTTCAGGATTCGGTCGACATACGTAGCAGCCCGACGGACCGCAGCGTCGAGGTCTGGTCCATAACTGAGAAGCGCCCCTCCCTGGGCCCACGGCCCCCAGCCGGCCACGACGGGCAGCCGATGGCGGGTGGCGAGATCGATGATGCGTTGACGACCCAGCGTCGTCAGCCGAGAGGACACGACGATGATTGCCTCCGCACGCCCCGCATCGGCAGCCTGGAAGGCGCGTTCGAGGTCACCGAGCGCCCTGACTTCGAGCGATTGAACGCGAATCCCGAGCGTTCGTCCGGCGGTGGCGGTCTCGGCATACTCTGGATCGACGTGATCGGGATTCCAGAGAACAGCTACCCTTGAGATCGCGGGAGCCGCTTCCTTCAAGAACTGGAGCCGCTTGGCCGCCAATTCGGAAGACACGAAAGTCACTCCGGTGATGTTTCCGCCTGGTCTCGCCAGGCTCGGTACCAGCCCGGCCCGCACGGGATCGTTGCTGACCGCCACGACAATGGGAATGGTGTTGGTCGCGGTCCGGACGAACGGAGCCACGTCACCGCCCATCGCGAAGATCACGTCAGGTTTGAGTGCCGCGAGTTCCACGGCCAGCTCGGCGAGCCGTCCGGGTTCTCCTCGGGCGGCGCGGTACACGGTCGTCAGGTTCTTCCCCTCAACATAGCCCAGCTCGCTGAGACCCTGGCGGAGCGACGCCAGATTCGGATCCCCCTCGGGAGTGCTGAACAACAACACGCCAAGACGGGCGATCTTCGCCGACTGTTGCGCCTCGGCACCGATCACCGTGGTCACCAGGAGAATGGTTACGCCGATGACGAACCTGCTGAACGTCAGGCTCACGTTTGTCCCCGTTCGCAAGACAGCTTACCTACATCGCCGAAACCGACGCAGCCCGTGTCGCGTCATCGGTAGCGGCGCCCCCGTCAGCCCAACGGCTCAGCGCTGAGCGGCCGGCGCTGGCGGCCTCGACGTCCAGAGGCGCGATCATGCCGGGCCGTTCAAGCGGCTTGTTAGACAGCAGGTCGCTACGCATTGCCATCTGGAAAGAGTTCCTCGTATGGGGGATCAGCATGCTCCCACTGCTGTCCGGTTGAGATGAGGAACTGGCGCACGGTCTCGAGCTGAACCTCGGGCGGGACGTCGACCGCAATATACGAACGGTTAGCGCCTTCATACGAACAGCCAAGCTCGCTGAGCGCACCTAACACGGCCCGTGAGTCGGGCGACTCGTCAGTTGGCGGTCTCAGGATGACGCGGATTGTCCGGTGTCCGGACTTCTCGACCACTCGCACGAGCTCCGGAAAGTCACCAGGCTCTCGCGGGCGGGCTTCGACCACGTCCTTCCAAGACACGCCGTAGGCATACCAGGGGCTGCTATCAAGACGGTAAAGATCGTTCCCTAGCGGAAATGCCCACAGAGTCTCGATGTCGCCGTTGGCGTTCGAGAGCTTCACCCTAGCCATCCCGTCTTGAGGTATTGGGCCGTCTGCTGGCTAACTCTATCTATCTTGAACCCGTAACACGATGAACGCTGCGCGGGGCGCAGTGTAGCGCCGATGTCCCCGGCGCCGAGTACCCCAGATTTAGGTTGGCAAATCAGGGAGTACGACCGCAAACCAGCGGGCGCGGCGCCTTTTGCTATCTTGCGTGGCGCCGCTGTGTAGCGCCGGTTGGTCATGACGGGAACATACGGTCCGCCGGACTCCGCACGGCAGCCGGGCCACGGTTCAGGACATGCGTGTAGATCATCGTCGTGCTCACATCCCGGTGGCCTAGCAGTTCCTGAACGGTGCGGATGTCGTGACCGTCCTCCAGAAGGTGCGTTGCAAAGGAGTGCCGGAACGTGTGGCACGTCGCCTTCTTGGCAAGGCCTGTCTTGAGCACGGCTTCTCGAACGGCACGCTGGATGACCGTTTCGTGCAGATGATGGCGACGGCGCTGGCTCGTGGCCCGATCGACGTAGAATCGCGTCGCGGGGCACACCCATTGCCACGCCCATTCGCGCCCTGCGTTGGGGTACTTCCGAGCGAGCGCCCACGGTAGCTCGACCCATCCTGCGCCTTGGCGGAGGTCGCGTTGATGGAGCGCTCGCACCCGTTCGATATGCTTTGCAAGGTCGGCCTTGACCGCGCCCGGCAACATCGTTCTTCGGTCCTTGCCACCCTTGCCATCGCGGATCGTGATCTGGTTCGTCGCGAAGTCGACGTCCTGGATTCGCAGGCGGCAACATTCCAGGAGTCGAAGGCCCGCCCCGTAGAGCAGGAGCGCCATCACGCGGGGCACGCCATCCAGACCGTCGAGAAGCCCGCGGATTTCATCGCGCGTGAGGACGGTCGGCAGGTGTTGCGGGCGTTTGGCTCGGACCAGACCCTCGAGCCATGGGAGCTCGATTCCGAGGATCTCGCGATAAAGGAAGAGCAGCGCATTGAGGGCCTGGTTCTGTGTGGACGCCGCGACGCGGTCGCGAACCGCGAGGGCCGTTAAGAAGGCCGTGAGCTCCACCGCGCCCATCTCGGCGGGATGGCGCTTGCCATGGAAGAAGATGTAGCGCTTGATCCAGTGGACGTACGCCTTCTCGGTCCGACGACTGTAGTGCCGCGCGCGAACCGCGTGACGGACGCGGTCAAGGAGCTTCGGCTTCGACGACGCGGCGGAGGGAGTTTCGCGAAGGACGGAGGCGGCAGGCGAGCAATCGGCGCCGAGACCGTATCGGCCCGATCGCATTGCGGCCCAAGCGTCCATCGCCGTCACCCGAGTGTGCCGACGATAGCCCGGGGAACGTGAGAACGGCAAGCACCATTGTTTTGGCCTTCAAGGTTGTCAGCCGAGCGATACAGTGGCTCAAACGAGCGAGCTGGCCTTCTTAAAGCAGCTATTTTTCCTAAGTATTTTGAGTCTCGCCGGATTTTCTTGAGTGAAGTAGCGCAGAAAAGACGCGGCGAAAACGTGGCGCGACCATGACACGAGTTCGAATCCCGGGTGGTGTCATTGCTTGCAGAATCGAAGAATTATGCTGCCCGGCGCCGGGCGATACCACTGAGCGGGTAAACCTAAAGCGGGCGGGTCCCGTTGGGGAATCGAACCCGTGTTTTTGTCGATCTAGGCGGCCCGGCAGGTGCTGCGCGACACCGGCGGCTAAGTTCGGAGAACCGGCGTAGCGGGCGCACGCGTTGCGAAAACGCTGCTCCCATTTTGCTCCCATAAGACCCCAAAACATCGCCCAACAACATGAAGAACGACGCACGATCAGAGAACGTCGAAGTGCGCGCTGCCGAACATCTTTCCCGCGAGATCAGAGGGTTACCGGTCATGGCCGCTCCGGGCTCATAACCCAAAGGTCGCTGGTTCAAATCCAGCCCCCGCAACCATGAACGACGAGGGGTTAGCGGACGTTGATGCCGCTAACCCCTTTCGTTTACCGAGACTTCACCCAGGAATTGGTCGGCGGCCGGGCGCGAGGGAGGCGCAAACCGTGGCTCGAAGGCGGCGGCCCGGCTTGACCCCGCCCCGTTCGACCGGGTTTAGGACTTCCGTCACGTCACGGGGACCGTGAATCTACATCAGTTAGGAATCGCCTCCAGGCGTGCCGGAACACTCTTGTGCCACGGCGTGCCGACCCAGGGATCGCGATCTTCGCTCGCCGTGAACTCGTTGGGCCCGACGCCGGTGCGGATGCGCTGCTCGCCCTCGAGGTGATCGAGGCCGAGACCATTCGGTAAGGCGAGGTGCCCGGCCGCCATCGCCTCGTCGACCGCGACGCCGACAATTGCGCTCGCTCGCTTCGTCGTCAGCCGCGCCTGTCCTCCATCGACGACGCCGACCCGTGCCGCGTCGCTCGGTGAGACGCGCAGCGCAATGTCCGCCTCGAGCTTGCGCCAGCTGGGATCCCGGATGATCGTGTTGGCGGTGAACGATCGCCGTTCGCCGGCGGACAGCATGAACGGCCACGCGGGATCATCGCCAGGCGGAACCTCAGTGCGAAGAGCGTTGAGCTCGCCGAGAAGCTCGGGAATGCTGAGTTTCACGCGGCCGTCGTCGGTCTGGATGCGTCGCAACGTTTCGTCGTAATCGTCGACCGCGAACACCACGCCGGACGGACTCGTGACAATTGCGTCGAAGAGGTTCTCGCCTGCCTCGACTCCTTCCCCGAAACCGGCACGCCGAACGCTGTCGGAGCTCATGCTCGCGCAGCGATGCGCGACGGGCCACAAGGCCGCCGCGGCGGCGGCACCGTTCGGAAGCGTTTCTCCGAGCGTGCGGTAGAGGACGACCGGCGCGACCGAGCCCAGTCGCGGGTTCGCTTTGATCGCCTCCGCGAACGCCGCCGCGAATTCGCGGCGGCCCCGGCGTGCCGCGGCCCGGAGAGGCTCGAGCTCGGAATCCTTGAACACGCCGGCAGCCTGGACGAGGCGCGCGTGGATCTCGGGCTCGGGCAGGGGCCCGTCGGGCGGCGTCAGAAGCGGTCGGCGGAGATGGAACACGTTGCGCGGGAACTCGAAGTTGAAGAACGTGGCTTCGTACTTCTCGAACTGCGTCGCCGCCGGCAGCACGTAGTCGGCCAACCGGGCCGTCTCGGTCATGAACACGTCGATGGCCACGACGACATCCAGCGTCGCAATGGCTTCGCGCATCCGCTGACTGTCCGCCAGTGAGTGCGCGGGATTGCCGGACTCCACGATCAATGCCCGATACCGCTTCGGGTGGTCGGTGAGGATCTCGTCGGGGATGACGTTGCACGGGATGAGCCCACCCAGGATTCGTGCGCCGACGACGGGGCTCCGCGGCGCGGTGCGCGGATCGAGCTCGTTGCGACTCGCGCGCACGATCGGTACGAAGGTCGCGGGTGCATACTGTGCGCCGGGTTGGCCCAGATTTCCGGTGAGGAGCCACACGAGCTTTTCGAGATAGCTCACGAGCGTGGAGTGCCGGTTCATCTGGACACCGAGATCCTCGAAGACGGCGACGCTTTTCGCCGCGGCGATGCGACGCGTCGCCGCACGCACGAGCGATTCCTCGACGCCACTGATCCAACAATAGTCGGCGATCGGTACGGCTGCGAGGGCCGTGACGATGTCCTCGAGACCCGACGCATGCACGCTGAGCCACGCAGTGTCGATGAGGTGCTCCTCGACGAGGGTGGCGGCCATCGCCGCCAGCAGCCACGCATCGCGTCCTGGCCTTACCTGAAGATGAAATTCGGCGAGCTCGGCGGTCTCCGTACGCCGTGGATCGATGACGATGAGCGAGCGGGCGGGGTCCTTCGCGATGTTGCGCAGCGTGAGCCGGGCGTGCGGAAAGCTGTGCGACTGCCACGGATTCTTGCCGACGAACACGGCCACTTCACAGTGCTCGAAATCGCCCCGTACCGGCGTGCCGAGCATGAGGCCATTGACCCACGCTTCGCCGGTTTTCTCTTGCGCGATCGCGCTTGAGCGGAACTTCGCGCCGAACGCGCGGAGTGTCGCCGTGCCGTAGAAGCCGCCGAGGTGGTTTCCTTGACCACCGCCGCCGTAGTAGAAGATGGTCTCGCCGCCGTACGTGTCCCGCACGGCCGCGAGCCGCGCGGCGACTTCGGCGATCGCGCTGTCCCAGTCGATCTCCTCGAAGGAGCCGTCCGCCCGGCGGCGCAGCGGATGGAGCACGCGCTCACCGCGTCCGTTTTGATAATGGTCCAGGCGGAGTGCCTTCTGACAGGTGTAGCCCTTCGAGGCTGGATGGGTCTTGTCACCCCGGATTTGCTCGAAGCGGCGACCGTCCGTGCCGCCGAGCTTGACCAGGATGCCGCAATTGCACTCGCAGAGGATGCACGCCGTCGGCTTCCAGTCGGCTCCGGGCTGCGTGGCTCTCTCGGCCGTCATCGGCTCCTCCGGGCTTAAGTATCTTTTAGATACTGGATAGTATACTTCGTATATCATGGCGTCAATGGCCTCAGACGTTCCGCGTCCCTCCAAGCGCAGCTACCAGCACTTCTGCCCCGCGGCGCGAGCGCTGGAGACGATCGGTGAGCGATGGTCGCTATTGATCGTCCGCGATCTGCTCGCCGGCCCGCGTCGGTTCAGCGATCTGAGGCGGTCGCTCGCGGCGATCACGCCGAAGTGGCTCAGCGCCCGCCTCCGTGCTCTCGACGGGGATGGAATCGTTACCCGCGAAGTCGCCGGCGAGCGGGAGGTCTGGTATCGCCTCACGCCCAAGGGGCAGGCGCTCGAGCCGGTCTTCGACGCGCTGCTCGTCTGGGGGATGGATCATGCGCTGGGACCGCCGCGTCGCGGTGAAGCGATCAATCCGGGCCGCGCCATGGACGCCACCGTGCGATACCTCGCGCGGCGCCGAATGCGCGGCGCGCGTCGCATGGCCTGGCTGTTCCGCTTCGGTGATGGTCGCAGCTACACCATTCGCTTCGACGGCACCAGGTGGATACGACAGCGCGGTGAAGCAGCGGCTGACGTGGTCGTACAGACCACGCCGGAAGAATGGGTGAAGTTCTTGAGCACGGACGTCGAGGGCCGGCGTCGCTGGCTGCGGAAGCGGCGCGCCACCGGAACGAGGCAGCGACTTGACGAACTGGCGACCGCGTTCGGGCCCGCACACGTCCCGTCGGGGCGAGTGCCTTGAAACCAGGGTTCCGACCTTGAGCCGCGGCTGCCCGAGCGGGAGGTCCTGAGAGACGAGCGACGTCCGTCTGTTTCCACCCCTATCGCTCACGCTCATAAGGTGTGCGACCACCCCACAAGCGCAAACCCGTTGCTGTTCTCGTGCCGCAGCCGGCGCAAACGCCAGCGCTGTTCGAAGTCGCCGAACGCTCTGTACCGTCACTGAGCGCGAAGGCGCTCGCGCGTGTCGGTCGAACAGGGCAGGCTGGCGTCGTCCTCATCGCGATTTCTCGCACGATAGGAGGGGAGCATGAAATTTGGAACGATCGGCGCCGGCGCTGTCGCGCTTGCATTCGCGCGAGAGGCGCTGGCCAGGGGCCAAAAGCCGTTGCACGTTCAGCGAGGCGGTAAGGTGATGTTCGACGTCGAGGAAGCTATCTGAACCGGAGGGACAGGAGCCGGGACATGCGATTTGCGATCTCCATTCCTCAATTCGTTTCGGACGGTGAGTTCGATCCTGCTCGCTTCCGGGCGTACATGGCGCACGCCGAGGCGCTCGCCTTCGAGAGTGCGTGGACGCTGGAGCAGCCGCTCGGCACGATGCCGTTCCTGAGCCCACTGCAGACGCTGAGCTACGCGGCCGCCTGCACCGAGCGGATACGCCTGGGTTGCGTCGTGTTCGTCACCCCGCTGCACAGCCCGGTCCATCTGGCCAAGGATCTGAGCACGCTGGACCAGTTGAGCCGCGGTCGGATCGACATCGGCGTCGGCACGGGCGGGAGGCATCGAATGTTTTCTGCGTTTCAGGTCGATCCCACCAGTCTGATTGCCCGGTTCAACGAGGGGCTGCGGCTGATGAAGGCACTCTGGACCGAGCCGCGGGTCAACTTCGACGGGCGGTTCTGGCAGTTGAAGGACGCCGGCATGGAGCCGAAACCATTCCAGAAGCCGCATCCACCGATCTGGTTTGGTGCGAGCCATCCCGATGCGTTGCGGCGCGCCGTCAAGTACGGCGACGGTTTCTTCGGTGCTGGATCGTCCACGACGAAACAGTTCGCCGAGCAGGCGCCGATCGTGCGGCACGCGCTCGCCGAGGCGGGGCGCGACGCGGCAACCTTCAAGATCGGCAAGCGGGTTTACATCGCCGTCGACGACGATGCTCAGCGCGCGCGTCGGCGAATCAGCGAGACGCTGCAGCGCTTCTATCCGTTCTTCCAGTCGAGCCACCTGGAGGCGTTCCCGGTCTACGGGCCACCCGATGCCTGCGTGCGAGGTCTGCGCGAGGTGGCACAGGCTGGCGCGGAGCTGATCCTGCTCAATCCAGTCTTCGACGAGGCGGAGCAGATGGAGCGCCTGGTGGCCGAGGTGGTGCCGAAGCTCTCGTGATGCTGCAGGGGCGAACACTCAGCGTAGCTTGCGAAAAAGAGATACCTGAACGCATTCGCGCCACCGGCGAAAACCCGATCAACTACATCGTCCGCCACATGAACTTGGACCCTGGCTCCCTGGGCGCCGAAGACCAGCTCGCTAACCTACAGGCCGTACGCGAGGGCACGCGCGTGTTCTCGGCCTACGAACTACGGGACGGCACTCGCATCTGGATCATCACCGAGGGTCGTTCAGACCGCCATTCTTATCTCACTTTACGACGACCTTGCCTTTTGCTCGTCCTGCTCTCGACGTAAACCAAAGCCTCTTTCGTCGATGCGAATGGAAAGACCCGATCCACCACTGGGCGGATGATCCCAGAATCGATGAGAGAAGCGATCTCGCGCAATTGGTCTCCGCTTGCTCTCATGAAAAGGAATGAGTAGCTCACCTTATGACGCTTTGCTTTTTGCCTGATTCGATAGCTCAAGAGGCGCATGACCAGTCTCAAAATCCACGTTGATCCAATGTCCTTCGCAAAGTCGGGATCAGGTGGACCGGAGAGCGAGACGAGCTTTCCGCCAGGTTTTAGCACTCGTAGAGACTTTTCGAGCGTCTCTCCGCCCAGAGTATCCAAAACCACATCGTAATCATGCAGGAGTGTTTCAAAATCGTCTTTACGGTAATCGATGACAATGTCTGCACCGAGGCGCTTCACCCAATCGAGATTCGCCGTGCTCGTTGTCGTAGCCACGAGCGCACCAACATGCTTCGCCAGTTGAATTGCAAATGTTCCGACACCACCGGAGCCCGCGTGGACAAGAACTTTTTGCCCGGCCTTCAGGTTCGCTCTTTCGATCAGCGCTTGCCAAGCGGTCAAGCCGACGAGGGGGATGGAAGCCGCTTCTTCCATGGTGAATTCTTTTGGCTTACTCGCCACGGCATCTTCTTTTATCGAAATGAATTCCGCGAAGGCACCGATTCGATCTTGATCTGGCCGCGCATAGACCTCGTCGCCGCGCTTGAATCGCCGCACTCGAGATCCGACTCGGACCACGACCCCAGCCAGATCATTACCCAAAACGAACGGTAAGCGATAAGGCAAAATGAGTTTGAGGCTGCCGCCCCTGATCTTTAAATCAAGAGGGTTGAGGCTGGCAGCGTGGATCTGGACCAAAACGTCATCGTCGCGCACCTCAGGGGCTGGCATTTCGCCAGCCCGCACGCCATCGTTGTTCCCGTAACGATCGACGATGAACGCCTTCATCAGATTGAGATCTCAGTCAGCGGCGAGGAAGTGGGCGGCCGCTTCAGCAAACTCCTCTGCAAACTGAAAATGCGCGCCATGCCCGGAATCCGGGAAGAGCATGAGTCGGGCGTCGGGAAGCTTCTGCTGAAGAATGAACGAATTCACGGTAGGGACCATGATGTCGTCATGACCGTTCACCACGAGAGTCCGGTGCGGGATGCTCTTCAGAGAACCGTAGCGCTCGCCGGTCACCTGCCCCCATACCTTCAGCGCGGCCAGCTGGGCGGCGGCGACCTGCGGCGATGCGGCGGGTTCCCGATCCACCTGCCGCGCCGCGATGCGAGCAAGCCATGCCTTGCCCGCGGCCTGGCTTGTGGCGGTCGGTGAGAAGAACAGCTCGAGCATCCGTTCGGCCGCTGTGCTGGTCGGCCGACCAATGATCTCCTGCACCTTCGGCGAGAACGCAGCCATGCCTTCGCCCCCCGACGGACCGGTGCCAACGAGAATGAGTCGCCTGACAAGCGCGGAGGCATCCAACGCGATTTGCTGCGCGACCATTCCTCCGATCGAGAACCCGAAAATATCCACTTGCTTGGCGCCGAGCGCATGGATGAAGGCGATGATGTCGTGCGCCATGCCCTGCATCGAGTCCGGTGTCTCGCCACTCGAGCGGCCTACGCCCCTATAGTCCACGAGCACCACGGGACGGTCTTGAGCGAGCCGGTTGGTGTGGATGGGATCCCAGTTGTCCATCCTGCCGGTGAAGTGCTGGAGGCAGACCAGGGGCGGCGCACCCTCCTTCCCGAATTGGCGATAGGCGAGACGCGCATCGCCGATCTCTCGAAATCGGGTTGTGGCGGACTCATGCAGATCGATCTGAGACATAGTGGCCTCCTCGGAATTGCAGCGATTGGGCCCGGCGCCATTCTATGGTGTCGGGGAGCGGGACGGTTCCTCCTCCAAGCAAGCGGCCTACGCCATGATTCCGCCGTCGACCGTCACGATCGTCCCCGTCGTCCACGCGGCGTCATCCGACGCGAGGTACAGCACGGCCTGCGCGATGTCGTCCGGCCTGCCGAGCCGACCGAGCGGGTACTGAGCCTCCATGGTCCTTCGCACCGCGGCGTCCTTCAGCCGTGATTCGATCATCGGCGTCTCGGTGAGTGCAGGCGCGACGCAGTTGCAGCGGATGCCGTCCTTCGCGTAATGCACCGCAATCGTCTTTGTGAGCATCGCCACGCCGGCCTTCGCGACGGCGTAGGGGTGGACCGGGAAGGCGAGAGCAGCCTTCAGCCCGAGGACTGAACCGATGTTGACGATCGAGCCGCCGCCCTGGCGTTGCATGTGAGGGATGACGGCCCGTGAGAAGCGGAACACGCTCTTGAGAAACACGTCCATGACGTTGTCCCAGATTTCATCGGACGTCTCGTGCAGGGGCCCAGCGTGCGACAGGTTTCCGGCGTTGTTGACCAGTATGTCGACGCGGCCAAAGGTCGCCAGGGTCGCCTGCACGGCGCGCTGCACGTCGGCCTCGTCGGTGACACTGCTCGGCACGGCGAGGGCGTGCCCGCCGGCCGCGGCAATCTGGTCGGCGACCTCGTCGAGCAGTTCTTTGCGGCGGCCCGTGATCGTCACCTTGGCTCCTTCATGCGCGAATGTCCGGGCGATGGCCGCGCCGATGCCGGTTCCGCCGCCCGTCACGATGGTTACCTTATCTGCGAGTCGCATGGGACGTCTCCCTTTCAAGCCTGAATGACCGACTGCACGTGTCTTCCTCCGGTGGTCGATGTGGATGGCTGGTGCACCGACAGGCACGCCACGATCGTCTGGTGAACCGGCGTCGGGATGCCGTGCTCGATTCCGCGACGGACGACGGCGCCGCTCAGTGTGTCGACCTCGAGACGGCGGCCCTCTTCGAGATCGCGGGCCATCGAAGATCGCCATGGCGCCGGGAGTGCTGCGGCCTGGGTAAGGACCGCATCGACAGCGGCCGGCTGAAGGTGTGCGCCTTCGGCTTGCGCCACTGCGACGATTTCCGCGCATGCCGCGCGGAGGAGGCTGCGACCCGCCGCGCTCGCGATCAGCGGGCCGATGCCCGAGCGTGCGAGCGCCGTCACGCCACCGATGCCCGTGATGAACAGAAACTTATCCCACAGCACGCGCCGGATGTCGGTCGTGACCTGATGAGGAACGCCACTTTGTCCGAAGGCTCTGGCGATCCGCTGGACCCGTTCGGTCAGGACCCCGCTGAGCTCGCCGAAGACCATCCTGCCTTCGCTGCCCGTGCGAAGAATGATGCCGGGACCGACGAGTTGGAGCGCGACATAGACAGCGCCGGCGAGCACGGCCTCCGCACCGGCGACCGAGGCGATCGCTTCGACGTTGTCGAGCCCGTTCTGGAACGTGATCACCGTCGTGTCGCGGGCCATCAGCGGCGCCAGGGCCTGCGTCGCCGTCTCGGTGTCGTACGACTTCACTGAGAAGAGGACGAGATCGACAGCGCCAACCCCGGTGGTGTCCGCGCTCGCCGTGACGGGGATCGTGAATTCGCCTTCGGAGGTGCGCACCGTGACGCCCCGTCGTTGTATCGCCTCGAGGTGCGCGCCACGCGCGATGAATGCGACGTCATGCCCGGCTTTCGCGAGGAGGGCGCCGTAATAGCCGCCGATTCCGCCTGCCCCGAGCACGGCGATTCGCATGCTAGGAGGTTCGTTCTGGGCCATTCTCTGTTCCCCGCTTGGACTCATCGTCGGCCCCTCTGTTCACTAGGATGCCCGGCTCGCGCCCATAGATTCGTGGTCAAGATGTAGACGCATGTATTAAGATGTGTCCACATGTAATTAGCTTGAACAGCACGACTGAGACTGATAGCATGGTGTGCATGATCGAGCGCGTGGCGGTGTCAACGGCCGGGCAGGACCGCGGACGCCTGTCACCGTGTGTCTGCGACACGCTCCGCATGGTCACTCGCGCGGTGACGCAGCTCTACGACGACGTTCTGCGGCCCAGCGGTCTCCGCGTGACTCAGTTCAGCATTCTCGCGACGATCGCGCGCCTGGGCCAGGCGAATCTCAAGCAGCTTGAGGACGCGTTGGCCATCGATCAGACGACGCTCACCCGAAGCCTCAACATCCTGCAGCGCGACGGTCTGATCGAGCGTGCTCCGCACCCCGACGGGCGAATCAAGGCGATGCGGCTCACATCGAAAGGCCGACGCGTCCTGGAGGTCGCACGTCCGCTGTGGGCTCAAGCGCAACACAAGGTCCTCCGCGAAGTGGGCACGAAGGCTTGGGCTGACGCGGAAGGGCGGCTGACCCACTTGCTTCACGTCGCCGTCAGGAAGCGACGACTGGGGCGGGAACGGGCGCGCGCGCGGCCGCGCCGTCCGATCAGAAGAGCGAGCCGCATGAAGCGAGCAGACGGATGACGGTGGGGCATCGACCGGTGGCCGAGCGGCCGAGCTACCTGTGCGTATGACCCGTAGGTACGTCTGGCTGATTGCTGCGCCGGCTTCGGTGTTCGCGCTGCTCTTCGGCGTGCGCCAGTCGCAAGCGCTCTTCATCGGCCCGCTCAATTCCGCGACCGGTCTCGGCATCGCGGCGATCAGCCTCGCCTTCGCCTCTGCACAGCTCATGTGGGGGATCACGCAACCGGTAGCCGGCGCGATCGCGGACAAGTACGGCTCGGGTCGCGTGATCGGCCTCGGCTCCATTCTCGTGACCCTTGGCTGCCCAATTTCCACATCAAGCGAGACACTACCGAGCATGCGACGACCCACTTGACTCCGAGGTGCCGGGGGAGTACGTGCTAGCGCATGGAGGACACTCCACCCGGCCAGGAAGAGGCCGCCGAGAGCGTCGTTGTCGCCCTCGGCGGTGATTCCAACCTCCTGAGGCCCCGACTTTTGTTGGGGCGCATAGCCAGAACGGGGGAGTAGCAGGCGCATCGTCGCCCACTCCCCCTCTTGCTTGACTGAGGGACTCCTACCTCTTGGGTCGGCGCGGACGTGCGTTTTTCGAGGCGGCGCGATCCTCGAATGACCTGACTTCACCCATGAATTACCCAGGAAGTTGGTCCCAACGAGAGCCAAAGAGACCCAAAGCCACTGACGGCAGAAGCGTTAATTTATGAAACGTTGTTTGTGGCTCGTTGGCCCAAGTGTCGATTTGAAAAGGGCTCATAACCCAAAGGTCGCTGGTTCAAATCCAGCCCCCGCAACGATCGAAAACCCCCGGAGGATCAAACACTTCCGGGGGTTTCGTCTCTCGAGTGGGATGAGTCCGCATCCGGCGCCCATCCGGCAAGCGCGGCAATCATCAACGCACGTGAAGGGGGACTAATGGGCCAGGATGGTCTGGCCAGGCTCCGTGAGGCCGCGGATGCTCTGGCGCAGGAGCTGCTGCTCATCAAGTCGAGCCTCGATACTTACTGCATCATCGGCCTGAACGCCTCGAGAATCTCGTCCGGCAAGTTGATGTTCGGTCACCTGCAGCGACTGAGTCTCATAACCGTCGCCCTTGGGCTGGCGAAAGTCTTCGAGCGGGTGAAAGAGGGCGGCTACGAGCTCTGCTCCGTGACGGGAGTGTGGCGATTGGCGAAGCTCGCGCCGATCGAGGACCTCCGCACTGCCCACGAATTCTCGGCCAAGTACGGGATCAAGACCCAAAACGACTGGATAGCGGAAATCGACGCCGTCTTCGCGGCGCTTAGACCGACGATTGCACGGCATATGCCGCTCGTAACAAAGGCGCGAGACACCCGTATCGCACATCTCCAGCAAGCCGCGTCGATCGACAATCTCCCGAGCATCGCGGCATTCGAGGAGTTGCTGAAATTCGGCGTTTGCTTCCACGGTTTCATCAAGCACGCGTTCTTACAAACGAATCCTCATCCCATCCTCAGTGATAAGTATGTCGCGAGTAGTCTGTGCTCGGTCCTCAAGCTGGTGGGAGTCGATAACGTTGTTACGGAATTCCCCAGTACGGCGCCGGTATCGTGAGTCATCGACTCGCGGTTACTCGATCGCTCTTACATCGAGTCGCTTGCCTCTCCTTCCTGAAAACTCGTCCGCTGCGATTGTCTTGCGGTTTGCCCGGCTGATCCGCTATTTGGCCGGTCATGGTCAGATGGCTTGGGATCCTCATTGGGACACTACGATGCGCGGTTCTCACTCAGCGGGAGTTGGCGCTGGAGAACCTAGCACTTCGACAACAGCTCGCGGTCTGGAAGGTCCGCCAGCCGCGGCCACGGCTGACGGCGACCGACCGGATCTTCTGGGTGGTGCTGTCGAGGTTCTGGAAGAACTGGCGCAGTTCGCTGCAGGTCGTGCGGCCTGAAACGGTGGTGTGGTGGCACCGTGAGGGCTTCAGTCGCTATTGGGCGTGGAAGAGTCGACGGGGGTCGGCCCGCGATTGGGCGGGAGCTCCGCGATCTGATTCGGCGGATGAGCCGCGCCAATCCTCTGTGGGGTGCGCCAAGAATCGACGGCGAGCTGTTGAAGCTGGGCCTGACGGTCTCGGAGGCGACGGTTTCGAAATACATGGTCCGGCCTCGGCGGCCGCCGTCACAGGTGTGGCGCGCGTTTCTACGAACCACGCCAGGGATCTGATCGCGTTGGATTTCTTCACGGTGCCCACCGCGACCTTTCGGGTCCTGTTCGTGTTCGTGGTGCTGAGCCACGGCCGGCGGCGGCTGGTGCATTTCAATGTCACGGAGCATCCGACCGCGGAATGGACGGCGCGACAACTCATTGAGGTGTGCGCACTGGAGGAGGCGCCCCGGTATCTGATTCGGGACCGAGACCAAGTCTATGGAGAGCGATTTTCGCGTCAGGCTGAGACACTGGACATCCGCGAAGCCGTTATTGCGCGCCACTCGCCGTGGCAAAACGCATATGCCCAGCGGGTGATTGGCTCGATTCGACGGGAATGTCTGGACCACGTGGTCGTGATTGGCGAACGGCATCTTCGCCGGATCCTGTCGACGTACGTCGACTACTACAATCGGACCTGCACACATTTATCCCTCGCGAAGGATGCACCCGAGTATCGGGAGGTGCAGCGGCCGAGCCACGGCAGGGTGGTGGCGGTCCCGCGCGTTGGTGGGCTCCATCACGAGTATCTACGGCGGGCGGCGTGAGCGGATCGGACGAATAAGTGGAAGGGACACCCGGCAGGCGTAGGGACTGAACTCGCCGCCACGTCTCACTCAGGCTAGGCATTATTCGGTAATGACCCGGTCGGCCCATTCCACCAACGAAACAAAGATCGCCGGGCTGCCCCACTTTGCGCCCCAGTTGGTCAAATCTGCTTCCGTGACCCCACGGGCCCGGGAGCAGGCCCCTCAAGAAAAGACGGGGATGTGTTTCGCGACAATTTTTTCCACCATCTCGCTCAGCGCAGGCCAGCCGATGGGCTTGACGGCATCCGCCGTCGCCTTGCGCATCAGGTAGGTCGCTTCTCCGGTGAGGAAGATCTGCACGTCGTGTCCGGCGTCGGCGAACGCGAGCGCGTGCGCGAAGACGAAGGAGCCACGCGTCGGGTCATCCGTTCCCCATCCGCTTCTCATCATGATCTTCAATTTCTTCGAGGGCGTCTGCGCAGGAGCCTGGGCTTCACTCGCGGAAGCGGCCAAGGCCCCGACCGCGAGTGCGCCTGCTGCCCACTGACTCGATTTCTCGAGGAAGGTTCTGCGGCTTTCCATACCCACCTCCACTGAAGGTTAGTGAGTCGCTGCTCTGGTGCCGCCGGTGTAGCAGGACGCCGTTACGGAGCCGTTACAAGCCGGGGTTTGCACTCCGCGCGGATGGTGCCACACAGCGCGAAAGTGCTATCTTGCCGCCGACATGGCGAAGCTCCGACTAACGCTCCTGGGGGGCTTCGAGGCCCGTATCGATTCTGGGTTATCGGTGGCGATCCCGCGGAAAAAGGCCCGGATGCTACTGGCGTATCTTGCGATGCATCCGAAGCAATCTCACCTGCGCGACAAGCTCGCGACGCTCCTCTGGGACGACGCGCCTCCGGAGCAGGCGCGGCTGAGCCTGAGACAGGCACTCTTCGCGATTCGCCAGGCGCTTCCGTTCGATCCGACGGTCCTCGATGGGGATGGTGTCGCCTTCGCGGCGGGCGCGGTGACGGTGGACGTAACCGAGTTCGAAGATCTTGCCCGCAATGACGATCCAGAGGCGCTCGAGCGATGCGCGGCCCTATACCGGGGAAACCTGTTGGAAGGCATCGGCCCGAACTCAGCCCAGTTCGAGGAGTGGCTGCGCGCCGAGCGGGCGCGGCTCCACGAACTCGCCCTCGAGGTGCTCGCGAAGCTACTTGGGCACCGAATGAAGCTCGGTGCCCTCGAGCCGGCGATTCATACCGCGCTGCGACTGTCGAGCCTTGATCCGCTGCAGGAGGTCACGCATCGCGCGCTGATGCGCCTCTACGCCCGCCAGGGTCGGCGTGCTGCCGCCTTGCGCCAGTATCAGTTCTGTGTCGATGTCCTCCAGCGTGAGCTTGGCATCGAGCCTGAGGAAGCGACCAAGCAGGTCTACCGAGAGCTTCTTCCTCAGCCACCACCCCGAAAGGCTACTCAACAGGCGGTTCATCGTCCGCCACTGCTTCGGCGACATCGGCGGCGCTCTCGCGGTCATCGTCGTTCGCGGGGGATCATCACGCCGCTGATTGGACGCGACGCTGAGGTCGGCCGATTGAGCCAGGCTCTTGCCCAAGCGTGCAGGGGCCACGGTCATGTCCTCACGATCCTCGGCGAGGCGGGGATAGGCAAAACGCGGCTGATCACGGCCCTTCGGGAGGCGACGACACGCCGGGGTGTTCAGACACTGATCGGCCATTCGTACGAAACCGAGCGGCTCCTGCCTTTTGGGCCGTGGGTGCAAGCCATTCGCGAGACCGGCGTCCTCGAGAGCCGCGGGGTGGAGCGTCTGAGCGCAGGATGGCTCGGGGAGCTGGCGTATATCTTTCCGGAGCTGCGGCCGCGAGAGTGGCCAGTGCCGTCAGAGCCGATCGAGGCTCTTCGCCTATTCGACGCCCTGACGGAACTCGTGAAATCGCTGGCCTCGAGCCAACCTGTGGCACTCGTGCTGGAAGATCTACACTGGGCCGATGAGATGAGCGTCCATCTGTTTTCATTTCTCGGACGCCGTCTCGAGGACCGTCGGATCCTGCTCGTCGGCACCGTCCGCGAGGAAGAGCTCGGCGGCTCCTCCCCCGTCAGTCGGATGCTCGCGGAACTCACGCAGGAGCGGCGGGTCGTCCTGCTCACGTTGGCCCCACTCTCACAGGAGCACACGCGAATTTTGGTCCGTCGCCTCGCCGAAGGAACCAGCGCCGAGGAGTCGTCTCTCACTCGGCTCGGAGACCATGTCTGGACCCTAAGTGAAGGGAACCCGTTCGTCATCGTCGAGAGCGTACGCGGGGCGATCGACAGCGCGCCGGGATCCAAGCTCTCCGAGCTTCCCGCTATGCCCGAAAAAGTCCGAGAGCTGATTCTGGGCCGGTTTGAGCGGCTGAGTGAAACGGGCAAGCACTTGCTCGCGACGGCGGCCGTGATCGGACGCGACTTTGACTTCCGATTACTGCAGTACGCGGCAGAAATAGGAGAAGCGGAAGCGGCCTCCGCCGTGGAGGCTCTGGTGCGTACGCGAATTCTCCACAGCGTCGGCGAGCGATTTGACTTCACCCATGACCGGCTCCGCGAGGTCGCCTATGGCTCACTGCTCTCGACGCGCCGCCGGATTCTCCACGCCCGCGTGGTCGCGGCACTCGAGCAACCCTATGCGGTGATCGACCCCAACGAAACGGTCCAGCCAGATCGGCTCGGCGAGGATATCGAGCGGCTCGCCTACCACGCCGTCGCAGCCGAGATGTGGGCTAAGGCCGTCGTCTACAATCGTCAGGCTGGCGCCAAGGCGGCATGGCGTTCCGCCCATCGTCAGGCCGTTCGGTATTTCGAAGCCGCGCTCGATGCTCTCCGTCAGCTTCCAGACACAGGGGACGCGCGCGAACAGACGCTCGACATTCTCTTTCAGTTACGGTGGTCTCTCGTCCCTCTCGGTGAGTACGCCAAGCTCGCCGAGAGCCTCAGGCGGGCGAGAGCGCTGGCAGAGGAATTAGACGACCCGCTCCGACTCGGAGAGATCTCGCAGTCGATGACGAACTATTTACGCCTGGTCGGTGACTGCGAGGGCGCCCTTGACGCCGGAAGGCGGGCTCGTGCCCTCAGCGCCACGCTCGGCAACCACACACTTGGGCTTCGCGCGACCTACCAAACCGCTCTTGTGTATCGGCAACTCGGCGACCACGATCACGCGATCGCGGAGTTCCAGGCCACCGTCGATGCTCTCAGCGACGAGCTGCTCTACGAGCGGTTCGGCGAGCCATCCGTCCTGTCGGTTCATGCGCGCACGTGGTTCGCCGCCGTGCTCGCAGAGGTCGGGCGATTTACCGAGGCGATAGCAAACGGCGAAGAAGCGGTCGAGATTGCCGAAATCGCGGGTAACGCTTATAGCCGAGCGACTGCCCAATATGGCCTTGGGCTCGTCTTCGCCAAGCGCGGTGATGCGGCATGCGCAATCCCTCTGCTCGAACGCAGCGTCGCACTGTGTCGCGAAGGCACCTATCGTCTTCAGTTGCCGCCAGCGACGTCCGCGCTCGGTGATGCTCTGACGCTCACCAAACGAGTCGACGAAGCTCTGCCTCTCCTGGAGCAAGCGGTGAAGGCCGCCGTCGAGATGGGCTTGTTCGGCAGTCTTTCGCTCTACCTCGTTCGGCTTGGCCGCGGGAAACTCGCCGCTGGCGATATTCAGGAGGCGTATGTGATAGCGAGTCGGGCGCTTGAAACCGCTCGTACTTATCGAGAGCGAGGCCATGAAGCGTGGGCGCTGCATCTATCTGGGGATGTTTCCGCAGCTGGTGGTGTGGCCGATTTCGGACTCGCCGAATCGAACTATACTGCGGCCTTGGTGCTGGCCGAGAGCCACGGCATGCGCCCGCTCGTCGCCCACTGTCACGCAGGACTCGCGGCGGTCTACGAGCGTACAGGTAAGTTCAAGCAGCGCAGGGCACATCTCATGAGCGCGACCACGATGTATCGCGAAATGGACATGACGTTCTGGTTGGAAACGGCAGAAGCGTCCCGCTTGCACTCATAACCCCCAACGGTTGCTCACGTCCCTTCCGCCTGCTGGTGTTTCCGTCCCCTCTGGATCGTCAATGACTCGACACGCGACAAGTGCGCGAATCGCTGACAAAGCTTGCGGCGATGTGCGAACACGGGTTTACGTCCGCGTCGGGTCAGTTTCAACCGCGGGCACACAGCTCGATCGGCGCCCCAATTGTTGCCCAACTCGAATGAAGACCAGCGCGCTCGATATCATTCGCGCAGAGGCCAAAGATCGAGGTCGCCACGCGGACCTCGCTACAGCCATTCAGCTTCATCCGGCGGGAATGGCCACTCGGATCATATGGACTCGCGCGCTCGATCTCCTCGCCTCAGCGCCTCGTGGGTCGTTTGCGCGCTGATGCAAAAGAGCGTCCGGCCATCCTCGCCGCCCAGAGCGCACGCCACGCCGCGGCCGGGCAGCGGGATCCGATCGGTGATGTTCCCGTCGCGATCGACGCGGACGACGACATCCTCCTTGAACGCACCGACCCAGACAGCCCCCTCGCGATCGAGGCAGATCCCGTCTGGTTCGCCGATATGAGCGAAGCGGCGCCGCGAGGTGAGCAAGCCATCGGCTCCAATCTCGAACTCCGATAAACAATCTCCGTTACTTTCGGCCACGATCAGATTCCTACTGCGCGCGTACCCAAGGAAGATACCGAGTTGTACGACCGTTGCACCGGGCAGCATGCTCACAACCGAGAGTCCCTCGATAAACCGCTCCTTCGAAACCCACTGCCGCTTTTGCTGCAGCTCAGCTTGCATGATTCCCATCATGGCGGGCCCGCCATAGGAAGTCGCGCCAAGTTTTGAGGAATGAGGACCCGATGTCCTTCCAGACCGGTACCGCCTTGACCGGATTCGGGTCCATGTCACGCGCCGCGCAATGCTGCTGTGGCTTCAGCCTTGCGGCCCGCACGGCCGCCTGTATATCGGCGTGTCGCTCGCGGATCCACTGTTCGTAGAAGTAGAGTTCTGGCTGCATGGCCGTCACTCCTCTCACCTCTCATGTCGCCGAGAGTCTCCAAGAGCTACGCTTCACGTGGCCTCAGTCGGCCGCCTTGCTGCACTCCGTCGCCCTCGATTCCACGCGGGTCGATCCTGATACTTCCAGGCGATCTCGTTCGTCGCCGGATCGATCTCGATGGCCCGCGAAAACGGCATCGAGTCATCGAGGCGATGAGCGCCGTTGTCGAAGATGAGGATGTTGCCGCTCTCCAATGGAGTCGGGGCATGCTGCCCAGCGACGGTCGGAGCACCGAGCTTCCACAGGAATCCACGTGTGGACGACGTTCCCGTGAAGGTCGATGAGATACACGGTTCCGTCTCCCCAGATAAGAGGAGCGAACAGCGTAAACCCTGGACACGCGCGCCCTGAATCGAACGCACGCAAGCCAATGCCCCGCCGTTTCGTGGTGTTCTGCTCGACCGCGCCCGTACTGCCTTGAGCGGTTTCTATGGGCATCGCGGACTCTCCATGATTTTGAGGCGTCGGATTTGGTCAGCCGATAGACGGCAGCATCGCTCGCGGCCCACCGGCGGCGTACCACGCGGACACGCCGCCGCGGATGTAGCGGGCGTCGAAACCCCGGTCCCTGAGCGTCTTCGCGACGTTGCAGCCCACGTGGAAGCCGTACGCGCAGTACACTGCAACCGGCTGATTGGGCGAGAGCTCGCCGATCCATTCCTCGACCTGATCGGGATCGCGCCACACCGCGCCTTCCATCAATTCGACGTTCCGCGAAATGTGGTGCCGCGGGCGCATGTCCAGGATCTGGACGGGCTCCCCCTTCCCGAGCTGCGCCGCGAGCTCTTCGACGGACATTGAGGGGATCTCCTGGTTCGACGGATCCTCCGCCGGCAGCGGCTGATTGCCAGAGACGGCGGCGACCCGCTTGAGGACGGCGGCCCAGTTGACGTTCCGCATGAACGCGTCGATGTAGGCGGTCGCGTTCGCGCCGAAGTCCAGGTGGTACGCGTGCTCGTACATGTCCAGGACCAGAACGGGTGCCGCGTCGACGGCGCACTGCGTGTGATCGGCGGTGATCTGATTCCAGAAGCGCTTGTCGCGCCGCGAGTAGGCGAGCATCACCCACCCCGGGCCACCGGCCAATGCCTGCGCGGCGCCTACGAACTCGCGTCGCCACGTCTTGACGCTGCCGAAGTGCTCTTCGAGCAACGGAGCGATCTGATTCGGGACTTGGTGCCAGTCGAGGCGACCGAGGCCAGCGCTGCCCTCGTCGCCGAGATTGCCGAAGTAGAGCTCGTGCAGCGCCACCGACCCCATGGCGCTGTGCTCCTCGCGCTTGAGCGTGCGCAGCCGGTGCGGCGCCGTGCCCGCGTCGAGCTGCGCGAGCTCACGACGCACGGCATTGAGCGTTCGCACGGCGCCGCCGTAGTTGTTCTCGTAGTGGCTCACGAGCATCCGCTCCGAGATGCCATTGAGCGTCCATGGCCGCACCGCAATCGGGCTGATCTCTGCCAGCATGGTTGGTGTCCTCTCGTTTCCGTTGCTGCCAGTCATTGGTGAGCCATCCTTTCCGTGCGGCGTTTCAGCCGCAGAGACGAGATGGCCCGAGAGAAGCGGTGTATGGCATCGCGCCAGGGCGAGGGCCGTCGGGCCTCGCGGTCGCGAAGAGCCTCGTACAGCGCCGCGACACGTCGCGCATTCGCGAGTCGTTCACGGATGAACGCTTCGTGGAGGTACACCTCGATCATTGCCGCCTCCTTCTTCTTCGCTCCGGGTTCGCTCTTGCATGTCTCGTGTTGATCTTTATGTTTCCTGATGAAACATTAGTTTCTGTACGTTGTCAAGAGCGGTGCCGCGGTCGGCTTCTGATTCGGTGAAAGCCCTATTTATTGGGTATATATGGGGAGAACCGCGGACGCTCGAGCGTATTTCCCAGGCCCGACTCCGTGAGGCATTTGACATCAAGATGAAACTTATGTTTCCATACGCCATGCCGGATCAGCCCTTGTTGTTACTGCTCGTGGGCGTCCCACCTCGCCCGTCCAGCCTTCGCGTTCGGGTATGGCGGCGGTTGCGGTCGCTCGGCGCGGTTCCGCTGAAGCGCAGTGCGTACCTGCTTCCCGATACGCCGGACGGCTACGAAGACTTCCAGTGGCTCGCTCAGGAGATCGAGCGGGACGGCGGGGACGCGACGTTGATCCGGGTCGCGCAGATCGAAAACGTCACGCCGGCCGAGGTGACGCGGCTATTCCATGAGCCGCGTGATCACGACTACAAGCAGCTGGCTGGACGTTACCGCAAGCTCTTGCAGGAGATCGACCGCGCGAAAACCGACGCCGCTCGCGAGCGAGTTCAAGCGCAAGTGGCGCGGCTTGCAAAGGACCATCAGCGACTCCGTGACATCGACTTCTTCGACGCGCCCGGCGGCGCCGAGGTCAGGCGCATCGAGGAGGCCATCGCCATGCGGACGCGACGTCCGGAAGCACCAAGCGGCGCGGAACCCGCAACCCTGGACTTGACGAAGCTACGAGGCCGGCGCTGGGTCACGCGCCCGCGACCGCACATTGACCGCATCGCATCGGCGTGGCTCATCAAGCGGTTTATCGACCCCAACGCGACGTTCATCTTTGCGCCACCCGCGGAGTTTCCATCAGACGCCGTGCCCTTCGACACGCCAGGAGTGGAGCTCACCCATCATGGCGAGGATTGCACGTTCGAGACACTGGTGAAGCGTGCGCGGCTCCGTGATCGTCGCCTCACGCGCCTGGCCGAGCTCGTTCACGCGGCTGACCTTCGTGACGGCAAATATGCACACGAGGAAGCACTTGGCATCGACGTCGCGATCCGTGCACTTCTCGCCGCCTCACCGGATGACCACCAGGTGCTGGCGCAGGGAATGGCTCTCTTCGAGGGGCTGTACGCCACGACTCCCAAGAAGGGGTAACCGTCATGCCCGCGCTCACTTCGCAAGGGTGCCGGTGATTTCAAGATCGGCGAACTCCGTGACGGAGTCGGCCTTCGTCCACAACCCGATCCACCCCTCCGTGAACGTTTTGTCCTCGTGATTCAGCAGCGGCGCGCCATTGAGGGAGGCTTCGATCTTCGGTCCCGTCGCGACTACACGAATCGTGTGCCAGACCCCGAGCTTGGGCTCGTTCACCCTCGCCGACGCGATGGTGCTCCGCTTGCCGTTGACGATCGTGTAGAGCCGGAAGTTGTTCTCGAGCGCATTGGCGCGGACGAGGAGATAGTTCTGGCCATCCTTCGCGCGAAAGATGATGCCGCCACTCGCGTCCTCCCTGCCGGACACCGGCCGGAAGCGGACAGAGACGTCGACATCGCCGAATTTCTTGTCTTCGAGCACCGCGACCGCCCATGGTTGGGTCTCGACAGTCTGAGCCAGGACCTGGCGGCCTCCCGACGGGCGACGCACCCACTGGCCGGTCACGAACTTCCACTTCGCATTTTCGGCACCGAGATCGTATTTCATCGTCGTCGTCTCCCCCGCAGCGATCGTGAACGCGGCCGTCGACACCAACACCAGCAGCGCGAGTACCCGCTTCATGGGCGACATCCTCCGCCTTCGCTAATCCAGACGCTCGGTGACGACCTTCCACTCATCTCCCCGGACGAGGGTCACCTCGGCCACCGGTCCGCCGCCCTCGACCTTCGGTGTCGTGCTGACGGCACGGTAGCCGGCGTTTGCCTTGACGGCGGCCGCGGTGGCCTCCGCCAGCGAGCGCTTCGCGCGCGCCATCGCCGCCTTCTGGCTCTGGGCCGCCGCGAGATCTCCGCCGTCGCTGATGGCGTCGACTTTGGCCACGCCGCCCGTGTTGTAGTCGACGATCACCTCGTTGAAGGAGTCGCCGGAGACTGCGTCCACCTTCCACGTATACACGGACAGCTGAAAGGCGCCATCGTCGATCTCGTACTTGCCGGACAGCGGCGTGCCGACTCCTGCGCTCGCCGCAAGCCCACGCTCGAGCGGCAGCGATGCGCCGCGCAAGGCCTGCGTGAGCGTCTCGCGGCCATCGGCGGGGGCCGACTGCGCCAGAACCCCGATCGGACTTATCGCTAGGAAGCCGAGGACGATGATCGCGATCGTAACGCTCTGTCTCATGCTGCGCCTCCTTCGAGTGACGCGCCGTCTGCTTCGTTGCCAAGGATCATCGTCGCGGTCTTCATGCGCCTCCACTGAAGAGTTCCTGACATTTGTGTCAGGTGCGGCGGGATGCGCCAGCCGATATAGTGCGGCCTACGATGCGCGTGCTCGTGGTCGAGGACGAAAAGAAAGTCGCCAGAGCACTCCGTGAAGGATTGGAGGCCGAGCACTACGACGTGCGCGTTGCCTCTGCGGGGGAGGAAGGCTTCTTCCTCGTGAACCACGAGGCCTTCGATTGCGTCGTGCTCGATCTCATGCTGCCTCAGCGAGACGGACTGGAGGTGTTGACGACGTTACGCAAGCGGGGGCTGCAGACGCCGGTCCTCATTCTCACGGCGAAGGACACCATCGACGATCGCGTGCGCGGACTCGACAGTGGCGCCGACGACTACCTCGTGAAGCCCTTTGCCATCCCGGAATTGCTCGCGCGCATTCGGGCACTCCTGCGCCGCGGGCGGCCGGACCAGATGCTCAAGCTTCACCAGGACGATTTAGAAATGGATGTGATGACGCGGAAGGTGACCCGAGCCGGGCAGACACTCGAGCTCACCGTCAAGGAGTTCGAGGTTCTCGAGTATCGAGGTTCTCGAGTATCTGCTTCGACATCTCGGCCACGTCGTCTCGCGCGAAATGCTCACCCGCGACGTCTGGCGGGTGGCCGCGCGCGCCACTCCGTTCGACAACGTGATCGACGTGACGATCGCGCGGCTCCGCCGCAAGATCGACGATCCTTTCGAGACGAAGCTGCTTCATACCGTCCGTGGCGTGGGATTCGTCCTCGGTCGGAACCGCGGATGAGGATCGCTCGTTCGAGCGTGCGCACGCGCCTCAGTGCGTGGCACGCCGGGGTGCTCGCTGTCATCATCTGCCTCTTCTCTGCGGGAACGCTGTTCCTCGTGCATGCCCGTCTGTATCACGCGCTCGACGAACAGCTCGCGCAAGATCTGGCGACGATCGAAAAGGTCTATCGCGAAGAGACCGGCGATCTCGGTGAGCTCGACACCCGCATGGGTCTGGTCCTCTTCGAGGTGGCCGAGGGCCCGACGGTGATCTATCGCACGGCCAAGTGGCCGCCGCCCGCCGGGAGGCCGTATCGGACCAGAACGAACGCCGATGCCCCGCACCGGATCAACGTGGCACGCGACGAAACGCCGGTGCGCCAGACGTTGTGGACGCTCGCCGTCGTCTTCGCGGCGGGGATGCCGTGCGCAGTGGCTTTGGCGATTGCCGGCGGTTATGTTCTCGCGGGTCGCGTGCTGATACCCGTCGGGACGATGGCGGAAACGGCGCGCCGCATTACGGCCGAGTCACTCAGCGCTCGTCTCGCCATCGACAATCCGCGCGACGAATTCGGACGGCTCGCCGGCGTGTTCAACGAGACGCTCGCCCGCCTGGAGGCCGCCTTCGAGCAGCTGCGCCGTTTCACGGCCGACGCCTCGCATGAGCTCCGCACGCCCCTTACCGGCATGCGAAGCGTCGGTGAAGTCGCGCTTCAGCGATCGCTCAGCGCTCAGGAGTACCGCGACGTCATAGCAAGCATGCTCGAGGAAGTGGACCGGCTTACGCGGCTCGTCGAGAATCTGCTCCTGCTGACCCGCGCCGACACTGGTCGCATTCCAATGACGCGGACCGTCGTGGACCTTGGTGAGGTCCTGCTCGGCATTTCGGACACTCTTCGCGTTCTTGCCGACGAAAAGGATCAATCCTGGAGCGTCGACGTTTCCGAACGCGTCACCGCCACGTGCGATGCGGGCATTCTTCGGCTTGGTATCACGAATCTCGTGTACAACGCGATCAAATACACTCCGGCCAAGGGCGCGATTCGCCTGGCCACGCGCCGCACGGCAGCGGGCGATGTCCTGATCGAAGTCCACGATACCGGGCCGGGCATTGCCGCGGCGGACCGCGAGCGGATCTTCGAGCGGTTCTATCGCGTGGATGACGCCCGCGCGCGAGAGACCGGCGGCATCGGGCTCGGTCTCGCGATCGCCCGATGGGCCGTCGAGTCGAATGGCGGTCGGATAGACCTCGAAAGCGAAGAGGGACGAGGTGCCGTCTTTCGGATCGTCCTCCCTTCTTCCTGACAGAAACGTCAGGAATGTGAACGTCGGCTCTCGATAGACTTCGTCGGCAAGGAGCTGCCCTATGACGACGGACACCAAATGGGCCCGGCGGTGATTGGTGTGCTGGCCGTCTCACTGGTCCGACTGTCCCCGGCCGCCATTCCGGACCCGTTGGCGCTCGCGATCCTGATCGCGACCGTCGCCGCGGCGATGGCCTTGAGAATCGGTGCGTTCACGCTCATGTTTGGTGGTGCCGCCGTGGGTGTCCTCAGAAGCCAGCTTCCGCCGGGCGTCCTCACGCGTCAGTTGTGACCGTCCTCGGACGAAGCCGCTCCTTTCTCACCGTGCTGGCCCTGAATCGCACGGTCGGAATCGTTCTGATCTCCGTCCTGTTCTTCGGTCTCGGCGAACAACTGTGGAGCCCGTTCTTTCCCGCATATCTCGACGCGAAGATGAACGGCAATGCCGCCGGCGCGATGGGCGGAGTCAGCCTGACGGCCTTACTCGCCGTCGGGATCTACGCGTGCGTGCGCAATCTGTTCGAGGCGGCCTGCTATGTCGGCGGTGGCCAGCTGACCGCCCGTCTGGGTGATCGCGGCTCACTGATTCTCTTCGGCGCGCTCACCGTCGGCGGCTACGTGTTGTTCCTCACGTGGACCGCACCGGTGGTCGCCATTATTGCCGCCCTCCTGATCGTCGGCTGGGAGCCGCTGTCCGTCCCGGTGACTTTCACGACCGTCGCCACGACGGTGACCGCAAAGAATCAGGGGATGGCATTCGCGCTGCAGTCAGTCCAGAAACGAGTCCCTCGCATCGTCGGGCCGGCCGTGGCGGGTCTCGTGCTGGCCGCCGCCGCCAGACAGCACGGCAGCTCGGATATCGGCTACGTGGTTGGCATGCGATGGCTCGTGGGCGCGTCGTTGCTGCTCGGGCTCGGATCGCTCGTCATGCAAATCTTCTGGATGCCACGCTATCCTGCGCCACCGCGAGGTCCGAGTGCAGGCACGGTTGTCCGAGCACTCCATCCAACCCTGCGACGATTGCTCGTGGCGGAGATCTTTACCCGATGGTGCGATTGGCTGGTTCGTGAGTTCGTCGTCCTCTAGCTGTTGGTCGTGCGCGGAGTCGATCCCGCGTCGGTGGGCCTCCTCTTTGCTCTTCAGAACACGGTCGCCCTGCTGACCTACCTGCCGATCGGGCGAATGACGACGATGGTCGGCCTTCAGCCGTTCATCGGCCTCACGTTTATCTTCTTCGCGCTGTTTCCACTGTCGCTGGCCCTCGCGCCAGATGGGTACGGATTGGGGCTGGCCTTCGTCGTCTGGGGCCTCCGCGAAATCGGCGAGCCTGCCCGCAAGGCACTGATCGTCTCGTTACTGCCCGCCGCGATCCGTGCGCAAGGGGTCGGTTTGTACTGGGGCATCCGCGGGGTGGCCATATGCTGGGCGTCGTTGGTCGGGGCGATCGTCTGGTTTTGGCTCGGGCCCCAGGCGCTGCTCTACGTCGCCTTTGCATTTGGCTGCGCCGGAGCGGCGATCTTCTATCTCTACACGCGCGAAGACACCTCGACGGGAGAGCTTTCGCTCGCAGACACGAAGAGCCGCCACGTGGGCTGATCACCGTCAGACGGCGAGATAGGTGCGGCGCACCTCGTCGTCGCGCAGGAATTCCGCCATCGAGCTCTGGTAGCGCACCATCCCTTTTTCCAGGATGTAGACGCGGTCGCCGAGCTCACTCACGAACCGCACATTTTGCTCGGCCAGGACGATCGTGAGACCGCTCGCCTTCAGACGCGCGAGCTGGTGCCGGAGCGTCTCCACGACGAGCGGCGCCAGGCCCTCGGAGGGTTCGTCGAGCAGCAGAATTTCTGGATTGCCCATGAGCGTGCGGGCGATGGTGAGCATCTGCTGCTCGCCGCCGCTCAGCGTTCCGCCCTGTCCTTCGCCAAAACCGTGTCCGGCTCGCTTGATGGACGTCTATGCGTGTCTGGGGGCTCGAGGCGCTGGAGACTGTTACGGGGCCCGCACTCCGCGGCGCCCGGCGCCGGCCTTGCCGACAAGATCTCGAAAGCACCAGGACGTCCGGCAGAACGATGGGAGCAGCCGGCGTGGACTGGCGGTTCTGAGATTACGCTGCCCGCCGGCTGTAGCGGTGATGCAGGCCACCAACTTCGGGAATCGAGAGGACCGCGCCGAGCGATGGCGGCTCGATATTCCGTCCATCGGGAGCATCTTTCTCGAGCGAGAGGTGAGTGCGGGTCCGGTGATAGTAGGCGAAGTACGCCGTCAGGATTCGTCGAAGGTGACGCTCGCCGAGAACGACGACATGATCCAGGCACTCGCGCCGGATTGAGCCGATGAGTCGCTCCGCGAACGGATTCTGCTACGGGCTCTGCGGGGCGGTGAGAACTTCAGTGATGCCGAAGCCCTTCACCCGCTTCCGGAAGGCGTCACCGTAGACTGCATCGCGGTCGCGGAGGAGGTAGGCCGGCGCGGAATCGTCTGGGAACGCGTCGACGATCTGCTGAGCGGCCCAGCGGGCGGTGGGATGCTCGGTGACATTGAAATGGACGACTCGTCGGCGATGATGAGCGAGATCTCGGACATGGTTGGTGAGTCGGGTCCAGTACTCACGAAAGCGTCGCCGCTGCCACCGCAGGACGGTGTCGGGAGTGACGATCACGAGGGACTGCTTCCACCCGGCCCAGACTCTGGCCAGCCCGACCCAGAAGAGGTGATCACGTCTGCGGAGCGGCGGTCGGGTCACCGTTCGTTTGATACGGCGAGCTGTTGACGCAAGGCCAGATTCTCGAGGGCCAGGTGGCGGTGGCCGCCACAGAGGAAGGGGAGAAGCCGAAGCAGGTGGAGCAGGAGAGAGATCATCGAGCTGAGAGGATGGCTGCACCAGGGCCGACTGATCAACCAGTTGGCGGCCGCACGAGGTTTTGGCGAAGGACACGGCCTTCGACACTATGCGAAACGCTCTCTACGCGCTGATCGAGTTCGGGGACGCGACCTTACCCGAAGTCTTGCGCCCTTTTTGTTCCTCATTACCAGCTGATCGCCGCTTGCGGCGGATTTCGGTCGGTGGCCTGCCATAGATTTCGGCAAAGATCGAGTTGAACCGCCGCAGGCTCCCGAATCCTGCCCGCATCGCGATCTCAGTCATCGGCAACGCAGTCTCGTCGATGAGGCGTTTGGCTCGCTGCACGCGTGCGGTCCTTGCCACTTTTGAAGGACTAGCCTGGAGATGACGCGCGAATAATCGCGTCAGCTGCCTTGACCCCATGCCGAGGCGCTGGGCCAAGCACTCCACAGTGGCTCCCTCCTGATCGAGTGCTCCCTCTTCGACGATAAGCCGCAAGCCCCGCTCGACCGTCGCCCGGCTGCCGATCCATGCGCTGGAAAATGGAGCAGTTTCTGGCCGGCAGCGCAGGCATGGGCGGAAGCCGGCCATCTCCGCGGCGGCGGCCGACGGGAAGAACGAAACGTTAGCGGACCGGGCGGGGCGCACCGGACAGACCGGACGGCAGTAGATGCCGGTGGTGTGGACGCCGGTGTAGAACCGCCCGTCATAGGCTGCGTCTCGCGCCAAGCGCGCCCGATCACATTCCGCAAGGTCGAGCGACATGCGCCCGATAATACTCGCTGCCGCGCTCGGCCAGACGTTCTTTTGGGGATGGAGTCCGGTTTTGGCCAGCAATAGCGGCTCGCTGCTTGCTACATCTGACGGCAGGCATTCAAGGGCGATGATCGCTCGCCTGAAGACGACGGTGAGAATGCAAAGATGAGGAGGACAACATGCCGAAGGGATATTGGGTTGGGCGCGTCGATGTCATTAAGCCGGAAGGGTACCAGGCCTACGGCGTCGCCCTCGCGGAGGTGCTTCGCAAATACGGCGCGAAATTTCTGGTGCGCGGCGGCACATTCGAGGCGGTGGAAGGCAAGGCGCGCGCCCGAAACATAGTGCTTGAGTTCAAGGACCATGCGACCGCGCTCGCCTGCTACCGCTCGCCCGAATATACCAAGGCAAAGGCATTGCGCGCGGGCGCCGTGGACATCGACATCATCGTGATCGAAGGCTACGACGGGCCGCAGCCGACGGACTGAGCGCGTCTCGCAGCGCGCACCACGCACGTCGGCCGCCTCAGTTGGCGGCCTCGTTCACTCCAATAGTTCGCCCGGACGCACGCCAAGTGCGTCCGGGATCTTACCCAACGTGTCTAGCTCCGGGTTTGCCGCGCGGGGTGCTGCCCCCATTTAGCTGGCCCTTCGTGAATTTCGAGGTGGCCGATCGCGGTGCGCAGACCGCATTCTCCGCGACGCTCGATCTTGTCGTCAATTGTCTAACCAATGAGAGCGAAATACTCGCTGCCGCTCCTCTGCCAGATACTCGTTCGGGGATGGAGTCCGGTTTTGGCCAGCCACAGCGGCTTGGTTCCACTATACCTATCGCGAGCGCTCAGGACGGTGATCCGCCCGCTACGAGACGCTTTGTGCATCTAACGTCAGCTGACTCGCGGGAGAGTGAGATGAGGCAGCACCGAAACATCGAAGTCGGCGGCGCGACACTCGAATGCACCGTTTACGGGTCCGGCACTCCGGTTGTGTTGCTCGCGAATGCCGGCTGCAGCAGCGGTTATTTTGAGGATCTGGCGCGCGTGCTCGCTGCTGGAGGGTTGCAAGCCATCTCTATTAACATGCGCGGTACTGGAGAGAGCCGCGGCTCGCTCGAGGGCACAACTGTGCACGATTTGGCCGCCGATGTGGCTGGTGTCCTCGAAACTATGGATTGCGGCCCGGCGCACCTGGTCGGCCATGCCTTCGGCAATCGGATCGCTCGCTGCCTGGCGGTCGACCGGCCCTCGTTGGTGCGCAGTGTGATTTTGCTTGCGGCGGGCGGTCTCATCGGACCCTCAACGCCACTGGGCACGTCCTTTCGCAACGCTACGGCAGTCAAGATGAACGGCAGCGATTGCGTCACCGCGCTGGGGGCGCGTTGGCTGTCCCCGGCGTCGAATCCGAAAGTACTTGCGCAGGTCGAATGCTGGCCGGCGGTGGTTCTCGCCCACTTCGCGACCAGCCGGGGTATGGCGCTCGAGGAGTGGTGGGGTGCCGGCACAGCCCCGCTTCTCGTGATCCAGGGGCTCGATGATGAAGTGGCTCCGCCGGCCAATGGCCACACGCTCCGCGAGCAATTCGGCGAGCGCGTCCGGGTTATCGACCTGCCTCGTGCGGGGCACTTTATGCTGTTGGAGCAGCCCGAAGCCGTTACCCGCGCTGTTGCCGAGTTTGTCAACGCTGGCGACAGTACCTCGCTGACTGTTTGCCAGAGATCGAGGGGAGCCGAAATGGCGCGCTATGACGACACATTTGTGGATCGCTTTCTGGAGCCGTGGAATCGGCATGATGTCGACGGCGCGTTGGCGCTGATGACCGACGATTGCGTCTGGGAGGTTGCGAGAGGCCGAGAGCCGCATGGCACTCTCTATAGCGGGCGGACGGCCGTCCGCTCGGCGATCGTGGAGGCGTTTAAGGCGCTCCCCGACGTCCATTATCAACCCGTTCGGAATTCTTTCGGCGAGGACCATGTCGTGGTGGAACTCCTGGTTACCGGCACGCTCGGTGACGGGAGGAAAGCTCGGTTCCACGCCTGCGACATCCTCACCCTCCGAGACAGGTTGATCGCCGCCAAGCGGTCATACCGGAAGGTGGTGGAGTGAAGAGGTGCCACTTGCCGCTGAGGTTTTGGGAAAAGCACACCGTGCTGAGCGACGATGAGCTCGGCTTTGTCGATCTCGCTTCTCCGGGCACGATCGAGAACCTGCGGCACAATTCGGCGATCGAGCTCAATGTGGTCGATCCATTCACCCGCCGGGGCTTTAGGTTCAAGGGAGCCCGTAGTGTCCGAATATTCGGCCGAGCCCGCGCCTGCGGCTGGAAGTCGCCGACGTTCAGTTGCACACGTCTGAACCAGCTCACCGTAGGCGATGACGGCGGCGAGCGTCTCATATATAGAGGTAGCGAGACGCGGCGCGTACGCGCTTAACGCGGCGTGCCAGCGGCTGCTCCCATTTTGCCCCGAATCAGGGCCAAACAGGACGAAGAGCGCTGTATCAACAGAAAACGTCGAAGTTCCCGGTGCCGAACGACTTTCCCGCGAGATCAGAGGGTTACCGGTCATGGCCGCTTCGATCTCATAACCCAAAGGTCGCTGGTTCAAATCCAGCCCCCGCAACCATCGAAAAGGCCCCAGAAGATTAAATACTTCCGGGGCCGAATTATTTTTGGGAACCGGACGGCTATGCGGCACCTATGCGGCAAAACCCGAGACGGGGGGCAAGTTCGGTGAATGAGGCCGACCGCTGGGCACGCGCCATCGAGATTCTGTTGCAGGCGGCACGGGCGCCAGAGAAGAAGCAGGAGCCGACGACGCCGCTTGAGCTACGCGCGGTAGTGATCGAGACGCGGGACGCTTACTACCGGGGCAAGGCCACCGAGCAGCAGATGAACGACGCGGCGGATGCGTACATCGCTTCGGTCGTCACAAGGCCCTCAAAACGTAGGCTCGGGAGGGTCGGCGAATCTTCCTGCCGGTCTTCTTCGCGTGCTCTACGTCGTCCGCCATTTGAACCTGGACCCGGGGACGCTTGGAGCTGACGACCAGCTGCGGAACCTGCGCGCCGTACGTGACGGGCACGCGCGTCTTCTCGGCCTACGACCTGGGGGACGGCACGCGCATCTGGATCATCACCGAGGCCGATCGTTCGGTGACTACCATCCTGCTGCCCGAGGAGTACTGACCGTGATTGGCCAATCGAGACTTCGACTACAAACAGTCGCGACGGTCAGCGCGCTCCAGGTTCGTGAAGTACGACATCCGGCGATGGCGAAGGAGTCTGATTCGACCAGCGCACGCGGCTATGGGAAGCCGGGCGATTCGGACGGTGACGGACGAGTCCTGCGTAAAGACGACGATTTTCCACTCCGGCCGCGGCGCACATGAGCCGATGACCGCGAGGAGGCATCATCCAGCGCATCGTCGTTCGACTTGCCCAGGCCGGCGCGTTCGCCTAGCCTGTCGGCGATTCCTGCACGGTCGTGACAGCTGTGAGTAAGGAGAAGCCGATGCGTCGGGGTACGAGGCCCTCGAAGGCTAGGGGCAAAGCCAAGCGCCCAGATGCGCCCAAGTCGCAGAAGAGCGGAGGCTCCAGAGTCCGGGATCTGGAGCAGCGCCTAGCGGAGGCGCTGGAGCGCGAGGCGGAGGCACAGGAACAGCAAGCGGCCACCGCTCACATCCTGACTGCCATTTCAGGCTCTCCAACAGATACTCAACCGATCTTTGCGGCCATTCTTGCCCGCGCGGCTCGGCTGTGCGAGGCCATCGACGCCACGATTTTCCAGGTCGAGGGAGACTCGCTCGTTCTTGTCGCGCAGGAAGGGCCGATCCCGTCTCACCCGGTTGGGGCGTTCCGCAAGTTGGCAGCCCGAACGCCAAGCGTGCATGCAGTGCTTGAAGCGCGCACGATCCATGTCCTCGACTTGCAGACCGCCGTGGACGAGTACCCCGAAGGCAGCGCGTTCGCCAGAAGTCTGGGCTTCCGTACAGTCCTCAGCGTCCCTCTAATTCGCGCCGGCCAAGCGATTGGGGTCATCACGATCCGACGAGGGGAGGCACGGCCGTTTACCGAGCGGCAAGTGCAGCTGTTGGAAATCTTCGCCGGTCAAGCGGCGATCGCCATCGAAATGGTGCGTCTGTTCAATGAGACGAAGGAGGCGTTGGAGCAGCAGACAGCGACCGCCGAGATCCTGCGCGTCATCTCGTCGTCGCCGACCGACGTCCAGCCCGTCTTCGACACGATCGTCCGCAACGCCGTGCGGTTGTCCGGTGCGTCGTGGGGAGTCGTCACACGCGTCGAGGCCGGACTGATCACGTTCGTCGCTCACCACAATCTCGACGCCAATGTCCTTGCCCGTATGCGCCGTACCTGGCCCCGTGCCGTGGACGACCGGGGTCCCACGGCCCGCGTCGTCGCCCGTGGCGAGCTCTTTCGGGCGGCTGACCTCGAGGCCGAAGATTACGGTTTGTTGCCCGAGGTCGCCGCGGAATTCCGGGCCCGGGGCATCCGGAGCATGCTGGTCGTCCCGATGGTCCGCGAAGGCCACGTCGCGGGCACGATCAACCTTACACATCAGGCGGTCGGAGCGTTTTCGGACGCCGACGTCGCTCTCATCACGACCTTCGCCGACCAAGCGGTCATCGCCATCGAGAACGTGCGACTGTTCACAGAGCTACAGGAGAAGAACCGGGCCCTCACCGAAGCCCACGCGCAAGTTACCGAATCTCTGGAGCAGCAGACCTCAACGAGCGAGATCCTGAGCGTCATCGCGAGCTCGCCGACAGATATCCAGCCCGTGCTAGATACCATGGCGGAAAGCGCTGCGCGGCTCTGCGAGTCATCCGACGCCGAGATCTTCCAACGAGAAGAGGATCGGCTCCTCCTCGTCGCCCATCACGGCCCAATCCCCTCACTCGCCCGCACAGTCCCCTTGGTGCGCGAGGCGTTCAACGGCCGAGCGGTGTTGGACGGACGCATGCTCCACGTCGCGGACTTGCAGAGCGAGATGGACGAGTTCCCCCGGGGCAGCGAGTTCGCGCGAGAGCATGGCAGTCGAGCGCAGCTTAGCGTTCCCTTGATGCGAGAAGGTGTCGCCATCGGCACGATCAGCCTCCGTCGCACCGAGGCCCGCCCTTTCACCGAGCGCCAGGTTGCTCTCCTCCAGACCTTCGCCGACCAAGCCGTGATCGCCATCGAAAACGTGCGGTTGTTCACGGAGCTGCAGGATAAGAATCAGGCACTCACTCAGGCGCACAACCAGGTCACCGAGGCGCTGGAGCAGCAGACGGCCACCGCTGAGATCCTCCGAGTGATCAGCAGTTCGCCGACCGACGTGCAGCCGGTCTTTCACGCGATCGCCAGTACTGCTGTCCGCCTTTGCGAATCGAACTACGGCGTCGTGCATCGCTTCGATGGAACGAATATTGGGCTGCCAGTCGCCATGTGTAACGTCACCGACGAGCAGATGGCGCTGTACCGGCGGATCTTCCCGCTGGCAGCTTCGATGGACAATGCTCTCGGAGAGTCCGCGCTTACGCGCCGGACCGTCCAAATCGAGGACACACAGGCGGAGCGCC
>Ga0310810_10000524_pt1 | contig 38863 bp, 31 predicted proteins | sample NCmetagenome_FD_207641 | JGI IMG/M metagenome (GOLD analysis project Ga0310810, IMG submission 207641) | Soil microbial communities from experimental microcosm in Duke University, North Carolina, United States - NC | ecosystem: Engineered > Artificial ecosystem > Soil microcosm > Unclassified ...
CGGGACGGTGAAGGTGAAGTAAGAAGTAAGAAGTAAGAAGTAAGAAGTAAGAAGTAAGAAGTAAGAAGTAAGAAGTAAGAAGTAAGAAGTAAGAAGTAAGAAGTAAAGAGTAAAAACGTCACCTAATTCTGAGTTCTGCATTCTGACTTCTGCATTCTGACTTCTGAATTCTGACTATGTCTCCTCGACCCGAAAACTACCTCATTGCCCACACCGACGGCGGCGCGCGCGGCAATCCCGGGCCCGCCGGCTACGGCGTGGCGATTCATGACTCCGGCGGCAAGAAAGTGGCAGCGATTAGCCAATATCTGGGACGGCAGACGAACAATTTCGCTGAATATCAGGCTCTCATCGCGGCGTTGGAATACGCGGTCGAGCACGGGCCGAAGGCGATCAAAGTGATCAGCGATTCGGAGCTGATGGTGCGGCAGATCAAAGGCATTTACAAAGTCAAAGATCCAACCTTGCGCGACTTGCACGGGCGCGCTTCGCAACTGATGCGGCAGCTCGAGTGGTTTGAAATCGAGCACGTGCTCCGCGGAAAAAACCGCGAGGCCGACGAACTGGCGAACGCGGCGATGGACAAAGGCTCAGGTGCTGCTCCATTTCGTGCGCCACAGGCGGCGCCAAGGCAGGAGTTTGAGGGAGTGGTGCGCGGCGGGAAAATCGAGTTGCTGGATGGGAGTCTTCCCGACGGAACGCGCGTCGACGTCAGAGTTAGAAAAACCTGACTTGTAGAGACGTAGCTTGCTACGTCTTGCTTGCAGCGCCGTGCCGGTCGCCATCACATGGGACGCTGCCTGCGAAAAACGTTGCAAGCAACGTCTCTACAGCGAGTCATGGAAGCAATCACGGAATCAGCAGCAGCTTCCCCGTCGTCTTACGGCTTTCCAGATCGCGGTGTCCCTGCTGCGCGTCGGCGAGTTTGTACACGTGCTCAATGCGCAACTTGAGTTTGCCGGCTGCGATCATGCCGAAGACATCCTCTGCGCGCTTCATCAATTCTTCTCTAGTGATGGTGTAGTGGCCCAGAGTTGGGCGGGTCACAAACAGCGAGCCTTTCTGGCTGAGCACGATGGGATCGAACGGAGGCACCGCGCCACTCGAACCACCGAACAGCGCCATCATTCCGCGTGGGCGCAGAACATTGAGTCCTTTCTCAAAGGTGGTTTTCCCCACTGAGTCGTAAACCACATCTACTCCCTTGCCGCCGGTCAGGCGTTTTGTTTCAGCCTCAAAATCTGCTTGCGTGTAAAAGATGATCTCTTCAGCACCGGCGTCGCGTGCGAGCTTGGCTTTCTCTTCGGTTGAAACCGTTCCGATCACGCGCGCGCCGATGTGGTGCGCCATCTGAACGAGAAGAAGTCCGACGCCTCCGGCTGCGGCGTGGACTAAAGCCGTTTGTCCTCGTTGTAAAGGAAAGGTATCGTGCAGCAGATAGTGCGCGGTCATTCCTTGCAGAATCGCTGCCGCAGCTTCGCGTTCGTTGACGCCATCGGGAATCGGCACCAGCCGGTCAGCGGGAACCGCCTGATATTCCGCATAGCTTCCCTGCACGCTGCAAAACGCAACCCGATCGCCGGACTTCACAGACTTTACGTCCGACCCGACGGCGGAGACCAGACCGGCGCCTTCCTGTCCCGCGATAAACGGCAGCGGAAGCTTGTAGCGGCCCTCGCGCTGGTAAACATCAATGAAGTTCACTCCAATGGCGGCGATCTTCACGACCGCTTCGTTGGGCTTGGGCTCGGGGACGGGCAGGTCAACGTACTCCAGAGCCTCAGGCCCGCCGGTCTGCTTGATTTGAATGGCTTTCATGATGGACTTGGATTCTATTGGAATCGACGAAGATGCGTACTAATTGGCCGGCGCCGCGCCTGCATTCAGCACAATCGTCAGCGGGGCAATGGTCTCCGGCTTCAAGTATTTATTGACCAGAAAGCGCTTACCATCCGGTGTGACGTCATAGCTGAACACATCGGTGGATGAGATCGGGGCGCGCCCGTGAAATTGAAAAAGCTGGACCGGAGTACCGGTCGAAAAAGTTCCGATCGTGCTGATCGCAACGGCAGTCATCATTCCCCGCGGCCCGAGATAGAACATTTCCTTGCCATCCGCTCGCCAGCGGGGCTCGGTGCCGCCTCCTCGCGAAACCTGCCATTTACCGGTCGCCGCCGGGAAGGTGGTAACGTAAACTTCCCAGTCTCCGGACTCGTCTGATGAATAGGCCAGCCACTTACCGTCCGGAGAGATTTGCCCATTGGTCTGATGGCCCTGTCCTGGGAATAACGGCGCCGTCTTGCCGTCGTGCACCGAGAGAAGTTCCAGCCGGTACTGAGCTACGCCTTCCCGCATGTATACGATCTGCGAGTTATCCGGCGACCAGGAGTTCGGTATGGCATCTTCAATGTTTGAGACTCGGAGCACGTTCTGGTCCGGCTCAAGACCGCTGGCTTTCTTCAATACCAGATATGGCCCCTCTCCGGTATTCCTGCGGTAGGCAATGGTGCTGCCATCGTGTGACCAGAGCGGCACGACGTCTTCGGAACCATCGAAAGTGAAGCGGCTGCTGGCAGTTCCATCCAGGCGCATGATCCATACTTCAATTGCGTTCGCCTTCTGATCGCTGACATCGAGAGCAACGCGGCTGCCGTCCGGCGAGAGCTTGGGATTGCACTGTACTGCCGGCTTGCCAATTTGGCCTAATTCCTTGCCGGAACGATCCATCCAGGTAAGAACCGATTTGGTCGCCCCGGAAGTGTTGTAAACCACGGTTCCATTGCTGGCTACGGTCAGTGACGCCCAGACAACCGACGGCTGGAAAGCGATGTTTTTCGCCAGCACGTCGGTACTTCCGGAAACCGTGGGATGCGATGGATCGAATGCCATGCTGACGAGTTGCTGGTCCTCGTTTGCGAAGAAGATGCGGTTTGTGGAGAAGCCAAAGCTCGAGTGACATGCGACCACAAGGCGCTTTTCTTTTGCCTCCAGAGAGGTCAGGAAAATTCCGCTATTCTTGTCTTGCTTTGGGTCTCCGAAGTTGCCCGCCCAGAACAACAAATGATCGCCATCCGGCAGAAACACCGGCCAGCGATGAGTGTCCTCATTTTTTTCAACTAGCCGAGCAGTCAATGACCGGGCACCAGTACCGTCGGCATTCACGCGCCATAGTTCGCCACCTGCATCCGGGGCATACACGATGACGCCGCGACTTCCCCAGGTTCCTCCTCGGGCGGCTTGAACATTAGCAATGAATTGTGGAGTTCCGCCGTTAACCGATATCTTTTGCAGCTTGCCGGCGGCGAAGAATGCAATGAATGCGCCGTCAGGAGACCAGAACGGGTAACTGGCGCCCTCGGTGCCGCCCAGCAAGCGAACATCGGATGAACCAACTTTCTGCACCAGCAGCACAGGTAACTGAGAGTTCTCGTCCGGCGAGATCATAGCCAGCATGGTGCCATCAGGAGAAAGTGCCATGTGGCTGACTTCGTTGTGTATAGCTATTGAGAATTGCATGCGCTGCTGAGGCACGGACCGGGTCGCGAAGAGCCAAGCTGCCGCAGCCCCACTGACGAATGCCACGGCGATCATTGCCCACTTCAACCAGGGACGGCGTTGAGCGGTTGTGCCGGACCGCACGGCGGCGCTGGAATCGGTCCCAGACAACGCGCCCAGGGCAAAAGACAAATCCTTAGCGGACTGGAATCGCTGCTCGGGACTTTTTTCAATGCAACGGCGCACGATGCGATCGAGTGCCGGCGAAACTGGATGTCCGGGATCCGTTAGCTCCGGCGGATCTTCTTTAAGAACCGCCGTCATGGTTTCGGCCGTAGTCTCCCGGCGGAAAGCGCGTTTGCCGGAGAGCATCTCGTACAACACGGCACCGAACGCGAAAATATCTGTGCGGGGATCGGCGACATCGCCGCGCACCTGCTCGGGGGCCATGTAGCTGGCGGTGCCCATCACCATGCCCGCGGCGGTGTGGGAACTGGTCAATGTCACGCCATCGGATGCAGCGGCGCTTGTCTTCTGCGATTGCTTGGCAAGGCCGAAGTCCAGAATCTTGATTCGCGCGTCTTTGGTGACGAAGATGTTTTCCGGCTTCAGATCGCGGTGGACGATTCCTTTCTCGTGCGCTGCCGCGAGGCCTTGCGCGATCTGCACTCCGTATTCGATCGCTTTGCGCTGAGAGAGAGCGCCGCGGTCGAGCACCGACCTCAAGGTTTCGCCCTCGAGTAATTCAGAAACCAGATAAGGCGAGCCGTTCTGCTGCCCGATGTCGAAAACCGCGAGAATGTTGGGATGGTTGAGTGCCGCAACCGCGCGGGCTTCCTGCTCGAAACGGTGCAGGCGGTCGCTTTCCCGGGCGAAGGACTCAGGCAGAATTTTCAGAGCAACGTCGCGTCCCAACCGCGAATCGCGCGCACGATAGACCTCACCCATTCCGCCTGCGCCGATTGCGGACTGAATTTCGTAGGGGCCGAGCTTCGTGCCAGAGGTAAGAGACATGCGGTGCTGTGGATTATAGTCTCGACGCCGCGGTGTTCGGTCGGATAGTGGCGCGGTTTGTATCAGGGCGCGGCTTCAGCCGTGCCGTAACAAGCGACATACTCTTCGAACGGCACGGCTGAAAGCCGTGCCCTGATAAGGAACTTTCAACCCTGAACGCCTCGCGGAGCGAGACGATGGGGAACTACTTATCGTTCTTAACCGAATTGCGCAAGCTTCCAATTCCGTCAATCGTGATCTCGACGACATCGCTTGCGATTAGTGGCCCCACTCCGCTGGGTGTTCCCGTCGCGATCAGGTCGCCAGGCAGAAGCGTCATGACTTGTGAAATGTAGCGAATGACAACATCGAGCGAGAAGATGAAATCGCGCGTAGTTCCCTGCTGCCGCAATTCACCGTTCACGCGGGTTTCAACAGTCACGCCGGACCACGGATCAATTTCGCCCGTGATGATCGGCCCGGCAGGGCAAAACGTATCGAAGCCCTTTCCACGCGTCCACTGACCGTCCTTCTTCTGCAGATCGCGCGCGGTCACGTCGTTCACGCAGGTGTAGCCGAGGATGTAGGGCCTGACGTCCTCTTCCGCCCGCAGGTGTCTGCACGCCTTACCGATTACCACCCCGAGTTCGCCTTCGTGATCAACCCGAGCGGACATTGCGGGACGAACAATTGTTTGTCCCGGTCCAATCAAAGACGACGGTGGCTTCAAGAAAATGAGCGGCTCCGTTGGAACTTCGTTGCCGAGCTCTTTCGCGTGCTCGCGATAATTGCGGCCGACGCAGACGATCTTCGAAGGCTGGACGGGAGCCATGAGCTTTGCTTCGGCGAGCGCAAGAGGCGAGATCGCTTGCGGCCGGAGATCTGTATTGTTTTCCGGTGATTGAATGATCGCGGTGATCGCATTGCGTCCGGCAGCAGACTCTATCAGCCCGAAGACAATCACTCCGTCGTACTCAAATCGGCAATATTTCATGGTACGTTCTCGCTTGCCTCCTCCGAATGCGGGCTTTCGTTTTGCCGCAGATCGACGGCGGTAATTGAATACCAGTACTGATTTCCAGAGCTCACGTTCTCGTCGCGAAAAGCCGGCGCTTTTACCAGGTCTGAATTAGTTCGCGCGGGAGCGGCCCCTTGTTCGTGCCGGTACACGTTGTAGCCGGCGAGATCAGATTCCAGATTTGGATGCCAAATTAGATCGATAAACGGCTTCTGTCCGGGACCGGAAAAAACTGCTTGCAGACCCGTGGGAGCTGCCGGGGGGAAAACATCGTGCGCGATGACAGTGACGGTTGGGGTATCTTCACCTTCGACACTTCGCTCGCCGGCAAAGGTGACGACTGTCGCTCGATAAGCATAGGTCTTCTCCCACTCGAAACCGCGATCCAGAAAATCGGATTGCGAATCGTCGCCCAGCGGGACCTCACCTGCGACCTCGTCTTTCGCGCTGTTCTGTTCCCGGCGAAAGATCCTGCAGGCGAAGTGAACACCATCGATCGAAGCCGGCGAGACCGGTGCCCACCGGAGCTTCACTCCGTCGCCGGTGAGTTCAGCATGGAATTCGGATGGGGGCGGCAATGCAGGCGCCGCTGAAACCTGCGCCTGATTCGAAAGTCCGGCACTGCGTCCGTAGGAATTCAGAGCGCTCACGGCGTAAAAGATGGTTGCGCTCGAGTTCGCATTGTCCAGAGCGGACGACAATTCGTCGGTGAATGTACCTTGCGGTGTTGATTGATTGGTGGGAGGCGGCACCTTTCCCGCCGCAGTTCCGCACCCTTTGAGAGCGGAGCCGATGCTGCGGCAAATCTGGATGTCACCGGGATGCCGAATGGTGTGCCGGTCGCTGGTCAAAGTCGGCATCGTCCACGTCAGAATGACCCTGTTTCCCTTACGGGTCGCGTGCAGGTCCTTCACCGGTTTGGCCAGCTCCAGGGAGGGCGGGAGTGGAACGCCGGGACTGCCGCAGGAGGCCAGCACCGCGATCGAGAACAGGCACGGAATCCAACGCAATCTCGCGCGCATCGGTTGCGGAAAGAGTAACAGACTCAGTTCACCAGCTCCTGCACGCACTGACGGAAGATTTTTGTGTGCAGATCGACGTCAGCGGCCTCGGTTTGCGGCGACATCAGCGCCATGTTATGAAACGGCGTGAGCAGAACTCCGCGGTTCATGGCGTACAAATGCATGAAGCGTTCGAGTTCAAAGTCCATGGCATCGTGCGCCTGCTGGCCGTTTTTGGGAGGGTCGGGGGAGAAAAGATATTCGGCGCGGCAACCGAGCCGCGTGACGTGCCAGGGGATGCCTGTTTCCTGGATCACCTTCTGCACGCCAGCTGTCCAGCGCTCGGCAAGTGGGACCATACGAGCGAACGCATCCGGTGTGAGAACCTTGGTCAGGGTTGCGCGCATTGCGGCGAGAGAAAGCGCATTGCCCGCAAGCGTGCCGCCGATGCCGCCGACATCGCAGTCTTCGAGGCTCTGCTTCGCGATGATGCGGTCGGCAACTTCTTTCGAAAATCCGTAAGCAGCGCCGGGAATGCCGCCGCCGATGGCTTTTCCGAAGACGAGAACATCGGGATCGAGATTTTCTGCACGTGTGAATCCTCCCGGCCCGGCGCAGATGGTGTGGGTCTCGTCGATAATAAGCAGCGTTCCGTGCTTGCGCGTGAGTTCGCGGAGAGCTTGGTGGTAGCCCCGATCGGGGTGGACGATGCCGACGTTGGTCATAGCGGGTTCGGCGAGAACGCACGCGACGTCCGCCCCGGAGAGAGCTTCTTCTAATGCAGGAATATCGTTGAACTCGACCACCTTGGTCGTGACCGATGGATCTACCGGCGGACCGATGTTGCCGCTGCGCGCGCGAGCACTGCCATCTTTTTGCAGCGTGATGAACGATTCGTCCACCGTGCCGTGGTAACACCAGTTGAAGACCAGAATCTTTGGCCGTCCGGTGATTTGCCGTGCAAGACGGATCGAAAATCGGTTCGCATCGGTCGCTGTCAGTGCGAACTGCCAATATGGCAAGGCGAAGCGCCGCTGCAGTTCCTCAGCCACGAACACCGCATCTTCGCTGGGGAGCATCAGCGTGATGCCGCGCTTCATCTGCTCTTCCGCTGCCTTGACCGTCGGATACGGAGAGTGGCCGGTCATGGCACCGGTGTCACCCAGGCAGAAATCAACGTAACGATGGCCGTCTACGTCGAAGAAAGACGCGCCTTGAGCTTCGCGTACGAATGGAGGAAATGCTCCGGCCCACTTCACCATCCAGTTCATGGGAACGCCGGCGAGCAGAGATTTGCTCGCGCGCTCGAACAGCGCTTTCGACTTCGGGCGCTCGTCAACAAATTTTTTCTGCTCCCGCTGCATAAGCAAGGCGAGGCGGGAGCGGTTGATGGATTTCATGGAAGTTGCTTGGGGCAACGGAAGGATAGCAGACCACGATCAGCACGAGCGAGACGCCTGTGTCCCACCTCTGGTTGCGGTTTGCTGAGCGTTTAGTCCGCTCAAATGCAAATTAGAGAATGTAGCGGCTCAGATCCTGATCTTTGACAATGTCCGTCAGCATCTTGCCAACGTACGCCGCATCCACCACAACCTGCTCGCCTTTCTTGTCCGGCGCCGAGAAACTGATTTCATCGAGCACGCGCTCCATGATCGTATGCAGGCGGCGGGCCCCGATGTTCTCCGTGCCTTCGTTCACGCGGAAGGCAAAGCGGGCAATCTCGTCGAGAGCGTCTTTGGTGAATTCGAGTTTGACGCCTTCGGTTTCGAGCAACGCGGTGTATTGCTTAGTGAGAGAAGATTTCGGCTCGGTCAGGATGCGAATGAAGTCTTCCATGGTGAGCGACTGCAGTTCTACGCGAATGGGAAAGCGGCCTTGCAGTTCGGGAATCAGGTCGCTCGGCTTCGAAACGTGAAATGCGCCGGCGGCGACAAAAAGAATGTGGTCGGTGCGAACCATTCCATAACGCGTGTTCACAGTCGTGCCTTCGACAATGGGCAGGATGTCGCGCTGGACACCTTCGCGGGAAACGTCGGGGCCGTGGCCGCCTTCGCGTCCTGCGATCTTGTCGATTTCATCGAGGAAAATAATCCCGGCATCTTCCACGCGGTCAATCGCCATGCGCGTGACCTGGTCCATGTCGATCAGGCGCTGCTCTTCTTCCTGAATCAGATACTCGAAGGCCTCGTTGACCTTCATCTTCCGCTTTTTGGTGCGCTGGCCGAAGATGTTGGGCAACATGTCCTTGATGTTTACGTCCATTTCTTCGACGCCCTGGTTGCTGATGATCTCGAAGGATGGGAAATTCCGCTCGCGCACGTCGATTTCAACCGTGCGATCGTCGAGCTTGCCTTCGCGGAGTTGCTGCCGCAGTTTTTCGCGCGTGCGTGCGTATGAATCGCCGGAAGATGCTTCGAGCGTAAAGCCCGCTGTTGTTGCACTCGATGACGGAGCAGCGGGCGGAAGCAGGATATCGAGCAGGCGCTCCTCGGCGTTTAGCTCGGCTTTGTCAGCGACGTCTTCGAGTTTCTCGGCGCGGATGTTGTCGATGGCGATCTCGACCAGGTCGCGGATCATAGATTCGACATCGCGGCCGACGTAACCGACTTCTGTAAACTTCGACGCTTCAACTTTCAGGAATGGCGAGTTCGCGAGCTTGGCCAGGCGGCGGGCGATCTCGGTCTTTCCCACGCCTGTGGGGCCAATCATGATGATGTTCTTGGGAATGACCTCTTCCGCCATATCGGGCGGAAGTTTTTGCCGGCGCATGCGGTTGCGCAAAGCAATCGCGACGGCGCGCTTGGCGTCTTTCTGCCCGACAACATACTTATCTAGCTCGGCAACAATCTCGCGCGGAGTCAGTTCATCCAGCGCAAGCTGTTCTTCTTCGGCGGTAGCGGGGAGGTAAATGGCCATAACAGTGGCTAGTGGCTAGTGGTCGAGTGGGGTTACCAGCCACTGATCGCTAACAACTGCTCTCACAGTTCTTCTATCGTCACCCTCTCATTGGTATAGATGCAGATTTTGCTCGCAATCTTCATTGCTTCTTCGGCGATCTGGCGGGCTGAAAGCTGCGTGTGTTCGAGCAGGGCTTGGGCAGCCGACTGAGCATACGGGCCGCCGCTGCCGATGGCAGCGATGCCGCCATCCGGCTCAATCACATCTCCCTGGCCGCTGAGCAGGAACGTCTGCTCCTTGTCCGTCACGATGAGCAGCGCCTGCAAGTGGCGCAGGAACTTGTCGGTCCGCCAATCTTTGGCGAGCTCCACCGCGCTGCGTCCCACGTTCCCGTGATATTGCTCCAGTTTCGATTCGAATCGGCTGAACAGAGAAAACGCGTCAGCCGTAGACCCGGCAAATCCCGCCAGAATCTTATCCTGATAGAGCCGCCGAATCTTTTTGGCCGAATGCTTGATGATGCTCTCACCGAGCGTGACCTGGCCATCTCCAGCCATGACCACACTTCCGTTCCGGCGAACGCACAAAACGGTGGTGGATCGGATTAGACGACGGGAGGGCATCCGGAATTTCTCAGTATAGCAGCGATTAAATTTCGCTTTTGCATCCGACATCTTTGTTACGAACGGGTGTAAGCGCCGCCAGACCGATAAAGCTGCCGGGGGTTTTGCCGATGGCGAGTGTGAGCCTGAAATTTTGCGCCGTTGTGCGCGTGGAGATCCTTCCCTCATGGGACGATTTATGGACAAAGTTCCACTGAAGGCCAAGCTCGCCATCGGCTTCGGCGCCCTGCTGTTGATTTTTGGAGTGAGCGCGCTGCTGACCGCCCGAGGGTTCCGGGACCTGAACACCTTTTCCACGAAAGTGGATGAGGGATCGCAAAAGCTTGAACTGGCGAGAGCGATCGAAGCGGCCGCCATGAAGGAGAGTTCGGGAATTCGAGGCTTTCTGCTGTTCGACCAGGAGTCCATGCTCGATCGACTGGAAGAAGGAAAGCAGGAGTACAGGCAATCGGCGGACGGCATTCGAGAGAAACTTCAGACCGAGGAAGGCAAGCGCTCGTTCGCTGAGATCGAGCGTTTGCACAAATCTTATGTGGAATATCTCGATCAGGAGGTCGCGCTTCAGCGCGCCGGAAGAGCAAAAGAGGCGCGCAAGATGCTGGCCACCAGGAGCACGCCCGTCTCAGTGGAACTGGGAAAGGCAACGGACCAGTTTGTGGCCCATGAGCAGAAAGCGAAGCAGCAGGTGCTTGACGAGCAGTCGGCGACGGAATTTCGCGCCGAACGCCTGGTTCTCGCGTTGCCGGCAATTGCAATCCTTGCCGGGCTTCTGGTGGCGACCATCATCTCGCGCTCCATCCACTCGGCTGTCGGCGCCATGCTCACCATGGCCCAGCAGATCGCAGAGAACGACCTCGCGATCGACGATCTCCAGATCAAGAGCGCCGACGAAATTGGCAAAGCTGGGATGGCCCTGAACCAGATGAAAAACAGTCTGCGCGACGTCATCCGCTCGATCGCTGGCACCGCCGAGCACGTGGCCAGCGCCAGCGAACAGATTTCCGCGTCCGCCGCCGAGCAGGCGAAAAGCGCTGAAAATCAAAAAGACCAGACCACCCAGGTTGCCGCCGGACTGCAACAAATGACCGCGACGGTGCAGCAGGTCTCGGAGAATTCAAGCGCCGCCGCCGATGCTTCAAGAAGAGCGGCAGGGCTGGCGCGGGATGGCGGCGTCATCGTCGAGGAGACGCTTTCAAAAATGCGCGCCATCGCCGACTCGGTCAGCAGCACGGCGAAAAAGGTTGAGGAGCTGGGAAAGAGTTCCGATCAGATCGGAAGAATTGTCGGTGTGATCAACGACATTGCAGATCAGACCAACCTGCTTGCCTTGAATGCGGCCATTGAAGCTGCACGCGCGGGAGAACAGGGTCGCGGCTTCGCTGTGGTTGCCGATGAGGTCCGCAAACTCGCCGAGCGTACCACCATCGCGACCAAGGAAATTGCCGAAATGATCCGCAGTGTTCAGCAAGAGACCAGGACGGCAGTGGCTGCCATGGAGCAAGGGACCAAAGACGTTCAGGACGGCGTGAATACCACTGCCCGAGCCGGAGACTCGCTGAAGCAGATTATTCAAATGTCGGAAGAAGTAGGGGAGATGATCACGCATATCGCAACCGCCGCGACCGAACAGTCGACCGCAACAGAAGAAATCCATAAATCCATGGACCAGATCGCAATCCTGGTCAAGGAATCTGCTGTAGGCGCCCAACAATCGGCGCAGGCCTGCCAGGACCTTTCCGGACTCGCGTTGGATTTACAGAAGCTGGTCTCGAAGTTCAGGCTGGAAAGCGGCGCGGAGGCGAGCGGACTTGATGCGGTCCACGAAAATCATTCGGCCCGGCATTTTTCCGCAACCGCGGGCAGATAACGCCTGCTACTTCTGCAGCGGCTCAACCATGTCGGCGAGCGCATAACCCATCACGGCCATGCAGGCTGCATTTTCGCGCAGCTCCTGGGGAACCACTTTATCGAGCGTGTCGCCCGGTGTGTGGTGATAGGTGAAGTAGGTTAATCCGTTCTGCCAGATTCCGAACGCAGGCACGCCTTTATCCACCATCGGTTCGATGTCGGTTTCCGGCGAACTGGGAACCAGCTGAAGCAAATTGGCCCCGATGGGAGTGAGCGCCGCCTGCACCGGCGTGAGCTGTTTTTGCGCGTCTTCATTGATTTTTGCGTGGAAACCTAACGGGTGTTCCGCGCCGAGATCGCTTTCGATCGCGGCGATGTGATTCGCGAGCTCTGCTGACTGATCTTTCACGTAGGCGTCCCGGCCGGTTGCGCCCATCTCTTCGTTCATCCAGGCAATTACGCGGATCGTCCGCTTGGGATGCAGTCCCAGGCGGTGGACCAGTTCCGCGGTCTCCATAGCTACTACAACGCCCGCGCCGTCATCAATCGCGCCGGTGCCGAGGTCCCACGAATCCAGGTGGCCTGACACGATCACGATTTGCTCGGGATGTTCGGATCCTTTCAGGTCCGCAACGACGTTGTAACCAGTTACGTCGGGAGCATGGCGAGTCGTCAGCGTCAGATGAACTCGCACTTTTCCGCGGGCGGCGAGCCGGGCGATGAGTCCCGCATCCTCGGCGCTCACGGCGCCGGCTGGAATTGGCGCGTCTGAGCTCCAGCCGGTGTGCGACAAACGATATGAGCCATCCCCGGCGGAACGGACCAGCACCCCAGCGGCCCCCAGCTCAGACGCAGCTTTCGCTCCTGAGGCTCGGTACAGGACCGCTGCACCATACGCGCCGCCAGGTTGCCCAGCGAGCGCTTTCTGGTGATCGAAGACCTCGTTATACACCACGATCTTGCCGGCGACCTGATCTTTGGGGAGTGCCTTGAGTTCATCGAAATTGTTCACCACGACGGCTTCTGCAGTGATTCCGTTTTCGGGCGTCGGAGAGTTCCCAAACAATGCCGTCACGTAGATCTTCTGCTTTGCGCCTGCCACTTGGCCTGGAAATTCCACCAGCTCCGCGGTGTCAACACCGCGCACGAAATGTGGGACCTGCACCGGTTCCAGTTTGACCTCGAGCCCAAGCTTGCGGAGTTCGTCCGCGACATAATGCGCGGCAGCATCGGCCTGCGGTGAACCTGCCGGACGCGGCCCGATGCTGTCGGTCAAGTACTCAAGCTGAGTGTAGGCGTAGTCGTCCTGCATCGCGGCGTCGCGCAACTTCGCCAGTTCTGTTCTTAACTGCGGCGGGAAGGCGCGAGTCGCTGACTCGGCTTCAGACGGGATCGCTCCCCACTTCTGCGCGGCGGGAGCCGGTTGAAGTTGAGCGTGAACGATGCCTCCGAAAATCAGGCAAGCAGGCACGAGCAGCATCGCGCGCATTTCCACCTCAATGAGCGATTCTTGAGTTTGTCAGCGTAACATCCGACAGATTCAGCGGCTCGCGTATGGGTTCAAAAATTTGCTTTGCAGTGGCTGTAATTTCCTGAACAACGTTAACCACAGAGGCCACGAAGGTACACGAAGGCAGAAGTCCTCGATCTCCGCCAACAGCCAAGAGCCAACAGCCAAGAGCCGCTTCAAAAAAAATGGCCCCATTTCTGGGGCCACGTTCAAAGAGGCGGGAGGCAGGAAGTCAGGAACAGCTATCGAAGGGCGCTGCTTGCTGAGAAAGCAGCTGTTGTCGAGAGTCGGGTACACCAAAAGAAGAGGATTGAGTTCATCTTTAGAGTAGGCCTCTTTTCTTGCTGTCATGAAATTGCACTCGCCGAGCCAAAAGAAGCGGGCTGGCTGGTAGCGGACTTGCAGCCGCTAAGTAGCTGTTACTAAATGCCTTAGACATCTACAACTGAGACGCAAACAGTACTGACAATTTGTGTCACGTTGCAGAACTCTGCACAGTCGCTGCACTCTTTCGGACGCAACCGGTGTCTTAAGTTTTTGACGCCCGGTTTTTGACTTACCTTGCGCAAGGGCGGTTGATATGCTGCGTTCATCCGCCGGGAGGTTATGATGCGCCGTCTGCTTACCAGCTCGCTGTTCGTTTTGCTGCCGTCGTTGCTCTTCGGACAAACCGCTCAAGCGCCCCAGTCGGCGCGTCAGGCTTTGATTGACATGTTTTTCGGTTCATCCGCCGACCATCTCGAGAAGCACCTCCCCGACGCAACCAGAAAGACGTTGAAGAAGCTCGACACCGGCGAGGGCCAAAGCATGCTCGCCCAGATTTCCATGTTTTCTGCGATGGCGAAAGCGGGTGGCGCAAATTTGCAGACGTTCGAAACCGGGCCGGTCCTGCTCTCTGTTGATCAGCCGCAGCGGGGCGGCGCCGACCACGTTGAGATCACTGTCGAGCGCGACGACCTGATGGGCGAGGAAGACCAGCTTGAGCTGGCACTGCACATTACCAAGAACGGCAAGGAAGAGAGCCTGCCCTTTATCCCTCGTTTTACCTTCTCGATGAAATCGGAGGCGAACGTGTGGCGGCTGAATGAAATCAGCGTGACGGTGCGGTTGCCGCTTGCCGATCCCGAGTTTCTAAAGACGATTGAAAACAAGCAGCGCGCACAGAACGAACAGATGACGATCTGGTCGCTGCGGACGGTAAACGGGGCGGAAAAGGGATACGCCAAAACCAACGGCGGTTACGCCTGCACACTTTCTGCACTGGGCAAGAAAGGCGCCAACACGCAAGTTTTGTGGGACGCGCAACTGATCAGCGGAAAGAAGGGCGGATACATCTACGCGATTTCGAGCTGCGACGCTTCGCATTACAAAATCGTGGCTGAACCCGCGGTGGCAGATTCCGGGCAGCGGGCGTTTTGCTCGGATGAAGGCGGAACGATCCGGGCCGCTAAGGATGGGAAGGCAACTTCGTGCTTGAGCGGCGGAGAAATAATTCAAGAGGACCATCAAACGGGATTAGGAGCTATTGCTGCCGGAACTGACTCGCCGCGAGCCGGCGCAACCGTAACTTATTCAGAAGCGCCGACGAAAGCAAGTTCGGCGTCGGCTCCACAACTTCCGCCGGTAAATGCGACAGCCTCGGTCGCCAAACCGTCCCGCATTCGTGTTTCGCAGGGTGTTATGGCAGGAATGATCGAACGAAAAGTGGAGCCTCAGTATCCCGCCGAGGCAAACGTCCAGGGTGAGGTCGTGCTGAGTCTGGTGATCAACAAAACCGGTGATGTTGAATCGGTAAAGCTCATTAGTGGACATCCACTCCTTGCTCCAGCTGCAATCGATGCCGTGAAGCAATGGAAATACCGGCCTTTCAAACTGAATGGAGAACCGGTGGTCGTAGAGACGACGGCAACGGTGGTTTTCAACCTGTCTGGGCAATAGCGACACGGGAGACTCGAACTCCAGGCGGAGTGGCAGTAACTGAGCGTTCTCCCCGCATCTCATTTCCTGAATTCCCTGTTTTCTGATAAACCAAATGCTTGCACCGGAGGGTCTCTGTGCGAGGTCGTGTCGGGCTTTTTGCCTTGTTTCTGGGCATTGCTTTTTCTATCGGCTGCGGCGGCAGCAGTAGCAGTAGTGACACCGCGCAGATACGCGTATTTCAGGGCGCTGCAGGCGTGTCGGCGGTAAATATTCTAGTTGACGAAAAACTCCAAGCGGCGAACCTCAACTACGGCGCCGCAACCGACTATCTGACAACCAAGACCGGGTCCATTCATGTGCAGGCGGTGCTGGCCAGCGATGGATCGTCGGTGTTGGACCAGTCATTTTCAATCGCTTCTTCCGCACACGAGACTCTCTTCATCACAGGAACAAGTTCGAGCGTGACATCTACCGTGATCGGGGATGGCGGAACGACCACCGTTACCGGGGACGGGCACGTCCGCGTGTTCAATGGCTCGAACACCATGGGCGCGTCGGATGTGTACATCGTGAATCCGGGAACCGGACTCACTGGAGCGACCCCGGCCGCGAAAAGTGTTGGATTCGATTCTGATTCCGGCTATCAGGCTATTCCCGCCGGTAACTATGAGGTATTTTTAACCGTTCCGGGAACCACCATCGTGAACTTCGCAACCGGCCCGCTGGACCTTGCCTCGACGTCAACCAACCAGACAGTGGTGGTATTCGACGCGGCCCACGGCGGATTTAACTTCATCCTGCTCACAGATCAGTAGATCGGCTCTCGGCTCTCGGCTCTTGGCTCTCGGCTCTCGGCTCTTGGCTCTCGGCTGTTGACCTGTGAGGCGGGCTGGGAGTGCTAAATGCCGATGGCTTCCAACAAACACTTTCGAGAGCATTCGCGTCTAACTTATGAGCAATTACGCAGGTCTTTCCAGTTCCTACCACGGTTATAATCAGGACTTCGGGAAAACGGAGGCAGCTCAACATGGAAGTGCGCGCCAGGGAATTATGGGAGCGGTTCAAGGCGAATCGACTCGCGTCGACGGTGGTCATTCTGCTGACACTTTCTCTCGGTATTCTGATTGGGACGGTGGTTTCGGGAGGGGTCAGAGGCCAGGAAAAGAAGTCCGCCGAGGCAACTCCGTTGAGCCTTCCAGCCCCGCGCCAGCTCTCGAATCAATTCGCTCAGATTTCCAAGGCCATCGAGCCGGCAGTAGTGAACATCAACACCGAATCAACCGTGAAGCCAAGTGTGCGCAGGCGCGGCGGACAGAACCCCGGCGGCCAGGGTCCGGGCGGTGATGACGACAACAGCCCGTTCGGCGATTTCTTTGACAAGTTCTTTGGCGGCCAGGGTGGCGATGGCGCACCCATCCGCGAACGCTCGCTGGGATCGGGAGTCATAGTCGACCCCAAAGGTTTCATCGTGACCAACCGCCACGTGGTGGAAAAGGCGGACAGGATTCGGGTGCGGCTGCAGGATGATCCTCCTGGGGTACTGCACGATGCGAAGGTGATCGGCTCCGACCAGGAAACCGATCTGGCGGTAATCAAGATCGAGGTAGAGCACTCACTGCCAACGGCGAAGCTGGGGAATTCTGACAGCATGCAGGTGGGCGATTGGGTGCTTGCCGTGGGCAGCCCTTTCGGCTTGCAGGCGACGGTTACGGCCGGCATTGTGTCCGCCAAAGGCCGCAACATCGTGCCGTTGCGGCAGTTTCAATCCTTCATTCAGACGGATGCCGCCATCAATCCGGGCAATTCCGGCGGTCCGCTAGTCAACATGGATGGAGAGGTTATCGGTATTAACACCGCCATCCTCACCGACACCAATGCTTACGCCGGTGTTGGATTCGCGCTTCCCTCCAAGACAGTCGCAGATGTTTACAACCAGCTCACCGGCACAGAGCACCGCGTGCAGCGTGGATCCATCGGAATTCAATTCAACGCCGAGCAGAATCCTGCGATCGCCCGTGTATATGGCGCCGGGATCACCATCGCGATGGTGGTTCCGGGCAGCCCTGCCGACCGCGCCGGCTTGAAAGTGGGCGACACCATCGTCTCGATCGACGGCAAGCCGGTGAAAAACGGCGACGAACTGGTCGCAGACATCGCCGCGCGAAAGCCGGGCAGCAAAGTGGATATCGGCTATTCGCGAAACGGCAAAAAGGAACAGACGGCAGTCACCGTCGGTGACCGCGCAAAGCTGTTTGCATCGCGCCTTGGCGAAGATGACGAAGGCGAGGAAAGCGAAGCAGCCCCCAAGCAAAGCAAGCTTGGCGTTACCGTGCGCGCCTTGACTCCGGAAATGGCCAGCCGGCTGAATATCCCATCAGGCCAGGGAGTGATCGTTCAGGAGGTCAAGCCGAACTCATTTGCCGACGATGTCGGTTTGACCCGCGGAGACGTGATCCTGGAAGTCAATAAACAGCAGGTCAACAGCGAAGAGGACTTCGATAAAATCCAGGCCAACCTGAAGAGCGGGCAGGATGCGGTCTTCCTTGTGCGCCAGCAGGGGGCCGGACGGAACGGAGGAACCATCTTCCTCGCCGGAACACTTCCGTAACAGTTACCTGCACTAACGGCACTGGCAGACCACCGCGTCGTAGGGGATCATTAGGGCTGACGAAATTTGTTCAGCACAGAGGCACGGAAGAGAGTAGTTTGGCATCTGGTTGGGTTGGAATGATGGGCTTCTCCTCTGGCTGGGGCTTATTGGTGAAAGGGCTTACGATGCGGCAGGGATTGTACAAATCGATAGCTTGGGCCGGAACAGTGGCCCTGTGCGCATCGCTGGCTTTTGCCGCCGCGCCGCAGAAGTCGGCTTCATCGCAGAAGAATTCGAATTCCAAGCACCACAGCAGCAAGAAGACACGTAAGCCCAGAGGGCAGCAGGCAATTGACACCGAGCGCTGCAGTGAGATCCAGGAAGCGCTGGTTCGTGAGCACTACCTGAGCGGCAAGCCTTCGGGCAAATGGGATGACTCTACCCAACAGGCGATGCGTCGTTACCAGGCCGACCAGGGCTGGCAGAACAAGAGCGTTCCGGATTCGCGGGCTTTGATCCGCCTCGGCCTCGGGCCGGACCACGAGCACCTGCTCAATCCTGAAACGGCGATGACCAGCCAGCCGCAGCTGCCATCAGGCCACGGAACTCGATCCAGAGTGTCGTCTTTTAGCGGACCTGCAACGCAACCCGGATCCGCATCTCAAACCAGCCTTCCCGGCGGTGCGGCATCGAGCCCGGTTACCAGCGCGCCTGAACTCTCGCCGGCAAGATAGCCAAATCCATGGCTGATCTGAACTTCAAGGTATATACTTTCGCCCATAAAGATTGCGCCCTCGAATTTTCGAGGGCTGGGCCCATCTCATAAACTAATTCGGGCCCGCATAGAACGACGCCTTCCGGCATGCATGACTATCGGTAGCCGGGGCGGCAACCGCGGATGTTTCGCGGCTGTCAGGGGAGGCAGCTGTGGACCTGATACTTGTGCGCCTTATTTTTGTTGTGTTCGTTGCGATTACCTGCTATCTGATCCGTCCTTTCGGTCTCAACACTCAAATTGATGCTGCGGTCGGAGTGCTGCTGGGTACTGCCATCGTCATTTTCGAATGGCGGTTGATCCGGGTCAGCCTCAAGCGGCTGATCGGCGCCGCCATCGGCAGCATTCTCGGAATCTTCGGCGCGTATCTGTTCGCGCTGGTGATCAAGAGCAGCCTGCAGGAAGGTGCGACCAGAAATTTTCTGCAGTTAATGGTCATGCTGCTGATGGCCTACGTGGGCCTGATTGTCGGCGCAAATAAAGGCGATCTGCTGAACCTGGCGGCGCTCGGAGGGATCTTCGGCGGCGAGAAGCAGCACAAGAAAAGCTACAAGATTCTCGACACCAGCGTGATCATCGACGGACGCATCTCCGACATCGCGGAGACCGGATTTCTCGACGGCATCGTGGTCATACCGCAGTTCGTTCTGCGCGAACTACAACTGGTGGCCGATTCGGGGGATTCCCTGAAGCGAAACCGCGGACGCCGCGGCCTCGACATTCTGCAGAAATTGCAGAAAGTTGCTTCGCTGCAGATTCAAATCATCGAAGACGATTTTCCCGGAGTCCGCGAAGTGGACCTGAAGCTGATCGAACTGGCCAAAGTCTATGAGGGAAAAATCATCACCAATGATTTCAATCTAAACAAGATCGCGCAGCTTCAAGGCGTGGCGGTGCTCAACATCAACGAACTGGCGAATGCGCTGAAGCCGATCGTGCTGCCCGGCGAGGCGATGAAAGTGTTCATCCTGAAAGAAGGCAAGGAATACAACCAGGGCGTAGCTTACCTCGATGACGGCACCATGGTGGTTGTGGACAACGCGCGCAAAATGATCGGCAAGACCATTGATGTGTCCGTCACGTCAGTGCTGCAGACGACGGCAGGCAAGATGATCTTCGGCAAATGGGACGAACGGCGAGGAGAGACGCGGACGGTGAGTATTCCAGTGCCCGAGCCCAAGAGAGCCGTTGCGGCGGAACAACCGGCCGAGTCGGACGTCAAACTGAGTTAAGAGATCATTCACCACAGAGAAACAAAGGCACAGAGAAAAACAGTGGTTTCCCCTGTGTCTCTGTGCCCTGGTGGTGAAACTTAATCAGAAAAGCGAATCGGCAGACCTGACTTGAATCGTCTCGCCTTGGCGCGTGCCGGAGACGCGAATTCTTTGTCCGGCAAATTTCTCGAGAGCTTCCTGGCTTCCCACCAATTTGTATCGCCGGTTGCCGTCAACCAGAACGTACCTTGCGCCTTCCCGCACACACAGGCGCGCGCACTCGGTTGGATTCAGGCGCGAGTTCCTGATGTGGCGAGCGCCACAGCGAGAATCGGTGACAACTCCCTGATAGCTTTCGCCCGGCGAGGCCGGCGAAATGGCTGGTTGCTGTCCCTGCGCCTCGGAGTCGGGGTTCTGCCGATCCGCGAGTGCGGCCGATCCGGCGGCCACAACGATCGCAAACGCGAGCGCTGCGCCGACTGCCAGCAGCAGGCATGAGCCGATAAAAGATAGCCACGATGAGCGATGCTTCATGCGGATGCAGACCCTCGGGTAAGTTGGTTGCCGGATCATTCCCGGCGGTTGCATTCAGGCAACCCCCAAGGCGGGTATATACTGATCGCCCGCATGAAGGTTTTTGTGATCATTCCGGCTGCAGGACTGGGGACGCGCATGGCGTCGGTTCCAGCAGGCAAAGCCGCTAAGCCTGCAGCCAGTAAGCAGTTTCTCGAACTCGACGGCGTTCCGGTCCTGCTGCACACGCTGCGGGCTTTCGCGAAAAGCGCTGGAGTGAGTCAGATCATCGTTGCTTTGCGAAAACCAGAGATGGATGCGTTCCGTACCAGGCTGTCCGCGGATGCGCCTGAAATGCTGAAGAGAGATTTGAAATTCGTCGAGGGCGGCGAACATCGTCAGCACTCAGTCGCGAATGGACTGGCAGCGGTCTCGGCTGATGGCGATGATGTCGTGCTGGTACACGATGCGGTGCGCCCGTTTGTTAGTGAAGAAATGATCCGCGAAGTGATCGCCGCCGCGCAGAAATACGGCGCCGCCATCGCCGCGGTGCCTGCTGTCGACACCGTAAAACAGGTGGAGCGCACTGCCGAGGGAGCGCTGATCAAGGCGACCATTCCGCGAGAAAAAATCGTGCTCGCCCAAACGCCGCAGGGATTTCGCTACGACGTGCTAAAAAAAGCTTTTGACGAAGCCGCTGCCGACGGATTCATAGGAACGGATGAAGCATCGTTGGTGGAGCGGTCAGGACATGCGGTGGCAGTGGTAATGGGATCGCCGAGAAATATCAAGATCACGACGCCTGGAGATCTACAACTGGCAGAGTTCTACATGAGGTCTTAACCGGAACAGCGATACTTTGGACAAAATTACTCAATTGCCAAATTTCCAAATTACAAAATGACTTTCAGGATTGGCTACGGTTGGGATTCACATGAATTCAAGTCCGGCGTGCCGCTGAAAATCGGCGGCGTCACACTCGATCATCCCAAAGGTCTGGGTGGCCACTCCGATGGGGATGTTCTGCTGCATGCCATCACCGATGCGCTGTTAGGGGCTGTTGCCGCGCCTGATATCGGCACATTGTTTTCTCCTTCCGATTCAAGATGGAAGGGCGCCGATTCGGCATTGTTTCTACAGGAAGCACTGAAACGAGTCGGGGCCGCAGGTTTTCAGATAGAAAACGTGGATTCGACACTCATTCTGGCTGCTCCCAAAATCGGCCCGCACACTGCCAATATTCGCGCTCGTGTTGCGGAACTGCTTCAGATTCAGCCGGAGCGCATCGGCATAAAGGCCAAGACCCCGGAAGGCATAGGCGCTGACAACGCCGCTATTGCCCATGCGGTGGCCCTGCTCCAACCGAAGCCCAGGAAGGCGCCTCGCAAAAAGAGCCGCTAGTCTAACGCTTGATACTTAGGTGTTCGCTAACCACGCAAGCGCCACCGCGTCCAACTTCCTAAACAACTCGGAACTGAAGCGACGAAGCGAACGTATTTGAGTTGAGACACAACGGAAAGAAATTTCCGTTCAGCCATCATGAAGTAAGGGTCCAGGGATTGCCTTGCGCGAGGTTTGGCGGCCAGGCCAGGACAATCCCTGCAGCGGAAGAGTGCGCCTTACGGCGGACCTTTTGCTTGACCCCGAGGCAGCATTGTAGGCCCTGCGCAGCAAAAAGCAAGCGCAATCCGCGCGGGGCGGGCGGCCGCCCACAGCCGTTTCCCGGCGTTCCGGGAATTAGGAGGATCGGTGAACGTTGTTAAGAACACAATCACAGGCGGACTGCTGGCGGCATTTTTGCTGTTCGGGATCAGTGCATTCGCGGCCCACGCCAATAAGGGCTCGTTCCAGTTACAACATCCAACGAACGTTGCCGGAAAGCAATTGGCGACCGGGAACTACACCGTGCAGTGGGACGGCTCCGGCGACCAAGTGAGCCTGAAAATCTATCAGGGCAAGAAAGAGATGGCATCCACTTCGGCCCAGGTGGTCAAGATCGATCGGCCAGCCAGCTACGATCAGACCATCACAAGTTCGGGCGACAATGGCAGCTCCACGCTGTCGGAGATCCGTTTCCGCGGCAAGACCTTTGCACTGCGGCTGAGCGGCGAAGGCGGGAGTTCGAGCTCTTCAGGGTCCGCGCAGTAAGGCGGCCGTTGGCTCTTGGCTCCTGGTTGTTGGCTTTTGGCTCCTCGCTCCTGGCTCCTCGCGAAGTATTTCGCTCGCTGGAGTTGCGAAGGAGCCAAGGGCCAACAATTTTCCGGAACTTAATTTCCACTAGCATCAGCAACCGTTTCGCATCTCGCCAAAAACCAAGAGCAGTTCTGGCACTGTTAGAATCAAGAAGCAATGGTTCTGCCTTTCGTCCGCGACCTTTTTGCGGACGCCGAAAAACTGCCAGCCTTCTTGCGTGTTGTTTCCCACCTTAGAGCCAACGCGGGACGGATAGGTGTCTCTGGACTCACGTTCTCAGCCAAAGCCCTCCTGATTTCTGAGCTGCAGAAAACCGCGGGCCGCCCCTTCCTCGTTGTCGTCCGAAACAACGAAGCCGCCGATGAGTTCGTGCCGGTGATCCAGGCGTACTGCGAACTGGTGGGAGGGGCGCAGGCTGAGAGTGTTGTTTCCCTGCCCGCCCGCGATGTCCTCCCTTTTCAGAATCTGTCTCCGCATCCAGAGATCCAGGAACAGCGCGCGATTGCCTTATGGAAGATTGCGACCGGCGAAGCTTCGATTGTCGTGGTCCCGGCTGCCGCCAGCGGGCTTCGCCTGAAATCCGGCGACTATTACGCAAACCTTGCGCGAACCTTGCGTCGCGGTGAAAGCTTCGACACCGACGACCTGCTTCAGCACCTGAATTCGGTGGGCTACAACTCGACCGACATTGTTGAGATGCCCGGAGAATACGCTCTGCGCGGCGGCATTCTCGACGTCTACTCGCCAGAGGCTGACCGTCCGGTGCGAATCGAGTTTTTCGGCGATGAAGTGGAATCCATTCGCAAGTTTGATCCAGCAAGCCAGCGGTCCTCCTCGCCGGCGGACGAGACCGTGTTGCTGCCGCTTTCGGAAACCCCAGTGGATGAGCGACTGCTTGGCGCGATACACACACGCCTTTCCGGCAAGCGATTGGCGGGTTCGGAAGAGATTGTGGAACAGGCGGTGCGCGCGGCAGGAGTGACGGTTTTTCCCGGATGGGAATTTTACGCCGCGGTTGCGGGGACGAGCGGGACGTTGTTCGACCTCATGCCGAATGCCGCTGTGCTTGCGGATGAACCCGAACTGCTGAAAACCGAGTTCGACACTTTCTGGGAGCGCCTCGAAGATGCGCACGAGCGCAGCGAGATCGGCAACCTGGTGCGTTCTGAGGAGCTCTACACTCCGCCGGAAGAGTGGTGGAGCAAGCTGCAATCGGCGACGGGAGCGAATGTTGAACACCTCGGCGTCACCCGGCCGGGGGTAGAAGCTGTTGAGTTTCATACCCAACCGAGTCCGCGCTTTCACGGTTCGATCCCGACGATGCTCGAAGACGTGAAGAAGCATCTTGCTGAGAACCGGCCGGTACTGGTGGTCGCTCCCAACATCGGCGAAATGGAGCGTCTGGCGGACTTCTTCACGGAATATGGGGTGTCGTACCGACTGGGCAGCCGCACCCGCGGCGGCGAGAGCTATGCGGACGAGACTTCGTACTTTGCCGGCGAGGTGCTCACTGCCACGTTCGTTAAAGCTTACGTTCCCGACGGAACCATCCTGCCTGACGCGGGCCTGGCGATTTTCGGCACGCGCGATTTGTTCGACGAATCGGATTCGGTTGTCTCGCGGCCGCAACGGCAGAAGTCGAAGACGTCGGCGTTTCTTTCAGATTTCCGCGACCTGCAAGTCGGCGACTACGTGGTTCACGTCGAGCATGGGATCGGCCAATATCACGGGCTGAAAGAAATCAATCAAGGCGACGGCAACGCGGAGTTCATGCTGCTCGAATATGCCGAGAGCGCGAAGCTGTACGTTCCCCTGACTCGCCTCGATCTGGTTCAGAAATTCCGTTCTTCCGAAGGCGCGAAGCCGGCGCTGAGTTCTCTCGGAACTGCGACGTGGGCCAAAACCAAGGCACGCGTACGCAAAGCGATGAAGGACATGACCGAGGAACTGCTGAAGCTCTATGCGCAGCGCAAGACCGCGCAAGGTCATGTGTTCCCGGCGGACAACGAGTGGATGCGCGAGTTCGAGGACGCCTTCGAGTTCAGCGAGACCGACGATCAGGCGACGGCCATCACCGACGTGAAGCGCGACATGGAATCGTCACAGCCGATGGATCGACTGCTGTGTGGTGACGTTGGCTACGGCAAAACCGAAGTGGCAATGCGCGCGGCATTCAAGGCCATCAGCGACAACAAACAGGTTGCAGCACTTGCGCCGACAACCGTGCTGGCGTTCCAGCACTACGAAACTTTCAAGCAGCGATTTGCCGCGTTTCCGGTCACGATCGAAATGATCAGCCGGTTTCGGACGGCGAAGCAGCAGAAAGAAATTCTGCAGAAGGTTGAGGCCGGAAAGGTCGATGTTCTGATCGGCACGCATCGGTTGCTTTCCAAAGACGTAAAGTTCTCCGACCTGGGGCTATTGGTTGTGGATGAAGAGCAGCGCTTCGGCGTGCGTCACAAGGAGCGCCTGAAGCAGATACGCAAGGAGGTGGACGTGCTGACCATGTCAGCCACGCCAATTCCGCGAACCCTGCACATGTCGATGGTCGGGCTGCGGGACATGAGCGTCATCGAAACGCCCCCGAAAGATCGCATTGCCATTCAGACAGTAGTGGCAAGCTGGGATGAGAAGCTGATTCGCTCTGCGATAGAGCAGGAACTGGAACGCGGCGGTCAGGTGTACTTCGTTCACAATCGCGTGGACACGATCTGGGAGATTGCAGCGAAACTGCAGGAACTCGTCCCACGAGCGCGGGTCATTGTGGGACATGGACAGATGGGAGAAGGCGAACTCGAGAAAGTGATGTTGAAGTTCATGCATCACGAGGCAGATATTCTGGTCGCGACGACGATTATCGAAAACGGCCTCGATATTCCACTGTGCAACACGATTCTGATCAATCGCGCGGACCGGCTTGGGCTTTCGGAGCTTTATCAGTTGCGCGGGCGCGTTGGGCGTTCGAACCGCAGAGCTTATGCGTACCTCATGCTTCCTGCTGAAATTGAGCTGACGCCGATTGCGCGACGACGACTGGCAGCGTTAAAAGAGTTCTCAGATCTGGGAGCGGGATTCAAAATAGCGGCTTTAGATCTTGAGCTTCGCGGTGCGGGAAATCTGCTCGGCGGCGAGCAGAGTGGGCACATTGAAGCTGTCGGCTTCGATCTGTACACGCAGATGCTGGAGCAGGCCGTCCGCGAAATGAAGGGCGAGGCCGAACCGACGCCGCAGGCGCAACTGAATCTCGGCTTGAACATCCGCATTCCGGCGGACTACATCCCCGAAGAAAACCAGCGCTTACGCATGTACAAGCGAATTGCCGGCGTCGAAACCGAGAAGCAGCTCTCGGACGTCGAAGCCGAGCTGCGAGATCGCTACGGCGAGCCGCCTGTCCCGGTTCAGCAGTTGCTTCAATACGCAACGCTGCGTCTTCGCGCGGTGGATGCCGGCGTGACTGGAATCGAACGCAAGCGCGACCTCATCAGCGTCAAGTTCCGTCAGGATGCGCCGGTCGATCCGGTGAAGCTTGCGAAGTTTGTTTCGTCGCACCGCGGAGCGCAATTCAGCTCCGACGGAACGCTGAAGTTTACCGCCCGCGATCTTGGCGCGAGGCAACTGCTTGAGCAACTGCAGGGTTTGCTGGAGAATTTATTTGAGGCCAGAAGCTCGCCTTCGGTCGCTTGAGACGTCGAAGAAGCGGTGCTTTGTTGTCGGTGATTGGTCGGCAGTGATCGGTAAAGACGCATAACCCGCAGTCGATCACTCAAAGCCCGTTACTCATCACTGGCAACCGACAACTGACAACTGGCGACTAACAACTGGCCGCCGATTGCTGTGTTACCGTAAACATCCGGAGCGAGAATGAGAACAACTCTAGCAATTTTATTTTTCGTGCTGCTTCTTACCTCGAATTCACCTGCTCATCCAGCTGCTTCCGGCAGCTCCGCTGCATTCGATTCACTACTGGACCAGTTTCTCGATTTCTATTACCCGCTCCACCCGAGCTCGGCGACGGCCGCCGGCTTTCATCAATTCGACTCGAAGCTCGAGGACTTTACCGCCGCCGGCCAGGAGGAAGTGGCGCGAGGGCTGAAAAATTACCTGGCGAAATTTCAAGCATTGGATGGCTCCAAGCTGCCGCCGGATACGGCCGCCGATCTTGACTGGATGATCGCGAACATTCGCGGTGAATTGCTCGAAATCGAAGACATTCAACCCTGGCGAAAAGACCCCGAGGTTTACAGCGGAACGGCGACCAACAGCATTTTTATTGTGATGAAGCGTAATTTCGCGCCACCTGAGGCTCGCCTGCGTTCGGTGATTGCGCGGGAGCGGCAAATCCCGAAGGCCCTGGCGGCCGCACGACAAAACCTGCAGAACCCCCCGAAGATTTACGTTGAGATCGCGCTTGAACAGCTTCCCGATGAGGCGGACTTTTACCGTAAAGACGTTCCCGAAGCCTTCTCCGCGGTCAAAGACCCCAGCCTGCTGGCCGAGTTTAAAGCGGCCAATGATGCCGTGATCGAGGCGTTCGGAAGTTATCAAAAATATCTGCAGGAGTCAGTTCTACCGCATGCCGGCGGCGATTTCCGCATCGGCGCTGAGAACTATCGCAAGAAGTTGCTGTACGACGAGATGGTGGACATCCCGCTGGATCGTCTGCTTGAAATCGGGTATGCCGACCTGCACCGCAATCAGCAGGCCATGAAAGAGGTTGCCGCGAAGATCGACTCCAACAAACCAGTGCAGGAAGTTCTTGCCGGCATTCAGAAAAAGCATCCCGCGCCGGACCAATTGATGCAGTCCTTCCGCGACACCTTCAAAGGTCTGCGGGATTTCATCAACCAAAAAAAGATCGTGACCATCCCATCCGGGCCGCCGCCAATCCTCGAAGACACGCCTCCGTTCATGCGGGCAACGACTTCGGCATCGATGGATACGCCCGGCGCGTTCGAGAGCAAAGCACGCGAAGCGTTCTTCAATGTGACCACGCCCGATTCCAAGTGGCCTGCGGACCGCACCGAGCAATGGATGGAGTCGTTCAACAACAGCATGATTCCGGGAACCGCAATCCACGAGGTTTACCCCGGCCACTACCTGCAGTTTCTCTGGATCAATCAGACGCACTCCAAAGCCCGTAAGCTGTTCTTCTGCGGCAGCAATGCCGAAGGCTGGGCGCATTACTCCGAGCAGATGATGCTCGATGAGGGTTATGGCAATGGCGATCCGGTGCTGCGCATGGGGCAGTTAGAAGACGCGCTGTTGCGCAATGCGCGCTATATCGTCGGCATCCAGATGCACACCGGCAACATGACGCTTGACCAGGCAAAAGAATTTTTCATCAAGGAAGGCTATCAACTGCCTCCGGTTGCCGACATCGAAACCAAACGCGGCACCGGCGATCCTACCTACCTGGTTTACACTCTCGGGAAGCTGCAAATCCTGAAGTTGCGGGAGGATTATCGTAAAAAGCGCGGCAACGATTTCACGGTGCTCGATTTTCACGATAAATTCATGCAGCAGGGCGGCGTTCCGCTGAAAATAATTCGCAAGGCCATGCTCGGCGACGATAGCCCTACGCTCTGACCGAAATCTGCATCGAAAGCAGTTCGGTTTTTCGAGACGACCATGATGAAAGTGTGCAAAGCGGTATTCCCTGCCGCAGGACTGGGTACGCGCTTCCTTCCCGCCACCAAGGCGCAGCCCAAAGAAATGCTGCCGCTGGTGGATAAACCCATCATTCAATACGGCGTGGAAGAGGCGCTGGCCGCCGGCTGCAATCAGATCATCATTGTGACCGGTCGCGGCAAGACTGCGATCGAAGACCACTTCGACCACAGCTATGAACTGGAGCGCATCCTCGAAGAAAAGGGTAAGAAGGACCTCCTCAAGGTCGTCCGGCAGATCTCTGATCTGATTCACGTGGCTTACGTGCGGCAGAAGGAAGCGCTGGGCCTGGGCCATGCCGTACTCACCGCCCGCGAACTGGTTGGGAAGGAGCCGTTCGCCGTGTTGCTGGCCGATGACGTGATCGACGCCGAAGAACCGGTGCTCAAGCAGATGATGCGCGTCTTCGACGAGAAGCAGTGTTCGGTGATTGCCACACAAGTTGTGGAAGGCCCGGCGATTTCGGCTTACGGCGTGATTGACGCGAAGTCAGTGGATGGAAACGAGCGTCTCTTTGAAGTGCACAACATGGTTGAGAAGCCTGCCCTGAAAGATGCGCCTTCGAATCTTGCGATTATTGGGCGTTACATTTTGACGCCCAGGGTCTTTGACGTCCTCACGGAAATTCAGGCTGGGGCCGGCGGGGAATTACAGCTGACCGACGCGCTGAAACTGCTGCTTAAGCAGGAGAAGATGTACGCCTACGTATATGAAGGCAAGCGCCACGATACCGGCGACAAGCTGGGCTTCCTGAAGGCGACCGTGGAGTTCGCGCTGAAGCGCGAGGACCTGGGCGGACCGCTGAAGGAATATTTGCGAGGCCTCAAGCTGGATTAGCGATGCGCATGTGGCAGGGACGGCTCGCCCGCGCAATCAGCTTCCAGCCCTCAACTTCCGCGATTTCTCCTCAACACCCGCGGCAAGCTTTTCCTTATGGGCGTCGAGTTTTTTGGCGATCTCGGCGTCGGCAACACCAATGATCTGCGCCGCCAGAATCCCCGCATTGGTTGCTCCAGGCTTGCCGATCGCAACCGTCGCCACCGGAATCCCGGCCGGCATCTGGACTGTCGAGAGCAGCGAATCCATTCCATTCAGTGATGTCGCAGGAATCGGGACACCGATCACCGGCAGAGTCGTATGCGCCGCGATTACGCCTGCGAGATGTGCGGCCCCGCCGGCACCCGCAATGATGACGCGAATTCCGCGGCCGGCGGCCCGGCGCGCATATTCTGCGGTGCGATCGGGGGATCGGTGGGCCGAGGTGACATCGATTTCGTAAGCAATTCCAAAACCTTCAAGCGCCTTGCCTGCCTCGCGCATGATCTCGAGGTCAGAGTCACTTCCCATGACGATAGAAACCAGAGGTTTGTTCATTCATTCTCCAGGTAAGCCGCGAGCCCTGAGCGGCAAGCGACGAGCAAGCAAATGCTGGTTAGCTTGCTCATTGCTCACAGCTCATCGCTCACAGCTGATATTTAATGCTCGGCTGTCGTCAGCGCTCTCGCCGCAATGTCTTTGCGGTAAAGCGCACCGTCGAACTGAATTTTCCCAGCCGCCTCGTAAGCCCGAGCAACCGCGGTGCCGAGGTCAGATGCCCGCGCACTGACGCCAAGCACTCTTCCCCCTGACGTGTAGAACGCGCCATCGCGAGCACTGGTGCCGGCATGAAACACTTTAACGCCCTGCACCCGGTCCGCCTCGTCGATGCCGGTGATCTTCTTGCCCACCGCAATCGTGCCCGGATATCCACCCGAGGCCATCACCACACAAACCGCTGCATCCTGCGACCAGCGGAAGTCGCCATCACTCACGCGGCCTTCGATGGAAGCCTCAAAAGCCTCTACCAGATCGCTCTCCATGCGCATGAGGATAGGCTGAGTTTCTGGATCGCCGAAGCGGCAGTTGAATTCGAGCACCTGCGGGCCGCGCGCCGTCATCATCAGCCCGCAATACAAAATACCTTTGTACTCCATGCCTTCGGCCTTCATGCCGGCGACTGTCGGCCGCGCTACATGCTGCAGCAGCCAGTTTGTCATCTGGTCGTCAAGCAATGCCGGGTAGGAATACGCGCCCATGCCGCCGGTGTTGGGGCCGGTGTCGCCGTCGCCGACGCGTTTGTGGTCCTGAGCGGCCACCAGCGGGGCGACGCGCTCGCCGTCGCTGAGCACAAGGAAGGAAATCTCGTCGCCTTGCAGGCATTCTTCGAGCACCACGCGAGCGCCGGCTTCGCCTACCATTTTTCCCGAGAGCATTTCGCCGGCCGCGGTTGCGGCTTCGTCCTTGGTTTTGCAGACGACGACGCCCTTGCCGGCAGCCAATCCATCGGCCTTGACAACCACCGGCGCGCTGAACCGAGAGAGTTCGTCTTTAACTTCGGAATTGGAGGTGCAGATCGCGTAGTGTGCGGTGGGAATGTGGTGGCGCTGCAGAAACTGCTTGGCGAAAGCTTTACTGGATTCAAGCTGGGCGGCAGCTTTGGTGGGGCCGAAAACCGGCCATCCGCGGCGCGAAAACTCGTCCACGACGCCCATTTGCAGAGGCAGTTCCGGGCCGACGACCGTCAAATCCGGCTTGATCTGATCGGCAACCGCGACCAGTGATTCGAGCTTCTTTTGATCGGCAGGAATGCACTCCGCGTCCTCGGCGATGCCGCCATTGCCCGGCGCGCAATACACCGCCGATACCCGCGGCGATTGCCGCAGCTTCCACACCAAGGCGTGCTCACGACCGCCGCTTCCAATGACAAGAACTTTCATGCCGGAGAAACAAGGTTATGGGCAAGAGGAAATGTGTGTCAAACCGGAATCGGGGATAGCGTTTGGCCGGGGAAAATTCCGACACCTGCCCTAATGTCCAGCGGTTGACTAGGGAATGGCGCGGGATGGGCACGGGTAATGAGGCATGTGGGTGCGGGTGCGGACGCTGGCCAGGGCTAAATGCAATGTACCGCAGGTTTCTTCTCACACGTCAGCGCCGCAGTGCGGAGGTTTGGGGCTTTCCTTCTATCGCAACAACACTTGTAATAAGTTTCGTGCCGGTGTCTCGCACGAGGTTCAAGAAAAACTCCAAGTCTTTCGGGCTGAGATTCAAGGCTGTTCCAGGCAAAACATTCTCACCGGTGTTGCTCACGTACGCCTCGTCGACGATCCCACCTCGATGCACGATCAAGTTTCTTTTCTGGTTTAACTTCCACAATGAAACGTCAAGGAGTGCCGTCCGGAGTTCGATATTCGTTGGGAGTATAACGTCAAATCTCGCCCTGATTGTGTCGATGTCGTCGATCCGGTGGCAGCTCACTAAGACGTCTCCCATGTGATGAGAAAAATCATAGGAAAACTGCTCTAGCAGGCGCGGAAGGTCTTTCGTGTGAAACCAGCGTTTTGTACGCTCGTCTTTCATCAGAATGGATGCGAGGTGAGGGCGCTTGTTTAGCAGCGTAACGAATAGGTCAGTAGCCAGCACTTCGAAGGCACTCCACGTGAGGACGACACCCTGATACAAAAGATTGATCGCCGCGCCCCTCATCACCATGGACGCACAAAGGTGGCCGAGGTCCGCCAAGATAAAATCCCCTGCCTGCTCTGCTCCATTGGCGCTAGATAATTCTTCAGAGAGTCTCTTGGAGGCGGATTCGTGTGCTTTTTCCTCAGGCTCGCCGGACACGTACTTGGCCAGTATTCTTTCGGCAGCATGCAACTGCTGAAAACGCCTCTGTCTGAATGCGGTACTCGCCATAATGAATGGCATAGAAGCCGTGGAAAGTGTCCGGGAGAGGTTCTTCCGAAAACGACACTCCGACTTCTTGGAATTCACCAAATTCTACTTGGTCAAGACTCTTCAGGAATTTCGCCTCGCTGCCCGGACCCCTGGCCGCGCGGCAAGCGTAGCTCCCTTACAACTCAGAGCAGTGAAGCCAGCAACTGATGCTCGTCGAGAATCTGCGTCAGTTGATCAAGAAGCGCCGTCAGTCGGTCCGGGTTCGCTTCCTCAGCAACCGCCCTGCACAATTCACGCACACTGAAGATGAAGTTGTTTTCCATTATTATTTCCCCCGAGTGGCGTGTGATCTATCGTTCACAATCGTTGGAACACCGTGGGCCCACGCACAGTTGCTCTCTGCTCGAATTTCTGATGTGCAGAAAAAAATTCATGACGCCGGGTAATTTCTCATCCTGAATGTCCCTACGGTGAAAGCGGTACTCACTAAGAACTGCTCTAAAACATTTCAGTAAGATATCTTCAAACCTATGCGCAACTCGCCGGCAATTCCAGATGACAACACGGCTAAAGCGATCGCCGAACAGGTCTCGCTGGAGGGTATCCACGGAACCATCGAGGTGCCCCCGGCAAAAGCCCGTTTCTGGCAGCAGTGGCGTGCATTTATCGGGCCAGCGATTCTGGTGAGTGTTGGCTACATGGATCCCGGGAATTGGGGGACGGACCTGGCAGCCGGAGCGCAGTTCAAATATGGATTGCTGTGGGTGGTCGGGCTGGCCAGCCTGATGGCGATCTTCATGCAAGTGATCTCGGCCCGCCTGGGAGTGGTCACTGGCAAAGACCTGGCGCAGTGCTGCCGCGATTGGTATCCCGCCTGGACGCGGTGGCCGAACTGGCTGCTGTGCGAACTCGCGATTGGCGCCTGCGATCTGGCGGAAGTTCTCGGCAGCGCGGTGGCGCTGAATCTGATGTTTCACATCCCGCTGCTTTGGGCGGTGATCATCACGGGCGTAGATGTTCTCTTGCTGCTGGCGTTGCAGCGCTTTGGCATGAGAACGATTGAAGCGATTGTGCTGCTGCTGATCGTTACGATTGCCGCTTGCTATTGGCTTGAGATTTTTGTCCTTCCGGAGACGCAGCCGAATTTCATGGAGATGGGCCGATCCTTCCTCACACCCGGTTTTCGGCAGGCGGGAATGATCTATGTCGCCATCGGGATCATCGGCGCGACTGTCATGCCGCACAATCTGTATCTGCACTCGGCGCTGGTGCAGAGCCGCAAGTTGCAGAAGGACGAAGCGTCCGTTCGCAGCGCGATCCGCTTTAATACCATTGATTCGATTAGCGCGCTGGCCATTGCTTTTCTGGTGAACGCTGCGATTCTCGTCCTGGCTGCGACTGTGTTCTACGGGAAGTCATCGGTGTCGGTTGCAGGCGGGACTGTCATCAGCTTTGGCGCGAACAGCGATTGGATTCGCATTGCTTATCTCACACTGGCTCCTTTGCTGGGGACGTCGCTGGCTAGCACGCTGTTTGTGATCGCGTTACTGGCTAGTGGTCAAAGCAGCACCATCACAGGCACGCTCGCCGGGCAAGTGGTGATGGAAGGGTTCATGCATTGGCGAATTCAGCCCTGGCTGCGGCGAATGATTACGCGGGCGCTGGCGATCATTCCTGCGGTCCTCGTAATCGGTATCCGCGGCGATGCCAGCGTGAATGATCTGCTGACGTTGAGTCAGGTCGTGCTGGCTTTGCAGCTTCCGTTCGCAATGTTTCCGTTGCTGCACTTCACCAGCTCGCGAACGAAAATGGGGATGTGGAAGAATGGCTGGCTGCTGATGACCGCGGGATGGGGCAGCGCGATACTTATCACGGTGTTTGATGTGTGGGGTCTGCCGGAGTCGTTAAAATCCGCGTGGCACGTCATCGTTGGTGGGTAGCACACAAAACCAGGTATGTGGGTACGGGCTTCGCCGGGGGCAACATGTACAAAACCATTCTGGTAACTCTCGATGGCACGTCCACGGACCGTGCCATTATCGAGCACGTAAAACCGCTGGCGAAACTAGCCGGTGGCCGTGTCGTCGTCTTACACGTGGCCGACGGCTGGGCCGCGCGCACCTACGGCTCGGATGCCGTCAGCCGGGAGATTCTCGAAGACACCGCGTACCTGGCCAAAGTGCGCTCAGAGTTTCAGGCGGCCGACATTCCCGCCGATGCCGAAATGGCGTACGGCGATCCCGCGCGCGAGATCGTGAAATGGGTCAAGGAAAAAGGCTGCGATCTCGTGGCCATGAGCACGCATGGCCACCGCTTTCTGGCGGATCTTTTTCTAGGGACGACGGCGAACCGCGTGCAGCACAGCATTAGTGTGCCGGTGCTGCTGCTGAGGGCGAAATAGTAGCGTGCTCTGTTAAGGTGCTCACAAGGAGAGAATCATGCCACGCGCGCTTTCGTTTGCGAATGAAAACGAGATTGTCGAGCGACTTAAGACTGTGGATTGGAAAGAGCGAATAGATGAGATCCATCATGGCTCTGCCCGGCCGGATCTGGGAGTACTAACCGCGGTGTATTCGTCTGTTGGAAGCAGTACCTTCCGTGCCTTTCGTGCAAGCCGAAATCGCCGACCGTCAGATCTGTTTAGAAGTTGCGTATCGAAAGAGTTGTTTGTTGATGGGTTCGCGGAATTTTGCCGCGTCAATACAAATGAGGCTTACCGAGATTGGGCATTCCACTTGGCGAGACAACTTGTGCGTTGCTGGGGAAAAGAGCTGGATTCCAAGCTAGAGTTCACGAGAGCTATGAAGCTGGTGAACCTGCTCGCTAAGGCCCTCTGTACCGTTTCTCCCGCATGGCCCACTCTCAGCCACAAAATCGCTCCGAGTATCGACGTTGCTCTGGACCAATATTCGCTTCGTCCGCTCGCCTGCGTTGAGGGATTTGGTCGCCTGCGTAACGCCAGTATGGGAGACATTAAGGACAAGGACGAGTACGAGAGAATCCAGAACAAGATCGCGGAACTGTGCAAAAGAGCCGGCAAGCCGCCAGTCGCCTACGACTTTCTAATGTGGGACACCACGCATTCAGAACGCAATTAGGGCCACGAATCAAATGGGCAGCCAACGTGGGCTGCCCTTGGTATTCTGATGCTCAGCTATTGCTTCGCTACCGCCAGTGTGTGCGTCCCGGTGCAGGTGAAGTCCAAGCCGCCGTCAGATGCGCCTTTGAACGTGCAGCTTCCCATGCCCTTGATGCCCTTCATTTTTCCCGTACCGCCTGTGATCTGCCACTTATTCGTACCGGTCATAGGCGCGCCTTCCTTGACGGTTGTGTTGCCCTGATAGTCGTAGAAGACCTTATCGCCACCGTCATAGCTTTCGGTGTAAACCCCTGCGACCTTGACCCGTGTGGCTGTGGCGTCGCCATGTTCAACGTAGGTCCCTTCCTTACTCTTCGCGCCGCCGATCTCTCCCTTCTCGGTCGTGCACTTGCCCTGCTGAACCAGGAATACGTGGCCGTCTTGGTCTCCCGCCGGCAGGGTCTTAACGTTGTCTGGCTTCGCGCACTTGCCGGAAAATGTGTGCTTGGTCTGACCTGAAGCAAATACAGCGAACGCGATTACAGCGATCGTACACAGAAGCTTGTATCTCATTTCATTTCTCCTTGTCGGAAACTCGAGTCCGCGTCTCGCAGATGTGATCGACATGCGAGCGAAGCCCTAAACGCTATCTCCGCTGTTGATTCTCGTGCGCCATCCTTATACGCGCCGCAGTCTGGTAATGCAATACGACGAGCCTGATCCTCGTCTTTGGCGTGAGCGCGGACGCAAACTTCGCCGCAAACGACTAAACTAGAAAGTTGATCTCCCGATAAAGAACTCATCAGGAAGGCTGCACTCATGGATAGCTTTCGCTCGCGTTCTACGCTGAATGTAGGCGGCAAAACCTACGACATTTTCCGGCTCGATTCGCTTGATAAGCAGGGCGTCTCCACCAAACATCTGCCGTTTTCGCTGCGCATTCTGCTGGAGAACCTGCTGCGCACCGAAGACGGGCGGAACGTGAAGGCGGACGACATTCGCGCGCTGGCCTCGTGGACGGGAAAAGGTAAATTCGACAAGGAGATCGCCTTTACCCCCAGCCGGGTGCTGATGCAGGACTTCACGGGTGTTCCCGCTGTTGTTGACCTCGCAGCCATGCGCGATGCGATGAAGACGCTCGGAGGCGATCCCGGCCTTATTAATCCTCTGCAACCCGCCGAGTTGGTGATCGACCATTCCGTGCAGGTTGATGAATTCGGGAAGCCGCAAGCCTTCGCAATGAATGCGGAACTGGAATTTCTGCGCAATCGCGAGCGTTACGCGTTCCTGCGATGGGGGCAAACCGCTTTTCGCAATCTTGCGATTGTTCCGCCGGATACGGGAATCGTTCATCAGGTGAACCTTGAATATCTGGCGCGTGTGGTTTTTGTGAACGAAGAAGACGGCAAGCGAGTCGCTTATCCCGATACCTTGGTTGGCACCGATTCGCATACGACGATGATTAACGGCCTCGGCGTGCTGGGCTGGGGCGTGGGCGGAATCGAAGCGGAAGCAGCCATGCTGGGACAGCCGGTTTCCATGCTCATTCCGCAAGTGGTTGGAGTGAAGTTGAGCGGGCGGCTGCGCGAAGGCGCGACAGCAACAGACCTCGTACTTACAATCACCGAAATGTTGCGCAAGCACGGCGTCGTCGGAAAGTTCGTTGAATATTTCGGACCGGGCCTGCAGGACCTGCCGCTTGCCGACCGCGCGACGATCGGCAATATGTCGCCCGAGTACGGCGCTACGTGCGGCATTTTCCCCATCGATCGCGAGACGTTGACTTATTTGCGGCTCACTGGCCGTTCTGAAGAGCAAATTGCGCTGGTCGAGGCTTACAGTCGTGAGCAAGGACTGTTTCATGATGCAAACACTCCCGAGGCCGAATACTCCGAGCTGCTCGCGCTTGATCTAGCAACCGTCGAACCGAGCCTGGCCGGGCCAAAGCGTCCGCAGGACCGGGTCGCTTTATCGAATGCGAAGGATTCGTTCGAGAAGGCTTTGCCGTCACTGATTAAGCCGGGCAAGGGCGAGGCGGCAGTTTCCGGCAATGGGCATCTGAAGCACGGGAGCGTTGTCATCGCGGCGATCACCAGTTGCACGAACACTTCGAATCCCTCGGTGATGCTGGCTGCGGGACTGCTTGCGAAAAAAGCTGTCGAGCGCGGACTTCAGGTGCCAGATTGGGTGAAGACCTCGCTCGCCCCGGGATCCAAAGTTGTGCGCGACTATCTTGAGCGCGCTGGATTGATGCCGTATCTGGAAAAGCTGAAATTCCATCTCGTGGGATATGGCTGCACCACCTGCATCGGGAATTCCGGGCCACTGCCGGAAGAAATCTCAAAGGAAATCGATCGTAAGAACCTGGTTGTCGCCTCAGTGCTCTCGGGAAACAGGAATTTTGAGGGCCGCATCAATCCTGATGTGCGGGCAAATTATCTGATGTCGCCGCCGCTGGTGGTTGCGTTTGCGCTTGCCGGACGCGTGGATGTGGATTTGCGCAAAGATCCTTTGGGGACTGGCAAAGATGGGAAGGCCGTGTATCTGACCGACGTCTGGCCATCGCAGCGCGAAGTGGACGAAGCTGTGCAGCACTCCATTTCTTCTGACATGTTCCGCGAGAGCTACGGCGAGGTATATTCGGGAGACGAGCACTGGCAGTCTCTCAAAATTCCGGCCGGCGACACTTATGTTTGGGAGCGGGACTCGACGTACATCCGCCGCGCGCCGTACTTCGATGACATGCCGGCAGAACCCAGCCCTGTTGCCGACATCAGGAACGCGCGCGTGCTCGCCGTCCTCGGTGACAGCGTTACCACGGACCACATTTCTCCCGCAGGCTCGATCAAGAAAGACAGCCCGGCTGGAAAATATTTGCAGGAACACGGCGTGAAGCCGGCGGACTTCAATTCGTACGGCTCGCGCCGCGGAAATCACGAAGTGATGGTGCGCGGGACGTTCGCCAACGTCCGGCTGCGAAACAAGATGGTTCCGAATCTCGAAGGCGGATTTACCAGGCACCTGCCCAGCGGCGTCGAGATGACGATCTTTGAAGCCTCGGAGAAATATCTTGCCGAGGGCGTGCCACTGGTCATCATCGCCGGGAAAGAATATGGTTCAGGCTCCTCGCGGGATTGGGCTGCGAAAGGCCCGAGGCTCCTGGGAGTTCACGCGGTGATCGCCGAGAGCTACGAGCGCATTCATCGCTCGAACCTGGTCGGCATGGGAATTTTGCCGCTGCAATTCCTGCCGGACGAGAATGCCCAATCGCTCGGACTTACGGGAGACGAAGTGATCGAGATGAGCGGAGTTCGCCCGCTGATCGACACATTCACGCCCGGTCAGCGGCTCAAAGTTCGCGCCAGCGGGGCTTCGGGCGCCAAGGCGTTCGATACATTGGTTCGCATCGACACTCCGCAAGAGGCGCTGTATTACGCCAACGGTGGCATTCTGCAATACGTGCTGCGGCAATTGATGAATAGGCCGGCACTGCAGCCCGTGAATGCTTGAGTTCAAGATGATGCGCCACCGCTCTACGGCATGGTTGCTCGCCTTCCTATGTGCCAGCCATCTGATTGCATCAGCGCAAAGCACCACCTCCAAATCCAAGCCCTGCAACAGGTTCGACTCCGAGTACGAAAGCGTGCTGGACGCCTACTTCATTCACGTGCGTGGCAACATTGACTCTGCAATCGTGCTCCGCATCTTTGGTGGCCTGTTTCCCGAATACGAAATTGTGTTCGATCCCGCGGTCTCAAAAAGCGCTTTGACAAGATATTCGCCCAGCAGAATCATCTGGGGAAAAACGT
>Ga0310810_10000526_pt1 | contig 38844 bp, 27 predicted proteins | sample NCmetagenome_FD_207641 | JGI IMG/M metagenome (GOLD analysis project Ga0310810, IMG submission 207641) | Soil microbial communities from experimental microcosm in Duke University, North Carolina, United States - NC | ecosystem: Engineered > Artificial ecosystem > Soil microcosm > Unclassified ...
GGTCGTCGTCGCGTACAGTTCGAGCAAATCGCGCAGCGCCGCCGCCCCCTGTTCACCGCTCGCGTTGACCAGCGACAGGTAATTCAGCGACAGATGGCTGATCGCGCGCCACGCCACCGCGCCGTCCGCGACCGGCGAATACGGCCGGCTCGGCCCCGCGACCACGCGTACGCTCGTGACCGGCGCCGCGATGTTCAGCGAGAAGTCGGTCTGTCCGAGTCCGATCGGCATCTGCAGCACGAGGTCGCGATTCGTGCACAGCGCCTGAATCGACAACTGCCGCAGGTCCGCCGAATACGGCGCCTGCTTCGAGTCGACCAGCGAGAGGAACACTTCGCTCCCGATATAACTCGATCTCGGGCCGCGCCGCTTCTGGTCCGGCGGCAGCACACGAGGCTGGCGGCGCACGGTGAAGTAGGCGGACTGATCGTCCGGATCGAGGCTCGACGCCGAATAGAAGGGCAGAAACCGCTGCTCGCTGTCGTCGCCCGCCCCGTGCCCGACGACGTCGGTCACCTGGTAAATCTCGTAGTCCAGCGGACGCGTGCGGTCCGCGACGACGTGAAACTCGAAGCTCGAATCGCTCACGTGGATGCGATCCATCCGCGCCTTCTCGAACAGGTTCACCGCCGGCGTGCAGAACAACTGGAAATTCGACCCGTCGACCATGCTCTCGAGCGTCGGCTCGCCACGCCCGAGCAGCACGACGATCTCGATCTCGCTTCCCGCGACGCGGCCGATGGCCTGCGACAGCCCCGAGATCTCGATGAAGCGGTAGCGCAGCGGGAACGCAAAGTACTCCTGCAGCAGCCGATAGCCCTGGAACGATCGGACGCTCAACGGCAGCAGCGCCTGCTCATCGGAGAAGCCGACGGGCGCCACGGTCGATGCCGGCAACAGCGTGAAGTCGTGCGTCCTGGCGCCCACCGGCCTGACGATCACACCGACGCACGACGACAACGAAAGCTCGAGCAGCTTGTTCGCCACGTCGTCCCGGCCTGCGAGGTAGAAGCACAGGCGGTCGATCGAGGTCTGCGAAAAAGTGAGCCCCGCCGTCGTCCGCAGCCTGATACGGATGCCGCCTTTCACCGACTGCGGAAGCGACAGCGTATTCAGCGGAAGATCCGGGGCGTATGAGAAGTAGGTCGCCGACGCGACCTCGATCGGCAGCAGCACGACGTCCTGCGCGGTCCTGAACTCGCAGGCAGTCATATCATCCGGTCCGACGACGGAGTACATCGTCGTCCCGCGAGGCACGATGCGCGTCGCGGCGGCAAGCGTGGGCTCGTTCGGATCGGGGCGCAGCTGCGCAACCAGCATCGACGGCGTCGGCGCGAGATAGTGCGGGTACACGATCTCGAGGAGCGCCTGCGTGAAGCGCGGGAATTCTGCGTCCAGCTTGAGCTGCACGCGCGCGGCCATGAACGCCGTGCCCTCGAGCAGCCGCTCGACGTACGGGTCGGCCACTTCGAGACCGCTCATTCCGAGGCGCGCGGCGATCTTCGGAAACTGCTGCGCGAACTCGGCCCCCATCTCCCGGAGATGCTGGAGCTCCAGATTGTAGTGCTGCAGCAGCCGCGGATCCATCACGACACCCGTGAGGATTGCGCCACGTCGGCGACTTCGACCTGGCCGGTCTCGAGGTCGATTTCGGTGCGCACGAGGAGTTCGAGCGGCAGGGGCTGCGACCAGAGCTGCCCGGAGATTTCGACGCCGATCACGTTGTGATTCTCGAACGTGCCCGACTCGAGCGCGCGCACGTGGAGCGTCCCCGGAAGAATACGCGGCTCGAAATCGATGATTGCCTGCCGGATTGCGCGCTCGAGATCGGAGACGTCCAGCGAGGACGCGGTCTGGCCCGACAAGGCGGGCAGCCCGAAGTTGATGACGGACTTGCGCGCGTAGGGCAGCGTCACCGGATCCATGTCGGGATCGAGGCGCGTCGTGTTGAAGAGCCAGGTGAGATCGCGCAGCACCGCTTCACGCATCCGCCGCTTCGAGATGACGCGCTCCATCCGCGGCTCGAGTTTCTTGTCGGGCTGGTCGTCCGTGAGGCGATCGAGGAGCGCCGGCTGGAGCTGCTCTTCCGGCGTGCGCTGGTCAGGCATGATCCGCGGCCGAAGGGTCCGGCGCGGACTCGTCCTGACGGATCGTCATCGCGCGCACTTCGAGGAAAGGCGTCTCGCCGGCGTCCGTCGCGAGGATTCGCTGCCCGAGGCCGCGATACGCGTTGTCGCCGAACGGCTCCCAGGCGGTCTTGCGCGCGAGCGCCAGGGTGCCGTCGCCGGACGATTCCGATCCGGGGTACCGGCTCGGGATCAGCGCGAGGGCTTCGCCGCCGTTCTGGAATTGGAGCTGCGCCGGCATCCAGACGAGGTCGCGCAGGTCTTCCGGCTTTTCGAGCGAGACCTTGCTGAGGCGGTCGAACGGCACCCAGTAATAGCGGCCGTTGATGATTGCTTCCAGCACGGGCCCGAGGCGCGAATCGGCGTCGGCAATCCACTCGAACGGCTGGCCGTCGATCTCGCCCGCCGACGCCGGCGCGCCTTCGAACGCGCGCTGACGCAGGTCCTCCGATTGCGCCGCCTCTCCGAGGCCGGCACGCAGGCGTGATTCGATGAGCAGCGCGAGCCACTGGTCCGGCTGTCCGAGGACCATCGGGGACTTGCGCCCTTCGAAGACTTCGTCGCGCACGGCCTCGCACCGCACCGCGTCGCCGTACATCTGCGCCATGGGCAGCGCGAGCGGATCGAGTTCTGACGCCACTTTCAACTGGTTGAGCGCCCGTTCCCACTGCCCGAGCACGCACAACAATTGAAACAGGAAGACGCGGAGTTTCGCATCCGCCGGACGCGCGCGCACGTCGTCCTGGAGCCGCGCGAGCGCCGCGGCGGGATCGCCTTCTCTGAGGCTGCGTTCGGCGGCGTCGGAGAGCGTCACTAGCTTGCCGGGTTCCATTGATCGCTGTACGTCATCCCGCCCTGCGCGCGGCCGTCCGGCCCCTGCGGTGTGTATTCGATGGTGATCTTCTGGAACGAGAACGTCACGCGCTCGACCAGCGTGGGGCTGCCTGAGACGTCGCCCGCCTGCACGTCGTACGAATTGACCAACCCGTTTTCGAACGCGATCTTGAGATACTCGAGCGGCGACTTCCCGGACTTCCGCAGGGTCAACGTCCCTTTCACGATTTCGTTCGAGCGCAGTGCGTTCATCAGCGGCGTCGACGCTTTGTCCACGCGCTTGATGATGGACAGCTCGCGCATCGTGGCGCGGCCGGTCGGCAGTCCGCTGGCGACATCGCGCTTGCCAGCCATGCCCCACGACCATCCGAGCACTTCAATCTCGTTCTGGTGCGCGCTGTCCTGCGCCTCGCCGGCAATCGCGCCGGCTTTCGCGCCGGAGAGGCTGAGGAACATGTCCCCAGCGACCGGCGCGGAACCAGGAGAACGAAAGTCGGGAGTCGTTGTTGGCAACGGAGTCTCGCGGCCTAGATGCTCTTGTTGGCCTTGAGGTCGTAGCCGCCCTTGACGGACGCGGCGAGCGAGCCGTCCGCCTTCTGCGCCTTGTACTCCACCGAGAGCTTCGAGAACGCGAGCGCGACATTTTCAACCGGCCGGTCGCTGCCCTGCGCGCCGTGCGACACCTGCGTGATCACCACGTCGTTCAGCTTGATGATGAGGTATTCCTGCTGCCCCTTGCCCGCCTTGCGCTGCGTCAGCGTGGCTTCCTTCATATGGGTGCCGTCGCCGCAGTACTGGAACAGGATCGGCGAGGACGTGTCGACCAGATGCGTGAACGACAGGTCCTGAAACGTCGCCTTGCCTTCACCGCCGCCGCTGCCGTACGACATCGACCCCGCATTGCTCACGCCCCACGACCAGCTCAGGACTTCGATTTCGTCCTTGTGCTTGTCGTCGAGCGATTCCCCTTTGATGTCCCCGAGTTTCATGAAAATGTCAGCTGCCATATTCAACGCTCCTCATCAAGACCGGGGGCCTTCGCCCCGCCGGACCCCCCATCGCCGTCGCTCGCGGGGGCCCCGCGCCCCGCTCCGCTGCGGCGGGTCGCGCTGCGCGCGCCGTCCAATACGAACAACGTTCTCTCGAGCAGATACGAACACCGTCGCGTCAGCTCGCCTTTGCTGACGGCAGCTTCGACACGAGCCGCAGCGAAACCGTCAGCCCTTCGAGCTGATAATGCGGGCGCAGGAAGAACTTCGCCGTGTAGTATCCCGGATTGCCTTCCACCTCGGCGACCTGCACTTCGGCCGCCGCGAGCGGCTTTTGCGCCTTCGTCGCTTCGGACGAGTGCGCGGGGTCGCCGTCGACGTAGTTCATGATCCACTTCTGCAGCCACGCCTGCATGTCGTCGCGCTCCTTGAAGGAGCCGATCTTGTCGCGCACGATGCACTTCAAGTAGTGCGCGAAGCGGCAGCATGCAAATAGATACGGGAGGCGCGCCGCAAGGTTCGCGTTCGCGGTCGCATCGGGATCGGTGTACTCCGCCGGCTTCTGCACCGACTGCGCGCCGATGAACGCCGCGAAGTCGGAGTTCTTGCGGTGCAGCAGCGGCATGAAGCCGTTCTTCGCCAGTTCGGCTTCGCGCCGGTCGCTGATCGCGATTTCGGTCGGACACTTCATGTCCACGCCGCCGTCGTCGGTCGGGAACGTGTGCACGGGGAGCCCTTCGACGGCGCCGCCGGATTCGACGCCGCGGATCCGCGAGCACCAGCCGTAGAGCTTGAACGAGCGGTTGATGTTCGTCGCCATCGCGTAGGCCGCGTTCGCCCACGCGTACCGGCTGTGATCCGCCGCGCCCGTATCTTCTTCGAACGCGAACTCCTCGACGGGGTTCGTCTTGGCGCCGTACGGCAGGCGCGCGAGGAAGCGGGGCATCGCGAGGCCCAGATACCGCGAGTCCTCCGACTCACGCAGCGAGCGCCACGCCGCGTACTCGGGCGTCGTGAAGATCTTCGTGAGGTCGCGCGGGTTCGCGAGTTCCTGCCACGTGTTCATCTGCATGATCGTCGGGGACGCGCCGCTGATGAACGGCGTGTGCGCGGCCGCCGCCACCTGCGCCATCTCGCCGAGCAGCTCGACGTCGGGCGGCGTCTGATCGAAGTAGTAGTCGCCGACCAGGCAGCCAAAGGGCTCGCCGCCGAACTGTCCGTACTCGGCTTCGTACACCTTCTTGAACAGCGGGCTCTGGTCCCACGCCGTGCCCTTGAAGCGCTTGAGCGTCTTCCCCAGATCCTGCTTGCTGATGTTCATGAAACGGATTTTCAGCATTTCGTCCGTTTCGGTGTTGTTCACGAGGTAGTGCAGCCCCCGCCAGGCGCCTTCCAGCTTCTGGAAGTCCTCGTGGTGCATGATCAGGTTGATCTGCTCGGTCAGCTTCTTGTCGATCTGCGCGATGATCGACTCGATCGACTTGACGACGTCGCTGCTGATCAGCTGCGTCTGCGAGAGCGCCTGCTCGGCGAGCGTGCGGACGGCGCGCTCGACCGCCTCTTTGGCCTCATCGGTCTTCGGCTTGAACTCTTTCTTGAGCAGCGTGTCGAAGTCGCTCGCTTCGACGGCGCCGATTGCCGACGTCACTTCCTGCTGTGCTTTGGGGTCTGCCATGACGTGTCTCCGAATCCCGAATCCGCGTTACGAGCCGGACGATTCGCCCTGGGGGTTCTTCGTCGTTGCGAGCGTCTGCAGCAGCGCCGGATCCTGCAGCAGCTTCGCGACGAGGTCCTCGGCGCCGGTCTTGCCGTCCATGTAAGTAATCAGATTGGCGAGCTGCTGCCGCGCTTCGAGCAGTTTGTTGAGCGCGTCGACTTTCGAGGCGACGGCGGCCGGCGAGAAATCGTCCATGCTCTCGAACGTCAGCTCGACGTTCATGTTGCCTTCGCCGGTCAGCGTGTTGGGCACCTGGAACGCGACCCGCGGCTTCAACGCCTTCATGCGGCTGTCGAAGTTGTCGACGTCGATCTCGAGGAACTTCCGATCCGCGATCGGCGGCAGCGGCTCGGCAGGTTTGCCGGACAGGTCCGCCAGCACGCCCATGACGAACGGCAGCTGAATCTTTTTCTCCGCGCCGTACAGTTCTACGTCGTATTCGATCTGGACGCGGGGCGCGCGGTTGCGCGCGATGAATTTCTGACTGCTCGCCTTTGCCACGAGACCCTCCAGTACTTCAGTTCGTCATTCGTTCTTCAGGCCGCCCGCCGACCGCGCCACCGAGAGCGCATCGGGGGCGATATCCGCCAGCACTTCGAGAAAATCCTTCGCCACGAGGCGCTTGGCGCGATCCACGAAGAGCGGGATCGGGCTCGATGGCTCGTTGCGGCGGAAGTACTCCGCGACCGCGTCGAGCGCGCGAATCGCGTCCTGCCGCGACGCAATCGCCCCGACGGCGAAGGCGGCTCCCGCAGCAGGCGCGCCATGCCCTGCGCCAACCCCGGCTCCGGTCCCAGCCGCGTTTCGCGCCTCCACCTGCTCGCGAAGGAACCGGTTCATCTTCGCCAGCTGCGTCGAGAGCGGCGCAAAATCCGGCGCGACGTCGGGCCCCCCCTCGCTCCGCATCCGCGCATCGATCGCGTTCAGCGCGGCCATGCCATTGGCAACCGACTGATCGAGCATCGTCAGGCCGTCGATCGGCATCTCGGCGAAGGCGGCCAGAATCGCCGCTTCGTCGGGCTTGCCTTCGAGCGCGCCCGGCGGCACCTGCCCCCTCGCCATTTCGATGTCGCGCAGGCCGAACCTGCCGTGCTGCCGGCTCTCGACCAGCGGCAGCCGCCACACGCGATCGATCACCGCCATCGGGTCCGCCAGGCAGTTCAGCGCGTTCCGCCGCGCAATCGCGTCCTCGTCGAGCAGCGGATACAACTGCGGCCAGAACGCCTCGAGCCACGCCGATGCCGTCGTGAGCACTTTCGTGAACGACGGCAAACCTTCCGTGCGCAGAACGGCGGTCCCCAGATACGCGAGGAGCCTCAAATCCTTGCTCTTCGCCAACCCGTCCAACGCGTCCGCCTGCAGGCCTCCCCAGTCGATGGGCGGCTTTGCTTTCGCCGTCTCTTTGTCCGAATCCTCGGTGTCAGGCGGCGCTTCCGGCGACCGGGGCTGGCCGAACAGGCGCAGCGCGTCGAAGGCGACCAGGCCGCCCGTGTCGTCCAGATTCACGCCGCACGGCTGCTCACCGGGAAGCGGCTGGAGCAGCGTGTCTGCGTCCCACCGCGCGCTCATTTATAACCCTTCACGTATCACCAGGATCCGGAGAGGCCGCATTCTACTCGAAAACCGGGTTCTCGGGGTTCTCGGGTTCTCGGCGTTCTCCGGTTCGTGGCCATCCGACTCGGGGGAAAGAACTTGGGAGTTGGGAGTTGGGAATTGGGAGTTGATCGCTTTTCAACCTAACTCGATTCCCACCGCATCGCTCCCCTCCAAATCGCCCGCCCCTACCGCCTCGGTAACGACCACCGTCACGTTATCCGGAGCGCCCGCGTCCAGCGTGGCCTGAATCAGCCCTGCGACCGCTTTTTCGATATCAGGCGTCTTCATCCACCCGGTGATGTCGTCCAGCGACAGCACGCGGGTGAGGCCGTCGGAGCACAAGAGGAACCGATCCTCGGGCAGCACGCTGTCGCGGTGCACGTCCAGCTCCAGATCGGGCTCGACGCCGACAGCGCGGGTGATCACGCTCGATTCGTTCGGAGCCGTGCCTTCGAGCTCCGCCAGGCTGTGATCGCGGGTCAACTGCTCCAGGACCCCGCCCCGGAACCGATAGACACGGCTGTCGCCGGCCCACAACACGGCGGATTTCGCGCCGCGCAGCAGCAGGATGACGACGGTGCTGCCGCTCCGTTCCGACGGGTCCGCGTCGAGCGACGACCGAATGAGGTGATCGTTCACGTCGCGCACGCGCTTGGCCGCGGCATCCACCACTTCCTCGAAGGTGCCGTCGAGCGCAAAATCCGTCAGGGCATCGCACACCATCCGGCTCGCCACTTCGCCATGGCTATGGCCGCCCATCCCGTCGGCTACGACCCACAAGCCGACCGCCGATCGCTCGACGTAGCTGTCCTCGTTGTTCGTGCGCGCGCGCCCGACGTCGGTCTGCGCCGCGGACCGGAAGAACAAATGCCCGGGACTCACTTCCGTCGTCGTCGCCAACGTCGGCTCGTCGACGACGTCCGCTACGTGCGTCGGAACCGTGTGCCAGCGATGGCCCTGCCACCCTCCCTCGAGAAGCGCCGCATAGTTGGACGGGTCCGGCAGCCCTTTCAAAACGAGACAGCTTGGTTCGACGACCGCGGAGCCGTCGGTCCAGAACAGCGTCAGCGGACGGAACTTCGCCTCGAGATGCAGCGAGAGCAACTGCTCGAACGCGAGCGTGATGTCGGACGAGGCGCCGAGCGGCATGTGCCAGGGGCGCGGACTGTCCGTGAGAATCGCGGTCGATTGCTCGCCCAGAACGAGCGGCGGCGGCACCGACGCATACGCGAGCTCGTCGCCGAGCGCCAGCACGCCGCGATCGAAGCGCTCGAAATCGACGCGCTCGGTCGCCAGCGTTTCGATCACGAGCCGCTCCGCCGTATCGAGAAACCGCTCCGAGCCGGAGGCCGCGGTGACGAGATTGATGTCGGCCGGTAACTCGGCAACGAGCGTCAGCGGGAAGTACCGTCCGACCTGATCGACGCTCGGCGCGACGACCCCGATCACGGGCGTATGGCCGCAGGCACCGGCGGCGCACGCGAAGCGCCACGCGGGGCTCGTCAGGTATACATCGAGCCAGCGCGGTCCGAGCGCCGCGCGGCTCGCCGCGATGCACTCGCGCAGCCACGCATCCCACGCGTCGACGAACGCGTCGGACACGCGTCGCCTGATGAAGTCACCGTGGCTCGGCAGCTTGCCGTAGAAGCCTGTCTGCATGCGCGCTCACGATTGACAGCTGAATTGACGCCAGTCCCACGACGCAAACGGATTCGTCGACGCGCTCGAGGGCTCGACGGTCACGTGCGCGCGATGATAGCGGTTCTGCATGTTGAGCAGAATCCGCTGCTGCGGATCCGGGGCGGTGGCCACCCGCGTGTCGTCGATCATGTGGAACCACGCCCAGGGCCCGCCGTACGTCTTCATCGGGTCGTAATAACGGCTCTCCCACTCGCTCGAGGCGCTCCCCGGCTTCGGTCCCGGCCAGGTGACCTCCTGCTTGAAGTGCTTGTCGTCCATCGTCTGGCCGTCGACCTGCAGGATGAATCGCGTCGCCGTGCTGTCGACGTCGCTGAAGGTGACGAACAACTTCACGGTCGGCGTCTTCGAGCCCGCCGGGAAGAACATGTTCCGGATGCGTTGTGCGGCCTGGAACTGCTGCAGCAAGGCTTCCGACAGAGTCACCGAGCCGGGGCGCCACGTCCACTGAGTGCCGGACGTGTCGATCTGCTTCGCGAGGTGGTCGTTGAAGAACTTGTCGAACAGCCCGTCGTAGCCGAACACCGCCCCGAAATCGGAGAGCTGCACGTCGGCGGGGGAATTCGCGAACGGATACTTTCCCGCAATGAGACTCGTGCAGGCCGGAACGACCTGTTCGTTGTACAGCGCCTGGATCTGTTCGGTCGCGCCGGAGACGACCACATCCTGCGGCGCCTGGGAAATCTGTGAGACCAGCGACCGCAGCCCGGGCGGCAGCGCCTCGGATTGCACCCGAAGCGTCTGCACGAGGGCGCGGAACGACGCGCTGGACAGGATGTCCACCGGGCTGCCGCCGGCGACGTCGGCGCCGAGCGCATCGAGCTGCTGCTGGATCGCCGTCAACGACTGGACGATTGCATCGAGCTGCGTCTTCCCGGGTTCGCCGGCCAGGAGTTGACGCGCCCACCCGAACTGGGCGGTGACCTGCGCGCCGGGTTCCACGGTCGGCATCCCGGCTGCGCGTTCAATCGGCTTCGAAAATCCGGTGAGCGCGTCGGTCACCTTCTTGCGGGCCTGCCCGAGCACGCCGGTTGCCGCCCCGGGATTCGTCTGCTCGACGAGCGTCGTGTTGTCGGCGACGACGCGCAGCAGACCTTTCAGCGGAGATGTCGGGGCAATCAGGATCCGGAGCGCATCGTTCAACTGCGGAATCGTCTGGAACGACGCGAACTGCATGTCGGCGAGCAGCGAGTCCCACGCATGGATGTAGTCCTGCTCGTATAAATCGGTGACGCCGGCGAGGAGCTGGCCTGAATTTGCGGCAGCGGCGAATCGGCTCTGGTCCCAGATCCAGGCGTCCTTGTTCAGTTGCTCGACGAGTTCGGCTCGCCCTTCCTTCACCACGTGCCTGAAGACGTCCCGTGTATACAGCGGCGGGATCGGCGTGGAAATCGGCAGACCACTGCGGCGTGTGAACACGCGATCGGCGCCGATGCCCGCCGCTTGATCGAGGCGCAGCCCCTGGGCGCCTTCGTCGGTGTAGGCGCGCTTGATCCCGTCGTAGAGGATTTTCGCCATCGACGTCTGCTGAATGCTGTTCTTCGCCTGGCCGACGAGCGTCGGATCGAGCGCCAGCGGCCGGAGGGTGCCGCCGTTATCGAGCAGCGCCTTCAGATGCTGGGACAACGCGGGCGCGAGCGCGGCATCCGCCGGATTCTGCCGCCATTCGGTGTTGGCGAGCATCATCAGATGCTGGCGATCGAGATGATTCGGTTCGCCGAGCATCAGATAGCCCTTGAGATACACGTACAGCTTCTGCGGATCGGCCGCGTATTGTTCCATCCGCGCATGCAGCTCGGACGCGAGCCGCGGCAGCAGGACGCTGTCGAGTTCGCGCATGTACGCATCCCGGGCCGAGTTGCCAATCGCGCGGCCCTGATAGAGGCCCCATCGCAGCGGCAGCGCGGTCGTCTCCGCATACCGATCGGCGCCGTCGACGACGGCCTTGATGCCGTCCAGCCGCGCGACGATGACGCCGAGCGGCGAGGCGGGCGTTGCGGCCGTCGTCTGCTCGAACGCGTTGATGTCCGCGGCCGCCTCGTCCAGGAACTGACGATTGCGGTTGTAGCTGACCGACAGCGCGATGACGCCCGCGGTCGCGACGAGGCCCGTCGCAGCGTAGGCGCCGAGCTGCGCGGACGCTTTACGGAGTTCGAGCTGCCGATTGATGCCGGCGAGGCCTGATTCGCCGAGCATCACTGTCTTCAGGAGCGTCTCGACGAAATACGCCTTGCCCGGCCCCTGCGGCGCCATGACGGCGTCTGCCGCGCCGAACCGCCGGCCGATGCTGCCCAGGAGCCGATCGATGGGCGTCCCTTCCTGTGTGCCGCTCGTGAAATACACGCCGCGCAGCAGGACCTGCCCCACGAAGCCGCGCGAGTTGAAGACGTCGGAGACCCACTGCGTCAGCGGCTCGCGCAGGGTGGCCATCTGTTGCGGGAACGCGAAGATGCGGGTGCGGCGACGGGTATCGCGCGCCTCCTCCATCCGATCCAGCACGCGCTCGTTCAGCCGAGCAATGAGCGAATCGAACTCGTTCGGGTAAGCGCGCGGGCCGTCGTTGGCGACACTCTGGTCGTACGGGAAGGTCACGCCCCAGACCTGCGCGCGACCATCGGCCTTGAGGTCGTCGAAGTACTCGGCGAAGCCGTCAACGAGGTCGCACTTGGTGACCATCACGTAAACGGGCAGCTGAATCTTCAGGTCGCGGCTGAGTTCCTCGAGCCGGCGGCGCGCCGCTTCGACGTGCGCCTCACGGACCGCGGAGCCGCCCACGAGCAGATCCTGCGCGTTGATGGTGAGAATGACGCCGTTGAGCGGCCGCCGCGCGCGGTACTTCTTGAGCAGCGACAGGAACTCGTTCCATCCGAGGCTGTCGGATTCCGCGTCCGAGTCCTGCGTCGTGTATCGCCCGGCGGTGTCGAGAAACACGGCTTCGTCGGTGAACCACCAGTCGCAGTTGCGGGTTCCGCCGACGCCGCGGAGCGCACCCTTTCCAACCCGCTGCTCGAGCGGAAACTTCAATCCCGAATTGAGCAGCGCCGTCGTCTTTCCGGACCCTGGCGGCCCGATGATGACGTACCACGGCAGGTCGTACAGGCTCTGGCCTGACTGGCGCTGCTGCTGTTTGAGCGCTCCGACGGCTTCCTCGAACCGCTCGCGAAGTTTCGCGACTTCTGCCGGAGTGCGCGCGGCCTCGGGCTGCGGCTGCGCGGCGACGGCGGCGAGGAGGCGGTCGCCGGCTCGATACGCGCGAAGCTTCTTGATGAGACGCGACAGCAGCCAGATGCCGACCACGATCCCGATCAGGATCAGCCGCGCCGTCGGGGGATCCAGCGGATGGTAATCGGCGAACGCGAAGAACGGACCCGCGTACCAGATGAACGCGGCGATCAGCAGGAAGCCGATGATGACGACGATGCTGCGCTTGAGGAACGCGAACATGGGTGCCCCGCCCTACTCGCCCCGGAGATGGATGATTTCGACGCGACGGTTTCGCGCGCGATTTTCCGGATCCGATTCCGGCCGGTATCGCGGCTGCGACGATCCGGCACCGCTCCAGGTCAGGCGCGCGGGATTCGTGACGGTTTTCTTCAGCACGTTGGCGACGCTCACCGCGCGCTCCCTGGACAGCTCGTAGTTGTTGGGGAACTTCAGCGATTTGATGGGCTGATCGTCGGTGTGTCCCACGATCATGACGCGGCCGGGCACCTGATTGATCGCCTGGCCAATCCGTTCCAGGGTCGGCTCGTACTCGGGATTGACGTCCGCACTGCCCGATCCAAAGAGCTCGCCGCCGCGCAGCGTGACGAGCGTGCGGCCGCCGTTTTCTTCAACCGTCAAGTGCCCCGCGGCTTCCTCCGGCGCGAGCAGTTGTTTCAGCGTGGGACCTTTTACTGGCGCCGGCGGGGGCGGGACCGAGAAGTCTTCGAGCCCGACCTGCGCGAGCTTCGCCTGCAGCGGATCGGCCTGCGTCGCCAGCCGCGATTGATACACGACGAACGTGACGGCGAGAACGGCAACGGCCGCCGCGACGACGACCCACCACGGCACGTACCGAATCAGCCGGCTCCGCTGGTCTTCGAGGCCGCGCCACTTCAGCGAGAGTTCAGCCGGCGCCGCGCCGCGGAATTTGTGAATCGTGCGCGAGATCTCGCGCTGCAGATCCGCGAGCTGCTCGTGCCCGCGCTCCAGCATCTGATATTTGCCCGTGAAGCCGAGCGACAGAATCAGGTGCTGCAGTTCCAGCAGGTCCAGATGCCGCGCGGGATCCGCTGAAATGCGGTTCAGCATCTCGAAGAACTTCTCCCCGCCCCACGCTTCGCGATGAAGCGCGACGAGGACGGGATGCTGCGCCCATTCGCTCTGGGCACCCCACGGCGTGGACAGTACGGCTTCGTCCAGCGCCGCGCACAGGGCGTAGCGCGCGGCAAGGACGATCTCGTTCCGCACGCCGGCGGCCCGGGCCTGATCCTCGAACCGGCGAATCTCTTCGAGCACGTGGCGCCGCAGCCCGCCGACGTCCATCGGGGACGACGACGCGCCGCGCAACTGGCCCGCGAGCAGCAGCAGCGGAATCGCCGCCTGCACGAGCGGGTTGAGGCCCAGACCGATCGATGCGCGGACCGCATCCGAGATCGGCTCGACATCCGCGACGCGCGCCGCCGCGACCGGACGTATCACGCCCGTGTCGGACGTCCCGCGTCGCCCTGCGCCCGGACGCGGCCGGTGCGTCAGGTCCGACGGCAGGAATGGATCGTCGGTATCCGGCATGGTTGATTCCTCAGCCGCGTATCGCCCAGAATTCCATCGCCAATCCGGGGAACTCCCCGGAGACGTAGATAGCGACCCCGCCCGATCCTTTCATCTGATCCCAGAGCTCGTGCGATTGATCGAGCTCGAAGTAGGCGTAGCCGGCGTGATACGGAATCTGCCGTGGCGCCACCGGCATCGGCACCACCGGCACACCCGGAAGCCCCTGCCGGACGAGATCGCCGATCCGTTCCGCAGGCGCAATCTTCACCTGCGCCGGGAACCGCTGCCGCAGGTTTTCCGCCGGACCGTCGGCCCGCGCCGCCAGGATGAACACCGCCGAGCTGAGGAGCGATCGATCCTGGACGATCGCGACGCTGATCCCGAACTTCCGCGGTTCGAGCGGAATCGGGATCGCGTTCTGCGTCATCACCTTGCTCATCGACTCGCGCAGCGACGCGATGACCGGATCGAAGGTCTCCCGCAGATGATCGTGGCGATAGCCGGGGAACCTGGGCGTCCGCTTGCCCGTCGTCGTAAACGTCGTCAACTCCCCTGCGGCCGCAACGCAGAACTGATACAGCGCCTCGGGGTGGATGACGCCCGTGTCCGCGAAGTGCGCGAGCAGCGGCTCGTAGCGGTTGATCGTCTGCAGCATCAGGAAGTCCGCGAGTTCCGAGGCCGCGCCGCGGCTCGTCGCGGCCACACGGCCGCCGAGCGCTTCCCCGCGCTGGTGGAACAGGCCGAGCAGTTCCGTCACGAGCGTCGCCAGCCGCGTTGAGCTGCGCGCGTAGAGCACGGTCGGAATAAATGTCTCGTCGAGCACGACCTGCTGATCCGCCCGGCACTCGACCACGTGCGCCAGCGGAATCGACGCGTAGGCTTCCGTGAGGTCGCGTTCGGCGAGCACGCGCGTGCGCAGGGCGGCGACCTCGAGCGTCGCCTGATCGCCGCCGGCCGCGGCGACGTTGGCGACCTGGAATTCCCGGATCTGCTGCCGGACCAGATCTTCGGTGCCAGGCGTCCGTGCGGATTCGATTTCGCCGGCGCGGCGCAACGGGACCGCGAGATGCAGCCGTTGATCGCGCAGGTCGGCGGGGATGTCCAGCGGCGGCGGCAGCGGATCGTCGTCCGGCATCCGGAAGGGTGTGCCGTCGGGGAACACACCCGCGAGGCGGCGGAAGCCGATCCTGCCGATCTTCAGGAAGTCGCGTTCGAATTCGACTTCGGTGAGGCCCCAGCTATAGGGAACGAGCGACTGGCAGCGTGTTTCGACGTAACGCTCGAAATACCGGTCCTGCTGCTGAAAATGCTGCGGCTGCAGGAAGAGGCCTTCGGACCAGACGATTCGGTTGTGGGCGGACATCGACGTGTGCCGAACAATCTACAACGAATGCGGGCGCTTGGCGCAGTCAGCTCGCCGCGGGCGGCGGAGCCGGACCATCCTTGCGTTGTCGTCTTTGCGCCTTCAACTGACGGAATTGTTCTTCGTACGCCCGGCGGAACTCTTCACCAAAGAGCCGCTCGAACGCTTCTTCCGGATCCCGGACCATCTCGGCGCGCCTCGCGCGGAAGAGATCCCAATAGCGCATCTTCGCGGGCGTCAACGCGAGCCCGCCGCCCATCTGCTTGTCGAACTGCTGCTGCAATTGGTCCGGATCGAATTCGGCGAGCATCGCCTCGAACGCGACACGCATGCCGGCGAGCACCGCCAGCTGGTGATCGCGCAGATCGTCGAACGCATCGACGAACGCATCAACCGTGCCGAGATAGGCGGGGTTGCGCTTGACGAGCAGATTGTGCAGCGCGTCCTCGACGTTGGCAGAAAACTTCAGCGGGTTGTTTTCCGACGGGCGGAAGATCGTCTGCTGCATCCCGAATTCTTCTTTGATCTTCTGCCGCGATTGGAGCACGTCCATCAACCCGGCCACCACGACTCGAAGGATCTCGCCGAGATTGCGTGAGAGTTCGGCGGTGAGCGCTCCGTTCGGGACACCCGCTCCTGCGAGAAGCGCGGTGAGGTCCGCCGCCCCTTCCCCGGAAGGGGGCCGACGCGCTTCGGGCACGGCCTCCGGCGGCCCCGTCGCAGGCTTACGGGGACCCGGGGATGAATCGGACGACCCCTGGGCGGCACGGAACGACTGCGAATCCGACGTGTCTTTCGAGCGGCGTCGGGCCGGCGCCGCATCGATGCCAGGACGCGGACGCAGGGGGACGACGGACGGCGGCGTGTCGAGGAACGGATCCGGCGACACCACGGGGGGCACCACTGGCGGCGTGACCGGTGATTCCGGCGCACGCGCGGCTGGCGGCGTGGGCGGGGGCGCGGTCACGATCGGCACCTGCGGAGGCGTTGGATCGTCGCCGCCGACTTCAATCCCAAGCTGCCCGAGCAGATCGTCCTTCGGCGGCGGCGCTGCCGCAGGTGTGTAGCCGGGCGAGGGCGGTTTCGTGACAGGCGTCGGCGGCGGTGTCGCTGCAGCCGGCGGCTTTGCGCCTGCGGGCGGCGGTGTTGGTATCGAGGGAGCCGCGGGCGGGCGCGGCGGGACCGGCCTTGGCGCGACGGGAGTTCCCGCGGCCGGAGTGCGCGGGCCTGGACCAGGGACCGCAAAAGGATCGTCGGCGGCCAGCGGGTTGTAGCCCGGTGGGGCGATGGGTGCGCCGGCCGGCTTCGGCCGCGGCGGTGCGAGCCGGTCTGAGGAATCGTCCGGCGCCAGCGGGTTGTATCCCGCCGGGATTGCCGGAGCGCCTTCGCGTGGCGCAGGCGGCGGCGACGGCGGCGAGATGATGGCCGGCGGCTGATAGTGCTGTCCGAGGAAATTGTCCGATGGCGGTGGGGGCGGCGTCCCCCGCTTCGGTGCGGCCTCGCCGCCGGGGATCAGCAGCAGCGGGTCGACGACCTCGCGCCCCGGCGTCTCGGGGAGAATCGGATCCGAGAGCGGGCTCGCCGGCCCCGCGAACGGATCGATGTCCGCGAAGGGATCGACCACCCGTTGGGGACCGGACCGCGCCCCGGCGGCCCCCTCGACCCAAACGCCTATCTCATAGGGTTCGATGAAGATGCGGTCACCGGTCTTGAGCGCATAGGGGCGGCCGTGCACCAGCCGGTTGTCCGGCGAGTTCACGCAGACGCCGTTCCGGCTGACATCCTCTATATAGAAGACACCGTTGCGGCACGTGATGTTGGCGTGCCGGCCGGACACCTTGTTGTGCGTCAACACCCAGGTGTTGTTGGGTGCGCGCCCGATGGATCCGCCTTCCTCGCCAAATACGCGCTGGCTGACGTCTCCGGGCTTCGCCCCGGAGGCGGCGGTCAATTCCAGGGTCAGGGTCACTAGTAGAGGAAGTTTAGCAGGTCATCCCCGCGCCAGCGTCCCCCGCGCGCCTTGGGAGTTGGGAGTGGGCAATTGGGAGCTGGGAATTATCAGAATTCTAATAAATCAGACTCCAAAGCTCACGGTTCTCCGCGCCGTACACGAAGGCCAGCGTAAGGCCGTCTGGGCTCAATCGGACGCTCTGGAGACCGTGATCCCGCAGCAGCGGCCCGGACGAGGAGCGCGCATCGAACGACCACGCGAACAACTCGGCTTCACGGTGATCCGGTGTCCACGCGGTGTACAGCAGGCGCGAATCATCTGGCGTCCAGTCCCACACGTTGAATCCCGGGTGACCCGCGCGTGAGATGAGGACCTCCGGCGGCCCGCCAACGACCGGTACTTTCAGGATGGCGGCCTCGCTCTCACCACGCCGCGCGGCGACCGCCAGCCACCGCCCGTCGTGCGACGCGGCAATCTGAAACGGCTCCCAGCCGCCCGCCAGCGGGATGGCCGTCGTCGACGTCCCGCCCGGCTTCAGGAGGCGAATTCCGCTTTCATCGACGAAAGCAATGGCGCCCGATCCGTGAAGCACTGCCCGACTACGGCCGCCGCGCGTCGGCGCGAACCACAGCGTGCGCCCGCTGTTCGCATCAACTCCGCGAAGGCCCGTGCGACCGTATGAGTCCGGTCCCCAGACAATCAGGGATCGACCATCGTCTGCCCACACCGGCTCGAGCGTGCCGCTCAAGCCGGTCGGCACATCGCGCTCCCGGCCCGACTGCACGTCGTGTATGACAAGCATCCGCCGGGCCGGCCCGAAGGACTTTCGATCGGAGACGTAGGCGAGCTGCCGCCCGTCCGGCGACCACGCTTCGTAGGCATTCGAGCCGGCGTAGCGATCGGTCGTCCGCGTGGGTGCACCGATGACCGCCCCACGGGCCCGATCGAACCGAGCGGTGTACACGTCGATGGATCCGTTCTCCAGCCAATACGTAATCGAATCCGCGGCGTTGAGATCGAGCATCCAGAAGCGTCCGAGATCCTTGCGAAAGACCTGCGGCTCTCCGCTCGCATGGCCCGATGCGAACGGCACCGTCCAGAGGCCCACGCCTCCGGAGCGATCGCTGACAAACACGACCTCTCGATCGTCGGCGCGGAAAAACGGATCCAGTTCGGCATCGGGCCCGGTCACCAGCGGCGACGAGAGGTGCTGCGAAACGTCATACACGTAAAGGTCGCTCCGCATCTCATCGCGCTCAACCGGCTGATCGTAGACGACGAAGCGTCCGTCGAGCGTCGCCGTCGCATGTGCTGGCGGCTTCGGAAGCGTGGTGACGATGGTCGAGGCTCCGTGATCGGACGACACGAACATCAACGAATGGGTGCCGTCGCGGCGATCGGCGCGGACGAGAAGCGGGCCCCCCACGCGGCGCCACTCCAATGGCTCGACGCCCTCTATGGCCGGATCGTGGAGCAGCACGCGCGACGCCCCCGTCGTGATAGACATGACTCGCAGATCCTCGCAGTCGCAATCCGTCCTCGACCACGCATAGACGATTTGGCGCTCGTCCGGTGACATGCGGGCCAGCGTCGCAGACTCGCTCGCGGTTGCCGGCACAAGCGTGCGGTTCGAATTCGAACGCGTGTCGAGCAGGTTGAGGCCGCCCGACGCATTGACGTACGGCAACAACGTTCCGCTCGGACCCGGAACGCCAAAGAGTGCGAGGTCGGGAGGGAGGTGAAACTGACGCGCCGTAGCGAGGCTCCCGCGGCGGATGAGAGCGGCCGGCTCGCCGAAGCCGCTTCTCAGCGTTGCAAACATCATTGTTCCAATCAGGGCGGCAAAAATCGTGAGCGCGAGACGCCCGCGGATCCCGCCTGTTCCGCCGGCGATCCGCTGCAGCGCATCCGCCAACTCCGTCGCAGACGCATACCGGCGATCGAGCGGAACGACTGTCCGTTCGATCACGGTCCGCAGTGGCGGGTTCACCTCCGACGACTCGACCGACCGCCGGCAATCGCCCGCCAGCAAATGAAACAGGACCACGCCCGCGCTGAAGACATCTGCCTGCGGTCCTGCGGGGCCACCGGCACGAACCTCAGGTGCGAGGTACATCGGTGTGCCGAACAGCGCGCGCTGCCGCAGCGCAGGCTCGGTTGCCGCGCTCATATCGGTCAGCACGACACGCCCGTCGTCGCAGACAATCACGTTTTGCGGTTTGACGTCGCCGTGCACGATGCCGGCGGCATGCAGAACGGCAAGCGCCGAGCAGATGTCGCGAACGATAGCGGCAGCGCGTGCTGGTGGAAACGATCCGTGCTGCTCGACGAGGGCGCCCAGCGTCCGTCCGCGGAGCAATTCCATGACGATGACCGCCTGATCGACGTCCTGATAGACGTCGTAGACGCCAACGATCGCGGGGTGGTGCACGCGCGCGAGGCGGCGTGCCTCGCTGAGGGCAGTGGCGCTGATTCCAGCCGTCGGAATGACTTTCAACGCCACCTCGCGTTCGAGCCGGCGGTCCCAGGCGCGGTAGACACGACCGAAGGATCCTTCACCGATGAATTCGCGAACTTCGAATCGGTCGGCGAGGGGCTGGTCGAGGACAGCGCGGGCCGCACCCGTCGAATCCGGCACCCCTGCGACGGCAGCAATAACGCGAAGCTGGTCGAGGACCACGCGATCGTGCGCGTTCAGGCCGGTCCCGCTGGAGGAATCCAGCGGTGCGCCGCTGCTGATCGCTCGAACGGCGCGTTCGAGCGCGTCGTGCTTATCTGTCATGCGCCATCGCCTCGGCAAGGCGCCTGACGGCGCGCTCGACCGCCTTGCGTGCCGCTGCGGGCGAGGGGAAGTGAAGCGACGTGGCGAGTTCGTCGTACGAACAGCCCATTTCGATACGGCCGATGATGGCCTCTCTATCGCGCACGCTGAGACGATTGAGCGCGCGTTCGTAGCGCGCGAGCCTGTCGCGCCCGATCACCTGTTCGACCGGCGACGGCCCATCGTCTGCCTGATCCGGGTCGAGCGCTGCCGGTACGCCGCGACGCTTTACCCGTCGCGATTCGTTGATGATGCGATTGAGCACGGAACGGCGCAGGTACGCGAGCAGTGCGCCCTCGCCCCGGACCTCGAACGTGCTGAAGCGGCGGAACGTGTCGAGGAGGGCGTCCTGCACGATGTCCTGCGTGTCGGCCATTCCGCGCGCAGAGATCGGCAGGCGGCGTGCGGCCCATCGCTGCAGGCGCGGCGCGTACCGGGCAAACAAGGCCTCAAGCGCCTGCTGATCGCCGCTTTTCGCCGCGACCAGCAGCACGTGGGTATCGACGGAGCGGCGTCCGGGCGCCGTCATGCGCCGGACATGTTATGCCAGCGATGGCAGGAAGGTTATGGCAGCGGGCAGCCAGGTTTCCCGGAGATCACCTTGACCACGGCTGAGAACGGCATCGGGAAGTAACCGCGCGTTGTCGAATAGCTCGTCCCTTCGCTCACCTGCATGACGCGCGGATTTACCCGCGTATCGGAGAACTCGTCTGCCAGCAGCGCGGCAGACGGATCGAGCCAGACCTGCCACGAACACGGGTCGAGGGGCTGGACGAACACGGAGGACGTGCCGCCAGGCACATTGCCGAAATCGCTGTCGCCCTGGAAACGCGCGCTGCTCTTGAGGAACTGCCGATCCGGCGCATACGACCTGAATGGACGAGCGTCCATAGCCGAAGGGTTGTTCGCGTCCCATACTACGGTCCCGAGTTGCTTTACCTGAAAGTAGTTGCGATCGACGAACGATGTGTACGAGCTCCCCTCGAACTGCTGTCCGATGTAGTTCAGGTATCGCGGACTCTGGCTGTCGAACACCACATTCAACCAGTTGTACGTGCCCGGTGCGTTCGTGTCCTGCGAGATTCCGCACGTCACCCCGTCGACGCCATCCACGTACGGTCTGGGCCAGCTGGCACTGCCAGTCGCGGTGTCGCTCTTGATGACGTCTCCGGCGGCGTCGCGGAACGTGATCTGGCACGGCCAACGCGCAGGAGCGGGTTTGGACGCTCCGAAAAGACCGGTCGTGAAAAAGCCGCCGGCCAGCACACCCGCGGTCAGTGCCGCCACTCCGAATCGCATGTCGACCTCCAGTTCGCCTGAAAAAGGGCTGTATGAAGGAAGAAACACCGGAGGAAGCCGTTCGTGACCGCCGGGCGGTCAGGGCGCCGAAGTGTGTAAGAGGGCGACCGGGGTCTGACCCCGCGCTCAACGCCAGCCGTGGAGGGCGCCGGCAATGATGGAGGCAATCTCCGGATCTGACGCCACTGACCAGTCGACCTTCTGGTACGTGACCGTCTGATCGTCGGACACCTCGAAGAACAGCAACGCGCGCACCGCCGGATAGCGCGACGGCAGGTTCGTGAGCGCAGCCCGGTACCACGCGGCGCGGTCGCCGCCGACGGCAAGGGAGCCGAACTCGGCGATCATTACCGGCTTGCCGAACGACGCCAGCAGCGGATACTGCCGCCCGAAGATCTGGTCGAACGACCACCACCGGGACCACTGCTGGCCGACGTCGCCGAAGTTCAGCACGCCGGTCGCCACCCAGTCGACGACGTCCGGGCCAGGATAGTACGTTTCCCACCAGCGATACGCGACGTGCGGCGACCAGACCCACAGCACGTTGCGCGCGCCGGCCTGAGCGAACCGTTCGTGCACGTGGCGCCACGCCGCGATGTATTCCTCTTTCGTGTTGTTCTGCGGGCCCCAGGGATACCGATAGGGATCGTTCATTTCATGGCCGAACCGGAGAAGCACCGGTTTCCCGAACCGTGCCGCGTCGGCCGCCCATCGATCGATGTAGAAATCGTAGTCGCCGCGCGCAACGGCCGCCAGCCCATGACGATCGCGCGCGTTTCGCAGCGGCAGCCCGGCGTGCCGGGTGTTCTCGAAATCCGTGAGCCACGGCTCCCACGTAATCACGGGAACCGATCCGACGTCCCGAATCGCCGTCGCGAGGCGGTCCGGAAACTGCTCCTGCGGTTTGTCGCCCCACGCGACATAGATCTGGATCAACGGCAGCGTCGTCTCGAGCGAGCGCTCGAGCGAGAAGACACTGTCGAAGCTCGACGTGGCGTCCCCGGCATAGGCGCCGAGCAGTACGCGGTCCGGGCGTCGCAGACGTGCCGGGTCTGTCCAATACGGCTCGAACCACTTCAACGCGCGTACTCTCGGCGAACCGCCCGTCAGCCGCTCGCGGATGGCATGCTCGGCGTGCGTGACACCGTTACCGATCGTATCGAGCGCTCGCGCGAGCGGTCCTTCGGACTCGGTACCGAGCTGCGTGAGCACCATGACGGCAACCGCCGCGCTGACGAGCGCCACGAGCACGAACGCGAGCCGGCGCGCAGACCTCATGGATGTCCGCCGATGCGCTCCACGTCAACATCGTCCCAGGCCGCACCGGTCGGAGCGTGCCGCGACTGCCATGCGGCGAACAGCGTAGCCACCGCGGCAGCGACCGGCACGGCTGCAAACGCAACCATCCCCCAGACCGCCTCGCTGCTCAATTCGAGCGCCGGCTCGGATCCGCTGGCCGTGCGAAGGCGGACGACGTGTACGAGCGTCACGGCGAAGAGGCCGCAGACGAGCAGCGATGGCCACGCAATCGGAAGGAATGCGCCCCGGCTGCCCTGCTTCCGTGTCGGAACATATGGAACGTCCGCACGAAAGACGGCGAGGACCGCCCCCGCAAGCACGACGGGCCACGTGGCCCACTTCAAGACGAGGCCCCGCCAATGGATGCCGCGTTCCGTGGAGGGATCGCACAACCAGCGTTGCGACAGGAGGTAACTGGCCGAGCCGACGAACGCCACCGGCGCGCCGGCAACGACGAGCTCGGCGAGCGGCATGTTCGCCGGCTGCACGCCAGCCCAGAGATAAAGGTACGGAAACACTACATATGCGGCCGTCGTCACGCCGAACAGATAGTAGGTGCCGATGGCGAGATAGGAAAGGCGCTGGCGCCAGCGAAGCCTCGTGAACAGACGCGGTGCTTCGGCGAACAACACCTCGAAGACGCCGCGGGACCACTTCAGTTGCTGGCGATAGAACGACCCGAGGTCCTCCGGTACAAGTCCGCGGCTGACGATTTCGGGGACGTAGACCGATCGCCAGCCCCGGGCATGAAGGCGAATCGCCGTGGTCAAGTCTTCCGCCAGCCCGATTCCATGCCCGCCAATCGATACGAGCGCAGCGCGGCGAAAGGTGCAGTTCGCGCCGATCGCGACCGCCGCGCCGTGGCCGAAAAGGCCCATCTGTCCAGGGCCGTAGAACGCATACGTCTGTTCGGCCGCTGCACGCGCCGTAAAGGATCTCGACTGGTTGTAGTACCCCTGCGCGACCTGCACGAAGCCAACGTGTGGATCGGCGAAATGCCCGAGCACGCGGTCCAGCAACTCGGGAAACGGGATGTGATCCGGATCGAGCACGAGCACGAACTCCTCGTCTGTGAGTTCGAGGGCGCGATTGATTTTGCCCGCCTTGGCGCCGGGGAGCCCGACGAGCCGCATGTGGACGGCTCCGTGCTTTGCAGCGAGTGCGTTCATCGCCGGGTCGCCACTATCGTCAAGCAGGTAGGTCGTGTGTGGATACCTGACCCGCGCGCACGCGGCGAGCGTCACCTCGAACATCCCTCGCGGCTCGCCAGGCGAACTGGTCGTGAAGATCGCGACGGTCAATTCCGGCGGCGGCTGCGTGTGTGGCGGCTTACGAATTGCCGTGTGATTGATCCACCCGAGCAGGATTCGCCCGATGCCGTACCAGAACGCAAGCGACAGCGCCACGAACAACGCTCCGTTCGCGACGTGCTCGTCGCGGAACCACCAGTCGGCCAGGCGGAGCGCCGACGCGGTGCCCGCACCGGCAATCGCGAAAGCTGCCAGCCGGTCGCGATACCGCACGTCTGCGGCTTCACGGCGGCGCCAGAGGGCTGTCGCGCCGCGCTTCACTGCTGCTTGCGCATGCGCCAGCGGACATCGAGGCCGGCGGTGGTCCAGGAGTAGAACACGGTTTTTCCAGCTTCGACGGCCGGCTCGATCGTTGCGCGCCCCGCGGCAATCGACAGCGACGCGCGAGCAGTCCATGGCGTGAAACTGCGCGGCGCCGTCAGGCGAGTGGCGACGCGGTTGACGAGCGCGAAAGACGGTTCGTTGTCGTGGGCCTTGAATCCGTAGGATGCGCTGCCGTGAAACGACGCGCGTGATGAGCCTGCTGACACCGCCACCGCGACGGATTGCGTGACCACGTCGTCTGGCGTGTAGTACGGAACGTACGCTCCATGGAGCGCATTGCGCAATGTAAAGCGGCTTTGCGCAGCGGTGCTCGATGAAATCGCATATCCAATCTGCGCCAGGCCCAGCGGACGCCGCGCGATTGGCGCGAGCAGCCACGCATACGCAGTACGGATCGAGTTGTCGTCCGGATACTGCTGCCGTTCGACGTTTGCTTCACCGAGCCATCCGGCTCGATCGAGGCGGATGTACCCCGACGCTGCGTTGACCATGACGGGCGTGTCGGCGCTCGCGGCGGTATACAAATACCTCGTGCGGGAGACGCGTCCGCCGACTCGAATGCCCGACGACGCGTGGATTGCGGCGCCCGCAAGACCTGTCCAGTTCCTCGTATCCGCAGATACTGCGGCGCCAGTCGATGCGCCGAACGCAAGCTCGACATCCGTCCGCGCCGATGGCACGTAGCTCTTCATCGCGGCGCCGATCGTACTGATCGTCGTCGTGCTGACGTCCGTCTGGAAACGGGCCGGCGCCGCGCGGATGGCAACGCTGGTATCCGGCGACGGGAACCACCCGGCCTCGATCCCGAAATCGGCGTGATCGAGCGGCTGGTCATCGTGCCATACGGATGCGGAGGCGCCGATCCATGGCGCTGTCGCGTCCCCGATTTCAGCCAGGTGCTGCCTCGCTTCGCGATTCGACGGATTCAGCCGGAGCGCTTCTGAAAATCTGCGGCGAGCGGTCGAGCGATCGTTTTGCCAGTAGGCGATCAGTCCGAGGATCGTTTCGGCATCGCTGCGGGCGCCTGGGTTCTCCGGCAGGACCGCAAGGACCTCCGTCGCGCGTGGAAAGGATCCTGTCTCGACGAGCATGCGCGCGTACTGTACGCGCAAGGTCGTGTCGTCTGGATGGCGCCGAAGGGCGTCTTCGTATTCGCGGCGGGCGGCATCGAGGTCCTTCAACCAGTACAGCGTCTGCGCGAGCAACCGCGCCGCGTCGCCATCCTCTGGGTGCGCGGCCAGGTGTTTACGAAGGACCTGGACGGCTTGTCGAAGGTCGCCCGCATCGCGAAGTGATTGGGCGCGGACGACCGCAGGCGCGCGCTGCGCGTATGCGGCCGCCGGCGTCAGCGCGCCCGCGCAGACGACGGACGCGGTCAGAAGGATGCGGAACGCTCCGCGGAAAGAGACGCGAGCCACGAAGCCGACTGTATCAGTCGGAGAAGCAGCCTGCGCCGCTGGTCACTGTGTGCTGGAAGCGAGCAGTTACGCGGCCGGCGCGTCCCATCGTACCGGCGCCGGTCTGGGTGACAATGAATTGATCGACGGGGATACAGCTCGCAGCCGATGTCCCCGACAGGTTGAACGTGATCTGCGCGTGCTTGCCCCCGTCCAGCAGGGCGTCGCCGCGTGCACTGAGCGAATACGTGCCCTCACCGGAAAAGGCCCCGCTGCCGAGCGCGTCCACCGATCCGGTCGCGCCAGCGTAAATGCCAGTGCCTCCAGTGATTTGCATCGACAGGAAGGCCTGCTCCGAACCGCCGGATGACACGCCGGTGCCGCTGTACGTGCCGCTGACCCCGTCGCCCGAACCGTTGTGGATGTCAAAGCTGCCGTGCAAAGAAGTCGTAACGACGGGACCGCCGTCGGGTCGCACCGACGATGGCGGCGACGCGTGATTTGCCGATGCGGTGCTGGCGGCGGCCGTGGCCGACGCCGACGGAGCGGTAGGGGACGAGCGGCCGCACCCTGCAGCGGCCGCGAGTCCGAAAACGAACAGTGCCGAACCGACGACCGAGCGGACGCGAACGTTCATGTGTCCTCCCTATCGCCCGATTATCGGCCGCTCGCGCGTCCGGGGTCAGACCCCGGTCGTCCATTTACACACTCGGCAGGGTAATCCGACCGCCGGGGTCAGACCCCGGTCGTCGGTTTACACACTCCCGCCCGCGGAAAGCCGTCGCGACACGCTCTTCACCGCGCGCTGACGATGACCTCCGCCGTCATCTTCGGGTGAATCGAACAGAAGTACGGATACCGGCCGGCCGTGTCGAACCGGTGGGAAAACCGCTCGTCGGTATCGAGCACCGGTGACTTGAATTTCTGCTCCGTGCTCACGACGGTGTGCGGTACGTCGTCGCGATTCGTCCACGTTACGGTCGTGCCGACGGGTACTGTGGGACTCGCCGGAGCAAAGCTGAAGTTGTCGACCGAGACCTCTACCGAGCCTGCCGCTTCGCCTTCCGCCTCGAGAGGGACGTCGGTGATCGCGATCGGATGATTGACGTCGTGGTACGACATGCGCGAGAGGCCCAGCAGCTTTCGCAGCCGGTCGTCCGGCACTTTCATCGGTCCCGGCGACGGCGCCGTTCCGGGCGCAGGCTGCACGAAGGCCGTCGACATCGCCGTGTGAAACGTGACGTTGCCTTCCACCTTCTGCATGACCTGGTGGATGTGGCCGTTGAGCACCGACACGGAACCGAACCGCTTCAAATACGACAACGCCTGCGCGCTGTCGTCGGTCCCCCAGCCCCACTCGGGGTATACGGACCAGAGCGGGATGTGCGCAAAGACAACGATCGGCGTGCTGCTGCTCAAGCCTTTGACATCGCGCTCCAGCCACGCGAGCTGGTCGGGCCCGAGGTAGCCAAGACCTCCCGGCTTCAGATTCAGCACGTTGACGAGGCCGATGAAGTGCACGCCCGCCTGATCGACGCTGTACCACCCATCGCCGCTGGTGCCCTTCCCGAACCGTTCGAGATAGCTCATTCCGTCGTCGCCAAGGACATCGTGCTCGCCCGGGACGTAGAAAACGGGCAGCGAGAGTTCGGTCAGAACCTGCTGCAGCGTGTCGAACTCCGCGGCCTTCGAGAGGTGGGTGAGGTCGCCGGTGTGCAGGACGAAGGAGGGCTTCACCGGCGCCGCCTTGATCTTCGCGACCGCTTCGCGAAGCGTCGCCGTCACGTCGGCGTTCGCCGCTTTGTCGAATCCGATATGGCTGTCGCTGATCTGAACGAAGTTCAATCCGCCGCTGGCCGCGTGGGCACTCAGCATCTGGTGCGCGGCCTGCCCGAGCGGCGACCCCTTCAGAATGCCCCCGGAGATCGTCCAGAGCGCGCCTGTTCCCACCCAGGCCATGCATTTCAGGAAATGTCGGCGGTCGCCCGCCTTGTCGTCGTCGAATCGTGACACCTGTATTCCTCCCATGATTGGTTTCATGGAGGGAGATGCGCCTGACGGCCTGCTTATTCCTCTCGGCAACCCCGGGAATAAAAAGGCACCGGTTCGGGTCTTCTAGGAGGATGTGAAGGGACTCGAAATCAACGCGGCCGCGCCGGCGTTCGCGACGGCCCGGACGTTCGAAGACGTCATGCTGCCGCACCTGGACGCGGCGTTCAACTATGCGCGCTGGCTGACCAACAACGACTCGGATGCGGAGGACGTCGTCCAGGACGCGTATCTGCGCGCCTTCCGCTTCTTTTCGACGCTGCGCGGCATGGATGCGCGTCCGTGGCTGCTCGCGATTGTCCGGAACGCGTGGTACGGCCGCATGGCCGGCCGGAAGACACGTGTCGAGCAGGACGACACCGCCATCGAGCAGGTGCCAGACGAGGGCGTCGACCCGGAGGTGCTGTTGATGCGCCGCGAGGCCACTGACGGTGTGCGGCGTGCCATCGCGGCGCTGCCGCCCGACTTCCGCGAAGTGCTGGTGCTGCGCGAGATCGAAGGGATGTCGTACAAAGAGATTGCGAATGTGATCGACGCACCGATCGGCACGGTGATGTCACGCCTGTCCCGCGCGCGCGAGCGGCTGGTGCCGCTGCTCGGCGTCTTCGGCTCTCCAGGAGAACGGCCGTGACCTGCGTCGAGTGCGAACGGCTGCTCGCGCCGTATCTCGATCACGAACTCGACGAGGCTGCCGCGGCCGAATTCGCCGAACACGCCGCCGGCTGCAGCGGCTGCGGTGAGCAGTTGTCGCGGGCGGAAACGCTTTCGCGTCTGGTCCGCCGCGCCCCGTACTACGCGGCCCCGGCAACGCTGAGGGCTTCGGTTTCCTCGAGTGTCCGCCGGCGCCGGATCACGCCGCGCCTCATCGGAATGGCCGCTACGATGCTGCTGGCTCTTTCGGCGGGAGCGCTGCTGGCTCCAAAGTTCCGAGCCTTGCCAGACGCACGAGGAACCAGAGAGGATGGACGACGAACGGCGCTGATCGCGACGGAAGTCGTCGACCAACACGTACGCGCGCTCATGGCCGATCGGCTGTTCGATGTGGCATCCACGGACCAGCACGCGGTCAAACCGTGGTTCCTTGGCAAGCTGGACTTCTCGCCGCCGGTCGTCGACCTTGCGTCGGAGGGCTTTCCGCTGCAGGGCGGGCGTGTCGACTACGTAGACGGACGCCGCGTGGCCGCCCTCGTGTACACACGGCGGAAACACGCGATCAATGTCTTCGTGTGGCCGGCCGCCGACCGCGAGGTGCCGCCGACAACCGAAACGGTGCGCGGCTTCCACGTCGTGCACTGGACGCGCGGCGGCATGTCGTTGTGGGCGGTGTCGGATCTGAACGAGGCCGAATTGCAGCAGTTCGTGACGATTCAGAAATAGCCCGCGCAGCAAGCCGGGCGCAGTACCGCTATCGACCTTCGGGCATCAACGTGACCTTCACGTAGCGATTCATGTCGAGGGTGGACTGGGCGGCCTGCTGGATGTCATCGGCCGTGAGCGCCATCACTCGCTGCGGCACGTCGAACACGGCGCCCACGCCAGCCGCATCACCGTCTTCGTACTTGCGCGAGATCTGATTCAACAGATACCCGTTGTCCTGGCTGTTCATCTCGAAGTCACGCTGGAGCGCCTGGTGCACCAGGTCCATCTGCGTGCGCGTGAGCCTCGTGTTGCGGACGAAATCCAGTTCATCGAACACCCGCTGCACCAGGCTGTCGGTGCGCTGCGGATCGCAAGCCCATTCAATGCGCACTTTGTAAGTGGGACGCGGGAATTTGTCGGTGTCCGGTGTCACGTCGATGCTGTAAGTGCCGCCGAGTTCCTGCCGGATCGAATCGAACAGCCGCGACTGCAACACCATCGACATGGCGCGGAGCGCGAGCCGATGCCGATCGTCGTACGTGAACGGACCCGAGAAGACGATCGCCACTTCACTTTTTGGAGCGATCCCCTTCTCGACCTTCTTGTCGACCACCCCGTCCGGCGGCGAGATGTTCTCGTCGCGCCACGTCTCCTGCGCGTGTGTCGCCGGCAGGCTCGCCACGTACGTCTCGACAAACGGCTTCATCATGTCCGGCGTGAAGCTCCCGACGAACACAAACGTGAAGTTGCTGGCGTCGGCAAAACGCGCCTTGTAGAACGCAAGCGATTTGGCGAGATTCCACTGGTCCACCGTCGACGGCGTTTCCGGCTGACGCCTCGCGCTGTTCCGGGTCAACGCGGCGTCGACGGCCTGATTGAAGACGACGTCAGGGCTCGCAAGCTGGTTCGCCAGCAGCCCTTTCGCCTGAGCCGCCATGGCGGCAAACGCGGTCGGGTCCGCGCGCGGTTCGGTGAATCGCAAGTAGAGCAACTGAAACATCGACTCGAGGTCTTCAGGCGTGCTGCCGCCCGCCATCCCCTCGTCCAGCTCGCCTATGAACGGCCGGACCACGACCGCCTTGCCGGTCAACAACCTGTCGAGCATGACCGCGCTGTACTTCCCGGCGCCCCCCGCATAAATCACGTCGTCTGCCACGCGCGCCTCGATGAAATCGGCATCGGATGCGAGGGATGCGCCGCCGGGTGCGGTGGCGCGAAAGAGAATCTGATCTTCTTTGAGCTTCGTCGGCTTCAAGACAACGGTCGCGCCGTTCGAGAGCGTCCATTCGATCACGCCTCCGGGACGGTCGGTCGTCTTCACGATGGATCCGCGCTGCGGCGGCGTGCTCATCAGGGACTCGCCGGCCGCGGTATCGACGTACGGCTGCAGTTTCTTCGTGGCCGCTTCCTTCACCACCTGCGCGAGCTGCGTGTCGGTGGGCAGCACGACGCCTGTGGTCTCCGGTGCCGCGACGACGACGAGGCGGTTGCGTTCGGGAAACCAGTCTGCCGTGAGCGCGTTGATCTGGGCCAGCGTCACCTCCGGCATGAAGCGGCGGTGGAATGCCAGCTCCTGCCAGATCGTCGGCAGCGCCTCGCCTTCGAGGAAGTTGCGCGTGTACTCGTCGGCCCGGCTGGCTGATTCACGGTCTGGGCTCTCCGTGACCACGCGTTCGTAGCCGACCATCATCGCCTGCTTCGCGCGCCCGAGCTCGGACGCGGTGAACCCGAATTGCGCGACGCGCTGGACCTCGGTGACGAGCGCGTCGAGGCCGCGGGAAATCCCGTCGGGCGAAACCAGCGCCTGCAGGATCGCCTCGTCTTTCGTGCGCGGCATCGGGAACAGGCTGCGGTCCGCGGCCGCGCGGAGGAACGGAGGGTTGGCGTTCTGGGTCAACTCGTCGAGGCGCGAACCGAGCATCGCGGCAAACAACTGATCCAGCATGATGTCGCGGTAGCCGCCGACCGTCGCCTGGTTCCGGGCGGGCCGGAGATCGCTCAGCTCGACGGCCGTGTTCGTGGTCTCCTTATCGGTCACGATCGTGAATCGCGTTCCAGGATGTTCGGGGACGTCGAACTGCGGCCGCGGCCGCTCAGGCGCCGGATCCGTGAGCGACGAGAAGTGCTGTTTGATCATCGCGACCACGGCGTCGCGATCGAAGTCTCCGACGGCGATGACGGCCATCAGGTCGGGCCGATACCAGTCGCGGTAGAAGCGCATCAGCTGATCGCGCTGCGCGTGCTGAATGACGTCCGGGCTCCCGATCGGCGGACGGTCCGCGTAGCGGGAGCCCTCGAGCTGCACCTGGTGAATCTTGTCCATCGTGCGCTCGCCCGCGCCGAGATGCTCGCGCCACTCCGAGAGCACGATCCCGCGCTCGCGTTCGATGCTGCCCGCGTCGAACGTCGCCGCGCCGGTCCAGTCCTGAAGCACCAGCAGCGCCCGATCGAGCGCGCCCGGCACGTCCGTCGGAACGCGCAGCGTGTACTGCGTATCGTCGTAGCTCGTCGCGGCGTTCGCGTCGGCGCCGAGCCCCAGCCCGAGCGATCCGAGGAACTGCACGACACCCTGGCCCGGGAAGTGGCTGGTGCCCTCGAACTGCATGTGCTCGACGAAGTGCGCGAGCCCGCGCTGGTCGTCGTCTTCGAGCACCGATCCCGCCTTCACGACCAGCCGCAGCTCCGCCCGGCGGCCCGGCTTCGCGTTCGCGCGGACGTAGTACTTCATCCCGTTCGGCAGCGTCCCGAGCGAGACCTCGGGATCGACCGGCATCTGCTGGGACAGCGCATACGAGGCGACGGACGCCGCCGACGTGTCGCGGCCCGGCAGCGCCTGCTGGGCGAAGGCGACGCAGGTAGTGAGGAGAAAAACGGCGGTGCCGCAGAAAATCCTTTGCGCGCGTGAACGCATACCCTCCCATCCTACAGGAGGATCCGGCGCTCACCGGTCGTGGCGCCGTTGCAGCAGCCGCTCGAGGTCCCGTTCGTCCCAGTCCACGCGCCGCATGCCATGCCGCGAGAACTGCCGCGCGCGCCGTCGTGCGATGGGCGGCTTCGGCGTACAGGTGCCGCACGAGCCGCACCGATCCTTCGCAGCGGAGTCGCCGAAATACCGAAGAATCGCGGCGCGCAGGCACGTCCGGGTCCCGGCGTACTCGACCATCCGTTCGAGCTTCTGGTGTTCCAGTTGCTTTCGTCGCGTCGCTTCCTGCGGATCGAGCTCGACGCGACGTCCCGGCTTGTCACGCCGCGGGCTGTCGATCAGGAACGCCCGCGTCGCGACGTCATCGCAGTCCCACAGCAGTGTCGCCGTTGCCGGTCGCCCGTCGCGGCCGGCACGGCCGATCTCCTGGTAGTACGCTTCGACCGAGCCCGGAATGGCGTAGTGAACGACGGCGTCGACGTCGGGACGATCGATCCCCATCCCAAAGGCGTTGGTCGCGCAGACGATGCGGAGCGTGCCCGCGGCAAAGGCGTCCTGAACGCGCGTGCGCTGATCGTCTTTCATGCCCGCGTGGTATGCCTCTGCCTCGATGCCCGCCGCCCTCAACACCGCGGCTGCCGATTCGGTGGTCTTCCGCGTCGCGGCGTACACGATCGCGCGGCGGCCGCGCACGAGCGACGGCAGCATGTGGTCTTTGTCCTCTTCTCCATACGCCGTTTCGATGCGGAGGAAGATGTTGGGCCGGTCGAATCCGGCCACGAGGATGCGCGGCTGCTCGAGGCCGAGAAGCTGCGCGATGTCGTCGCGCACCTCCTGCGTGGCAGTGGCGGTGAACGCCGCCATCGGCGGCCGTGCCCCGTTGTCGCGCCCGGCGCGGCACCGCGCTGCGGCAGCGCGCAGGCGGCGGTAGTCGGGACGGAAGTCATGCCCCCATTGCGAGACGCAGTGCGCTTCGTCCACCACGAACCGCGCGATCGGAAGTTGCGCGACGAGTTCGAGGAATCCCGGCGACCCAAAGCGCTCGGGCGCGACGTAGAGCAGCCGCAACGCGCCGCGGCGCGCCGCGTTGACTACGTCCCTCCGAGCCGTACTGTCGAGCAGCGAGTGGATCGCGCCGGACACGATGCCCCGCCGGTTCAACTCGTCGACCTGGTCCTTCATCAACGAGATGAGCGGCGACACCACGAGGGTCGTACCCGAGAGAATCACCGCCGGCAACTGATAGCCGAGCGATTTGCCGGAGCCGGTCGGCATCACCGCCAGCACGTCCCGGCCGCCGAGAACAGCGTCGATGATCGGCTGCTGGCCGGGACGAAACCTCTGATGCCCGAAGTGTGTCTGCAACGCCGTGAGCACGGCGTCTGTCGTGAACTCGCTCATGACGACGACGATGGCATCGTCGTCTGGCAGAGTTCAAGATGGCAAAATCTGCCACACCTCGCGCCTCCCCGCGCCTCCCGCCTCCCGCCTCGCGCCTCCCCGCGCCTCCCGCCTCGCGCCTCGCTTAGGAGAACGGGCTCTCGTCGGCGCTGCGTCCGTAGACGATCGGCACCGGCACGTCGAGCAGCCGCAAATAGACGACGAGTTCGCCGCGATGGTGGTACCAGTGATTGAGACCAATGGTGCGCATCACGTTGATGCGCGGCATGGCGACGACCTCGCGGTCGCCGAGGGTCATGCGCCACGGTTCCGAGGCGCGCGCGTCGTCGAAGCCGCGCAGCGCCTCGCGGGCGGCGGCGATCGAGGCGTCGAACGTGGCGAGCAGGGCGGCCGGCCCTTCGCTCGGCGGATATTCGAAGCGGCGCGTCGAGAGATCGAGACCGTCAGCGTTCAGGAGCCGCGCGACATTGCCGGGGGTGGCGGCGATGTGCTGCGCCAGTTGGCCGGCGGTCAGCGACTTGGGGTGGGGCTGCCAGTCGAAACGGTCCGCGGGCACGCGTTCGAGGACACGGCGCGTGATTGGCGCTTCACGATCGAGTTCGGCGATGAGCGACTGAGCGGATGGCAGCATGACTCCCTCCGGGTTGTGACTTGCACAATACAAGTGACAGCCCGTTATATGCCAGGCGACTTGCAACATGCAAGTGACATGGTAAAGTGTCGCATGGCTGCTCCGCGAGGACGCCCGGCCGTCACCGGCGGCGACCTCCGCTCGCCCTGTCCGATCGCCGCCTGCCTCGATTTCATCGGCGATACGTGGACGTTACTGGTGATCCGCGACCTGCTTTTCTACGACAAGCACCGGTTCGCCGACTTTCTCGGGTCCCCTGAGCGAATTTCCACGAATATTCTGGCGGAACGCCTGAAACGCCTCGAAGAACGCGGCCTGCTCGAGCGCCGGCGATATCAGGAGCGGCCGCCCCGCGACGAGTATTACCTGACTGCTAAGGGCTATGACCTGCTGCCGATTCTTCAAGAAATGATCAAGTGGGGGCAGATGTACGTCGACGGGACCGCAAAGCGTCCGCCCGCCGGCTTCGTGGGCATCGCTCCACGTCCCGCGTCAGGAGAATCGCGGTAACTCCCAACTCCCAACTCCCAATCGCGCCTCCCGCCTCGCGCCTCGCGCCTCCCGCCTCCCGCCTCGCGCCTCGCGCCTCCCGCCTCGCGCCTCGCGCCTCCCGCCTCGCCCCTCGCGCCATCCGACTTCTCGCGGCCGACGTCTAATATAGGCACTCCGGATCCATAAGGAGAGGCGATGGAAACGCTGCTTCAGGACCTTCGGTTCGCTTTGCGCACGTTCCGGCGGGCGCCGGCATTCCCTCTGGCCGCGATCGTCACGCTCGCGCTTGGCATCGGAGCGACCACGGCGATCTTCAGCACGCTCAACGCCGTGCTGCTGAAACCGCTCCCATATCCGCAATCCGAGGACCTCTACAACATCCGGACGACGTTGACGGATGGACGGGTGACGACCGGCATGCTCTCGAACGGCGAGATCGCGCCGCTGAACGGCGGCCCATCCTCCATCGTTCGAGCCGCCGGCATGCAGTCGATCGATCTGACGCTCCTCCATCCCGACGGCACACCACAGCATGTGAAGGTGTACGGCGTGACGGAGGGCTTCTTCGAGCTCTTCGGTTTGCCGATGACGTTGGGCGGCTTCACCCACCAGAACTTCATCCCGCCGCCACCGCCGCCACCCAACGCGGCGCGCGCCCAGAACGCCGCGCCGCCCGGCCCACCGCCGGTCGTCGTCATTTCTTATCGCGTCTGGCAGGACCTGTTCAACGGCGACCCCGCGATCGTAGGCAAGCCGATCCACTTCGCGGAAATCAACACGACGATAGCCGGGGTGGCGCCGAAAGACTTCGACACGCCGCACGCCGGCGACTTCTGGTTTTCACAGCAACTCGACAAAGACGACATCAATCATTTCTTCGACGGGTTCATGCGCCTGAGGCCGGGCGTGACGCTGGAACGCGCCAACGCGGAGATGGCGCCGATCATGACCGCGCTCGGGCGTCAGTTTCCGGCTGCTGACCGCAATCGGGCCTACGTGACCAGACCGCTCGTCGCCTCTGTCGTCGGCGATCTCGGGCCGATTCTCATCATCGTGATGTCGGCAACCGGGCTGCTGCTCCTGCTCGCCTGCGTGAACGTCACCAACCTGCTGCTCGCGCGCGGCGCGGCACGCGCGCGGGAGATGGCGGTCCGCGTGGCGATTGGCGCGCCGCGGGGGCGCATCATCCGCCAGCTCCTGACCGAATCCGTGGTCCTCTCGGCCGCCGGCGCGATCCTCGGCGTCGCGCTGGCGTACGTCGGCGTGCGCGCACTGCTGACACTCGGCGCGTCGAAGCTCCCGCGGCTCGACGCGGTTTCGTTCGACGCCCGCGTCGCGCTCTTCGCCTTCGTCGCGCTGATCGTCACGGGCGTGCTCGTCGGGTTCGCGCCCGCGCTGCGGCTCGCGCGGACGGACGTCCGCACGCTCATGAACGAGAGCACGCGCTCGACGACGAGCGGCGGCGGCACGTCGCACTGGTTGAGCGCGATGACCGTCATCGAGATCGCGCTCGCGATCATGCTGGTCGCCGGCGCCGGCTGGCTGGTGCGCGGCTTCGCGAATCTTCGCAGCGTCGACCTCGGCTTCGTCCCCGAAAAGCGTCTCATTTTCGACGTATCGTTCCTCGGGCCCAAGTATCCCAATCCCGATTCGGTGCGCACGGCAACCCGGACGCTGTCGGACCGCCTCCGTGCGCTGCCGAACGTCACCGCTGTCGGATCGACGTCGAATTTCCCGCTGCTGAACACGACCGAGGGGTCGCTCATCGCCCAGTTGCACGGGGAACCGCTTGACGCCGAACATCCGATCGGCGTTCGCCAGCGCATCGTCGGACAGGGTTACTTTGCGGCGGCGGGCACGCGGCTGATCGAAGGGCGCGACTTCGGCCCCGATGATCGAGCGAACACGAGGCCAGTCGCGATTGTGAACCGTGCGTTCAGCACACGGTATCTGAACGGCCGCGATCCGCTGGGCTTGCAGTTCTCGGCCGGCTACCCCGCGCCGGATCCGCGCAACGAAGTCACCGTCATCGGCGTCGTGGACGACGTGCGGCAGAAGAATGTCGCCGACGCCGCGGAGCCCGCCTTCTACACGCCGTTGATGCAGCTACCGCTGCGGCGCCAGACGATGGTGGTCGCGACGTCAGCCGACGACCTGACGCCGCTCGAGTCGGCGATCCGCTCCGAAATGCGGCAGTTCGACCCGCAGATTGCCGTCGAGTTCCAGCAGGTCACCGACGTCGTTGCCGGCACGCTGCGCCGGCAGCAGCTCGGGATGACGCTGATGCTGGTGTTTGGCGCAGTCGCGATTCTGCTCGCCGCCGTCGGCATTTACGGCGTCGTCGCCTACGCGGTGTCGCAGCGGCGCGGCGAGATGGCGACGCGCCTGGCGCTCGGTGCGAGTCCCGCCAGCGTGTTCGGCCTCGTGATGCGGCACGGTGCGCTGCTGGCGCTGATGGGAACGCTGATCGGCCTCGGCGTGGCGTATCTCTCCGGGCGCGTCGTCGCGAGCCAGATCTACGCGATCCGCGCGTCGGACCCGCTGATGCTCGGCGCCGCGATTGTCATCGTGGGCGTCATCGCCGCGCTGGCGACGATGATCCCGGCGTGGCGCGCGTCACGGTTGGCGCCGTCGGGGGTGCTGCATTCTGAATAAGGCGCGCTGTCGCGCGCCGCGACAACTACGCACTTCACAACTACTCAACTACACAAGGTGCTCCGTTTGGGAGTTGACGCCTTGAGTAGTTGGACGTTCCGAAGTTGCGTAGTTATCACCTCACGCCCGCCACAGGTTCACTCTCGAGCGTGAGTACCTCGAAAGGCTTCAACTCGAACGTGTGTGATTGACCGGCGCGCAGATCCACTGGGGCGACGTCGTGGTCGAATGGACTGTGCATCCGGTAGCGCATTGGCGCGCCTGACGGGAGTTCGAACGTCTTCTGCACGTCGATCGCGATCGACTGCGGCTTGTCGCTCGGGTTGCGCAGCGTGAGAATGCCTTTCGCGGGCGACCACGCGGCCCACCCATAAACTTCGAGCGAGGCGGGATCGCCGCCTACCCAGTGCGTGTCGACGAGCGTGGACGCGTTCTCTCGCGACCATTTCGCGGCCTGCGCCAGCACGTCCCAGTTCTTCGGGCTGAGGAGCGACGGCGTGATGTACATCTCCTGGAGCTGCGTGCCCGTTCCGAAGTAGTCACGCACCTCGCTCGTAAAATCGTCGCCCGGATCCGTAGCGAGGTTCTTCGCGAACCGGGCGTAGATGAGACCGTGCAGCATCAGTGAATTGAGCGGGAACAAGGGGCCCTTTTTGACGATGCCTCGGTACGTATCGGCGTCGCGATACGTGATCCACTGCTGGCGAGACGTCCCGACGCCGGCGAAACTGTGGTCTTCGCCGCCGCGCCAGATGGAGTCGGCGACCTGCAGCCAGAACGGCGACGGATACGTGCCCGTCGTGAGGTTCACATAAAGATCGGGTTTGGCTGCGCGAAGGTCGGCGATGAGCGCAATCGCGGCCGCGAAGTCGCTGTCGAACCGGCTGCCCGGAATCGCAGAGTTGACGTTGCCGGTACCGTCGATCTTGAACTGGTTGACGCCTGCATCCTTGATCAATAGAAGGCACGTGTCGCGGAACCGCTCGAAGTACTTCGGCCCGGACAGCGCGAAGCCCCTGGCGTTGGTTTCGAACCCGGCGTCACGCCCGTGCTGCAGCCGCTCTTCCTTCGGCTTCCCGTAGCCTCCCCACGGCGACAGCCACACACCGGGCGCGGCACCGTACCTGGCGGCAGCGTCGCGCAGAGGCACGAAGCCGTTCGGAAACCCGGAGTGGAAATGCCAGAGCGACGACGGATCGTCCCATCCGTCGTCGAACAGAAACGAATCGAGCGCCACACCGCGCCGTTCGTGAAGTTCCGTGCCGAACGCGTTAATCCGATCCAGCGCGCCGGCCTCGTCGTACTTGCTGAAGTAGCCGAGGTCGTACCAGGAATTGTAGTGAAGGAACGTGCGATACGGGTGCGCGCGCTCGCGTTCGACGTAGCGCAGGAAATCACGGCGCAACTGGCCGGGATGCACGACGCCTATGACCGACGAATACGTCACGGGGCTGCCCGGCCGGAGCGGCAGTTGTCGTGGAAGCGACGCGACGACGTGGCCGTCTTCCGCGCGGCTCATCGAAAGCGGGTGCTCGAAGCCAAGAAAGATGTTGCCGGAGACGATCGGTGAGCCCTTCACGGTACCCACGACCTGGCTGTCGGGCAGATTGAAATCGATGAGGAGCACGTCGCGAATCGGAACGTCTGCGCCGGCACTCTGCAGCGTCACCACCTGCCGCAAGTAGTTTGAGCCGTCTCGAAGAACGGCGCTCCACGTCACACGCAGCGCCGGCTCGGCACTTTGGAGCGACACGGTAATCCGCCGGCCCGGCAGTCGCTCGACGAGGCGTGACGCCTTCGGATCTTCCGTGAGCGTCTCGACCAGCGGCGCGGCGGTGATCTTCATGTCCGACGC
>Ga0310810_10000527_pt1 | contig 38809 bp, 33 predicted proteins | sample NCmetagenome_FD_207641 | JGI IMG/M metagenome (GOLD analysis project Ga0310810, IMG submission 207641) | Soil microbial communities from experimental microcosm in Duke University, North Carolina, United States - NC | ecosystem: Engineered > Artificial ecosystem > Soil microcosm > Unclassified ...
GAAGGAGCAGCAGGAGAAGGAGTAGCAGGAGCAGCAGTAGAAGGAGTAGAAGGAGGTGTAGGAGTAGAAGGAGCAGCAGGAGAAGGAGTAGCAGGAGCAGCAGTAGAAGGAGTAGAAGGAGCAGCAGTAGAAGGAGTAGAAGGAGAAGTAGAAGGAGGAGCAGCAGCAGTAGTAGAAGGAGAAGGAGCAGCAGCAGTAGAAGTAGAAGGAGGAGGAGCAGCAGCAGAAGGAGGAGAAGGAGCAGCAGTAGTAGAAGGAGGAGAAGGAGCAGCAGCAGCAGAAGGAGCAGCAGCAGCAGAAGGAGGTGTAGGTGTCGTCGCAGCAGTAGAAGGAGGTGTAGAAGCAGCAGCAGCAGAAGGAGGTGTAGGAGTAGAAGGAGCTACCTTAGAAATTAGCGAATGTGTTTTATTTAATAATACTCTCAGTTCATCAAATTCTCTTATACAATTATCTACCAATATTTGAAATTCGGATAATGTCTTAAAACTTTCGAACATAGATATTATCAATCCTATTTGAGTGACAAAACTCGCGTAATATTTGCTGTCAAAATCGTTTAACTTCTTATCGCTGGCAAGTTGTGTGAAACCACCCTCAAAAATATTCATATATTTATCAATTGAATCACGATCAGTAATAGTGATAAATCCGGGGTTTCTTATTTCTATATATGCTGATTGGACACGATTATATTTTCCTAATATTGGATCAATATTTGAATCTGATAAGGATGTATATGAAACAGTATTAAACAATACCCATGTATTTTTTATGGTGTTTTTGAAAGATCCGGCATTTATTATTGAATTTCTTAAAACACCAATATATTTTATTATACTGCTGATATGTGTTGATATTTCAGTGACTGAATGCATCTTTGTGAGAGATGTCATCTCTGTTTTTAATGTCTCAAGATAAGTCACTAAATCCCCAAATCTTGATGATTTGCCTTTATTAATCCAAAACCATGGAATAATTTTATCATATCCTCTTTTAATCAGATGCTGAATGTTTGATACTCCTCTAATAATATCTGCGATCATAGATATGTATTCTTTGACTTTATTTAATTGGGCTTCGAATCCTTTGTTGAAATTTGAAAACATAGACCCCGTAAGCATACTCTTAAGTAAGCCAGATTTTCCCTTATCATATTCATCTGATAATTTAACATATTCCAATCTCAAATTATGAAATGTCTCTGCGAATGTTGGTTTCACACCCACGATAAGACCCATTTCTTCTGGAAAATTCAAAGATTTAGGTCCAATCGCGATATTTGCAGGTTTAAAATCATCATCTCCTCCACCCAGTTTCAATCCACGCCTAGTGATTAATGCAGTCGGTAACAAAGCTAATGTACCTGAACTGATATTAATTTTTTTGGATGAGACGACCAAAGCTATCAAAACAATTATTATAATTAATATGATAAATAGATAAACATATTCTTTGTCCATCCTATATGCAATATATATTAAAAAATAGATTATACTTCCTATTTATTTAGGTGAATAATTTTCTGGCCGAACATATTCTTTTAGTCTTAAGTAATGATTGCCTGATTCAAATCTTGGGATATCATATAACCATCCACTTGCTGCCCTGTTCCAGTCTGGAAATTTTCCAGCAGTTAAATATGATAAATCAATATTAAGAATTATAGAAATAGATATATACAATGCTGTTAAATCTCCTGGTTTATCAATTATCAATCCAAATAATTGCTTGTTAGATTCTGATATATTATCAATAGTGGATTCTAGTTTTTCTAGACTATCTGTTTCTACAACAACATACGGATTCGGAGAATTATTAACTTCAGACACATCATGAGCAACTGTAGCTGGTTGAATATTCCTTTCTCTTTCTCTATTTCTCTCTTTTTCCTCTTTCGTTTTGTTTTCACTCTCTATGTCTTTTTCAAATTCACTCATTATTTCTGATTCTAACTCTTCCATATGTTTTGTTCGTCTGCGTTCTGTATCAACGATTAGTTTGGATTGAACTAAATATGGTACGTTAGGAGTCTTATACTTGGATATTGCGATGAGAAGATCGTTTGATAACGTCAATAGATTCTTAATTGTAATTATTAGATCTCTTGAAATATCAGCTGATGTTATTTCTGGCTGTCCAGGTTGTTTAAATACAACGAATATTTTTGATAGTTTCTTAACTTCTGACAGTAAATGGTAGCTTGATACAGATTTATCCTTTCTTATAATTAGTTTGTTTATTAATTTTCCACAAAGTAAGATGAAATTCTCCAAAAATCCTCTAATAACATTTATAAATTCTCTATTTGAGTTTGATACTAAATATTGTATATTTATCAACATCATAACTACAGAATTATCCATATCAGCAAATGTGACATCTGTTTGATCAATGAGATTATACTTATTTAAAAATAATAGCTGTAAGCGCAATCCTTTGTCTTTTTTATCGCCATATCTATAATACATTGTTTTTATAAATTTTGCTATAATAAAATCTACTTTTACATAATCACTTTGGTATAGTTTTGCAACAAATTTTTGTTTTATTAAGGGATGTAAATCACCAATTCCATTCTCAGACATAAATTCCCTATCCCTTCTAGCATCAACATTTGTTGTCATTGGTGATAATATGTTTAATAGATCTGAATCTCCTTTTAAATAATCAACAGCAGAATTAATTTCATCAAACCAATCTTGTCTCGTCCTGGTCTTTTCAGTGATATATTCTATCTTTTCGTCAGTAAAATATTTTACCAATTTTTTCATATTTGTTTTTGCAACTTTGATAAAATTATGGATTTTTTGATCTATTATTAATTTATCAATCCAAAGTGCATTAAGTTCAAAATTCTCTAACATATTCAGGAAATTCACTTCACAATTATTAATATATGTTATGATCTGAAACCAATCGATTCTTTTGTTTTCATAAGAATATAGATAAGCAAAGTTAGTTCTCATGATTTGAATCTGATCTATTACATCTACAAACTTTTCATAATTAAATCTATTAATTGTTAATCTAATATCCTTACGCTCTACTGCATTTTTATCCATTTTATCACCATTTTTCAACTTACATACCCTCAATAAATAAGTTAGTAAATCATCTTTGCTGAGCATGAAAATTGTACGGAATAAGGTTCGAATCATGTCATTTGTTATATATTGATAAAAATCCAAAGATGGATAATCATTATACGATTCTTTCTTAACAACACGTTGTTTTTCATCGTATTTAACTGCATTGACAAACATATTATTTGCCTTTTTCCTCTCATCTGTTATATTTTTTACAACATGATTCATCAAGTCATAAATCTTCCCATATAAGGCATACGATTCTTTATATTCTTTAGGCAAGTTAATATTCTTGTTTATTTTAGCTATTTCTTCTAGTAACTTAGAGAATTGATTATAAAAATCATTGATAATATCCTTTGTAGACGAATAATCTATAACACCAGACAAAACCGCATTAATATATTTTTCGTTAAAAATTGACAATACATTGAATAGATCTACTATTGATTTTTTGAAGTTATCTTTCACGTTTTTTACTGGATATTTAATAATTTTTGGACTCAGATCTATTCCTTTGCTTGGAAGTTTGTCAAATGTTTTGATCGTCAGATAAACTTCTTTTAATAGCTTATAGAATTTCTTGATAACAACATCTACTCCATCAGCGTTTATCATATTTTTCTCTTTTGGATCGGCTATTAACAAAATCAAATCATCAATTATGTCTGGAAGCCAATTAGGATCTAATATCAATTCATCTAATTCGTTTATTTTTTCGCTTATTCTATTCTTATTAACTGGTGATACCTTTCCAGACGCATCTAACTTACTATATCTAACTAAGTCAGATATTTTGTTAACAAGTTGTTCCAAAAAGTCGTTCATAAACATCTCCGGAAATAGTCCAATTTTTCTTATAGGAGTAGATACATGTTCAGTATAAAATTTCAATTCTCTTCTAACCAGGTTATTCCCATAATAAAGACTTAACATTCTATGTACTTTCTCTAGTAAATAATATAGAGCATCACCTTTATAGTACTTTCTTTTGTTAACAGTTAATTCTGGTCCTATTGGATCTACTCCTTTTGCATATAATTTAAGAACAACTCCAAATATTATTAACCTATTTTCAGCCTCATAAGGAAACAAACTTAGTTTTGGAGGTCTTCTAACAAAGTTATTAAGCAATATATTAATTTCACCAGTCTTAAATGATTTACCAGAAATTTGTATTAAATCAAGACATGCATCTTCTATTTCCTGTATGCCTTCAAAAAACATACTCGCTACAGATGCATTCTTTCCAGTCACACTGTCAATATCTTTTAATTTATGTGCTGTTATAGATCCAACAAATTCTTCGCTTGTGTATCTGTTTTTTCCAATTTTTAGTGATTTAATAACTTTCAGAAATCCTTTCTTGAGGTTTAAGAAATCATTACTCCATGATTCTTTTGGATCATCTTGTATTAAATTAATAAAAACTTTAAAAATGGCGTCTCTAACTTTATCAAACCAACTTCCAATAGGTGCACTATCATCAATTAGATTCGGTTGATAAAATCGTTTATCAATACCAACTGATTCTACATCTTCTACATGATCAAAATCAAAGATTTCCTCTGCTATATATTTATCCGTTGTTGCTTGATCCAAATATCTGATTTTCTCAACGCTTTTCAACATATATAATAATCCGGTTTTTGGATCATCTATGATATTTTTAAAAGTATTATATCTCCTAAGAATTGATTGATCATACCCATCACCGATCATCAATAAATCACTTAAAGATTTCAATGAATCATATAAATCATCTAAATATTGTGCTGCAAGTGTTGCATCATTTTCAGAAATTTTTATAAAATCCATAACACAAATATCAAGAAAACTAACTAAACTAAAATTTATTCTTCTTAGTTCGGCATCAATTGTTCTATATGACACAATATAATCTTCTAATAATTTTGATTTTGTTAAACCAAATAATTTCGGGAGTGTTTTGATGAATTTCGGTAGGTTAGGATAACTGGATAATAAACCTAAAGTCTTAGTATCTATTTTTGATAATTTATCATCCAGTTTTGCCGTCATCGTTGGTGGAGGTAATGATATACTATCAAAATCAGGATCTGGAATTAGGCCTTCTAAATCATCCGAAATTTTTGGATATTTATTTGAGTCTACTAATTCTCGAATTTTTCCTTTATATCCAGATACCTTAGAATTAAATTCTATTAATAATGTTGTTTTGCGTTTTTTGTCATGAGTTTGATAAATTCTGTTCCATTCATCATTATCAGATTCGAATATTGTGAATATATCCAGTAAGATATTAGCTAATTGTTTAATCTCCGGGTGTTGATTAATATCTGAAAACTCATTAATAATAACATGCAAGTCATTATAGTTGGTATAAAATTCGTCGAAAATATTGGATTGTGTGTTCCTATAAATGAATTGGTCTTTCTGAACGAATTTCTTAAATTGAAAAATCTCTTTTAAGAATACAGATGGAACAAGAATAGGAATAGTCTCTCTTTGTGGTATTTTTGTTTTGTTCTTGAGATTGTCGAATTTCTTCTGAATTATGTTTATGTAATAATTAGTAGATTTAATACCATATATGTCATCAGGATGTGTCTTTGTTACAACATTTTTAATCTCAGCATTGAGTGGATTTGTAGAGTTGCCTATGTAATCGCCAGAATATTGAGTGTATAAATCTGTTTTATAATCAAATAATTTCGCGTTGTCAGATGTTCTTATCTGATCTTCTTTAATTGCTATGTGTGGATCAATAACTGGATAAATAATATTAACAAATAATGATAACATCTCGAAAATAAGTTCAACAATTTTAATCAAACTAGAATCAATGTAAACTACTGGATTGATTATATTATTATAGATGTCAATCATGTGTTCTTCTTCGCTTAGAAAATTGGATAACTCTACATATTTGTCAAATGCGATGTCCATTTTAAAATTGCTGACAACACTTAAATGATTTATCCGATCAAAAATAACATCAGCTAAATAGTAAAAATATTTCAATGATGAAAAGGTAATAACTTGGTATTTTGTGATGAAATCATTTGATAATATAAGTTTTATTGATTCATTATAAACTTTGACCAACTGAGAATATAATTGTTTTGCTCCAAATAAAATTTCTTTACCGTCATAATTCTGAATTACCATTTTAAAATCATAATCATCATATTCTATTTCTGGTGGAATTAAATTACTCATTAAAATTGGACCTAATCTATCTGAACCAATGATCTCAGTTGTTATGAAATCAATGAGACTTTTTATTCTTCTTGTGATTATGTAGACTAAACACGGCATTCCAACATTTGTTGGTTTTCCAGCAATATATATAGCTGACCATCTAAATTTAAAAGTTTCATCATTGATCTCATCATCGTCAAATAATCCTAAAAACACACTTACCAACAATACATAAAGATTATTACCAAAAAATTTACCAAATAATATACCAACCAATATTATCCATTTACTTTTGATATTTATATTTAATTCACTAATTATGTTACGCATCATAGCTGGACTAGTCAATTTAGAATAGAACATATACAATTCTCTGAACGTTTTCTCATATTTCTTTGCATTATAAACAAAATATTTTTTAGACGGAATATCAACATCAAAATCTATTAAACCCATACCAATATATAACTCATTATAGAATGATATTGCATCTTTCCTATCATCACTTAATGGTTTAACAAATGGAACATATCCAAGTTTAACTGGTGGAAGAGCAGCTATATCAGTTGATGTTTTCTTTGCAATAGATGTTATTATTTTATCAATATCAACTACATCTTCTTTTTCATGCACAAATTTCTCGTATTCCGTAGATGTTGTTTGTATATGTGTTTTTTTAGTTGCTGCTGCTGCTTGTGCTGCTACATCAATATTTTTTAACTGCAGCTGAATATAATCATTAACATTTTTATTTATTGTTTCAGTGGCAAAATCTATTGTAGAATCTATTAACATAGTTATTTGCTCATCAGTTTGAGAAGTTGCTCTTCCAATGACTGGTATGTCTGGAAAATCATGAATCATTGGTAATAGTGATATCATTTTCTTAATAATTTCTTTGTCTTTGTCTTGATTCTGTTCAAAAATTTCTGTATTATAAAAATTAACACTACTAATTATTTTATTAACAACCCTATTTAGTGATATATTCTCTCCGCTGATTTCAATTCCATGTGATAGCATTTTATTTCTTTTAACAACATCTACTTTGTCTTTTTCATATGTATTGTATATAATAACAACGAAATTTATAATAAATTGAATACTGTTGTCAACTAGAACCGTATCAAATATAAATTTGTCTCGTAATCTTCCATATACTTCTTCAGCATCATAATATATTCTTGTTAAATTGATGATATTTTGACGAATACCAGTTAACCTTCTTTGAATTCCTATAGAAACTGATGGATCTAGAGTAGGTATGTCGAAAAAACTTTGTGGAATGTTAGAATAAAATATCATTGGTGGTGGATGGTTTGGGATATAAACTTCTGATAATATTAGTCTGAATTTCATAAAAACTTGGATGTTCTTATTTAAATCAGGAAATTGACTAATTATTCCTATTAACTTATCATTAAGTTGATGAGATTGCACTAGATAATAATCAGAAAATTCCTTTCTATTATATAATTTATTCTTGATTTTGATGGTTTTTAATGACCATATCTCTGGGTGTTCAATACTTAAGCTATCAAAAAACTTATATAAACTATTCCAAAACTTAGAATATGTTGAAGCAAATTCGATTGGAAAAACTTTAAAACTTTTTATCTCATTATTATCAATATTCAAAAATTGATTACGTAATTCATTTAATTGATTTTTGAGAGTATATGAAATAATACGCTTGTATTTAGGATATTTTTTGATTTTTCTTACCCAATCGTTATAAATTTTAACATATTCATCATATGATACATATAAAGGTAAAGATTTCGACAATCCAACTATAGAATTGCCTATTAGTCCGATTTTATACGCTTTATAACTAGCAGTTAAAATATTTGGCTTAGTAGTTAATTTCTTTGACTTCCTGTCGTCTATTTTTGAAAAGAAATCAGCACTGTCAGTTGCAAATACTGGCGGATTAATAGTCATGGATAATAACCTGATCAAATCATCTACTATAGAATCGATTTGCTGATAGTCGGTATAGTTAGTACTTGTAGATCTACTATTTGTTATTTCTTTGATGTTTAATCTAAAAAGAATATTCAATATTTTCTGATATATTATCTTGATATCATCCCCTGCTTTAACTCCAGTTATAATGTCAAAAACTTCATCTAACAATGATAAAATCACATTGAAATTATAATTATCATTGATTGCTAAAATATTCGTATATAATGACGTTAAAGAATCTATTATTTTCTGATCAACTTCAGCATTTACAATTTTTACATTTTTATATTTGATTTTGTAATCATATGATGGGAATTTAACTATATCTTTTAATAATTGTATAATTAATGTCGTTGACTGCGGAGATTTTGAACCAGTGTTTTTATCAAAAGTATTGACAGCGATATCTATAGAACCTATACTTTTTGCGATTGATTCAATATGTTTATTATATAATCTTCCTATAGGTATTCTCTTACCAATACTATATATTATACCTGCAAATTCATTTTTGCTAATAATAGGTGTTTTATCACTCATATAAGATCTAAATTGTTGCAGACAATCAATTAATAGTAAATAACTCACTTCAAATTTTTGTTTATCTCCTTGAAACGTAGCAATAAGATCATTTATATCTTTATTAGCGCTTGTTTTATCTAATGAATTTATATATTTCTTGATATTATCATATTCTTTTCTGATCTGATCTAACTTATCCTCATAATCTATTTTAACAAGATCAGATATGACTTTTAAATCTTTATGGATTTCTAGTTGTGTGGTTATATCTAATGCATTCCCACCGGTAAATATTTTTTTCTTACGATGAGAATAAATATCTTCATCATGTTGTTTTAACGATTTAATACATATTCCAATAATAAATGCAATTATGACAAGCAAGATAATGAATATTATTTTAATGATGACAGACATTAATATATATAACCATTTAATATTTATTATTTTGAGTATCAATTATATATCAAATATTTAAAAATGTATAAAAATAACACTGTTCTACTATCTGATCAGGATAGTAAAGCTTCAATACCAAATGGATTCAAAGGTATTTTATATCCGCCACAACTAACTTTGTTACATTATATGTTAAATTTAGAAATCAAATGCGAAATTGCTCTGGATGATTCGGTTGTATTTATGAGTTATGGAAGAATATCAGAAAAATTCTCATTTGGTAAGACTGTCTTAGCCTTAGCCTTAATATGTGCTAGAAAAGATATTGGCAACAGAATAATGAGAGTTCCTATATTAATAAACGACATATATAATAATCATAACCCAATTTTCCCTGAAATTTTCATGAAATTCAAAAATTACATACCCATAACTTTCATTGCAACATCAAATAATGTAATCACGCAATGGATTGATAATATCAATAAATTTACAGATCTAAAATATATGACGGTAGAAAATGTTTATGATGTTAAGAAATTTGAGATTTTATACCAGAATAATCAGTTAATTAACTTTGATATAGTAATAGTAAAAGTAGGTAAAATGACTTCTAATTATATTGTTAGCAAAAACAACAAATCAAAAACAAAAAATCAATCCATTCTTGACGCAATATGTAAAATTATGGAAGGAACATTAATATCTAGATTTATAATAGATGACTTCGACACATTGAAATTATCAAATAAAGACAGTTTCATTCATGCTTCATTTACCTGGATGATTTCATCTACTAATAGATACATCAAGAGAAAAAAATCTCATAAATTATTACCAGCAACAAGTATAGAGGATTTCACAAAAAAGAACATCACAAATAATCTTTCAATAATAATAGCGTCCAATGATGATATGTTGAATGGACTATTCAATACTAGATGTTGTCCAGAATACGTTGATATTTATATTAAATCAACAAAAATACAATTTCGATCAATTACTGTCAGTGGAAACAACTGTGTTGGTCTTGTCAAAGGAGTTGTGTCAGATGATATAATTGAATTATTAAATTCTGGAGCAATCCATACAGCAACTCAAAAACTTGGTATTCATGCTAATAATATTTTGGATATAATAAGTAAAATAATATACAATGTGGTAGTAGATGATAAAAAAATATACATGAATGCACTATCCAGGATAAGAGAAAATATTAATGAACATAAATGTCAGTGTTGTCACTTAAATATAAATTGTGACAATCCAGTATATATATTGTCATGTTGTCAGATAATAGTATGTGAATTTTGTATGTTCAACAATAATAAACAATTCATATCAAGATGTCCAAATTGTTTGATAAATATCATTCCCCAAAATTTAACAAGAATTATAACCAATAATGAAATATTATCATCTATAGAAGATAAATCTTCTGATTTATATTTAGATAAATTATTAAACAATGAAAGGTTAACAAGTAATGACAATAAATTAAATGTATTAGTACAAATAATCAAGGACATGCCAATAACATGTATATCTGATGAACAGAGTTTATATTCATCAAATAGTTTATTGATAGGAAATGAAGATAATCCTTGGCCATTAAATGTTCCAAAAAAATTCATAATTTATACCAGCGCATCAGAATCCGTTGATATTGTTAAAGAAGAATTTGATAAACATAATATATCATATGTTGTTTTGTCTGGATCTAGATCAAAAAAAGACAATGCATTAGAGAAGTTTAAGAATGGAGATGTTAACGTATTATTAATATCATCTTTTTCAAATTGTTCAGGAATTCATATTCCGTATGTTTCACATATAATACTATTTCATAAATTGTTTGATTTAAATATCAAATCACAAATCATTGCTCGTGGACAACGCTATGGAAGGCAATATAATCTAGAAGTGATTTCATTATTATATGAAAGCGAGATAAATTTATGATATATCATATTCATCAAAATGAATAAACTAGTACAAACATTTTATAAAAATTTATCGGATGTGCTGTTTTTTAGTACTGAAGGTGATGACAGATATAATATTCTTATCACATCAAGCAAAATAGAATGTCAACTAATAATTATAGATAGTTTAATAAGATCATTTATATTTAGGACAGGAATTATTCCGCATATTATTCTTCATGAATTGGATGATAATTTCATCATAAAATACTGTAAACATCTGCAAAGTATTAATCAATGCAATGTATCATTCATCAAAGTTAATGACAGTAATATAAATTATTTGATTAAACAAAATACGTGTTTTATATCTTCACCAATGGTAAGTGATATGATAGGATTCTTACCAAATATTAACAATATATCTAAGATATCAAAGCTAAAGAATAGAAAAATACCAATATACTCTGATTTATCATATGCAGTTGGAAAAATAGATATAAATATTTTCAGAGATAACATAGATGCTTTTAGTATTGATTTTGGTCATATTCTATCATCAAGTTCGAATGTTTGTGTTTTGGCAATTAAATCACAATTACTTACTGGATATGGTATGGATGATTCCTATTTGGATTCTATTTTTCATAGGGATATATCAAAATACATAACATCAATAAAATTGGTAAATAGCTATATAAAATCTGTTCAAATCCCATCGCAATCTGATTTATCAAAATATAGAACTATTGTTTTCTCATCATTATCAAAATTCTTCAAAATATATAAAAACAAAAACAAGCAGAGAAGTTCATCATCTATTATTTGGTTGAATAGTGATATACAAACAATTCAAAATAATATAATATTGCTAATATCATCTGATGAAGACAAGTCAATATTGACAGAAAAAATCAGCAAAGTAAACAATAATTACATGACTTTAATGAATCTGGATGGAAATGATATATTCAATATATTAGGAATAAGAAAAAAAACAAGAAATTATATTATGATGATTCATCTCGAACGTTCTGATAATCCAGAATTTTTAACAATTTTAGCAGATTTTATATCAGAATTAGTTCATATTTTGATAGATTTTGATCCTAATCTTAAGAAGCTACTTTAACTTCTGGACCAACTAGTTTAGAGATAGTTTCCTCTAGTTCCGATTTTTTCTGATTAGCTTTGATTAGTCGAGATTCTGTTATTTGTAGTTGTTTCCTTGCTTTATCAGTTTCTATCTTTTTTAACTTTTCACTATCTTCTTGTGCAACCTTCTTCTTCTTTTCCAAGTCAACATGATCTTCGTATTGTGAAATGATTTTATCTATCTTGTTCATAATAGAATCAATTTCGTTTGTTTGTTTTTGTCCATCAATCATTAACAATGCAACTGTAGATTTGATATGATCAGCATTCATTGTTCTGACTTTTGTTACTGTTTGCACAATAAATTGTGAAAGTTTAGTAATTCTTTTAATAGTTTCAGTTATAATCGCACTAATATATTCTCTTAGTTTATTGCTAATTCTGATAGTGCTATATTTCTCTTCTTTCTTGATTGATTTAATTGATCCTTCTATATATGTAATGAATTTCGTTTTTGTTCTTGACTCGTCTGCACATTCATTTTGGAATACTATATTATCACCTTTTAGTTCTTTCTCATCCATTGCATGAATTTTCTTGAAAATATTCGTTTCATTAAACAATGGGTAAGTTACTAATTCTGATATATCTCCACTATTTAGATGGAACATTTCAACTATTTTATATTTATTGTTGATTGCTTGTTCTATTCCAAATCTTAATAGTTCATCAACCATGAAATCCATAGCAACAGCTACAGCTATAGGTGCTTGACTACTAATTCTGACGTTTTCTTTTGACAGATCAGCTATCAGTTTTTTATTGTTTTTAATTTCATCTTTATTACCTTCAGCAGTTGATTTCTTTAGAGATTCTCTCGCTGTTTTTAATTGTTGAGTCACTACTGGATTATTTAGATTGATTTTTAGATGTGTAGCGCATCTAGCATGTGATATATTGATTCCTAAAATTGTTATTATTTGTTGTCTTTCTTTTTTCTCCTTCTTCTTGTCTTTATCTTTATTGTCTTCGGTGTTATCTACATTTTCATGTTCTACTCCATTAACATTCGTATTCATTTGTTCAGTTTTCATGATGTTAAGAATAGATCTCAGTTAATATTTCTTCAATAGCGTTTTTTTCGAAATTATTTTGATGATAGTTACTAATAGTCATCATCATTTGATTGCTCCGCTGTATTTGATTGTATCTCTCTGTTATTTTCTTCGTTGTTTCCTTCGTTATTTTCTTTGTTATTCTCATCACCTTCTGTAGGATCTCCCTTCTCTTTCTCTTTCTCTTTCTCTTCTGTTACTTCTTGCACTAATACTGGTTTTTGAGGCATTGGTTGTCTAACAACACTCATTGATTGTATAGGAGGAGTTGGCATCATTGGGCGTTGATACATATGCATCTTGTTTATTTCATCAATATTCGCATGATCTAATTGTTTCCTATTATCATCTTTCTTGACTGGAACTTTTTTGCTATTCTTTATGATAAACACATAGATAATAATGATTGTAATCAATAAAATAACTACTGCGATAATAATTGCGAATTTATGCTCATGGAAGAAATTTGATTTTTGACCAGGATAATATTCTTGTTGATAATCTACCTTATGACTATCATCGTGTTTTGAAACCATATCTGGATCTGTAATTTGTGGTAAAACTGGATGCCATGATTTACTCATATTTATTATTGATTGGTTTTTATATTATATAGTAATGTCAATTATTAAATTAGATCAAGATATTGAATTATTATTTGCCTTATTAAATGAATGGATAACATCTTTAGATGTATATATTGATGAAGTAAAAAATATTGGTATCAAGGCTATTGGATTAAAATGGACTGAAGGTATTGATAAGTTAAACATAATAAGAAAAATCATACAAAACAGAGAAACTATCGCTGATATTAAACATATATCTCAGATAATCGGAAGCTTCAAAAAAATTGACGAATCAATAGTATATATTTCTGATATATTGTCCGTAATTTTAGATCCTAAAGTAATAAGTCAAGCAATATTAGGATTTAGTCATACATATTCAGAGAATCTCAACAAGTTAATTAATTCTATCAATAATAGTTATAATAAGTTTTCTGATGAATATGGAAAATTATCTGATAAACTTTCAGATATAGGATCTGTAATTTCTGGTGATTTAACTGATTTTGATATAGAATCTGAATTTATTAATATGAACAAAAGTGCTCTCATGACAGATTTAATAATCGGCTTATTAAAATGTAATAAAAAACTTAATTATAGAATGATAGAAAATGTTAAAGATGTAATACTTGGATTAGATTATGATAGTCCTGATTTAGCAAATAGTGACACAATAGAATTATCTAAATATCACCCGTTACAATTAATGAATTATCATCCGTTACAATTAATGAATTACCGTATAGCTGATATGAATGATAATTACATAGATTTAACATTACCTGATATGAAAACTTTTACAAAGTATAATTTAGATATGCTGATAGGGAAATCAGATAGAGAAAAGTTCCAAATAAGTAATAAGACAGGTATTAACTTTAAGTTAGCTAGTCAATTCAGAACAATAACATCATCTGATATTCAATCAAAATATTTTACGAAAAATCAGAATAATAGAAACGACTATATTGGACAAATAAATATATCTTTTGATCATGGTCAATCGATTTATACATTAAGTAGTGAAATCATTTCTGATAGGATTTGGCATCCATTTGCAAGTAATAAACGTAGATTAAATTCTTATTATAATATTGTTAATGATCATATTGTAAAAAATATCCAAAAGGATAGAGAAATTGGATGGAATATTAATTTCAGAGATAAATATATAGAATTATCTAAAAGCGAAAAAGCCACAACTGGTGAATGTAGTAGAGAAGCAATAATATCAGATCTCTTGATGGAATTTGAAAAACAATATGATTCTGCCAACTTAGAAGATATAAACGATGTGTTGGAGTTTTTTGCTCCTGATTCTCCTCATCCTGATAATCCATATGTTAAAGTAATTTCCAAATATGGTATTGGCATGATGGATATAAGAATAAAGAGAGTTTTAGATAATATAAAATATTCTATAAATTCATCAATGATCGAGAGAGAATTTAAATTAAACCAACTGGTACAAAATATTGAAAACGCAAAACAATTATCAGTCAGAATAAGAAAAGATTTTAGAAATGATGAATCCATATTGAAACTTGAGAAATCAAGTATGAAAATAGCACATTTACACTTGTTAAAAACAAATTTAAACAGGATTTTAGGACATGGAGCTCCAATTATATGTTCTGGTCCAGCCATTTTGTTGTTTGCAACTCATGAAGTTTTTACCAAAATCAATTAGAGGAATTAAATAATTATTTAAATTATAATGAAAAATACAAAGGGTGAGCGGAAAGGACCAGGTAGACCACCTATTAGACCACCTAGAACTCCTTTAGAAAAAAAAGGAATAGTAGATAATCCATTTGATATACGTAATAAACTAGAATTGGTGTTTTGTGATCCAGTAATTTTTAAATCTCTTTTCTCTTATTTTAAAAATGTTAAATCAAGAGAAATACATTTAAAATGTCATCCCAAAGGATTAAATTTCTATGCTAGAGATCATTCAAAATCTTCAAGAATTATAGCAAATATATCAGGCAATTACGTTAACCACTATTTTTGTAAAGATACTTTTTGGGTAGGATTAAATAGAGAAAGTGTTGAGAAGATGTTTCAATCTATTGATAAATCGTTTTCTAAAATATTGATAACATATATACATGATGATCCTAATTCATTAACTTTTGTTTTCAAAGATGATGATATTGATAAAGAATGTAATTATAAAATTACTTTATCATCCTATGCAATTGATGAAGAATTAATTGATATAGAAGGGATCATATCTTCTGAGAGACTTCGAGCGGCATTTCCAATTGAATTTACTTTAACATCAAAACAATTTAAAAAATCAATAACAGATGCATCCTATTATAGTGATGTTGTTACTTTTGAAAAAATAGGTGAGGATCCATTAAATATGACATATACTAAATCTAACATGATATATAATGAAGTGTATAAAAATCCTGCTAAAATCAAACTACAATCGGATGTTAAAAATGGAACAATATTTAGATGTACAGTTAAAGTAGCGAATATTAAATCCTTAGCATCTTCTATGGTGACAGATACAGTGAGGATTTTATGTGGTGTTAATGGAATATTATTCGTGTCAGCAATAGATGTTAGCGCTTTGGTTGTAAACACTTTAACAGAATTGTGTTAATTATTATGATCGTGATCTTCCTGACGATGACTTATATTGGAAGGGTAGAAGTGAGAGAATTTGCCATGAAGGTTTCGAAAAAAATAATGATAGATTGGATAGAATAGTTATGAAATTTTAAATCTTATGTTCTACCTTTGAATTTTTGATCACATGATAAACATTTACAGAAATAGTCAGGTGCTTCATCACTTCCACGAATTTGAACTTGTGTATATGTGCATCTTCTTTCATGACAGAATGGACATTGAAACATATTTGATTCTTTTTCAATTACTTTTTGTATCAATCTCTTATTTATTGCTTCTGCTTCGGCGGCTGTGGCATCTGGGCATAAATCATGTTCACTCAGATATCCCAAGCGATCAGGAGATATAATAGACGATATGAGTTTATTTACTAATTTAGGATCATATGTTTTGTTAACATCTGACTCTGGATTTATATGTTCTGCAATGGATCCACATCTCGTACTGTAAATATCAACAAATTCTTTAGAATCCCATGATCTACTAAAAGAGGATTCGGAGATTTTACACATTTTAATAACACAGTTAAAACAAGATTGTTCTATTCTTTTAGCAGTGATCAACACTAAATTTCTATCATTTCTGAAGGTATTGTCCGCCAACATCAACATACGAATAAACATACAGACCATTGTTGATCGTTGATCTAATTCTAAATTTTTCAAATCCAAGTTGAATAGATTTCCTATTGGGAAATCTCCTTTTATCAGTTGAATTCCGACAATATCATCTGGGAATATACCTTGTCTATATGATAAAACTTTATCAACCATTGTAACTAAATTCAGATATGTTGATTTTATGTTGTTATAGCCGGTTGTTTTATTTCGACTTAAATTCAGAATCTCTATCTCACATTTATTGCTAATATCTGTTATTAAACTTCCCAACTTGGTATTATTAATTGTCAATTCTAATGATTGAGTAGCTAGATTCTTTAATTTCCAAATAATTAATGATTTCGCTCCTTTTCTTAAGGAGATATCATCAATTATATCCATGATAATGAATAATTTATATCCTTAAGATTTCAAATTTGAAATTAAATTAATATATCTTATCAACATGTCTGATTGTATCTTTGATAAATTAACAGAAAAAATCCACTCGGATTGGATGAAATTAATGGATATTAGTGCATTGAAAAAAATATGTGGAAAGTTAATGACAGAAACTGATATAACACCCAATACTTCTGAGATTTTCGAGACTATTAGATATACAAAACCAGATCAGACTAAAGTTGTAATAATAGGGCAAGATCCATATCCAGGTATAGGCAATGCAAATGGTATTAGTTTCTCAGTAAATAACAATATCAAACATCCCAATTCACTGGTGAAAATCTTTGAATGTCTTAATAACTACGGATATAGACCATATAATAAAGACAAACAATCAGAATATGGCAGTTTATTACCATGGGTTCAACAAGGTGTGTTGATGCTAAATATGTATTTGACAACTAAGATAGGTACTACTAAAGCACATGAACACCTCTGGAAAGATTTTACTATGAATTTTATAGAAAACATTTGTAAGTTATTCCATCAGAAGAAAAAATGCTTATATTTCCTGTTATGGGGAAATGAAGCACAGAAAATAAAAGGGATTATAGAAAAATACGGAAATGTTGGATTAACATGGACTCATCCTAGTGGATTAATAGATAATAGATTATCTCTTGATAAAAAATTTATCAACTGTGATCATTTCGAAAAGGTAAATGAATTATTAAAAACAGATAAACAAGAAATCATAAACTGGGATAACACATCTGATTATATTTGTTTCACTGATGGTTCATGTATAGGCAATGGAAAAAATCACGCAAAAGCATCATTTGCATCAATAATAATGAACAATTTCATAAAAAAATATATCTGTGTAAGAGGTGAAGTTTATCCAAATAAATATATCATTGATGACAGAGACAAAATAACTATAGATCCAGAAGTTAAAATTAATCCAAGCAATAATCGTGCGGAGATTTTAGGCATAATATATTGTTTAAAATCATTATTGCTACTGAAAGCATTCAGTAATATTGAAATATGGTCTGATAGTGAATGGGCTGTATTAGCAATTAATAAAAGATATCCTGATAGAATCAAAAAAGGAACAACAGATGAGATGAAAAATTTAGATTTGATAGTCATCGCTGATACTTTATTGAAAAAACTAGGAAATAATTGTAAATCTGTTAGTATATGCCATGTCTATGGTCATCAAACACAACCAGATTCATCATCTGATTCAAAGGAGTCATTTATCATAAAAGGAAATAATCTAGCCGACAAAATAGCAACATCAACTAATAAAAATGGTATAACTGGCGTTAAAGGAACAGGATCATATATTATTAAACAATTTATATAAACTAAAAGCAAATTTATTTTTTATATGTTATATAACTTCCTGTATGTTTGGTCCTCACGTATCTAAAAATCATCTATCAGACACAAAAGCTTTATTGTGTGATCATATCAAAGCTGCTATTAATGAAGCAAATAAGAATAATTTTAGCATAAAAGCAATAAGCATTTTTGTCAGTAATCCTCATGGTAAATATATCACAACATCAACAATAGATTTAGATGAGATAAGAAAATATTCAAAAAATAATAACATTGAAGTTGTTGTTCATAATTCATATGCTACACCGCTGTGGACATCTGCTGATAAACTCTCTGAATCCATTGGTTTTATAACTAAACAATTAGATATCTGTTGGCGGTCAGAATTTGTTGGATTAGTAGTACATATTCCTAACACAACTAATGAAAACATTGCCAACAGTATTATCAGTATATATAATAAATTATTGAGTAATAGAACATTAAATAATAATACAATTCCAATACTATTTTTAGAAACACCAGCATTGGCATCTGATGATAGATTTGGCAGTCCTGTATCATTATCAAAATTATTCGAATTTCTTAAAACCAAGTTAGGATCAATATATAATTATATTGGAATGTGTGTTGATACCGCTCATTTATGGACTAATGGAATTGATGTATCAACTATAGAAAACGCTAATAAATGGTTGTTATCTTTTGATAATCTTTTCAAATCTTTACCAAAGAAGAATATTATATTTCATATCAATGATTCTGCTAATCCTAGAGGAAGAGGACCAGATAAACATGCAGCATTAACAGCAGGATATATCTGGAAAGATTTTAATACAAATATTAACTCAAGTGGATTAGCTGTTTTTATAGATTATATCAGAAAAAATAATTTGATGGGTATTTTAGAAAGAAAACAAAAAGAATTATTCGTTAAAGATTATAAGATTATAAATGCTATCAAGTAATCAAATAATAGCAATATTAATTTTAATAATTATCTTGATAATTTTATATAGAACGTCTTCTCTGAAAGAAAAATTCGGAGATAGTGAATTATATAAATCATCCAAAATGGTTTTCAGTAAATTTGGATCAGGATTATCATATACTGATTATAAGAAAATTCTACCAGAGTCTGATCCAGTCATATATAACGACACTAAGAAATAGATGCGATTTTTATCTCATGTATGATTGGGAGTTTATAATTGAATAAAATATTATTGTGTAATTGAGGATAATGTCCTATGTTTTCACTAGTTATAATAAATTTGTCGGCTTCGGATATTGTTATTAACATACCAATGTTATCAATTAATTTAATTACACCATTTAATATAATGTATAAATCTTTATACAAGTCATAGTTTAAGAAGTTATCCTTTTGAGAAATAATATTGGTTCTATATACTATAAATTTACAGAAGATATATTTGATAATATTTGTAGAGCTATCTAAATATCCCCAACAATATCTACATAAGAGACATATATGATTTTTTGAACTAAGATATACTATATCATCTCCAAGTGGAGATTCACAATATATACATCTTAAATCAACATCAATTAATCGAAGTTCATCTTTGTTTTTATATGGTAGATTAAAAATGGATTTACTATCACCATATAAATATGATGGATTATTTACATAATCTAAAATTATTTTATTATTCTCATTTTTTATAATCAAAACACCTTTTCTGATTAAATCAATAGCAGTTGTTGATATGTTTTTTGGCAGTTGATATAAATGAATATCTGTTGGTTTAATAATAGATCTATCTAATATCACTTGACTTTTAAGAAAAAATCCAAAATCACAAATAATTGATGAACACAAAATATTAAAGTGTGATAAATTATATATAATTTCGGATGAATCTATAACCAATGACAATGGTAAAATATACCATGTGAATAAACAATCATCACTAACTAATGGATTTTTCGAGAAATTTATATATTTAGTCAGTGGACTAATCAATATGATATTTCTGCTCTTACTATTTGTTGATTTTTTTATCATGATTGATAAATTAGATGGATATGAAGTGATATGCTCATTACAACACATTTCTGCATTGTCATGGACATTACTGTTTGTTAATTCCTTGATTTTATCTGCTATTTCATTTATGTTAAAATTACCATCAGTAGTATATATTATATATCCACATCTTGGTTTATATAGAACTGTGATTGGATGACCATAAGAAACTCCTGGTCTTATTTCTATCTCAACAGGATTATTTTCTATTTTATACATCTCATTGATAATTAAATCAAGATTAATATTGTTGATTAATTTCATTACTTATATATTTATATACTTCAGTTTTCGATATGATTATAGCAGCCGCAGCAGTCGGACTCTACGGATTATTAAAAGGGAGCGGTCATGAAAGCAAACAGAGTGTATTAAGTACAACAACAACAACAGCAAATATTGTTCAACAAACAGCACAAAACTGTATAGATGTTTCATATGGTGGAAATGTAATAGACGTTAACGGAAATTATAATATTTTGTCAGGAGTCGATCAGACTGTTTCGTTATCAGTTAATTCTGATTGTTCAACGTTCGCTAGTCAAAACAGCACATTTAACAGCGATCTCTCAGACGCTATGTCCCAAATATTATCTGATCAGGAAGTTGCGTTAACTCAATGGATAGATACATCTAAAGATACTCAATATACAAATATCACAGAAAATGTGACGGCTAATTTCACACAATCTACAGTTCAATCATGCGTAAATAATCTAAATGGATATAATGTGCTAAGTGTGACTGGATCTGGCAATGTCATAAAAAACATAACACAAGATGTTTCTCTTAATATATTATCGCAATGCCTTATACAAAATTCTCAGACTGGAAGCTCAATCTCTGATATAACAAACACCGTTAATCAACATAGTACATATACTTCTACGAATCCGTTTGCTTTTATTGCAGATGCTTTAGAATCAATGTCTAGATCTGCTATGGCTATAGCTGCAATTATATTTATTGTTATTGTCAGTTTCGTTATTATTTTCATGTCAAAGTCAGGATCAGGACTTGGATCGTCTCAATTATTTACAGCATTATCAAGGCCTGCTACAATATCAACTACAAGACCTGTCGCAAATACTATCAAAAAATAAAATTATCATTCATCATTCATCATTCATCATTTATTTGCCTGTACTACCAAATCCACCATCTCCTCTTTCTGTTGCTGGAAATAACAATCTATATTCTTCACTGTTTTTATTGACGACTTTTATTATTGGTGTAACTAAATTATATGCACATACTTGAAATAATGATTCTCCTTTTTTGACTTCATATACATCACTGCTGAAATTTCTTATCGCTATTTTTATATTTCCTGTATATTCGGAATCTATTAACCCTATTGAATTGGCCATCATCAAACTTGTATTACCTATTCTACTCCTAGGCAAGACATGAAATGCTGAGAATTTGTTATTCATCATACATGCTACTTTAACTTCCATATCATATATGCTACATCCAGGACTTATACTTATATCTCTTGGAAACTTAATGTTATATCCAGAATCATGCATAGATACTTCACCGTCATATTTAACTGGATCATCACTCATAGAACAAATATAAAATGTCGGGGTATTCATATTTTATATTATGTGAATCTGTGATTCAAATTTGAAACCAAATAATAACAAGATATTCTGAGATGTATCGTTCTAATGATGATGTTGTAATAACATTTATGGGAGATTCGACTGCTGAAATATTCATATCTGATAAAGATGATCGTGGCAGTTATATAAAATGTGAATTTACCGTTCCATATAGCGATAATAAATTTCCTGGAATATTGAATTATTTAAAGCTGATATTTGATGAAGATTTCGATGAAAAAAACTTAGATAGAGTGTTCAAATATAGTCAGATCACTACCATCAAACCTATCCTATATATCATGACTATCATTGATGATAAGAATGAGCATTTTAAGAAGTGCAATTTCAATAGATTTATTGAATCATTATCATTTGCGATCAAGAGATCTTTTACGGATGATGGAAAATATAAATATCCTGATATGAGTGATGGTGATATTATGTGGAGTCGTCGAGTAACAACGAGATGTATTATTGTTTGGATGTTCAAGAAAAAAGAATGTTTATTAAGTAAAATACCAAGAGAATTAGTCGCTATTATAATAGATTATGCTGATCAGTATTATGATGATCTCATATCAAATTTATAAAAATTAAATTTTTTCAATATAAATGTCTAACGGATTTGATCCACCATTAAATTCTTTACCTCAACCATTTAGATCATGTTTACCACCAAATCCACAGTCTACAGCATGTGATAAATTGATAGGTAATTTAGTTTCAGGAAATGGATATTGTGCTATTATGACTCCTGATCCTAATTATCCAGGATCTGCTCCTTATGCATTAACAACTTACTGTTCATGTGTTAATAGCAAAATACCATGTCCAATGATAGCATCTGCTACATGTTCTAATTCAGCATTTTCATATAAAAACGCGTCTCAACTTCCTGATAGTGAAGAATATAAATATTGTATGAGTCATCCAATATGTGTTAATTTAATCGATCCAGATGGTCGTCAAGATGTTATATATGATGTTGTTCAAGATTGTAATACCATTGAATCAACCCCCGCAGATTCAATAGATTATAAGGTAATGATTTTTATTTTTATTATTCTGATAGTTATAATCTTTATATTTTACAGACGACAAAATAAAATCAAGAGTTATATATTGAAATCAGTTAATCAAACAACAACAAATGTCTAAGCAAATCAATTTTGTGATTATAATAGTGATCATCATAATTCTAATAACGCTATTTTATAAATTTTTTGGATGGACTGCATTTTCATATAAAACAGGAGACAATCCAGTATGGTCAACTAACAGTGGAAAGAATGCGGGTCAGATAAGATTTAAAAATTGTATATTTACTATAGCAACAAGTGATGGTAAAATTGTGACGAGAAATGTAACATCAGTCTTAAATGGAATGGCCGTTGCTTATAAGGGAAAAATAAATTCTGGTATAAATTACTTAAAATTGACAAGACCAATAAATGCTTTTAGTTTCGTCATACCAGGATATAATGATGTAAAATCTGGTACTGATCCATCTTATCCTATATGGAAAACCGCAAAATCATCATTAACAGGATATTGGAGAGTTATTTAACTAAGATGTCGTATGTGAAAACAATGCATATCCACTTTTAACAACTGCTTGAACTTGATTATTAATAGTTGCCTGAGCGTTACTTAAATCAGAAATCATGTTATTTAATGTATTAATATATGGAGTACAAGTTGTATATTGAATCTTGAAAATTGTACATTGTATGCTTAAATAGGTTCTAAAAATTTCTAAAGCATAAATCATATCAGTAAATGTGTCTGATGAAAAAATTATTTCATTACCAATATCTGCTGCCGATCCAGCAATTTCTATTATATTTCCTGTTGGTGATAATATTGATATGCTAGCTATCTCTGCATAATATCCACATGACAAAGATAGAGTTGTTTGACAGTTAGTTGCATCAAGGAATGTTATATATTTATTAAAATCTCCAGAATGTTGATTAGATGCATTCTCAATCAGTCCTATAGGATAAGAAAACCATGTATTTGATGACCATCCTAAATCTTCCAAAATACCATTTATGACAGCAAGATAATAAGTTGTATATGATTTATAATATTTGTTTAATGACTCATATAATTCAGATGCTGCGTTTTTTGCCGCAATTATTAATCCTGACAAAGCAGTATCAAAACATTTTCCATTAACACATGCAAATCCACTAGCACAGTCCTGATTTGTTTTACATCCTACATCTGGGGGTATTGGTGGACTGGGTTGTCTATCAGCAATTATATACAGAACAAAAATTATAATAACCAGTATTATCACTCCTATCAATATGCCAATCTTCGTATTCATCTGTTATATTTATGTTTTTATAAATTTATATACAATATTTTACGAGCCTTGTAAAACTTTCATTGCATTCAATTCAGCACTCGCTGCAGGATTCCATGACCCACACGCTTTTTGCATCATAGATGGGCAATTATATTGATATGATCTCATGATACTCGGTTTTTTAGATGCCCACCATCCTTTCTTGTATCCATAATACGCAATACATAAAATTATTAATATTATTACGGCTGCTAATAGGTATATATGTTTTTCGTGCATGATTTATATGTATATTTATAAACAATTATATGATCCGGCATATATTTTATTTATATTTGGACAGGGGTCAGTTATATTTAAGAAGTTCGTACCAGTAAAATCAGAAGGTATATTAAAAGAATTAACGCCATCCATTAAATTTTTTGATTGTTGTGTAACATCAAACCATGAACAAGAGTTCCATGGCGCTCCGTAATCAGCATTCTGAACTGATATATTTGTACCTGCAGGACATGATAGTTGAGTTATTATATTTGGAGAATCCGGAGTTACCCAAAAACTAGTTATATTTGGTTTCACGTTTTTAGCCGCTTCTATAACAATAATAACAATCGCAACAACTGCAATTATCAAAATAACTAGTATTATCACTATACTTATTGACATTTGAAATTTATCAATTCTTATAATATACAAAGGTAATATTTGCGTAATGAATTCTAATAGAAAACAAAACAAGGCGTTAATTGAACCCGTTAATTCCTTAGAACCACAAGTTATAGAACCATTAATGAATTTTATTAAAGACAATTCATCATTTCAGTCATCTAAACTATACGAAAAACTAGAAGAACGAATGGTAAAGACAAAATCATTCAGAGAAATTTTCCAGATTCCAATAGAAGCTAGATTATTTAATATGGATGTTGCTTTGTTATGGTTAATGATGGTATCCGCAGCTCATGAAAAAGAAAGCATTGTGTTTAGTAGCAATAACACATTTAATATCAAGGAAAGTCTCAAATATATAAGTGACGTATATGATATAGAATATTCACTAAATATAAATTCTTATTATGAATCTAGTACTGAAACTAGTGATGTTGAAAACTAATAATTGTATCAGGTTTAATTGTTCTTGGTCTTTTCAGATGAGAATATGCAGTTGAATTAGGTTTGACATACATTTTTTCTGGTAGAGTTTTCCAATGATTATACTCAGTAACATGAAAGGGTGGAATATCTGATCGGAATTTATGAAAATCAGCAAAATTATCAAATGTTATAACAGGGGAATGATATTTATTTGCTAATAATCCCATTAAAAAATCATCTCTACCATGAGTACTATGAGACTCTACAGCTCCGATTCTTTCAGTAGAATATGGTAAATCTTCATATTTCTCAGCTATGAAAATACTCACTCGATTCTTAACTGCTGATAATTGGTATAAATCTCTTGTCGATTTATCATTATATTTATAATCTTTATCCTTAACAACGAATATTACTTTGCCAGTATATTTTTTGCGTAAAATAGCAGAATAATAGTCTATTGTATTTAATATATCATTTAAAACAATATTATCTGCTTTTTTCAGCCAATAAGTAACATTAAGGGTATCCACTATTATATTCGATTCAATACTCTTTGATTCTACTTTCCCTCCTTTTATGCTACTTATGCTACTTATATTATGTAGATTAGTCATTATAGCGAAAAATACTATTATGATTAGCAACACAGTCAATATAATTATAGATATCTTCATAAATTATTGTCAAAGTTGCTATATCTTGCGAGAAATAATGAGGTATAAATTTGAAAACCATATTACTATGACCGTACTGTTCTCGAATAAGCAACGACAACAAATATAAAATAAGCAAAAAATGTCTAACAATGTGTTCTTGTGCACTTGGTTCATGGGGAGAGGATGTAATAAGTCTGATTGCAAAAATTTGCATCCAGACAGCCATACAACCGCTAAATATGAAGTAGATAGAAAACCTGAAGCTGGGTACAAAGTCTGCACCTTTAAATGCACGCTTGGAGATAAGTGTAAATTCCTACATATATCTGGTGTTGTTCTCTTTACGGGTAGAAGATATCCAAATGTTCCAACTACTACACCGTTTGTAGTTCCTGTTGAATCGCAACAGCAATTCTTCGCGCAACAATCTTCATCTTCATTCTCGGTCAATAACAGCAATGTTATTGGTAGAGGAGGTAGAGGGATAGTCGCAAGAGGTAATTCAAGAGGTAGAGGAGCATCCAGAGGAAGAGGCAGAGGTGGAGTTACTAAAGGGAATTTGAATAAAGCTGATAAGTATGACGAAATCAAAGACCTACTCAAAACGTTAGGAAAGATTGAATACCAAATTAATCTTTATAACAAACTGGGTAATGGAGCTTTGAAAGATGCAATGACACCAACAATTAAGAAGTTAATCGATCAAAAGGTTATCATCTTATCTGGTATCAGTGCATTAAATCATGCAGCAACTCTCGTTCTTATCAACATATCATCTGATGAAAATGTTGACGAAAATGTGGAGGAAAATGTGGAGGAGAATGTTGATGAAAATGCGGAGGAAAATGTTGAAGATTTCGATGAAGAATCTGATGAGTCGTCGACCGCAGAATCTAAATCTGATTCTACTGATTAATACTTGAACAGTACTTAAACAAAAAAATCGCATTTAATTTTTTCCCGTATTTATTGTTAATATAAATCATCAACTGATAAATCCGAACTATATTCTTCTTCATTCGTGTTATTTTCATCGCATATGTTCATGCTATCATATTGTTTAATGATATCTTCTACAGATACATAATCATCGTTATTACAGTTTACCAAAATCTTCAAAACATCTGTACATTTATCTTTGGATACAATTATCTTTTTTGCTTTTCCGTCAGGTATACTTAATAAAATCCCTTCTCCTCCGCCATTTAAAGCAAGATAACAAATTAATTGAACAACATATTCTGGTTTAATTTCATCTGTAAATTTAAATTCCCATATTGTTCCATTGTCTTGATAAAAATCTGCTATTCCGTTTATAACTTTATTATCAATCTTAGTTTTTGGCAGAATGTATTCAAATGTTCCTTTATATTTACCTATTACACTTATAATTGTGTTCTTACATGCTTCAATTATAGAATTATCAACCCAGTCATAATGTAGAACTTGTCTTGCCAGATGATATCTACCGTCTATCATAGCATGACGTGCCATAGCCAAATATACCCAATCAGTTACTGATCTACAATCTGCGTCAGTTAATCCAGCCATAGTAACATTTTCCCAGAAATTATCAGGATATTGTTCATAACGAGATTTTGTGATCTTACATGTTTTATAATCACATAAATTACCATCAGGAACAATTGTTGGCGCTTCCAATCCTTCTCCAAAATCAGTTTTACCAGTCATATATACTTCTGCCATTACGGGTGGTAAAATTCCGTATATAAATCTCAAATCCTCCATTAAATCACCAAACTTAATGACACAATTAATTTTACTTGATTCTTTGTCAACAATATATGTTGTTATATCCTCTACTTTGACATTATTTAATATATCTTCCATAACAGATATTTTTTGGTGTCGAACGAGATTAGTTACTGATATATCATATTCTTTGTCACCTCCCAATATTTTACGTTTCGCAGGAGGATTACCAAAAATACTAACATCATCTGTCAATGTCTGTAAATTCACAGTTCTCATTGTTAAATCAACTTGTGAAATGACAATTAACAATGATGAAGCACGAGTTGCTGCCATCGTCAAAACATTCGGAATTTTCTCAATGTTATCCCACTTTTTTCCAAAGTATTTAAAATATGACTCATCAAAACTAATTAATATTACGCATTTTCTTTCACAACCCTTAACAGCATTAAAACTTAGAATAGCTAATTTACCTTTTATTAGATCCTGATTCAAAACCTCATCATCATTTCCTGATACATATATAGGATATTCTGATAATCCACATCTGATCAACCATGCTATCAATGGTTCTTTCCCTGTTCTTTTTCTTAATTCTCTAACAGAAGCAGCTAAGATAAATATATTTTCACATCCAAATTTTTTAACTGATCTATCAATAATATCTTTTACTCTATTCTTATTAGAATCGATCCAAAAATTGAGAGATAAATATATTGGTTTGACGTTTTCATTTATTGTATTACCACCTACAATTATATTAGATTTATATAGTTGATTATTTACGAACTTAGCCATTGTTTTTGTTAATCTTTGACTAATTGATAATTTACAATTAATCCATTTGCCTCCAAATTCTTCATAAATTCTATCAGCTTTTGTTAAAAATTCTCTATTAGCTCCTTTATATTCATTTATTGCTTGTAATTCATCTCCAACAATTATTATTTGACATGATGGATTATTTCTTATCAAGAATCTAACTAATATATAGTATTCTATTGTCATGTCTTGTGCTTCATCAATCATAATCACGTCAAAATATATTTTTTTACTAGGTTGTTTTACGATTACTTTTTTCAAAGATGTATCATCTTTTATGTTCTTCGCATATAATCTACTGGCGATTGCGTGAAAAGTATATACTGGAACTTTACCATTGGATTTAATCTGTGCATCCAACTGCAATCTCTTGTTATAAGTCAATATTAAATATTTTTTGTCAGGAAATCTTCTAGTACATAAAAGCAGAGTTGTTGTCTTTCCAGCACCAGCAACTGCATGACACATTATATGATTTTTTTGCTCAAAGTATGAAATCATATTCCACTGCTCATTACTTATTTTACACCCATCAGGTAATAATCCTTTTATATCAAGATTATAATATTTATCAATCATCTCATCTAAACTACTATCTTTGTTCTTGTCAATATTAATCATGTCAAATACTCTGTTTTTTATTTTCATTTTAGATGATGTTTCAATTTGATCAACTGCTTTCACGACATCATAACATATCAGAATATCATCATCTAATAATTGTTTAACAAAGTCGATTAAATTATTACAACATACGTCATCATCTTTGTATCTTTTCCAAAAAACTTTAGAATTCAGAATATCAACTAGAAAAAACATATTTGGCATTATATATACTATATCTACAATTTGAATTCAATTTTATTCGGATAATAACACCACGGTGCTGATCCACTAGTATCAGCATTGAAACAATATCCTGCCGCTAAACATGCAGCTTTTTGTAATTGTATATTCTCTGCTGTGGATTTAGTTGAATCCCATACTGGCCAATTAATTACTTTTGAAGAAGCATCCTGACGAGAAGTTGAAGGAACATTACATTTTTGTCTTTCTTTATTAATCAGAAATATTAACACAACTATTATTAACACAATAACTATTGCGATGATAAGTTTGACAGCTTTTTTCATATTTATATAATTGTCATCTTATGAAAAATTTATATTTTTATAGAAATTTAAATGAATCATAAGACTATAGTAATATTGATTGTTATAATAGCAATAATTATAGTTGGTTTAATAATCGCTATTATTCTTAAAAGAAGAAGAAATTTATCCATTGAGGGAGGTGATGATGACTATGGATATATGTCAGGATTAGAAATGGATGAAGTATCTGGAGGGAAGGGTAGATTTAAACTACGATTAAGAGATCCAGGATATACAGCTGCTTTGGAAGGTAAGAAAACAGTTGATATCAGATTAAACAAACCATCATTAGAAAAACTTAAGGCTGATGCTAAGATCATAGTATCAAGATCTCGTCCCAAAGAGGATCAAACAGAATATGCTGGGCAAAAGAGATTTCTCGCCAAGATTACTCATGTAACTCCATATTCTACAATGAAAGCATTGATTGCTGGAGAAGGATTAGATAAAATCACCCCATGGATTAAGAGTGATGCAGCCCTAGTCAAATTATATAGAGAATTTATACCAGAAGAAGAAGAGAAAAAGTTAGGGTTAGTCGCAATTGCTTGGAAAAAATTATAAGAATATATTTGAATTTCCATATCTAGGTGAATCATATAATGAAAAGATCATTCATATATTTCGTTACAACAGCAGCTGAACATGCTAGAGCAAAAATAAATTATAATCTATTCATAAGGATAAAAATAGGCAGAACAACTGATATTAAGAAAAGATTAATGAATCTACAAGTTTCATCTCCTGATTTATTAGTATTAATTAAGATAATAGAACATAGAGACGAAAAATATATACACGAATATTTCCGAAATTATCATATTCGTGGTGAATGGTTTAGAATTAATTATAATATGTTATATGGTTTATGTAGATCAATATATTAATTTTTTTCCATCATATGAATGTATTTTACTCAGTTGAATCTAATGTCAATGAAGTTTCACAATTGGATCTATCAAATAAAATAAGATCGGTATTAAATGATAAAAGGGGATGGAAACAAAATAATATTAACTTTCTTGAAGTTAATAAACCAATTTTGGAGGAGTTATCAAAAAATGATGAAAATGTTGTTAAGATTAAGCTAGAATATGATCACAAAACAGATGAATTATGTAGAATGAATAATTTATCATGTTATAGATTGAGACATAACAAAGTTCCTGATATTATTTTGAACTTGAAGAATTGGCTAGGTGGAAGTTTATCAAATCTTCCAGTTGACAGATATCAAACTTATTTGATTAATCATGAAATGGGTCATCATCTGGGTTTTGATCACAAAACATGTCCTGGGATTAAATGTCCTAGTTCAGTTATGCAACAATTAACTAAAGGACCATCTCATATATATCCATGTTATGAGAATGAATGGCCATTAAAAGGAGTTGATGTTATTAATAGACACCATAATCTAAGAGCAATATTGATATTCACTGCAATAATAATTTTGTCAATAATTTTTATAATTTATTTAGAGCATCGATTAATAGATTATATAATAACAAGAAATGAATATAGAAAAATTAAATGAATTATTTAAAGTAAATGTTGACAATGAAAAAATAGATATAACAAAATCAGAATTATTGGTTTTATGCAAGGACAATGATGATAGTGACGGTTGGGATAACAACCATCCTGTATTATTGAAAGTTGATGAAAAAATATTTAATCAATCTTCTGTTTGCGGAAAAAGAGTAAAAATATTATCTAAATCTGATATAGAAGAGATAAGAAAAGGATTAGAGACAGATGTTGAATTACAAGAACTTCAAACTGTCATGATTTTTGAAGAGCCAAAATACTATTTTCTTGATGGATTTATACAAACAATAGATGACTTCAACAATTATATACTATTCGCAAATAAGTATATGTTAAACATTAGATATATTTGTAGTAAAATCGAATCTATTGTTTGGTTACTATCTATCAGAGAAAATCAGAAAATCATGTGGAAGAATAATTCAGTTATATTAACTAATATAGAGCAGAAGTTATTTGACAGGAAAAAGTTTGTGGCTTTATCTAGTTCATCTACTTCTTCTACTTCTACTTCTACTAATACATCTAATATTTCATATCCTGTTGCAAATAGTAACAACGTACCTGTCGACCAAAAATATATGTGTATCAAAAACATAGAATCTGTTGATTTCTTATCGCATGATGAATTTAAATCGCTGGTAGAAATACTATTAGATGCAGGAGCTGTTAGTTTCGTTTCAAAGTTGGTTGCAATTATTGGATCGTCTCTAGAACATTACCATAATATTATTGGAAACGGAGATTTAATAGGTAAAATATACGAAATGGAACCTTTTGAATCTTGTGTATTTTATGCTATGAGAATCATGTACTTAGAAGAATTATCAATGTATCATAGAAAAAGAGGGAAGGGTAGATTCATTTTGGATATTAATGCAGCTAATCAACTACCTGATTTTCCGCAGAGCAATATTAAACACAGTCCCTATATGGCTACCAAAATAAAATGTGTTAATTTCGAATCTGGATTATCACTACCTATGATGATAAGTGGTAAGCGTGGTATATATCCGTTGAATGTGTTTTTAGATAGGTTTGATAAATATACATTCGGCATTCTAAAAAATATAAAATGGTCCTCTGATAGGCATAAATCAGCAGTTAGTGGATCAACAATAACAGCATGCGCTATTCAAAATCCATTTGAGGTATTTTTTAGAAATGTTAATCATTATTTTGACGAGTATTATCCATCTAAACAATCCAAACGTCAGATAATTTCAAAGAAAAGCGAAGATACTGAACAGATCGAATCAATAACAGATGAAATAGATGATGAAGTAGTTGATGATGATGAACTAATTGATATTAGGATTGAAGAGATCAAAGATCAGAAACAGAAAGAGAAAGAAAATGATGATAGTGATGATGATCATGAGGATGAGAACGGAATTATACATAAAATAGAATATAGTGACATTGATTTAATGATTGAATGTAAATGGGATGTTTTTGATGAAATCGCAGATGAACATTTCCAAAATATAAGATATACTGCTTTGTGTAATGGATTTTCTGATAGTATACAGATGGTAAAGGTTGTGACAGAAAATAAACATAAATTTGTTATTACAGGATTACCAAGAGATATTGATATATTTCACATAGATGATATACCATCTGTAATAGTTAAATACCATTTGGGTTGTGTGAGAGCGTGGTATGATGGTAATAATGTTTGGTGTTTTCCAAGTTTCATAACAGCAGCTAAACTCGGAGTTAATATGGATATTAGATGGACATCTAATCGCAAAGACGTCAGAGATATAATATTAAAATATTTTCAAAGAGGATATTCTACTTTAATCAACGAAAACGATAAGAAAAACATAATAGAATATATTAACAGGTCTAAGTTATGGCCAAGTCTCAAACCGCCAAATCCAAATCATGGATGGAGAACAAGAAGATTTTGGAGAATGCCATTGTTTTATAAAATCAAGAACAAGATGTTTAATCCAAGTCATTCAAGATATGGCATACATAGGTATCTTGATACGGAAAAACAACCTCTTCGTGTATCAATAACTTGTGAAGATCGTCGTCGTCGTCGTAGAACTTATTGGAGAGATACTCCAAATTTTATAGTAAACAACGGCATTGTCCTACCAACCGAATGCTATGAAATTTATAAACATTTATAGACAATAGTTGATAAAGCAGATATTTTATCTTTATATTTGATTGATCCTCTCTTGACTTTAACTGATGAATGATATATTTCAAATAAATCATATTGATTAGAATAAATATATGTTGTGATCCATAACAAATGTTCTACTGATATGAGATCCGATTTTATTATTTTTTTGACAACGCTCTTAACTGTTTTATATTCTACTCGTGACTTGAATTGTGTCATTATCCAATCAAGATATTCTGTCTTAGGATTAGCTCCGCAAAACGCATGAATAAGCATATCATCTGGTGTAACAAATGAATGTTTCATTAACTGATATATAGTTTTATATCCATTAATAGATGCATTACTAATGATACATCCATATTTTTCACTCAATCTCTCTCCAAGATAACTACAATCAGCACAATGGATATTAATATTTATCTGGTCTTTGAATGGAATTAATAATTTTAACAACCATGATGTAAACTCGTCATCATTAATTTGGCAAATAAGATATATCAATCTATATATAAGAAGTTTACATGCTCTGTTATTCAGATTTTTTACGACCGTTGAAATATATTGGGTTTTGTTATCAAACAATATTAATATTTTAGGATTAATACTGTTCATACATTCGTGAATTAATGAATTTGCTGAGATTGATCCTGATATTTCCATTGAAAAGAAATGTAATATATACCACTCAGCCAACACATAATTCCTAGGAAGTAACTTACTGACAATACTACATTTAACATCAGGATTTGTTAGATAAGAAATATTCATTGCTATGAATTTAAATACTTCATTATAGTCAATAAACAAGCTATGTAATCTAAGACATGTTTCTTTCTCGTGTATTTTATATATGAATTCTAAGTTGCTAATATTATTTATTATCATCTCTTCATCATTTTTTGAAGCATTTATTATCAGCAATATAAGCCTAATTCTATCATTGTCATCACGAGCCGTCGATTCCAAATATTTAAGGATATCATATCTGTAATTTTTGCAAACAAACTCCATGATATTTGAAAATAGAATAGTTCCTGAATATATTGTCATCCCAAAACATTCATTGAATTGATTCAATAACAAGATCAAATAATCTAAACATGTATTTTTGTGAATGTTTTTGACAGCATCAACATATTTCATAAGAGTATCAGCACTATGATCGTGGATTTTGTGGTCATGATATATATTACTACTCCATTTAACGGATATATATTTATTAATAATAGAAAATAGATTTATACTAACTTTGCTAAATTTACTATTCATAATAAGAATATTCCATTTATCACAAACTAAGCAACATATAATTCTATCTTTAAATGATAACTTTGATAAAATATCAAAAATGATTTCATTTGGAAGATCATTAATTAATGTATTCATTTTGATAATATAAACTTATTACAATATTCAAATTTAAATGTCATTACCAGAGATATATGGATTGGATGGATTGGATATGTTAGAAAAAATAGACGAATCATATGATAATTTTATTAATAGAGGTGTGATCAGGAAATTTTCTTTTGTTATAAGAAATACAGGTGTTAGTATTGATATTTTCTATTATATAACAAGAGGAATTTTCATTAATTATAGAAGATTTACTACTATATGGTATTGTGCTATTCATGGATTACCAAACTGGATGTTGAATTTGGTATTATCAATAATCTTAAGTCATCTATCTGGAGATAATAAAATCCCAACATTCTCAGAAAATTGGCTCGTATATATTATGCCAATAAATTATTTTGGTGGAGAGTTAACGCTGACGTTTAAACCAACTATAAATCCAATGTTATTGATGGATAGATTAATATATAGGATTAGACTATATAATAAATATATTGATGGAATTAGCGACATTATTTCACCATATATAGATATCATCTTCCAAATTTCAGATCCGAAGACTCTTAAATTAATAGAAGAATATGCTGGGTTTTTGAAATTAGCAAAACTTGCTTTGAATGGATATGTGACTGAATTACATTATATCAATACCATTAAAAACATCAGGATCTAATAATAATGCCCACTTTCTCAGAGCATCTTTGGAGAATGATAAATTATATAATAAACGACAATTTGATCTAAACAAATCGATTTTATCTTCAGCAACCTGCACTATATCATATTCTGAATCATCAACTGTCTTTGATACCATTTCTATCAAACCAAATTCTAAGAATATCCACTTAATAAACATTAAATTTTGTCTAATAAGATGATGAAGACATTTGGGTAATATTTCCTTAGCAGGTCCATCACTTCCAAAAAAGTTTATATATTTTTTTACACACTTAGAAATTTCTCTTGGTTCAGATCTAATTATATAGCCTTGAATAAATTCTATCATAATATCTTTCATTCGTTGATGATCAGCAGTATTATATACTATCATTGAATAATAATCATCATTGCTTCTACTAACAAACTCCATTACTTTACTCAAATTTAAGTTGATGAATTCAGGATCATTTAATTCATAGTAATCAATCCATTTCCTTAACATATTACCAGGTAATTTATACATTCCTTCTAATATGTTAAGTCTTGCATTAATATATATTGGTCGGGTAACGAATTTATTAGATCTGAGGAAATTAACGATGCGAAAGTTCCCATCTTTTACTGATCTTGAAAATAAAATAATCACAAATAATATATCAGACATGATCATAATTAAAGTCTCATCATCTAAATAATCTATTAAATCAATTAACAAATCTCGATTCTTCTCTACACACTCATACATGAGAACCCTCATCGAATGTATATCATCTAGAACAGGGGTTTTCTCAATCAACCATATTATAGAAATACCATCAAATCTTCTTGGAATTGTGTCTATCTCAATAAATAAATTTTTTAAGAAAACTTTATCATCAATTGATTCACGCCAGAATCTACAAACCAGACGTGACTGCATAATCATCTTAGTATTCAAAAAATTTAATATATGTCTCAGTAAATTAACATCAATACTATCCATGTTTACAAGTTTTGATATATATGAGTTTCTGCGATCATACAATTTTTATAATTATTACAATAACACGAATTGAATAATTTTTTACATGTTACTATTTTCGGATAATTATCAGCAATATGATCTATTAATAAATCTAAGGCAACTGCAAAGCCTAAAGAATGTAGATTCAACATCAACTTAATTAAATTTAATGAGCTTAATCTACAGATTACATTGTCATCAACAGTTAAATGATCAATAATATGGGATTGGTATGAATAAGATCCCATTCGTAATCTATTAATTATTATATAAAATTTGTCTGATCTCCTATTTGCTAATAAACATATTATTATGCATCTGTTTTTATTACAATATGAATCAGGTTGGAATCTAGATAAAACTTTTGAGTTATAATTTATATTCCACAGGAGAAATCTCTTCCAACTTCCTTTCTTAACTAATATATATATTAATCTACATAAATTCTCCATGTCTGAATCACGAATTACATTATTACCTACAAACAACATACCCATTTTCATCAATCGTATAAGACGGTTTATATACAATGATCCTGACTCTACTACATATTTTTTAACATACATAAACAATCCATTTATATATAATGAACTTCTAAGATCACCATATTTGAATCTAAATTTGGATATTATATTTTCAATGTCTTCGTTCGTTCTTAAATATAAAACATCAGACAATATACTAACTAATTTATTATAGAATTTTCCGTAACCGTGAAGAGAGTAAATCATATCATCAATATCTTCTGCAGTCAGACTACTACTAGCCATCATTATCATTATCATAGACTTTAATTTCAATCTCAGAAACCTTGCATCTGATAATTTATAAGATGATATTACATGTCTGATATTTCTTGGATTTTTACATAACCCTTTAAATATATTGTATTTATTAGCAGGAACAATACCATTATGGTTTTTCTCTACGGTGGCTGTGACTTCTTCTAAAAGATCTATCATACCAGATTCACTTAATTTACGTATTATACAGCAGGCAAATGATACATCTTCAGCGTAGTTATTTGGTAAGTATTTGATTAATGTAGCAATAATATCTGCATGTTTCTTAGGAACTAATAATATCATTTTTTTGACATGATCTACATTTGATAATGAATTTGTATTGTTTTCTAACCAATCTATTATATCAATGTCTGTTCTTTTGAATGATATTTCCTTCCAGAAGAAATATTTATTTATAACATTTAACCAGTTTTTGCAAACTAATCTACAGGCGAGATGATCTACACATTTTAATAGTTCAAATATTGATACAAGCAACTCAGTTGTACAGTTGTTATAATCCATTAACGATAATTATATCACAATTACATTCAAATTTGTTATTTACTGATATTAATATAATTATATAGCGTGATGAAAAGTGACAATGTTAGTATAGATGGCGTGATGAAAAGTGACAATGTTAGTATAGATGGCGTGACGAAAAGTGACAATGTTAGTATAGATTATGACAAGATTTTGGATGCGTTGATTAATACTACGTCAACGAATAGTAGCGATAAGTTACCTACGTCAACGAATAGTAGCGATAAGTTACATACGTCAACGAATAGTAGCGATAAGTTACCTACGTCAACGAATAGTAGCGATAAGTTACCTACGTCAACGAATAGTAGCGATAAGTTACCTACGTCAACGAATAGTAGCGATAAGTTACCTACGTCAACGAATAGTAGCGATAAGTTACCTACGTCAACGAATAGTAGCGATAAGTTACCTACGTCAACGAATAGTAGCGATAAGTTACCTACGTCA
>Ga0310810_10000528_pt1 | contig 38806 bp, 36 predicted proteins | sample NCmetagenome_FD_207641 | JGI IMG/M metagenome (GOLD analysis project Ga0310810, IMG submission 207641) | Soil microbial communities from experimental microcosm in Duke University, North Carolina, United States - NC | ecosystem: Engineered > Artificial ecosystem > Soil microcosm > Unclassified ...
ACTGGTTGCGGCGTCTGCGGGCGAAGTGCGGCTCCCTCGGACGGCCGGTGTAGAGAGCAGGCGGCATGATGACGGGGTCGACGAGGATGAGTTCGGCGAATGCCTCGGGCGCCACGGCTGCCGCAAACGCCAGCGAATGGCCTCCCATCGAGTGACCAACGCCGGTTGCGCCGCGCAAGCCGAGTGTGCGCGCGAGGGCCGCAGTATCTTCCCCGAAGACGTGCCATTCGTAGGGCGACTCGGGTTTGGCACTGAGACCGTGCCCGCGCATATCGAAGGCGATCGCGCGGCGGCTGGGTACCCGCGCGATGATCTGGTTCCACGTGCGCGCGTGCAAGCCGGTGGCGTGAGCGAAGAATACCGGCGGTTCCGTGCCGTGGCGCTCCCAGACGGCCAGCCGGATGCCGTTGGCGTCCACGAACTCGGGACCGGTCAGAATTGCCTGGCGCTCGGTCACACCTCGCGCGGCACCACGTAGGGTTCCCGGTAATTGCGCGTGAGCATCGCGTTGGCTTCTTCGTCGCCCAGGAAACGGCCTGCCGACTGGTTCATGCGTAGCGTGCGCCCTACCCGGTAGCTGATGTTCGCCAGGTGGCAGAAGGCCGCGGACCGCGCGCCGATCTCGATGTCGGCATGCAGCAGCTTGTGGTCGCGCGCCCGGATGGCGTCGAAAAAATTCTTCATGTGCGGCGTGGTGGCGTCGCGTTCCTTCTCCTCCGCCTTTTCGTCGATCACCTTCTCGTACCGCTCGGCGCCGCCGGCCCCAGCGCCCCGCGCCGCCTCGCCGCTGATATTGGCCGCGGTGCTCTTCACCACCTGAAAACCCAGGTGATCGACGACCATGAAACCGCCGTCCCCGAAGAACGTGTTACCCACATAATCGGGGCTGCGCATGCCGCCCAGGCCTTCCGGCGGCGTGGGCAAATTCCGCGTTTCGAAGGTGATTTGTGCGTCGCCGAAATCGAGCGTGCTCTGCTCGGTGTTGGGGGTCTCCTGGTCGTCCTTCCACGCGAACTTCCCGCCTGTGGAGGAAACCACCGCGGGCCAGCCGGTTCGTCCCAGGCCCCAGGCGCAAATGTCCATTTCGTGCACGCCCTGGTTGCCGATATCGCCATTGCCCGTGTCCCAGAACCAGTGCCAGTTGTACGCAAACTTATTCTTGCTGTACGGCTTCCACTGGGCCGGGCCGAGAAATTTATCCCAATCGAGACCCGGCGGTACCGGCCCGTCCGGCGTATGGCCAATCGAAAAGCGCCGCCGGAAGCACAACCCGCGCGCGTGATACACCTGCCCGATCACGCCCTCCTGCAAAAGCTGTACGGCCCGGATCTTGTGCGCGAGCGACCGGCTCTGCGAACCCACCTGCACCATCCGGTTGTATTTGCGCGCCGCCTTCACCATTTGCTGGCCTTCATAAATATTGTGGCAGGCGGGCTTTTCGACATACACATCCTTGCCGGCCTGGCAGGCCCATATCGTGGCCAGCGCGTGCCAGTGATTGGGCAGCGGCAGGGAGACGGCATCGATGTCTTTCGAGTCGAACAGCGCCCGCATGTCGGGATACTCTTTCGGCTGGTAGCCTTTCGCCTTCTTGACCGTCGCTACGGCGCGCTCCCGGGCGGTCTGATTGACGTCGCAAAGCGCCGCGATGCGCGCGTCGGAATCGAGCTGCGAATAATATCCGATGTGATCGGTGCCACGGCCTCCCAGGCCGACGATCCCGAGATTAATCCGGTCGTTGGCGCCGAGAATCGGGAACTGCGAAGTGGCAATGGCCGCGGCGGCGGCCTTCACGAATTCTCGTCTGGGGGGGTTAATCTGCATCAGAAATCCTCCGGCGTCGGCCATTCTATCGCAGCCGGGGCGCGCAGCGGATTGTGCCGCGTGCTCAGCGCACTGGACATTTACATATCACTGCTCGACTGCCGGCGGTTGGCGAATAGGGTAGGACAGGATGCGAATGGACTTGCCAGCGGCCGTTTTTTTGAGGTCAGGCCGGCTGCGGTGATCTCGGTGACACGCTGAGATCTTCCGGACTTTCACTGTCGAGGGACCGCTTCATTCTCTTGGATGTCGCCTGTTCCTTGACGGCTGCTTTGGCTCTGATGTGGGCTAGCATATCTGCCTCAGTGAGAATGAAAAGGTCCAACTGCGGCTGCGCTTCTGCGGCACTCTCCAGGAGCCGCAAGCACATCATGGGCACTTCTTGAATTTGGATGTGATGTTTGGTCAGAAGGGCTACATCCGTCGTCACGGAGAAGCCTTTGCGGGTCCCGTCCGGGATCATACCTTGAAAACTGTAGTGCCGGATACCCGTTGTCTTGTGAGCGAAACCCATGTAAAGGAGCTTCATGCACCCGCCAGTGGCATCTGGTGCCGCCGTGCGGCCAATTCGCCAGTCTGCTTCCGGTTCGCCGGGCCACCCCGCGCAGGAGAGGGGGCAACTGTGGAAGAGGTTTTCGGATTGTCATCCGCCATCCTTGGGCGACACTCGTCAACCATGGTTTGCAAACGTGCGACCAAATTCTTGCCGAGCTTCACCTCCTCGGGCTTGCCTCTGTAGCCGGGCATTTTGGGATCGATGAATTGCTTGCGGAACAGCTGATCCGACGCCAGCGCAGTGAGCAAGCGCAGTTCTTCAAGGGTGAGTTTCAGAGTCATCTTGGCTATGCGTTCTCCACTTTCTGTCCTCGAGAAGGCGCCACTCATCGTGGAGCGGTTCATGCCAGTCACCCAAAGAAAGCATTCGGCTCTAGCCGTTCGCGTCCCCGTGCACCTTGCAGAGCCATGGACCTCGACGGCCGCAGCGCCGACCAGCAGCGTGGCTGGAGGTTGCCATAAGACAGGGAAGCCTCAGATCAGACGCCTTCGTCCAGAGAACCCGCGGAGTGGGCAAGAACGCTCAGTCTTCGTTAACTATAATAGGTTAAGTACATTTACTTGTCAAGCAAAGTATGCGATCTTAAGCATGGAGAGTTAATTTCGTTCGGTTAAGACAGAGAGCAGGAGAGAAGCACAGTGGATATTCCTCTTGTAATCAAGCGGCGTCTGAAGCAATTGGGACTTGAGCAAAAGGACTTAGCGGTCGCCGCGCAAGTGACGGAGTCCTACATCTCACAGTTGCTGGCCCGGAAAAAGCCGCCCCCCGCGCCTGAGCGGACTGATATCTACGACAAGATCGGCAAATTTCTGCAACTCCGCAGTGGCGAACTTGCGAAACTGGCGCACGCGCAGCGCAAGGAAGCGCTGAGGAAAAAGGTCGCCGATCCGCCGGCGCCCTTGTTTCACGAGGTTCGCGAATTGGTTCTTCTGAAGTGCGATTCGCGCAAACGCGAACAAATACGCGGGATCTTTGAGAAGGGACCGTTCGGCGAACTGGAGCGCCTCATCACACAGAAGCTCTTGGATGTGGCCAAGAAGGTCGCCAAGGAAGAACTGGAAAGCGAAAACTGGCTGCGCCTGGTGGCCCGGCTCAGCAAGCGAAGCTATGAGGAAATGCGGGTTATGATTCTCGAGTTTCTGGATACGGATGTCTTCCATGTATCGGTGGAGAACTGCGTGTCGTTTCTCGATCCGCTGATCGAGTGCTGGGACATTGACCTTGAAACCTTTGGCGTGGAAGTGGTGCTCAATCGCCGGCTAGCCCTGGAGCGCATCAAAAGATTTGAATTCATGGAAAAGAAACCCGAGCCGGTAGTCGAGCCGGAGCCGGGCCTGGAAGCGTTTCTGAAAGATGCTTCCCTCAGCCGCGATGCCACGCAGGGGGAAATCGAATTTCTGAAGAGCCTGAAGTTCAATGGACGGCGGCCGGCCGCGCTCTACTATTATCGGGAGTTACAAAACCTCAGAGATCCCCTGCATTTCTCCAGTCAAGCGCCATCAAAAGCATCGCGATGACACGGGCATCCGAGCGCAGGATACAGTTCTGCATGTTTGCGCACGCGCGATTTAAAATCACGGTGAAATTCATTAGGCGCGGCAGTAACAAAACACCTTCTTGGAATGTTCGACGCCAGCCCCAGCGGCTCTCCCATTCACTTCCACAGACGTTCCCGACGCTCTGCAAGAATATCTGCGGTGTGTACGGGCCGCCACAGTGATTGCAAATAGCGGCGAGCTGCCGTTATTTGCGCTCCTGCATCCTGAGAGGTTTAGGGTCGCTTTCCGGATCGATCAGCGGATTATTCACATCGGGGCCTGGTTCATCCGGGTTCGGTCCAACAGGATCAGGATACGGATCCTGGGGATCCGGATCACGAGGTGGCAGGGGCGGAAGCTTGGGCTCAGGCATTTGTTCTCTCCTCCAATCGTTCTGCACGGAGAGGGCCACCCTGCGGTGAAGGGTTGGGCTATCGAGTACAGAACAATATCGAGAATGGAAGGAAGGAGTGGATAATCCGCGCCAGGGCTACCCAGCGAGGCCACTCTGTTGCGCGCCGGTGCCAGCAGTCAGCCACGCCAAGGAGCAACTCGGTAGGGCGGATCGGGGGAAGCGGAGGCTCACAACGCAAGCTGATTGAGCCGCGCGGCCATCCGCTCGCGCTCTTCAGCCCGATCCGCCCGCTGCTTCAGCAGCACGAATATCCGGATGAAAATCGCGCCGACCATGGCGCCAGCGAGTGCGTATACCATTTTGTGCTCCTGTCCTGGCGGCGCATAGAAAAGGACCCGCCCATTCTATCCGAAACCTTCATGCTTCGGTGTCGGCAAACGCCGCGATACTACGGCACCATCTCGCGCGAGGGCATGATTTCGGTCATTAACGATTCCCGTTGGGGCATGGCGGCGTCCGCGATGCCGGGGGCGCGGTTCACGACCGAGCTGTTGAACCAAAAAATGCGCCGGGGGCCCGTTATCGTGGGCTACTACGAGCCGGCGGTCAGCGGCAATCACGTGGTAGTGGCCTACGGTGCATCCGCGACGCACGGGGCCGTGATGAATCCGGACGGCGGCCATTTCCGCGGCCTGCCGGTGGGCCATTATTCGCTTTCCACTGAAGTGATCCTCGGCATTCCGACGCGCTAGTCGACCGACAGTTTGCGCCCGCCATCAGTTCTTCTAGGTCACGATAGCTGAGAGAAGAACGTAAATACCGGCGAACACGGAGCACAGTAATCATCTGAGCGTGTGAGATGAAAGGAATGAAAGATTTTGCAAGAAGGCTCGGTCGCCCGTGCTGCCCTTGTTCGGTTATGATCCGCCCTGTGAGGGGCAGGTCGGGAACTCGGTCGCCGTTATAGCCTCTACCAAGCGAACCGCAAACGTCCGCTTCACTCCACTGCCCGCTCCTAGGAAGCCGGTTTCGCGCCTTGTTGACGGGCTGTCGTTCGCCGGCCGGACATTGATTATCCAGCGCTACGAATCGCTATTCGCTCTCGCACGTCTTCGCGGTGGAAATGGGTGTGTGTCTTGCGGATCTGTTTGGCTCACTCCGTGTTGCCTACCAATGGCGCACGGCGTCAGGAAGCGAAGGATCCGAACCAAGCGCCACGCCAAAACGGTGCGCGTTGCCGTTCATAACAGCAATTGCGCTCGATGTGACAGAGCGGTCTAAGTTCCAGTGCGATTGTATCCTCGGGGACCGATCGTCTTGGGTCTGATTTTCGCGTCCAGTAAAAGGTTCCGGTAAAAGGTGCTTGGCTCTCTCACGTCCGAGCGAGAGCAAATGGCTAATTCCGGATGATTTGGTGTGAGTAGCAAAGGATGGAACCCAACTGTTCAAACGTCCATGCGGGAGGAACGGGTCCACACAGCCGCCGGTGTTTACTTCAGCATACTCATCGATTAGAAAGTTCCCATGCGAAAACGCCGAACTCCCCGTTTTCCGATCGAGTATCTTCCGGTTAACCATTGACAAGATTGTGGAGCGGGTGCTGGAACGATAGGTTGGATTTAGGCGCAGTTGGTTCAGGTTTTCATTGCATCAGCCGATATCAGTTCTTGGTATTGCGCCGATATCCTATGGTTAATATTCTGATCGTTTTTTTCGCCTTGCAGGTAGCCGATGCGGCGACGACCGTTGTAGCCTTGCGGCTAGGAGGCGCCGAAGACAATCCGCTGATTCAAATGTTTATGTCCATAGGCCCCCTGGCGGGTCTGATATTAGCCAAGGTATTGGTTCTACTGATTGCGTTCGGCTGCGCTCTTTCAAGCCGCGCGCGTGTGTTGCGCGGCGCGAACGTCGTCTTCACCGGGATCGTCGCCTGGAACCTTATCGTGATTGCCAGGCTCCTCGCATAAAGGGATTCGTCCGGCTAGAATGCAAAACTCATGAGTAACCCCGGCTGTTGGATCGTGTTATCAAACCACTTTGAACGGCTGCGGTGGGCACGCCTGCTGAGCCTCAGTCCTTGATTCGAGCCTTCGCCTTCGCCGCGGAGTGTATCGCAATAAACGTCCCGGGCGGCATCCATTCCCCCCGCATATTGTCGTCTGTAATCAAGCTCGCATCCTTGAACCGATGCCTGAGGCTGTCAGCCGATTCAATGCGCATGGCCACTGTCGCTTCTGGGTCGTGTAGCGTGTCGGCCAGCGCCAGGAGGTCGTTAAGCGCCGCGCGATGCGCTGCATTGTCCAGATCCAGAACCCTCTTGCCGTCAATCGTGTACGGCGTGAGTGCCGCACGCCAACGCTCCTTATCGAACGTGATCGGACTGTCGCTGACTGCCAGGAAATTCTTGACTCGCATGGCATAGGGAAACACTGTTACCCCGGTCAACAAGGCGTCGGCTGAAAAAGTTGTGTTGTAGTAGTGGATACCGCCGGGCCTGAGATGGGAGCGCACCAATTGCAGGAACTCTACGGAGAGCAGATTGGATGCGTGCGCCAGCCAGTGTAGAGTGGTGTTCATTACGATCATGTCGAACCGCCTGTCAGGATTGCGGACCAACCAACGGCGGCCGTCATCGATGACGATCTCGACCTTAGGATTGTGCAACAGACTCGCGACGGCTGGATATTGCGGAATCAGTTTTGAATAGTTGGAATCGATTTCCACTATGGTCAGAGCGGCAACACGGGGATTACTGGCAATGACCTGCGCCCAAGCCCCCATTGACAGCCCTACCATCAGTACCCGTTTCGGAGCCGGGTGAAGAGCGTCAACCGCGAAGGCCCGAAAAATTCCATTCACATCGTTGACCAGGTCCACGCTGATGCGGCCGTCGTAAACGCCGCCACCATATACCGTACCGTCAGAGGTCACTGTGGCGACGCCTGTTCGGCTTTCGGCAACGTTCTGAAACTGAACGCCTGGAAGATATTTTGCCCCGAACACCAGGCGCTCATAGAGGTTGGAATATAAAGAGCGTGATCCAAGAATCACGATGACCGCGGCAGCCAACCCAACCCACTGTCGCGCGGAGAGTCGAGGGATCCCGGTCGCCAGAATGACAGCGCAGAGCACCAATCCCAATGAGAGCAAGATCAGGGAAATTCCGTGAATGGAAAACCGGTCCATCGCCACGAACCCTATGAGGTAACCTCCCGATGCGCAACCCACAATATTGGCGAGATACAGGTAGCTTAGTTGCGCTCCGTTGCCCGAGCCGGCGGGATCAATCGAAGCGTGGGAAACCAGCGGAAAGGCCGAACCCAACAGAGCCGCGCCAATGAACGCAAGCGGATATGAGAGATCGAGCGGGGCTCCGCGCGAAACGATCGCGGCGAGAGCTGGGCCAACCAGAAAGGCGGCCATACTGCCCCAGAAGATGACGGCGCTCAAGCCACGTAAGAGCGCTGGCAGATCGTTGCGAAGCTTTCCGCGGCAGGCATCCCGGGTCACGAGCGACCCGTAGGCCACCCCCATCAAGTACCAGCCCAACAACAGGGCAAAGCAAGCCGCTGACCTGCCCGACGCGATGGAGTAAAGACGATACCAGACGATCTCGTAACAGATGGCGACGAATCCAACACCGGCCGATAGGAGCAATCCGGCGCGGAATGGAAGCAGCGTCCGCCGTGAGCCGCTTGCCAGTTCTGAACACTGACCGATTTGTCCGGTTTGCCGGTGGAGGGCTTGGAGCCCAAACGCCGTAGCTGCGACGCACGCATTGATAAGGCCTGCGACTCGAGTGGATCCCAATTCTCCGAACGTTCGCATCAGGACGTAGGCGGTCAAGAAACACGCAATCGCAGACCCGAAAGTATTCACCGAGTAAAGAACGCCGACGGACTCTCCTACATTGCCGTTTTTCCTGACCAGGTGAGCCACCAGCAAAGGCAGAGTGCTGCCCATCAGCGCTGTAGGAATGAGGAGCATGGCAAACGTGATGATCCCGGTTTCCAGTGCGGAGGTTCCAGCGGTGAAGGAAGCAACCGCGTGGAATATCTTGAGCGAGACAAGACCGAAGCACGATATACCCAGCTCAATGGCCCCGAAAACCGCCAGGAGCGGCATGGCGGGCCGCTTCGATAGCCATCCTCCGCCCAAGCTGCCAAGGCCCAGCCCCAGCATGAACGCCGTGACGATTACGGTCACGGATTCGATGTTTACGCCGTAGATCGTGAATAGGGCGCGCTGCCAAACAATCTGGTAGAGTAGCGCGGGGAAGCCGGAGAAAAAAAAGAGGACATAGTAGAACCAAAGCCCGCTTGATTCTTCGCGGCCCCGTTCGATTTCATGCACGATTAGTTGAACCTGAGCTTCGGCTGTCGTCATGGCGTCCTTCGTTCTAGGAAGCGGATGCCGGCGTCCCTTCCAATTTCCACGTAGTTACTTTCCAGGTACGGCTCCATAATTTTCTCCGACGGTGGTCGGTAATCCGGCATCGACGCAAGCGCCCCGCCGGCATCGAACGTCGTATCCCAAACGACGTATTTCGTGCGATCCTTCTCGATTGATCCCGCGGCTTCACGCACCTGCTCCTGCGTCTGCTGGCCATAGATCAGGTAGCTGAACCGCGTGGGGTTCACGGCGCGCGCCAGAAAGTAATAGATCGGGGAGTAGGGGTAGATGAACAGCGTCTCTCCCGGCGTGAGGCGGCTGTTCGCAAACTCGATCACCGGATTCCGGCCGAAGAGAACCATCGATCCCACCGGCGTGGTGACGCGGACCGAGGCCGTCAGGCACACGAGAAGATTCACGCCCGCCAGCATCACGGCAGAGATCAGCAGAAGGTGGCGAATCCAGACTCTGGACACAAAGGAAAACAGCAGCACGATGAGCACGGGCGATGCCATCACCAGGTGGATCATATCCGGACGGTGCAGCTCGGAGACCCAAAGCGCTGAACCTGCGATCCAGTACGGCATGGTTTTCTCCGTGAACGCTGCGCGTTTGAAAATCCCCGCCGCCAACAGAATGGCTGGCAGCAAGAACACCAGGGCGAACGGTGCCCACAGGATGAACGCGATCGGGAATCCGGAAGCATGGCTTGCGAGCGTGCCGAACGTGCCCCAGAGGTGAGTACCCAGACCAAATCCGTAAGGGGCCGATCCCACGTGGCCGTAGTGTCTGAACGGGAATAGAAAATTCGCGTAGAAGAGATCACCCAACACACCGCGGGCCGAGAAGTATCCAGCGATCGGGATCAGGGCTGCAGCGGCCCCACCAAGGAAATAGAGTACCGCCCGAACCCTGCGGTGTTGCAGCAGAATGATCACAATGACTGCGGCCGAGAGAGCCAGTCCCTTCGGGAACATCGTGGCGAATGTGATGCCTGCCGATATCCCACATAGAAAGAGAGCTGCAGAATGGGCGCCGTCCAGCCACAACTGCAGCAGAGCGAAGGCCGCGAGCGCGAACAGATTGGCGACCAGATGATGATTGACCGCCGGCCAGGTCGGGAAGATAATCGCCAGCCAGAAGGCCAGCGCCATGGTCTCGGTGCCGGGCTTCAGCCGCCGGGCCATGAAGTAGATCAGAACCGCTGTTGCCGCTCCCGTCAGCAGCACGCAAATGCGCGACGCCAGCCAGGTCTCTCCAAAGACCTTGAAAAAGAGCGCGATCCAGTAGAACGTCACCGGCCCTACGAACTCGAAGAAATCACGATAGGGAAGCTGTCCGTGGTAGACCCTTGCGGCATCGGTCAGGCACCAGCCTTCATCCACGCGTAGCGTGAGCACGCGCATGAAAGGAATGGAGTACAGAAGCACGCACGCGGTCGCCGCCAGGTATCGCCACGAAGGTGGCCTGACGTTCTGGATGGGCGAGCTCGAAGGAATCGCCGCCGGGCATTCTTTCACCTTCGCGTTCCGTTCCTTTCTCGTCCTGCATCAGCGCCAGCATCTGGATCAGATTCGCCGATACCTTCCCGGTTCCTTTCGAACTCGATCTGGTGTTTCGGGCCGAGCCACGCCAATCCACCGTCGCCAGGCCCGTGGGTCACTTCGCCGGAGGCGCAGCCGGAGCTGCTGCTGGTGGCGCCTGCACGGGCGTCAGCAGGGTCGGAGCCCATAATTGCTGCTGCTGCGTGCCGTCAGGAAGACCACTCGCACCCGGGCTTGTATCGAGCTTCGGCCGTTTCATGCTCTGAATCAACTGCTCGACGGGAACGGTTTCGTCAGGAGGCGTTACAGGCACTACGCCCGTAATCTCCATACCAGGTGTGCGCGGGAGCGTCTTGGAGTTGGATTGGAGAAATGACCCTGGGTAGTTGAGACCCGGCAGGGGCTGCCCGGCAGGCAGGGGCCTCACCAGCTCGGGCGTAATCAGCACCATCAGTTCGGTGTTGTCGCGTCTCAAGGATCGCGATTTGAAAAGCCTGCCCAGGATCGGAATATCTCCGAGCCCCGGTATCTTGTCCACGGTCTCGGTCAGCCGGTTGTCCAAAAGACCGCCAATGGCGAAACTTTGGCCCGCCGCCAGTTCGATATCGGTATGCACTCTGCGCACGGTCAGCGCCGGGATAACGAAACCCTGGAAACTGATGCCACCGGAAAAATCCAACGCGCTGACTTCCGGCGCCACTTCCAGCCGGATGGTTCCACGTGGGCTGATGGTAGGGATAACATTGATGCGAACCCCGAACTCGCGAAATGCGATCGTGACCGCAGGGACGCCACCGGTGCCCGCCGCCTGGATGGTCGGATATGGAAACTCGCCGCCAGCCAGAAAGCTCGCCTGCCTGCCATTGAACGCCAGCACGTTGGGTTCGGCCAGGACCTCGACCAGCCCGCGGCCCTCAAAAGCTCTGATGGTCGCCGCCAGATTCAGGTCAGGACGCAGTAGAAAGATATTCAGCGCATCCGACAGCGTGATCGTAGCGGGGCTGTTTGGCGGTTTGGCTACGATGGGGGGCGAGAACTGACCGGTCGTGATCCTGCCGACGGTGTTGGTGGCTCCGGTGCTGATTAGATTCAGCCCCAGTTCCTGGCTGACACTCCTGTCCACACTGGCGAATCGCACTTTAAGAAGGATTTGCGCCTCTGGGGGCGGCACACTGACATACAGGAGGTTCACGGCTTTTCCGAGCGTGCCGGCAATCGCCATCGCCCGGTCGGCACTCGTCAGATCCCTGACGCTGCCCCGCAGAAACACGGTTTCGTTCTCGAAACTCACGTTGATCTTGTCCCCCGGCAATTCTTTTCTGATCTCGCGGCGAACTGCGTCCACGCGCTCCGTGGCAACGAAATTGTTTGGCCGCACCAGAAGGTCGAAGAAAAGCTTATTGCCCCCTTGCTGCCATACGATGAGACTGGTTTGTCCCGCCGCCTTGCCGTTCACCAGCACCTCGCGGGGTCCGACTGCCGTTGCCTCCGCGACATCGCCGTAACCCACAGAAATCCGCTCGATCGTCTGTGTCGTAGAAACGATCAGCGATTTGCCCACCGTGACGGACAACTCATTGGGAGATTCCTGATCGCCTTCGGTAGTAGCTTGCGGAGCCCGCGCCTGCGGGCCGGGAGCCGGTGCATTCGGCGCCTGGGGAGGCGTCGCCTGAGGGGAGGGTGCCGGCGGGGCGGGCGTTTGCACTGCCACTAAGCCGGTTTGCGCTTCGGCCTGCACAGCCGGAACTGGCGTTTGACCCGCAATCAGCGCGGACAGAGTGAGAAACGCAAAGATGGTGGTCCAGCGTCGGCCCAGGCTCATTGCTGTTCCTCCAGGCGACGGTTAAATTTCACTTCCGAGCGCTTGGGGCCGTTGAGAACCTCGATTAGAAGCGGCGAGGGTGGTGGTGTGGCCGGAGGAGCCACCGCTGGAGGCGCCGGCTTTACTCTCGCGCGCGCTCCTTGAGGCACAGCAGGTTTCGCCTCGCCGAACAAGGTGGACATGGCGGTGCCTGGTGTATTCGTTGCCTGAGTATCCAGTGGATTCCGTAAAATGAGCTGAATGCGCGTCTCGTTACTCGCCAGGCTCAGAATCTCGGCCTGATCCGGAGTCACCAGCAGGTTCACAACAGGAACCTGAACCGGTTTTCCTTCGTTGTCTTTCTGGAAATTTTGACCAGCGGACAGGACTTCGATATTCTGCAACAGTGTTTTCACTTTCGGGCCGCTGGCGGTGCTTCCCGGAGGATTGCCCGAGATCAGTACGTCCACGCGCATCCCAGAAACCACGAACCCGGCCACGCCCACTACGTCGTTCACGCGAACCGCAACCGCTCTCATCCCCGGGGGAATAGTCGCGGCGAGTCCGCCACCTGCTCCGGCGGCCGCCAGGCGATTATCCAGCAGCGGTTCTCCTTCATAAATTGCCGATACCACGCCCCGTCCCACGGCGTCTTCCTTCTTCAAGATCGCCCCGGCCGGCAACGGGCCCACCCATTGACCGGCCTTCACATCCGTGTCTTTGATCAGCGTGCCGATCTCCAGGCCACGCGCGGCAACCAGGATTTCAGCCGATGCCGGTCCGGCGGCGGTACCGATCTGCGTCCGGACCAGCCGGTATACTGCGTAACTGGCCCCCGCCGATATCACAAGTGCAATCAGAAGGATGGTGAAAACTCGTTGACTCATCGCCTTACCTCTTGCAGGTTCGCAGAACCCGCTATCTTGCGGCCCAAATCCTGAAGCGCCCAAGGCAGATTCGTTGATCTACCTCCCAGCGGACGGCCGGCAGTCAGGCCTGGACTAGCCGACCCCCGCATGGTTCGGAACACATCACTCGGCAATTCGGCACCCAATCGGTCCGAAACGGGCGCTCGCCTGAAATCAGTGATTTGTACCGCACACCGGCTGAATCGAGTCCAATCCGTGTGAACACTTGTATACATGCCCCGGTGCGCGGAGTACCTGCCCGTAGACACCCGGTCCAAAAGCGCCCCGTGCCATCGTTCGACGGCCAATCCTGGCTCAACTGGCCTGAAGATTGCACGCTTAACCACCGACTAATGACACTGCGAATCCTGATGGGGACCTCCAGCGAGGATCCCGGATCGAGGGGTGTACCCGCTCAGGAGAGCCCGTTGCCCGGAATGGCTTTCGAGCCGCCCCACTTCTCGGAATTTCCCCAATATAAGAGCCGGAGATCAGCTTCCTTTAGCTGCTCCGTGTTGGGCCATGCAGCCGTAATCTGCAGCGTGCTGTTTTTGTCCGGCCCAGGAACGGTACGCCCCGCGAAACCCTTGCTGCAGAACTATTCGGTCCGTTATTTGCAGCTGCAGGTTCCGCCTCCGCCACCACGTTTGCCGGCTGGAGGCGCGAGTTCGGAGGCGGTACGCGGACCAGCCATGCCGGGACCAAAAGCGCCCCCTGAGCGGCCCAAGACTGCCATGGCTGGTGGCGCACCGGAACTCAAAACGGCCCGCGCTGCACCCCGGAAGTTCGAGTTGCCGCGGCTGGCGCAGCCAAACCGGGTGGAACAAACTCTGGTGCAACTCGAGCTTCCACCGGAGATCGCCGCACGACACGATATTCGCGTCCCCACCGTCGTAATTTGGGACGCGAAGACGCAAAACCTCCCGCGCCCCCCTGCGCGCAAATTCATAGCACCAACGCGCAAGGAAGTGGCCAAGGCCGCGCCCAGCTTGCTGGCCGAGCCAAAGCTGGAGGTGCCGAACCAGGAGCGGAACATCGCGGACCTTAACTTCACAGCGGTTCGCGCCACCGATGTTCCGCTCCTGCCCAAGCCGCTGTCGAGCACCACGCCGATCCGCATTGTCAGTTCCGTCCCCATCGGGCCGATTCCCCAGAGCGCGGCTCTCGATTCGGGCGCGCACGAGCCCACGAACGTTATTTCCATCCCCGATATGCCTTTGCCGGCGGCCAAAGTGCTACTCATTCCGGCGCTAAATCAGGTGGCAACGGCGCAAATGGCGGGTGGCGGGGATCAGGGCTTTGGCTCGGAGGCTTCCGGTGGCAATACAGGCGGAGGCCAGGCCGCGCAGGGAGGCGGCGGAAAAGGCACTGGGCAGGGCGCCGCTTCGGGCGCCGGCGCCGGCACGTCAGGGACCGGGTCTTCACCCGGTGGTGGCGGCAGCGGCGCGGGCGCATCTGGACTGGGAGGCCGCGGTGCTGGACAGGGAGCCGGGGCAAGCGCGGGCACTGGCACGGGTAACGGAGCTTCGGGCGCAGGAGCCGGAAACGGTCCGGGTGCGGGGACAGGCGCCGGTACAGGCGCCGGGACCGGTAAAGGATCGGGCGCGGGCGATGGTACTGGAACCGGCTCCATCCACGTTGCGCGCATTGCCCGGCCGAAAGACGGCCACTTTGCGGCTGTAGTGCTGGGCTCTTCGGCCACGCAAGCCTATCCCGAAGCCGTGGGCGCGTTGGGGGGAAGACTGGTGTATACGGTCTACCTGCGCGTGGGCACAAAGAAAAGCTGGATCATGCAGTACTGCCTTCCCCGCTCCGCTGAACAGGCTGTCAAGGTAAAAGGCACGGCCACACCCGTGGACCCGCCCTTTCCGTTTCTCATTCTCCGGCCGGATCTGGAGTTCGCGCCGGAGATGGATTATGTAATCGTCCACGGGATGGTGAACGCCTCCGGCAAGTTCGAGCAGCTGTCCATCGTGGGCATGACCGGATACGCGCAAGAGCAACTGCTGTTGAGCTCGCTCCAACTGTGGCAGTTCCGCCCGGCTGCCCGGGACGGGCAGGCGACCACGGTAGAGGTCCTGCTCATTATTCCGCGCGAAGAGGTGTAAAGCGGCCAGCGAGACTACCTCACCAGCGCAACTCTCTCACCAGGGCAACTACCTCACAAGGGCAACTTGGCGAATGTGCAGGTTGGAGTTGGGGTTGAGGTTCATTTTGATCCCCGCAGTGCCACCCAATTGAAGGTTGTCCGTAATAATTTCGCCGATAATCGTGGTGGTGCTGCCGGGATTGCCCTGCAGTTGCAGTGTCTGGTAATGCGTGGCGTCACCTTTCATGGTTGCCACTGTGTTCGTCACGTAAATTGTGCCAGTGAGACTAATCGTTCCCCCGCCCTGCAATAAATGGCCCTTGTTGTCTACGTGTTTCACGCTACCACGGTCTTGGAAGAACAGAATTCCTTTGTAGGCCGAGGTATCGTCAGACCCGATGAGTGTGACTGGGCCCTTCGACCCGGCATTCGAGGTGAAATTGAAAACGTCACCGGCAGCACTACCTGTGTTGTATACCAGCATGCCTGGCCCATTGGTGAAACCTGCTGGGGGCGCTCCGGTTCCGGTAGCCATTGTTGCGGCGCTATTAGACTCCAGATTGAAGCCTCCGCCGCTAATGTAGTAGATTCCTGGCGTGAAAAGTGCCCAATCGTTCTTGACGTCGATGCCACTGGCGTACAGCCCAGGTGTGTAGAGGGTGCATTGCTGCCCCGCGGGGCAGCCGTACCGAGTGACCGCGGCAACGGTGATAGTCGTTTGCGTCCCGGCGGTCCCCGGTACCGCCGGAGCGGCCACGCTCAACAGCGGATCGTCGATGGGCGAAGCCGGTTGTACATACTGGCCTACGCCGGTCAGCAGAGTACTGGGATAGTTTACCGGTCCACCGAAATCTCCAAAATCCGCTCCTGTGCCGGTGTTACAGGTACCAGAATCCAGGGGACCGGCCCTGCTGAGGTCCACCGTATTGCTTCCGCCTTTGGTGATGATCGACGTCGTACTGATCGAGTTTACCTGAATGCTCCTGGTCGGCCCGCCACAGATGGTAATCGTCGGCGTGCCGTTGATCATGAACGCGCCCGAAAGGTTGGGGTGCAGCACCAGAATCGGCACGGGATTGACCACATCCACAACCGCCGCCACAGCGACCGCGGTCACGGTCGATGTGGCAGAGCCGAGCATCTTCATGATCCCGGTGTTCAATGTGCGCGTAATGTTTACTTGAATAATATTGGCCGTATTTGCGGGATCTGGCGAGGTGGCCAGGTTCACGCCGGGAGCCGTCTTCGGATAACTGATCACGATCGTATCCGCTGCAGTCCCGCCGAATTGGTTGTTACGAGCGTAGACGCAAGGCGTGATCGGGTCCGTCGTAGTGCACGTGTGAGGCCCCGGGTTGGTTCCCGTTCCGAAAGGACTCCCACCGGTCACATTCGTACCGGTGAAGATACTCATGATCCCAGCCTGAGCGGCGGCATCCGCCGCATCCTGGGCCATCTGCCGGTGCCCGTAGATCTGAGCGCCGTCCATTACCAACCCCAGTGCGGCAATCAGGAACAGACTCATGGCCACTACAACCAGTAGAAGCGCTTGCCCTTTCTCTTTTCCGCTCTCTTTTCCGGCTCTCATAATCCCCTCAAAAAGTGATTCTTCCCCACGACGTACTTCCCAGTGTGACCTGTAGCGGCGTGAACCAACGGACGATCGGGTCGTACGTGTACTTCACATTCACCTTGACGCGGTCACCAGGCTGAGTGGCATCGGGATAAGTGACTGTGATGACGAGATTGCTGGTGGTCAACAGGCCCGCCGACGCAAAGTTCTTGACTACCTGGTCCACTTGCGTGTGGTCAATGGCTGAGCTCGGGCCATCGACGCCGCTCCCGGAAGCCCGGTCCTGGCCGTGGGTAATGGCATAACGGACGCCGACACGTGCCGCGTTATTCAGCGTTGTATAAACCAGCAGCATGCGCTGCATTTCGACTACCCCGAATATCACCATCAATAGGAGAAAGGCGGTCAGGGTAAACTCCACGAGCGCGCTGCCGCGTCTGGATGCGCGCCGGCGTTTGAAAACGGTCATTGAAGCATCCTCATGACGGCTTTCCGGTGAACGTTCGTCTGCGAGGCTGTGCAGGGAGATGTACCCGGTTTTAGCAGCGTCGCGCGAACCCCCAGCTTCGGAAAATCAAAAAACGGGATCGGCGCCTGGTAACAGTAGGTTACGTCCACGGTAGCCAAAACAAAAAGTGCGGGGGTTCCGCCTTCTGGATCGGCGCAGGCAACGCCCTGGCATGTGCCAATGGAGCATGCGGCGGTCTCGAGTTCGGTCGTTTGGATTTTGCCGCCATTATTTGTACATACTTTTACGTCCAGACTGGCCTGGTTGGGCAGCGACGAAATATCACTGGCGACGAGGGACTGAATCTGCGCGGAAGTAGCGAATTTCAGGCCGCCCGCGCCCGTTCCTACGCTGGCGGGCCCCAACACCATGTACTGCGCCCCGGTCCGCGCCGCGTTGGCCACGGTAATCCAGGCGTAAAGGAACGTGCCGTAGTTCACAGCGTTGACGATCAATACGAAAATGAGCGGAAGAATCAGCGCAAATTCCACGAGACTTGCGCCTCTGCGCGACCGTTCGTTTTGGGATGTCTGTCTCATCGCCCGCCTCTTGAGCTGACAGTTTCCAGGAATTTCACGAACTTCTGCCGCTCCAGTCGATTCACGTACACAAACTCCACGCTCACCCCATCCGGTCCGTGGGCTACGATCTTGGATCGTACGCCAAGGGTAAGCTGGGGGGCCGCCGTGGTCCCCGCCGTTTGCGTATTGTATGCCAAACTCAGATCCATGATCGTCCCCGGATACCATTTTTCCGAGGTCACTATATACGCTCCCTGCGTGCTCACCTCGCGAACCTCATGCGGGGCAGGCGCAGCGCCGTCCCAATAGTACGCAACCAGCGAATGCGGCACGCCGTCCGGCGGCCGATCCCCACGCCGCCACAACGACTTGATCCGTTCAAGTAACACACGTCCCGGTGGCCACGGTTGCATTCCACATCACTTGCTTTGCAGGCCGGGGGCAGCTTGCTGCATTCTCCAATAACTTTCCATACCCTCCGGCGAGCTGATCATCAATTCATCGCCCACCTGAGTATTCGATGAGTAAATCGTCCGTGTTGGCAGCTCCAGTACGCTGCCAGCGTGTCTCCGCAAGGGTGTGATCCGGAACGGCCCTAAGTGCTCGATCAGATGGATCACCCGCAGGTTCTCGTCCAGATAGATGACGTCGATCGGGAACAGCAATCCGAACGTGTGGATGCCCTGGCAGGGAATTACCCAAAGGCCCTCGTCGGATCGCAACCTCATCCTTCCGAGTAAGCCCCGCAGCCGTGCCATGTGTGTATCGGCCGGGTTGACCCCCAGGCTCAAAAACGATTGCCTGGTCAGATTGAACACGTAAAATGTTTGTGCCACCGTCAGTCGCTCGATATTGGTGTTAACGTATAAATCCAAACTCACCGGCACACCTGGACTCGAACCGCCGGATGAAAGCGGGCGCCGCGCCGCTTCATCCGGCTTCCACTTAACCACATATACGCGAACCGGCTCTTTAGTGAACGCGCTTGCGCCGACGCTGGATCAGAACCATCAGCACGATCACGAAGCAAATGCCTGCGACCACCCGAATCAATGTAACGCTATCCATGTTGTTTCTCTCCTTTTCAAGTTTTCACTCACTGTAATAGGTACTTGTTAAACGACTCCGCCATGACAATCACAGCGGGACCCAGCGCAACCACAAACAAAGATGGAAAGATAAAGAGAACCAGCGGGAAAACGAGCTTCACGGTGGTCTTGGCAGCCTGTTCCTCCGCCTGCTGTCTGCGCTGGGTACGCAGCGTGTCTGAGTGCACGCGAAGCGACTTGGCCACGCTCGTGCCAAACTGATCGGCTTGAATCAACATGGCCGTCAGGGCGCGAACCGTGTCCACGTCCGTGCGTTCCGCCAGGTTTCTCCAGGCGTCGGCTCGGGGGCGTCCCGCCCGCTGTTCCAGGTTCACCAAACCGAGCTCTTCACTCAACACCGGTTCGCTGAGCTGGATTTCATCCGCAACGCGCACTGTGGCCTGGTCGATGCTCAGTCCCGCCTCCACGCAGATCACCATCAGGTCCAACGCTTGCGGCAGGCTCAAACGGATTTTGAGCTGCCGTGCCGCAATGCGGTTCCCCAGCCAGAAATCCGGCACCAGAAACCCCAGCCCCAGCGCCAGCGCATAAACGAAAAAGGGTCCGTACTCGTAGGCCCCGGTGACCGTAGCAAGGAACGCGAGCGTAATGGGAACCAGGACTTTGCACGCATAAAAGATGTTCAGGTGCGCATCCTTCCGGTATCCCGCCCGGATCAGTCTCTTTTGAACCACGGAAACTTCTTCCGGGCTCCTCGGCAGCACCTTTTGGAACGGAATAATCACGCTCTGTGAAGTTTTGGAAGACGCTTCCAGGAAACGGAGGAACTTGTTCCGGGGCGAGGTAGACTCGGGCGAAAGGACCGCGGAGAGCCTCTGCATCATGGCCTCGCGATAGAACAGCAACAGGCCAAAACTGGCTATCAGCAGGAAGACAGCGAGGAACGCTACCAGCGCAAGAGTCATAAACTTTCCTCAAACACGGACACGCACAATCTTTCGAATGATCAATCCACCAATGATGGTCATCACGGTCGCGGCGTACAGCATCTTGAGGCCGATCGGCCGTTTCCACAGCAGGCTCATGTTTTCCGGGTCGACGAGATAGAGCAAGAGACCCAGCACCACCGGCAGGATCGACAGAATCCAGCCCGTCAGCCGTCCCTGCGCCGTGTGCACGCGGATCTGCCGCTTCAGCCGGAACCGGTCACGAATGATATGAGCCGCCTTTTCCAGGATTTCAGCCAGGTTTCCGCCGCTCTCTTTCTGGATCAGGATGGCGGTGACCATCATGCGAACATCATCGATGGGCACCCGGCGTGCCAGATTCTCCATGGCGTTACGCAGTTCCAACCCGAAATTCTGCTCGTCGAAACACTTTTTGAATTCCCTCGCCACTGGCTCGCCGGCCTCCTTGGCTACCGTGCCGATGGCCGAGTTGAGGCTGTGGCCGGCGCGCAACGCACTCACCATCAGGTCCAGCGCATTCGGCAGCTTTTCCTCGAAACTGTTGAATCGCATGCTGCGTTTGTATCGCACGTAGAAGATGGGTGCCATGGTGGCGGCCAAGCCCATGAGATTCGAAAACAGGTTCTCGTGGGTGCGCCAGTACACCAGGTTGCCGACCACGACCCAAGAAAAGACTGACATCAGCAGCAATCCCCCCACGGTCCAGTTCAGATCGGCCTGGTAGAGCAGCAGGCGCAACCTCGGAAACAAATCCATTCGCTGCAATAAGCGGTTCAGCCAGGGAATGGTGCTGAGCAGTTCCTGGCGGCGGATATCGATCACTTCGTCGCCGGCCTTCGTGGTACTCAACAGAACCGCATCCAGCCGCTCCAGCGTTTGCTTCATTTGCTGCGACGCACCAGTGCCCATGGCGGTCAGCAGCAGGACCACGACCAGGAAAACGCCAGTGAAAACAGCAGCGCTAATCAGTAACATGAGGGGCCTCCACGTTCAGCTCACTTCCATGCTTTGCTCGAAAATGTCCTGCGCGAGCAGAATGCCGGAAACGCGAATGCGTTCCAAAAACTTCGGCCGGATCCGGCTGGGCTGAAACCTTCCAACCACCCTGCCGTTAGGTCCGATACCCTTCTTTTCGAAGGTGAAGATGTCCTGCATGCTGATCACGTTCTCATCCATGCCCGTAATTTCCGCAATGTTGGTCACTCTGCGGGAACCGTCGCTCATACGTGAAACTTGTACCACAATGGATATGGCCGAGGTAATCTGCTGGCGGACGGCGCGGTCCGGCAGATTGATGTTCGCCATGGCCACCATGGATTCCAGGCGCGATAGAGCATCGCGGCAGGTATTGGCGTGAATGGTGGTCATCGAACCTTCGTGACCTGTGTTCATGGCCTGGAGCATGTCGAAAGCTTCCTCGCCGCGGACCTCACCGATGATGATCCGGTCGGGCCGCATGCGGAGGCTGTTGATCAGCAGTTGCCTCTGGCGGACGGCGCCATTGCCTTCCACGTTGGGCGGACGGGTCTCGAGCCTCACCAGGTTCTCCTGGTGCAGCTGCAGCTCCGCCGCGTCTTCGATGGTGACCAGCCGCTCGGTTTCCGGAATGTACCTGGAAAGCATGTTCAAGAAAGTGGTCTTCCCGGCGCCCGTGCCACCGGAAATCAGAATGCTGATGCGTGCGCGCACCGCGGCCGCGAGCACCTGCAACATTTCCGGCGAAATGCTCTTCAATTCCACCATTTGCTCCGACGTTAGCGGTGATGTGCCGAAACGGCGAATGGAGAGGGCGCAACCATCCAGCGACAACGGCGGGATAATGGCATTCACACGCGAGCCGTCCGGGAGCCTCGCATCCACCATGGGTGAAGATTCATCGATACGCCGGCCCACGCGCGAGACAATGCGGTCGATGATTTGCAATAAGTGGCGCTCGTCGCGAAACTTGATGCTCGTCTTTTGCAGCACGCCCTTGCGCTCGATGTAAACCAGGTCTTTGTGATTCACCAGGATGTCGGAGATCCCCGGGTCCTGGAGCAGCGGTTCGAGCGGTCCCAGCCCGAAAATCTCGTCCAGCAGCTCCGTCTGAATTCTGTCTTTCTCACCCGCGTTGAGCGGCACCTTCTCCTGGGCGACGATTTCGAGGACCAGATTCGCCACCGCCTGGCGCGCCCGTCCGTTGTTCACGGTGGCCAGCTTCTCCAGGTCCATTTTTGCGATCAGCGTGCGGTGCACGTCTGCTTTTAATTGCTCGAAATTCAGGTTATCCATCGGACTCACTCACCTCATCGATCCTCGCCATTCCGTGCGCGCGCTCAAAACAATCCAAATTTCTTCTTCTTCTCCACATCGGTAGTCTTGCCACACGCCGCCCGAGCCATCTGGTGCACCATGCGCGAGACCATTGAGTTTTCAAGCGCCAACGGCGTCCCCGTATTCTGGGAGCGTCGCACGCTCGCGAAATCGTTCGGAACTTTCCACTGCAGCTGGTGCCCGAGCGCTTTGGCGATACGTTCCTCATCAATCTCGATGCGTCGCGGCTCAAACCGGTTGAGCACTACTTCCACGCGCCGCTGTGCGTTACCCATGCGTTCCATGTGGGCAATCAGGCGGTTGGCGTTGCGCAGCGATGGAACGTCCACCTGCGTCACCAGATAGATCACGTCCGCCAGCTCCAGAAGCAGATCGCCCGCCCGGCCCGCGCTTGCGCCGGCGTCCACCACCACGTACGGAAACTGATCGCGCAAAATATACATTAACTTGCCGAGGCTGGCATCTTCTAAAGACGAGAGCGGCTGGTACTCATCACCCGCCGCCAGCACCGATATTCCGGAACTGTGCTGCGCCAGCAGCGTGGAGATGAAGTCCGAATCCAGCCGGTTTCCATTCCGCAGGGCGTCAAGGATGGTGAACTTAGGCGTGAGACTCAGAACCAGCGAGACGTCACCGAGCTGTATATCCAGGTCCACTAACACCACTTCCCGCCCAGACTCCTTCTGCAACGCGATGGCAAAGTTGCTGGCCAGCGTGGTCACGCCGGTCCCGCCCTTTGCCCCGAGAAAGACCAGCATTTTGCCGGCGACTTTCTTGCGGCGGTCCGTCTCCAGCCGGCGGGCGGCGGCACGGATCAGGGCTTCCGCCAGCACCGGCGGGGAAAGCGGATCGGTCAGGAACTCGCGCGCCCCCGCGCGCATGCAGCGCACCAGCAGATCAGGGTCCCCCTTGCTGGAGTAAGCCATTACCGTGAGCGCGGGATTCTGGCTGCACGTGCTCTCTACCAGATCCAGTGCTACCTCCGGATCGCCATCGAGATCGATCACCACGATGTCGCAATCCACATCCGTCACCTTGGCCAGATGCGCGATATTTGGATACGCGCCGAATTCCCGCGTTACCGCCGCCTGCTGGCCTCCGAGTGCACGGGCCAGCGTGCGCCGCCGCGTTTCTTCCGGACCTACAAGCACAACTGACAGCGCGTTCGCGCGTACGGAATCATGCGGAGTCATAGGGACCGTGTTCACTTAATTCTCCAATCCTTCAGCACCCTAGGTCCGTCCTTCCAGACTTGCGATTCGCAACTGATTCATGGTCCCCGTCATATAGCCCTATAGCCCTAACTGCCGAAAAATGAAAAAATCGTGCCGATCGCGATGGCAGGCGCATAAGGCATTTTTAGCGCCTGTGCGTTGTTCAGCGCAATCGTCGCGTGCGGCCGAAAACCCGTTTTGCCGAAGCCGGCCAGCAACTCCCCGGTGCTATCCAGAGATTTGCCCAGTGACCCGTGCCACAATGCGTAACCCACGGCCAGGAAACCGCCGACGATGCCAGTGGCGATGAGCGCGACGAAAAGTTGTCCCGGCCCGATCCACGCGCCTACTGCGGCAAACAGCTTCAGATCACCCATTCCCATGCCGCGCAGATAGCAGAGAGCACCGGCTAATGCCACTGCCAATCCGACACCGGCGATGCTGCGCCCGAAGCCGGGTAGACCTCCACGCCAGGCGCTCAGAGCCAGTCCGGCCACCAGGAATGGTAGCGAGAGCCAGTTGGGAATGCGCCGGCTCCGAATATCAATCACCACGGCCATCATCAAGACAACGACGGTAGGCCACCAGGCGTCTGCGTGCGTCATAAGAAGATCCAAAAAATAGAAGAACTAAGGTTTGGGGGCGTAAACCGTTGGCGTTGCCGCCCCCCTGCCCGCTAACTTGTATAGTTGCTTAACGTGCTTCCGATGTTCGTGAACGCCGTGTTGATGTTGGTCGCCAGAGTCTTCATTCCGACGGTTGCAGCGAAAGCGATTAACGCCACGACCAGGGCATACTCAATCAAATCCTGCCCGTTATCGTCAATCAAGTTCCGCGTCATCACGTACAGCTTCATCATGGAATCCTTCATCACTGATCCTCCTTTCAACGTTAAATTTTCCGGTCCCTGGCCGTTTTTCGGAATGCATCTGCAAACCATGGCGATGCCAATGGACGTTCCCGCAAATTGGGGACGCATAGGTTCCACGACATCGGAAGATCCGCTTCGCCCCCCCGGTCACAGCTAGCTCGTATATGTCGACAATGTGCTTCCGATGTTCTTGAACGCGGTGTTGATGTTGGTCGCGAGAGTCTTCATGCCGACGGTTGCGGCGAATGCGATTAAAGCGACGACCAGCGCGTACTCGATCAGATCCTGCCCGTTATCGTTCAGAAAGATCTGGGTTTTCGTCTGCAGTTTCAGAAGGCGGTCTTTCATCGTGGTTTTCCTCTTCGGTTTAGTTTATTCCCCCCTATGCGGAGGTTCACAGATCAAATGCAATTCGCCACCCACTTGGACCATCCGCGCTATTTGCCAACAAATCAGCCACTTAGTCGGATCCCGGCGGAGTGCTGGAAGACAGCTGTTAACGGCTGTATACAGCGCTCTGTTGGACGTGAAGCTCTGTATACACTCGCGCTGGTTGTGACGCCGTATTTGGGAACAATGCTGGCAGATCGGTAAAAGCGCCCACGACAAATTCATGTTGGGCGATCACAGTGGTCCGCAAAGCCCCGGGCTGAAAGCGGGCGCGGACGCGGCTAAGGTACTCGGCATATTCACCGGGCCCACTCGAACCTCCCGGAAGGGGAAAGAGTACGAATTTTTTGAATTGCAGGCGGGGAATGGCGCGCAGGAGCATTGTGTTCCGGTGCTCGACGGCAAAAACCCGGAGTCCCTGCGGAAGCTGGACTTCCGGATACTGCACCGTCAGATAGGCTGGAAGATAGTACGCCGCATGGCGATATCCCAAAAAATGGGAATCGAAGCCAACAATCAAAGCATCGTCCGGCGTGGCCACCTGCGGCAACGCGGCGACAATCTCGACCAGTTTCCGCTCAAATCTCTGGACTTCGGTGTAGGAGCAATAAATGGGTGCAAATAGAAAGACGGCCGTGTTGGCCGCAGCGCACGTGGCTACCGCAGCTACTTTCCAGCTGCGCCGAAATCCAGCCGCACCGAACCACTGCGACGTCCATAGCCCAATCCAAGCGAAAATGGGCGGAAATAGAACCAGCAAGTACCCGCTGTTCACGGATCGGAGGAAGATAAATGTGAAGAACAGCATGCCGGGGATAATCCAGACCCACGTGAACTTTTTCGCTTCGTGATCCAGGTCTCGATGGGCGTCCTTTCGCTTCAACAACGCCAAAGCCGCGGTGCCCGTGCCGAGTGCCAGGATGCCCAGAATCACGCAAAAACGCGCGATCGACAGGGCGATGGGCGAATTGAAAACGCTCTGACTGGCCGACACCGTAAGCCACAGGGCGCTGAGCGAACCGAAGTAGGCCGAAGCCCCGCCGCTTTGGGACAGCATGGGGAGAAACCATGCCAGCCCGGTCACCCCCAGCGCGGTGCAGCCCACGAGCGCCTGTTTCCTCGAGAGCCGCGAAAGCGACAGCAGCCAAACCGGGCCCAGCAGAAGCAAAGATGACGGCCGGAACCCCGCCCCCAAGCCCAAGGCGATACTGGCCGGGACGACCCAGCGGCTGTCCCTTGAGTAAACACGCCAGCAGAAATACCCAACGAGAGCCGAAAAGAACGCTTCGACGATGTAGGTTAGCGCCACCGTGCCATGAAACCAGGATAGAGGGGAGAACAGGAAAATCAGGCCGGCAAATAGCGCTGCCCTCCGGCCGAACCAGTTTTCCGTGAGGACATAGATGACGAAGCCGGCCGCCGCACTTGCAGCGATACTGATAGCCACAAGCGCCGTATTGGCATCGTTGAAGATGGTATTTGCCAGCCTGCCCAGACAGACGTACAGAAAATACCCGGGTGGATGCGGCTGGTAAACGGTGGGATCGAAGTGGTCGAGGGCCAGGGCGAAATTCACCGAATCGATATCGTACAAGTAGTGGCTACGAAAGAAAATACGTGTCAAAAGAACGGCACTGACCAGCAGAGCGCACTCCAGGCTCCGGCGAGTTTTCATTCGGTTCAATTGTCGCAATTGGAACACCAACGCGCCACTGTGGAACAACTTGCAGTTCCAGCCGTCTGCCGCGGATCGGTATGGGGAATCTTAAAGCTGACGTGGTAACGGTCGTTTACAGCCTTTCCGGTCGCAGGCAGGGCGCCTCTGGCGCCAGTTCTGGTTTTTAGCAAAACACCTGAGATATCGCCCCTCAAACGCCGCAGCCGGTATGTCCGTATCTCTTGGTCCTCTATCGGTTAATCGCAGGTCCGGAACATGGTAATTGACGATCCCCAGTCCAGCGGCCCGTAGTTCCTTTTGGATCGCGAGCCAGAAGTTCGTGTTGGCCTGCAAATTGCCCTGATGGTAACCGCCATTTCCCACGATCCAATTGCGCGAACGGAGTGAGCCCATGCTGCTTTCAGTCGTGATTCCGGTATTCAACGAGGCGCAGACGTTACCCCTGCTTCTCGGGCGCCTTCGCGACGCATTGCAAGAGCTGAACTGGGAAGTCATTTTTGTAAACGACGGCAGCACAGACACTTCGCTCGAGGTCATCCACCTGGCTGGCCTGACGGACAAGCGCGTTAAAGTCATCAGTTTCAGCCGGAATTTTGGCCATCAGACAGCCATTACCGCCGGCCTGGACTTCGCGCAGGGCGACGCCGTCGTGGTGATGGATGCCGATCTGCAAGACCCGCCCGAAATCCTGCCTCGCATGGTGGAGCTGTTTGAGGACGGATACGACGTTGTTTCCCCGAAACGGGTGGCGCGCGAAGGCGAGACGTGGTTCAAGCGCTGGAGCGCTTCGCTGTTCTATCGCCTCATGGCGCGGATGGTGGACCGGCGGCTGGTCGCCGACGTCGGCGATTTCCGCCTTTTCAGCCGCAGGGCAGTGCTGGCCATCCGGTCCTTCCGGGAGCAGCACCGGTTTATGCGAGGCCTGGTGGCCTGGCTCGGGCTCAAAGAAGCGATCCTGCGCTTTGAAAGGCAGCCTCGAGCCCGGGGCGAGACCAAGTACCCGCCGCTCAAGATGCTGCGTTTCGCCTGGACGGCTGTGTCTTCCTTTTCAGCCTTACCCTTGCGTTTGAGCATTGTTGCCGGGGTAGTCGTGAGCGGCGCCGGTTTCCTTTATCTCCTGCGTGTGGTGTATCTGGCGTTGTGGACCGACACTCTGGTGCCTGGATGGGCGTCGGTCGTCGTTCTGCAATGCCTTTTCTCGGGCATGATCCTGCTGGCGCTGGGATTGATCGGCGATTACGTCGCCAGAAGCTACGAAGAGGCCAAGGGCCGCCCCCTGTACATCGTGACCGGCGCCTTCAACCTGGACGTGCGGGAGAACGCAATCGCGCGCGCGGCCATCCTGCTCGGAGCGGACGCCTCACTCCCCCCGCTCAAGGAAGAGCATGAGGACGAACCTCCCGCCGAACTGGCGCGCCTGGGCCGGCGTAGAGCTCCGTGGTTACGGTAGCGGCTCAGTCGCACCGGAATCGAACATGCTGTCATCTTCACCGCATAACGGGCCGTCGCTTCTACTCATCGAAACGGCTGCCAGTCTCATTACTGTTGGACTGGCGTTCTGCTGGCCAAGAGGTGGCTCGCGCTGGTTTCCGGCTATAGAACGATTCTTCGGGCGTCTGGCGCGGAAGCGCGGTTTATCCGTCCTGGCCGTCGGCTTCGCTGCATGTTTGGTCCGGCTGTCCATGCTGCCTCTCTCGCCCATGCCCCAGCCATTCGTCCATGACGAATTCAGCCACCTGCTCGCCGCCGACACTTTTGCTTCCGGAAGGCTGACCAATCCCACCCATCCGATGTGGGTGCACTTCGAAAGCTTCCACATCACGCAGAAGCCGACCTACATGTCCATGTATTTCCCGGCCCAGGGGCTGGTCATGGCGGCGGGAAAGGTCTTGGCCGGGCACCCTTGGTTCGGCGTGTTGCTGAGCGTCGGACTGATGTGTTCGGCAATTTGCTGGATGCTGCAAGCATGGCTGCCGCCGGGTTGGGCGCTGCTGGGCGGGGCGCTGGCTGTGATGCGGTTGGCGCTATTCAGCTACTGGATCGATGCGTACCACGGGGGCGCGGTGCCCGCCATCGGCGGCGCGCTGGTCCTCGGCGCGCTTCCACGCGTCATGCGTAGGGCGCGAGTCCGCGACGGGCTGCTGATGGCACTGGGAGTGGCTATACTTGCCATCAGCCGTCCGTATGAAGGTTTACTGCTCTGCGTGCCCGTGGCTGCCGCGCTGCTTTGGTGGGTGTTCAAGAAATCGCATCCGCCAGCACACGTCCTCATTCAAAGAATGGCGGCACCTGCGGCGCTCCTTCTTATGGCTGGCGCATTTATGGCCTACTACGACCGGCAGGTGTTCGGCAACGCTCTTACACTGCCCTACACGGTGAACCGGGCCACTTATGCGGTGGCGCCGCTTTTTCTCTGGCAGGCGCCGCGGCCGCAACCTGTGTATCGGTATACGGTGATGCGGGACTTTTATATCAACGGGGAGTTCGCCGATTTTCAGGAGAATCGGACCCCAACAGGCTTCCTGCGAAGAACTGCCAAGAAGCTCGGCATCGTAGTCTTCTTCTTTTTCGGCACGGCGCTGATCCCGCCGTTGATGATGTTGCCGTGGGCGCTTCGGGACCGTCGCGTGCGATTTCTGTTCGTCGCCGGCGGTGTGCTTGCGCTCGGCTTAAGCGCCAATTACGGCCTGTTCGCGCATTATGCCGCCCCGTTTACGGCGGCGCTGTATGCCATTCTCATACAGACGATGCGGCATTTGCGGGTTTGGCGCCCTGGCGGCCAACCGTCTGGATTATTCATGGCGCGCGCCATCCCGGTGTTGTGCCTGGCGCTGGTGGCCGTGCGGTTGAGTGCCGGGCCGCTCACACTTACGATTGATCGTTGGCCGACCATGTGGTACGGAACGCAACCCCTTGGGCTGGCGCGCGCACGCGTCTTATCTGAACTGGAGAGCCATCAGGGAGGGCAACTCGCAATCGTAAGATACGCATCCGGCCATAGTTCCGTGGATGACTGGGTCTATAACGCGGCCGATATCGACAGATCGAAAGTGGTTTGGGCTCGCGAGCTGGAGCGGGGGAGCACGGCGGAGGTAGTGCATTACTTCAACGGGCGAACGGTCTGGCTCGTGGAACCGGACTGCGATCCACCGAGGATCTCGCCGTATCCGGTGCAAGGTCGAGGGCCGGACCTCAAATCCGAATTGAGGCCCGCGGCCCCGCATGCTCCTGAGGGGAGGCGCACGCCGTGAGTTTGGCGTGTGATGCAAGCCGGAAAACAAGATTAGAGGACTCGGTGGAACCTCCCCCCAGGACCACGAGCCTAACCAAGCGGCATCCGTACCTTGTTCTGGCATTATGCTCCATTTTGTATCTTTACCCATTCATGCGCGTGCTGATACGGGGCGGAGACGAAGGAACCCTGCTGTATGGCGCAGTACGAGTCGTGGAAGGGCAGGTACCGTTTCGTGATTTCTTCGAGGTAATGGGACCAGGTACATTCTATTGGCTCGCGCTGTTTTTCAAGATATTCGGGACAAACTGGTTTGCAGCCCGCATTGCGGTAATGCTCACAGCCCTGGTCACGACACTCCTGATCTACTTTCTGACTCGCCGCCTCCGGTCCGGACTTGATGCCCTACCCGCAGTATTTCTAATCGCGGTGTCATTTCCGTATTGGTTGATGGCCAACCACCACGAAACCAGCAATCTGTTCGCATTACTTTCGTTTACCGTTTTGGTTTTGTGGCTTGAGCGCCATAAGGCGTCTCTGCTCTACTTAGTTGGGATACTTGCCGGGATTACCAGTTGCTTTATACAGCAGAAGGGCTTTCTGTTACTACTCTCCTACGTCCTCTTGTTATGGATATTCTGCCGCAAAGAATCGACTCTGTTATCTTCGGTAGGCCGCCTGCTTGCCGGCTATCTCACGGTCGGTGCCTCGGCGCTATTGCTGTTCTGGTCTGCAAGGGGGCTCTCGGCCTTACTTTATGCGAACCTGCTTTGGCCTTTGGCCAACTACAGTAATGTCAATGTCGTGCCCTATGGGTTTGGACTGCGGGAGTGGCACTGGAACCCATGGACAGAATCCTTGAGCGCTGCTCTCTCGCCCCTGGTGGGCGTCTCTGCAGCCAGCATTCTTGTTATTCCCTTTTTGGTTTTGTTGGCGCTTCCCGTTCTGCTAGCCGTCTTTGCCCTGCGATACAGATCCCTGGCGTTTACTCGCGACACGCTGCCGTACTGGATAACCGGCTGTACTCTGTTAGTCTCGGAAATACATCGAAAAGATATATCGCACCTCGCTTACGGATCGCCCATCCTTGTCATACTCTGCTTTCATCTCTACCGGCAGGTACGGCACAGGTTCAACGTCTTGGCTCTGCAATCGGTAGCGGTCTGCGCTCTTACTTTAGCGGTCTTCAACGGTTTGCTCGTTCTCACGGCATCAACAAAAACCGTTACCGCACGCGGCACCGCGCACACCTTCGGTGACGATGCCGTTCTCGATATTCTGCGCAGCCATGTTAAGCCTGGCGAAGAACTCTTTGCTTATCCGTACTGCCCGATGTACTACTTCTTGTCCGCCACGAGGAATCCAACCCGATATAGCATTTTGATGTATCAGATGAATACAAGGGCACAGTTTCAGGAAGTGGTTCAATCGCTCGAACAACGCAAGGTTCGGTACGTGCTTTGGGACACGGGATTTCAGGGCGAAAAGGTAAAAACCTGGTTCCCGTCGTACCGGATTCCACGCCAGGATGAGCTTGTCGTCGAGCCATATTTGGCCGACCACTACGAGGTCGTAGCGCGGGAGAATGCATTTTGTCTCTTGGAGCGCAAAGATACCAAGATGGCATGGGCTGCGGCTCCGCGACCTACGGCACCCTGAAACGCCCACTGCCACGCAACCGGAGCATTTAGTTCTTCCGGCTGAGAAACCCCAGAATGCGGCTGGCCAAGTCGTCGGAGAGGCCTAAACGGGATTTTAGTTTTGAATAAACCCGAATCGCCATTTTATCCAGCCATATGAGCGCTGACTTTCCAAAGGTGTCGGCCGGCCGAGCCCGGTAGTTCGTCGACTTTCGCGCATACCCAGAACTGTTTTCCAGCGTGTAGTAATATAGCGCCAGACTTTTTCGGGTTACGCCATCAGGACAGGTGATCTTATCCGGAAAGCCATGATACGAAGTGTCGTCCGTGTTGAAGATAAGCGCATGATTGAACAGAGGTCTCACTCTTACAACACATTGCTGCATCGATCGATCCCATAACTCGATGGCGCCGCCCCAATTGTCCTGCCACCCTTCGTTCAGATATAGAATCAGGTTGACCCTGCGGCGCCAGTCGCAGTGATGATGATGCATCGTAAAATCAGCATGAATATTCAAGAAGCCATTGCGGGTGGACTGGTGCATGCCGCCGCCTTCCAAGCTGGGGTCCGCCATCAGACCTGGAATGGATGTCAATTTCGATAACCACAAGACAAATTGCGGGGAGTTGAATTCGTCGATTAAGGCGCCGATCGTGGATGGAAAAAGAGCTCTACGTGTCATCCCCAGCTTGTTTTCGTTGTAATGCTTGTACTCCCGCCAAGCCGGACTCGCAGGATCTGGAAACTCCTCCAGCACGCAGCGAGCTACTGCCGGCTTAAGGAAACCTTCCAGGTGGATATGGGGAAACGGCTCGTTGCGTTGGTATTCCGCGGCAAGGCGATCTACGCTATCTTGCCATTCGTCAAATGGCAAGAAAGGCTCCACGTCAAGTGATCCCGATACATTTGAAACCAAAGTAGTAGGATCATAGCATGAGCTGGCGTCCTGGCCATACCGGGGAAATGCCTGCACAGAGTGTCTTTACGGCTGGCGGCCGAAGTATACCCAACAGCACTCGCCGTCTACAGCCGTATACACGATTGCACCCGCCGTATCGAGTTGTTCCATCAAGGCACAGAAAAATAACCACTTATGGGCAGCTACGGCTTGGCAGTTGGCGTGCGGAAAGACACTGTGCGTCGCCTGCGTCGCCTGCGTCGGCATCAGGAGCTTGGAGTGTGGGCACCTTAACTTGTGCCCCGATTCCACTCAAGGGTTAGGAACAAAGTAGTTGATCATCATTTCATCTCTCGCTGAGAACGCGTCCACGGGGATTATCGGCGTGCTGTGCGTCCTGGGGATTTGCATCTGGATGCTGTTCCGTCCGCATGCGCCTGAACCACCCAGGCTCCTCCTGGTGATGCTCGCACTCGTGACCTTCGAGCAATTCGCCAACGCCTACATGGATTGGGCGAGCCGCTTCACTCCACTGAAATTCGACTACTTCCTCTATCTCGTTGACAAGAACCTCGGCGTGTCCGCTTTTTCAGCGGCCCGGCTTCTTTCGGAATGGCAACTGCCCCTGCTAGTGATCGTTTACCAGTCGCTCATCTGGGTGATGCTGTCGTGGTACTGGGTGATTCTGAAGAGCAGAGATGGCCGCCCGAGCCGGCTGCTGATCGCCTATCTGATCAATTTCGTGGCGGGGCCCGGTCTGTATCTGCTCGTGCCGGGGCGTGGCCCCAGGCATGCATTCGGGGCGGCCTTCCCCATGGGCTCTCCGGACGTCTCGCCGGTTTTGGTTCAGCTGAACGGCTGGCCCAATGCGATTCCGTCGCTGCACGTCTCGACGGCCCTGCTGTTCCTGCTGTTCGCCGGCGAAAGCCGCGTGCGGCGCGGCATTGCATGGGCCTATCTGGCTGGCACCGTCTGCGCAACGCTCGCCTTTGAGCATTATCTGATCGATCTGATCGTCGCGGTTCCCTTTGCCTGTTTCGCCGCACTGGCCGCCGAAGGCAAGTTCCGGAAGGCGCTCGGCAACTTTGGACTCGTGCTTGCCTGGCTTCTGGCGATACGTTTTGCGACGCCCGCGCTGGTGGCGTATCCCATTGTGTTGCGGACTTTCGCCATTGCCACTGTCGCATTCGCAGGCTTCAGCATGGCGAGCAGACAACTTTCCAGGAGGGGTGAGCGGCTGCAACCGCTTTCTACGGTGCTTCCGTGCACGGTGGCCGCCGGTGCGGATCTGGCGGATGCAGGGGACGGGCGGCCGCTGTAAGCCGACTGCCGCGCCCGCGAGGAACGCTCTCCTTCAGGGCTCGGTTGCTCCCCGTTCCTGGCCAATCTTCCTGCGGCTCCGGCCGTAGAGGTGCCAACTAAACCACAGCAAGCTGCTCCAGAAGTACACGGCCGACGTGATTGGCACCTTGGACACCACCATCAACAACAGCAGCGCATTCAAGCTCGCGAAGATGGCCACGGCACACGCGGTCTTGAAAACCGCCCGTTCCCTCGCGGCATAGACGTACACCGCCGCCTGAAGAATCGCCGGCAGCAGGACGACTTCATCAGTTATCCATGCATACGGTGTAACGAGCACCGACACAACCATTACTGTTAGTCCCTGAACGCGCCAATCCCATATCGAGCGGTTCCTCAGGAAAAACCAGACGCACCAAATGGACGCGATAGTAACGGGGACGAACTGTGCCCAAAAGACGCGGCGCAGGAACAATGCCCGGAGCACCCCGGCCAGCGACGGGATGAACTCGCTGCCAATCGCAACTGAATTTAACTGCTCGTGATAGTGCTGAAAAATGGCGGGATCGAATAGAAGCACGACACACATTGCGGTCAGGAACGTGGCGGCAAATCCGCGCGCAATTGCCCATTTCTTTCGCGCCACGATCCAAAGCGCAAGAGCGATCCAGAACAGCGAAAGCAGATGGGGTTTGGAAAATGGAAGAAATAAGGCGGCGCCCGCGATGAAGGGACGATCCGATTCGAAACGCAGAAAGAGAACGATTCCCAGCAACAGCAAGAGGCCGATTTGCCCGGCGGCGATGCAGGCCAGCACGGGCGCGAACGTGTATCCCACCAGCACAGCGAGAGACCCCGCATCCGCGTCGCCCACAAACATCTCCCGGCAAAAGCGCATCGTGATCACGAGCGAGGCGATGGAGACTGCCATCCATGACAGCCAACCCCAATACACGTCCAAGAAGCCGAGGGGCAGCGTGAGAAATAGCGACCATGGCGGAATCCTGGGAACGTGCTGCCGCCGGGCAGCCATGTCGCCACGGTCCCCGATCGGCCCTTGTTTCGCTTCCAAGTCGAATACCGCATTCACGTCATAGGGGTTGCCGCGCTGCAGCAAAAGCCGGCCCGCCGCCCAATACTGAATGGAATCCCGCCCGGTTGCGTAAGTTTTGAGCAGGCTCGCTCGCGAGGCGAAGAAATACAAAGCGGCGGCGGCCAGGGCGACACGCACGATGATCTGAAATGATTTGCTTTTCACGGTGCCCGGCTTTCGCTAGCCGGTTCGGGGATGTTTGCCGGTCAGCGGCGGCTCGCCGTTCCGGCCAAGAACATGGCCTGGTACCCCAGCAGCCCTGGAAACAGTTTCGTGAAGAATGCCAGCGAGCGGTTCAGCGCTTTCATGAGCGGATTATCGTGCTGCAGTCCGAGTACCAGCTCCAAGGGCATCACGGTGATCTTTTCCTCCAGGATACGATAGCCATTCTCTTCCAGAAACCGCCGCGCCGTTTTGCGCGTGAAGAACCGGAGGTGTGTTTTGTCGAGGATGCCACGCTCGGTGTAGTTAAAACGCCCGAACAAGAGCATGAGCCGTACGGTGATATTGGCCACGTTCGGAACCGACACCACGACTGCTCCATTGGGCTTGAGTACTTCATGGCACTGGCTCAGCAGACGCTCCGGCCGCTTCAGGTGCTCCAGCACGTCCAGCAGCAGCACACGGTCAAAACGTTTGCCGCTCAGCTGTTCGATCACCGGTGCGATTCCCTGATCGAGATCGGTCCTGAAGTATTGCTCGAGCGCGGCGCCCTCGCTGGCCGCGGGCAGGGCGTCGATCCCGGTCACGCGATTGACATCTTTTTTTAGATCCGCTGCCAGGAAGCCTTCCCCGCAGCCCACATCCAGAACCTCGCGGCCCGAGCCGGTCATCTGCCGGACATAGTAGTGGCTCGAAAAGCGGCTCTGCTTGATCGGGTAATGGACGAAGAACTCCTGGAACTCCGGATGGCGGCTCACGGAGCGGCAGGTTTGCTTATAGCGCCGAACGGAGCGGGCCACGTTGCGCGCATACCGCAATCCGTTTACATGGCAGATCTCGGTGCCATAATAGGTCGGGATCGGAACTTCTTTGATGGCGCAGTGCTGGTGATGCAGCTTGATGATGATTTCCGTGTCGAAATGAAAATCATCCGTCATGTGCGCGAAATCTATGTTCCGTAGAGCGTGCAGGTTGTAGGCGCGATACCCGCTATGGAACTCGGTCAAATTCATGCCCAGCGCGCGATTTTCGAATGTCGACAGGACGCGGTTACCGGCGTATTTGTAGAGCGGCATCCCGCCTTTGAGCGGGCCGCCATACGTCTTCATCATGCGGGAGCCGAAGACGGCATCGGCGTCACCCGAAACGATCGGCTGATACAGATGCGACAGGATCTCAGGGGCGTACTGCCCATCGCCGTGCAGCAGGACGACAATGTCGAAACCCTTGTCCATGAAATAGCGATACCCGGCCTTTTGATTCCCTCCGTAGCCCAGGTTCCGGCGGTGCTTGAGCACCTGTAATTTGGGCAGCCACACCAGGGTCTTCATGCCCACCGCGAGTTCGAAAGTTGCGTCCTGGCTGGCATCGTCGAACACCGCGATTTCCTCCACGTTGTTCCACACGTTCGGCGTAATGCGTTTCAAGACCTTGGGTAGCGTAGTGATCGCGTTATAGGTCACGATCAGGATGCCGATGCGTTTTCCGTTGCATGGGGCCAATTCCGCATCCTCCTGCCATGCCGCCGGGCCGAGTGCAGAAAGCGGTTCATAAGGCAGGGGAGCTACCGGCGCGGAAGTTTCCACCATGAAGTTAGGGTCGAAAATAACGGCTTGATTCGAATACGATGGCGCGCTCATTTGGGAATCCTCGACCTCGCGAATATTGCGGAAATCTCGTCGGAGTAGATCATCTTCCAGCCGGGGAGGAGCGGCAAGACGCGGGACATGGGAGATTCACGCGACATCAGACAGAAATCCACGCGGTACTTATCCAGAAGAACGTTTGGATCCGCCTGGAGTGTCGACCACTCCGCGAGATCGCCCATGACCCCCGTCCATTCATAGACATCGGCGCGGCCGTCGACAAAGACCTTCTGTTCCGGCATAGCCCAAATGAGGTACCCTCCAAATACATATTCGTTCAGCATCCTTCCGGACAGGCCGGTACGGCGGATGAACTCCACGGCTTTCACCGGATTTTGCTTTTTGACTTGCGCAGTGAGCTGATCCGCAGTCGGAAAGGCAAGAAAAATCGTGAGCAGCGACAGCGAGATCATGCATGCGTTGGGCGCCCAGCGATCGCGTGACGGCTCGTAGGTGTCCCACGCGTCCGCAAGCAACCGGCACAAAACGGGCGCGGCGAGAAGGCCGAACACGAACAACATTCGACTATGGAGGACGGCTGCCCCGAATCCCAGGCCCAGCAGGAGTAGCTCTTCCAGGCGTAACTCCACCCTCCGCACCATGGTCCTCAGGAAAATGAGGGCCACTATCGCGAACAACCCTCCCGCGCGGACTTCGTTCATCACAAGCGGCTGCCACTCGGCCACGTATGCGAGCCCTTTTGGCTGGTGCAGCATTACGTTCAGCGGGTACAGCACCAGATTGGGGCCCACAGGATTGACAAACACCGCCGCCAGCGAGAGCGCGAAAGCAAGGGTCAGCATTTTGCGCTGCGTTTTCCCCCATGCGGGCGCAATCAACAGTCCCCCTCGCCAGGTGACCCAAGAGCAGAATAGAAAGACCGCCAACACCACCAGCCCGACGAAGAATGATCCGTGGCAGTTTGCCCACACGCAAAAAAGCGGCGGCAGCAGCAGAAACCATCGCGCGTTGCGCTTGCGGCCTAAGTGTACTATGAGGAGTTCACACGTGAGCAGCAGGTATCCCAGGACTTGCGGGCGGATCGCCAGGCCGATAGTTCCGAAAAACCAGACGACGAGGCCCCCCACAAGCGCCACCTTGGCATTGCCTGAATACAGTGAGCACAAGGCATATTGCCCGATGAAGAGCAGCGAGCCTAGCACGCACAGCCAGAGCATCAGTCCCTGATCGCCCCACAATCTCCAGGCTCCATAAATTGTGACTTCTGAAAGCCACTCATGCGCGGTCCACGCGTGTTGGTTAGTGGTGAACGAGAAGACGTCGGTTTGCGGAATGGAATGGGTGTTCCAGATGATCTCGCCCGTTTTGAGATGCCACCACAAATCGGGATCGTCAAAGCGGTCGCGCACGGTTAGAACCGTCAGGACCGCAAGCGCCAGGGCAAGCACCACCGGAAACGAAACAGCGCGGCGCCAGATCGATCTCAACTGCTTCGATCTGCCAATCGGAACCGGGAGTGGCGTCGCGCTCGTGTTCTGGTCGGAAAGGGTCAATACCGCCTCAGGCGGCATCGATGTCCTCCTCCGGCGCCAGGCGGATCAGGCGATGGAGGTAGGCGCGGGAAATACTCAGGCTGCGCGCGGCCAGGGTCTTGTTGCCGTTGCATTCCCGAATCGCCTTGTTCGCCAGTCTAATTTTGTAGTCGCGCAGCAAGTCTTCAAATGAACCGGGAGTTAATTCGTCGCCGATGCCCTGCAGGTCGGGTCGCTGCATCGGCTCGGGCAGGTCCTCAGCAGCGATACTGTCGCTTTCGGCGAGAATGACCGCGCGCTGGATGCTATTCTCCAGTTCCCGGATGTTTCCCGGCCAGTCATATTCGAATAATAACGCCATTGCGCTGGGCCGAATCTCGCTCACCGGCTTGTTGTATGCCGAGGCGTATTGATGGAGGAAATGTTCAGCCAGTAACGGAATGTCCTCGGTACGGTCCCGCAGTGGGGGAATATTTATACGCATGACATTGACGCGGTAGTAAAGGTCCCTGCGAAATGTTCCCTCTTCCACCATCTCGGAAAGATTTCGGTGCGTCGCAAACAAAACCCGCGCCTTCAACGGCACTAACTTGTTGCTACCCAGGCGGCTGAACTCTCTTTGCTGAAGAACGCGCAGTAGTTTGACCTGCGTTTGCAAACTGAGCTCGCCGATTTCATCGAGCAGGAGCGTCCCCCCGGCGGCTTGCTCCATATGGCCTTCGCGCGCGCCATTGGTGCCGGTAAAGGCGCCTTTTTCATGCCCGAACAGCTCCGCTTCGATCAACGTATCCGGAATGGCGCCACAGGACACGGCCACGAATGGTTCCTTGGATCGGTTGCTCAGATTGTGAATGGCGCGAGCCACCAGTTCCTTTCCGGTTCCGCTTTCCCCGGTAATGAGCACAAAGGCATCCAGATTGGAGACGCGGCGGATCAGGTCATAAACCACCTGCGATCGCGCGGACGAGCCGATCAGTTGGTCGCACCGCGATACGGCGCGCAATTTTTCCTTGGTCTTCTCTAATTCCTTCTTCAGGATTGCGTGCTCATGCGCGCGGCGCACTACGATCTTCAGCTCGGGCAAGGATGGAGGCTTGCGAAGATAGTCACATGCGCCCCGTTGCAGTAGCTCGATGGCTGTCGAGCGCCGGTCGTCGTCAGTCATGACTACAACAGGTATCAGCGAGTCCTGTATTTCTTTGAAGAGAGCTAGTTGGTCTTGAGCGGAGGAGTAGTTGGAGTCGAGA
>Ga0310810_10000529_pt1 | contig 38716 bp, 30 predicted proteins | sample NCmetagenome_FD_207641 | JGI IMG/M metagenome (GOLD analysis project Ga0310810, IMG submission 207641) | Soil microbial communities from experimental microcosm in Duke University, North Carolina, United States - NC | ecosystem: Engineered > Artificial ecosystem > Soil microcosm > Unclassified ...
CGCCCTGCGCGGCTACCGCCTGGCGGCCGCCTACGTCAGCCCGTTCCGCCGCGCGCGCGAGACCGCCGAGCTTGCGCTTGCGGGCACGCGCGTGCCATTGATCGCGCTCGACGAGCTGCGCGAGCTGTCGCTCGGGGAGTGGGAGGGCTGCACGGTGGACGAGGTGCGCGCGCGCGAGGGCGATCCGTATCGCGCCTGGTTGCTGGCCCCGCACGACTGCCCGCCCCCCGGCGGCGAGCCGCTGCCCGTCGTGAGCGAGCGCGTGCGCGCGGCGATGGAGCACATCGCCGCGGCCCATCCCAACGGCGAAGATGTGCTGGTCGTCGCGCACGGCGGCGTCATCAGCGTGTACGCGTGCGCGCTGCTCGGCTGCTCGTTCAACTCCCTGTGGCGTCTGCGCGTGGACAACGCATCGTTGACGGTCGTGCGGCCCCCACGCCTCGTGTCGCTCAACGACACCGCGCACCTGCCGGCCGCGCTCGCAACCGCGACGCACGTCCGCGCCTCCATCGCCGGCGGCTCCGGGCTCAGCGACGCTGCGGGTGGCGCCGCGGGTTCCGTCCGCGAAGCGAGCCGGGGGACCCCACACCGGGCGGGGGTGGCGAGCGGAGCGGATGCGCCCGCCGCGACAGGACCCGCGGCCCCCGCAGAGTTAGCCCCTTGACCGACGTCCTCATCGCGCTCTTCGGCGGCATCGCGCTGCTGCTCTACGGCATCCGCCTGAGCGGCGACAGCTTGCAGCGCGCGGCGGGCGGCAAGCTGCGCTCGCTGCTCACCGGGATGGCGCGCCACCGGGTCATTGCCGTCGCGTCCGGCGCCGCGGTCACGGCGATCATCCAGTCCTCGGCCGCGACGACGCTGATGCTCATCGGCTTCGTCGGCGCGGGCCTGATGACCTTCCGGCAGACGCTCGGCATCATTCTGGGCGCGGACATCGGCACCACGTTCACCGTGCAGCTGATCGCGTTCAAGGTGACGAGGTATGCGCTCGTGCTGGTCGGCGCGGGGTTTGCGATCACGTTCGTCGCCAGCCGACGGGTGGTCAAGGACGTGGGGCAGGCGATCTTCGGCCTCGGGCTGGTCTTCTTCAGCCTCAAGGTCATTCTGGACGGCGTCGCGCCGCTGCGCGAAAACCGCCTCGCCATCGAGCTCATCGAGGCGGTGGCGGGAAATACGGCGATGGCGATTCTCGTCTCCGCGATCTTCAGTGCGCTCGTGGCTTCGTCTGCCGCGACGATCGGCGTGGCCATCGCGCTGGCGCACCAGGGTCTCATCGGACTCAACGGCGCGGTCGCGATCGTGCTCGGCGCCAACATCGGCACGTGCGCGACGGCGCTTACGGCGTCGGTCGGGGCGCCGGCCGAGGCCAAGCGCGTGGCTGTCGCGCACATCGCCTTCAAGGTGCTCGGCGCCGCGCTGATGCTGCCGTTCGTCGGGCCCTTCACCGATCTGGTGGCGATGAGCGCCGACCAGGCGGCGCGGCAGATCGCCAACGCGCACACGTTCTTCAACCTCGGCATCAGCCTGCTGTTCCTGCCGTTCACGCCGCTGGCGTCGCGCGCGATCGAGGCGATCGTGCCCGATGATGAGCGGGGCGAGACGCCGTTCCGCACGCGCTATCTCGACGAGCGCGCGCTCGATCAGCCGTCGCTGGCGCTGGGTCAGGCCACGCGCGAGGCGCTGCGCATGGCGGACGTCGTCCAGGGTATGCTGCGCGACACGATGGAGGTGTTCCGGACCGACAACCAGGCGCTGCTCGAGGACGTCGAGAAGCGCGACGATCAGGTCGACTTCCTCGAGCGTGAGATCAAGCTGTTCCTCGCGCGCCTGGGCCGCGAGGCCATGGGGCCGGAGCTGTCGCGCAAGGAGATCGGGCTCATCTCGTTCATCGGGAATCTGGAAAACATCGGCGACATCGTCGACAAGAACCTGATGGAGCTCGCGCGGAAGAAGATGTACCAGGCGCGTCGATTCTCCGAGGCCGGCTGGGCGGAGATTCTGGAATTCCACGGCCTCGTCGCCAAGAATCTCGAGCGCGCCATCGCGGCCTTCGCCGCCAACGACCGCACGCTCGCGCAGGAGGTGCTCGATCAGCGCCCGTTCATGCGCATGCGCGAACGCGAGCTGCGCGAGTCGCATCTCGGGCGCCTGCGCGCCGGCCTCGCAGAGTCCATCGACACATCCGAGATCCATCTTGATGTCCTGACCAACCTCAAGCGCATCAGCAGCCACGTGTCGGCGCTGATGTTCCCGATCCTCGACGAGGTGTGACGCCATGAAGAAGATCGAGGCCATCATCAAGCCGTTCAAGCTCGACGACGTGAAGGAGGCCCTCACCGAGATCGGCGTGATCGGCATGACGGTCACCGAGGTCCGCGGCTTCGGTCGGCAAAAGGGTCACACCGAGCTCTATCGCGGCTCGGAATACACCGTCGATTTCCTGCCCAAGGTCAAGATCGAGGTGGTCGTGCCCGATCACCTCGTGGACAAAGTGAGCGCCACGATCGTCGGCGCGGCCAAAACCGGGTCGATCGGTGACGGCAAAGTGTTCGTGCTGCCCATCAATCAGTCCATCCGTATCCGGACCGGCGAGACGGGCGAGCAGGCGGTCTGACGCTCCCGCTGACCAATCGCGCGGCCCTGGTCGGCGCGCTGCGCCAGGCCGGTTTCGCCGACCCCGTCGCGGCGGCGGCCAACGTCGAAGCGCTCACGCCGACCCCGCACGACGCCGAGCGCCTGGCCCCCGCGCTTGCGCGTCTGCTCGCGGAGCTGGCATCGGCGCCCGACCCCGACATGGCGCTGAACAATCTGGAGCGGTACGCCGCGGCCGTCGACCGCGGTGTGCTGTTCCGCACGCTCGCCGAGCATCCCGGCGCCGCGGCCCTCCTGGCGCGCGTGGGCGGCGCGAGCCAGTTCCTCGCCGACGTGCTCCGTCGACGACCGAGCACGCTCGCCTGGCTGCTCGAGCCGCGCACGATGCGGCCGTGGCTCGCCGAGGACTTCGTCGAGGATCTGGCGCGCGCCGTGCGCCCGTTCACGACGCGCGAAGCGCGCATGAACGCGCTCCGCCGCGTGAAGTACCGGCACCTGCTGCGGATCGGCGCGCGGGACCTGCTCGGCGACGCGGACGTCGCGGTGACGACCGAAGACCTGTCGCGGCTGGCCGACGCGTGCCTGGGCCAGGCGCTCGCCGATGCGCGCGACGACGCACGCGCGCGGTTCGGGGCCCCGCTCGACGCCGATGGCCGCGAGACCAGCCTGGCTGCCGTCGGCATGGGCAAGCTCGGCGGCCTGGAGCTCAACTACTCGTCCGACATCGATCTGATGTTCGTGTACGGCGCGGAAGGCGAGACCGCGGGCGGGCCCGACGGGCGGCTCGACAACGGCGCGTTCTTCGCGCGGGTGTGCCGCGACCTCGTGGCGCGGATCGAAGAGGTCACCGACGAAGGCTATGCCTTTCGCGTGGACCTGCGCCTCCGCCCCGAGGGACGCGCCGGCGCGGTCGCGATGTCGCTCGACGCCTACGCGGCCTACCACCGCGAGCGTGCCGAGCTCTGGGAGCGCCAGGCGCTGCTCAAGGCGCGCGTGTGCGCGGGCGACGCGGACGTCGGCGCGCGCTTCAGCGACTGGGCGATCGCCACCGTGTACCGGCCGGGGATCGATGCCCGGGTGCTCCCCGCCATTCGCGACATGAAGCGCGAGATCGACCGGGCGCTGCGCGGCCGCGACGCACAGGGCTCGGCGCGGAACGTCAAGCTCGGCCGCGGCGGGATTCGCGAGATCGAGTTCGTGGTGCAGGCGCTGCAGCTCTTGTACGGTGGCGACGACGCGTGGCTGCGCGAGCGCAACTCGCTGAAGGCGCTGTTTCGGCTCACCGAGCGCGGTTATCTCGCGCCGGAGCTCGGGCGTCGACTGTCGCACGCGCTCGTCCACCTGCGCACGGTCGAACACCGACTGCAGATCGTCCACGAGTTCCAGACGCACACGCTGCCCGACGATGCCGTCGAGCTGGGTCGGCTCGCGCGGCGCGTGGGGATCATGGCTCCGCCGCGTGCGGCGGCCCGGCGCTTCGTCGCCGAGCATCGCGCGGTCACGCGCGACGTCCATCGCGCGTTCCGCGCCTTCTTCGCGGAGCGCGCCGTGTCCGCGCCCGAGCGGCCGCGACTGCCGAGCCGTATGGCGCTGCGCGCGACGGGCTTTGCCGATCCCGAGCGCGCACTGCAGAACCTCGCGATGATCGTCGAGGGCCGGCCGCTCGTGCCCTATCCGGGCGCGCTGCGCGCCGCGCTGGCGCGGCTGATTCCGGCCCTGCTCGACGCGTGCTGGAAGAGTCCCGATCCCGACGAGGCGCTCAACCAGTTCGAGCGCTTCCTGGCGGCGGCGGGCCCCCGCGCGGGGTACGTCGAGCTGCTCGCGGCCAGCCCCGAGCTGCTGCACGGACTTGTCACGTTGTGCGCGGGTGGCGATCTGCTCGCGCACTTGCTGGTGGCGCAGCCGGATCTGCTCGGCGCCCTCGCCAACGCGTCGGTGCGCGAGCCGCGTCGCCGCACGCGCGCGGATTTTCGCCGCGCGCTCGCCGGCGTGTTCGCGCCGGCGTTGACGATTCCGGAGCGGCGCGATCGCCTGCGGCGCGTCAAGCAGGCGCAGGAGCTCATGATCGTCTGGCGCTACCTGCTGGGCGTCACCGACATCGAGCGCTATGCGCGGGAGATGACCGCACTCGCCGAGGCCACCCTCGCCGCGGGGTGGCTGCTCGCGCTCACCGCGCAGGTCGAGCGTCACGGCGTGCCGCGCGACGCGCGCGGGCGCTTCATCCCGGCCGTGATCGTCGGCCTCGGCAAGCTCGGCGGCCGCGAGCTCACGACGGGCTCCGACCTCGACGTGTTCGTCACGTTCGGCCGCGCGGATGAGCCAAGCAGCGACGGCGCGACCGACGGCCTCGACCGCGTGGACGCCCACACCTTCTACAGCGGCGCCGTCGAGCGGCTGGCCAGCGCGCTCGGCGACATCACGGCGGCGGGCATCGCGTTCCCGGTCGACCTGCGCTTGCGCCCGGGTAGCAAGGGCAGCGGCTTCGCGGCGGGCGTCGACGCGCTCGAACGGTACTATGAAGAGCACGGGGATCTCTGGGAGCGGCAGAGCCTGACGCGCGCCCGCCCGCTGATCGGCGATCGTGCGCTCGCGCGCCGCGTGCGCGCCACGCTGCGCCGACTCGTCTACGGCGCGCCGCTGCCGGCGGGCGCGCTCAAGGAGATCCGTGACGTGCGCCGGCGTATGGAGGTCGAGCTGGGTAAGGAGACCCGCGGTCGCTGGCACGTGAAGCTCGGACGCGGCGGACTGGTCGACGTCGAATTTCTCGTGCAGGCGCTGCAGCTCGTGCACGGGGCGGCGCATGCGGATGTTCGCACGCCGTCGACGGTCGCGGCGCTGCGTGCGCTCGGCCGTCTCGCGTTGCTGCCCGACGCGGCCACGCTGATCGCACACCATCGCGTGCTGCGCCGTGTGTCGACGGCGCTGCGGCTGCTCGGCGCGCGGCCCAGCGACACGCTCGAGCTGGCCGGGCCCATGCCGGCGCGCGTCGCGGCCGCGCTCGGCTTTGCCTCGCGCGACGCGTTCGTCGCCGCCTACCGCGACACGACGGACGCCGTGCGCCAGACGTACGATGATGTGATGACTCCAGAGCGCAGCCACACCGCACCTCGAACAGGCCACCGACGGACCGAGCCGGGCGCGCGGACATGACAAACAAGACCCTCTACATCGTCGACGGCCACTCGCACATCTTCCGTGCGTATCACGCGGTCGGCTATCTCTCCACGTCCAAGGGCGTGCCGAGCCACGCGGTGCTGATCCTGTCCACGATGCTCTGGAAGCTGATCCGCGAAGAGCAGCCGGACTATCTCGGCATCGCGCTCGATCCGCCCGGCCCCACGTTCCGCGACACGATGTTCACGGACTACAAAGCCACGCGCACCGCGATGCCGGACGACCTCGCGCGCCAGCTGCCGTACGTGCGCCGGCTGTTCGACGCGCTCCGCACGCCGGTGCTCGAGGTGTCCGGCTACGAGGCCGACGACACGCTGGCCACCATCGTCGAGCACGCGCTGAAGGTGCCCGATCTCGACGTCGTCATCGTGACCGGGGACAAGGACCTGCTGCAGCTCGTCGGTCCGCGCGTGCGCGTGCTGTCGGTCCTCGGCCGCACCGGCGAGAAGATCGTCTACGACGAGGCCAAGGTGCGCGAGCGCTGGGGCGTCGGCCCGGAGCAGATTCCCGACGTCATGGCGCTCATGGGCGACTCGATCGACAACATCCCGGGCGTCAAGGGCGTGGGCGAGAAGACCGCCGTGAAGCTGATCGGGCAATACGGCTCGGTCGAGCGTCTCTACGACAATCTCACGCTCATCCCCGGCAAGCTGCGCGAGACGCTCGCGCTCGGCCGCAAGCAGGCGCTGCTGTCGCACGAGCTGGCCGTCGTCAACCGCAACGTCCCGCTGGAGTTCGAGCTCGAGCGCTTCCGCCGCGGTGAGCCGGACTGGACGCGCTTGCGTGCGCTCTGGATGGAAATGGAGTTCACGCGGCTGGTCAAGGAGCTGCCGGCGCCGGCGCCGGCCGCCGACGCCGGCCCGGTGGAGATCCTCGCGCAGCCGTCCGACGTGAGCGCGTGGGCCGCGCGCGTGCCCGCCGACGCGATCGTCACGCTCGACTGGGCCGGCGAGGCGCGCCCGCCCTTGCCGCGGATCGACGCGCTGGGTCTGTATCATCCCGAGTCCGGCGCCGCCGGCGTCACGCTCGGGCGCGAGGCGTTCGCCGCGGCATTCGCCGCCGGTGCGCCCGTGCTCGGCGGCCGGCCTCTCGTCGCGCACGACGCCAAGCCGCTGCTCGCCGCGTGGATGAACGCGGGTGCTGCGCCGCCGCGCGTCGACGACACCGCGGTCGCGGCGTATCTGCTGAACCCCGCGCGCGCGACGTACAAGCTGGACGAGGTCTGCATGGAGGTCTTCGGCGAGTGCCCGGCCGCGCTGACGAGCATCGCGCCGGCGGATGTGCCGCGCACCGTCGGCGACCGCGCACGCTGGCTGCATCGGTTCTGGGAGCACGCGCGAAAGGACCTGGACGAGCGGGGACTGCTGTCGATCTACGAACAGATCGAGCGGCCGCTCGTACCGGTGCTCGCGGAGATGGAGCGGACCGGGATCCGCGTCGACCCGGCGCGGCTCGAGGCGTTCGCCAAGGAGCTCGAGCGGGATCTGGACAACCTCACGCGCGAGATCTACGCGCTGGCGGGCGAGGAGTTCACGATCGCGTCGCCCAAGCAGCTGAGCCACATTTTGTTCGAGAAGCTGAAGCTGCCGGTGCACCGCCGCACGAAGACCGGCCCGTCGACGGACGCCGACGTGCTGACGGAGCTCGCGGTCGGACACGCGCTGCCCGGCAAGATTCTCGAGCATCGCAGCCTCGCCAAACTGAAGGGCACGTACGCCGATACGCTGCCGCAGCTCGTCAATCCCGAGACGGGGCGCATCCACACGACGTTCAACCAGCTCGTGGCGGCGACGGGCCGGCTGTCGTCGCAAGATCCGAACCTCATGAACATCCCGATCCGCACGGAGCTCGGCCGGCGGATTCGCGCCGCGTTCATTCCGGCCGACGGTTGGAAGTTCGTCGCCGCCGACTACTCCCAGATCGAGCTGCGCATCCTGGCCCACATGTCGGCCGAGCCGGCGATCATCGAGTCGTTCCGCCGCGGGGAAGACATCCACACCCGCACGGCCTGCGAAGTCTTCAAGATCGATCCGAGCGCGGTGACGTCGTTGCAGCGCACGATCGCCAAGAGCGCGAACTACGCGATCCTCTACGGCGTGTCCGCGTTCGGGTTGTCGCAGGCGACGAAGATCGATCAGAAGGAAGCGCAGCGCTACATCAACGCGTACTTCGCGGCGCACCCGCGCGTGCGCGCGTTCATCGATCGCACGCTGGCCGAGGGCCGGGAGCGCGGCTGGGTGCAGACGCTGCTCGGCCGCCGACGCTACCTGCCCGATCTGCGCTCGGGCAATCCCGTGGCGCGCAACGCCGCGGAGCGGATGGCCATGAACGCACCGGTGCAGGGCACCGCCAGCGACATGATCAAGATCGCGATGGTGCGCATGCGCGCGACGATGCGCGAGCGCGGGGTGAGCGCGCGCATGCTCCTGCAGGTGCACGACGAGCTGCTGTTCGAGGCGCCACCGGCCGAGGTGCCCGCGATCGAGGCGCTCGCGCGCGAGATCATGGAGGCGGCGCTGCCGCTCGATGTACCGGTCGTGGTCGACGTCAAGTCCGGCGACGACTGGTCGCAGGTGTGATGGCGCCGGCGCGGCGCTTTTTGCTCGTCGGCCTCACCGGTGGCATCGCCACCGGCAAGAGCACGGTGTCCGACATGCTGCGCCAGCTCGGCTGCCTCGTCATCGACGCGGACCAGCTCGCACGCGAGGTCGTCGCGCCGGGCGAGCCGGCCTTAGTCGAGGTGGTGCGCGAGTTCGGCGACGTGCTGACGCCCGACGGCACGCTCGACCGTAAGAAAGTTGCCGCGATCGTCTTCGCCGACCCCGCGCGCCGGCATCGACTGGAGGCGATCCTGCACCCGGCGATCCGCGCGCGCTTCGATGCCCAGCTCGACGCGCTGGCCCGCGACGGCTTCGACGGCATCGTCATCTTCGACGCGCCGGTGATGATCGAGTCCGGCGGCTACAAGCATATGGACCGGCTGATCGTCGTCGCCACCGACGAGGCGACCCAGCGCGCGCGACTCGTCGCCCGCGACGGCGATGCCGCGGACGGCGCCCGGCGCATCGCGAGCCAGATGCCGCTCGCCGAAAAGGTCAAGCTCGCCGACTACGTCATCGACAACAGCGGCGACCGGGCCGCCACCGAGGCGCGTACGCGCGAGGTGCACGCCGCGCTGATGCGCGAGCTCGCCGCACGAGCGCGTGCCGGGCGGTAGGCGCCGCGCGCTCGGCCAGCACTTCCTGCGCGACGCCGGCATCGCGCGGGCGATCGTGGATCTCGTCGCCCCGACGCCCGCAGACCTCGTTGTCGAGATCGGTCCGGGGCACGGTGCGCTGACGGGTGAGCTGGCGCGCCGGGCGGGCCATGTGCTCGCGCTCGAGGTCGACCGTGTGCTGATCGAGCGCGTGCGCGCGGCGTTCCCCACCGTTGAGATCGCCACCGCGGACGCGCGGGGCTGGAACTGGGCGGCGCTCGAGCGTCCGCCGAGTGGGCGGGCCCTCGTGGTCGGCAACCTGCCATACAGCGTGGGCACGGCGATCCTCACCGCGCTGGTCGCCGCGCCGCGCGCGATCGATGCGATGGCGCTCATGCTGCAGCGCGAGGTTGCCGAGCGCGTAGCCGCGGCGCCGGGCGGCAAGGCCTACGGGAGCCTGTCGGTCCACGTGCAGCTGCACTGGCAGGTCGAGCTGGCGCTACGAGTGCCGGCGGATGCGTTTCGACCGCCGCCGAAGGTCGAGTCCGCGGTCCTGCGGCTGACACCGCTTGGCGCGCCGCGCGTAGAGCTGCCCGACGAGCGCCGTTTCGAGGCCGTCGTGCGGGCTGCGTTCGCGCAGCGCCGCAAGACCCTGGCGAACGCGCTCGCCGCCGGGCTGGGCCTGCCTGTCGGGACGACGCGCGAGGCCGCGACCTTGGCCGGGGTGGACCCCGGCCGCCGGGCCGAGACCTTGCACATTCAAGAGTTCGCCGAGATCGCTCGGCGGTTATAGTGGAAAAATGGTGCGACGTCAGACCGTGCTGCTGCTCGTGCTGGCCGTCGAAGCCTGCGCCGCCGCCACCCTCTATCGTGCCGGCTGGCTGTCTCCCGCGCCGCCGGGTTCGCTCCCCGCGCCCGCGCCGTTACCGGTGATCATCGCGGAGCCGCCGCTGCCCACGGCTCCGAGCGTGCGAGTGACGGCCCTCGATATCCGCCGCGGCGACACGCTGGTCGGTGCACTCGAGCGGCAGGGCATGCAGCGCGACGCGAGCGCCGGTATCGCCTCGGCGCTGGCAGCCAGTGGCGCAAATCTCAAGAAGCTCTCCCCCGGGCACACGCTGGACGTCACCTGGACGCTCGACGGTCGTCCGCTGGCGCTCCGCTACGAGCCCAACCCGTGGCTCGGCTTTGCCGTCATCCCCGCCGACGGTGGCTGGCGCGTCGAGCGCGCCGAGACGCGACCCGACGTCCGCGTCGATGTCGTGGCAGGCGAGGTGAGCCGGTCGCTGTTCGAGGCGGTGGAGCAGGCCGGTGGTGCCGCGCAGCTCGCGATCGATCTCGCCAAGATTTTCGAGTCCGACTTCGACTTCACCGCCGACACGCGCAGTGGTGACCGCTTCCGGCTGCTCGTCGAAAAGCGGTTCGCGAACGAGAGGTTCGTCGACTTCGGTCGCATTCTCGTGGCGCAGTACGTGAGCGACGGCCGGGTGCTCACGGGCGTCGGCTTCGCGCGCGAGTCGGAGGGCCGCTACGCGTTCTACGACCCTGAGGGGCGCTCGCTGCGCAAAAGCTTCCTGAAGTCGCCGCTGGAGTTTACGCGCATCACGTCGGGCTTTACCTATGCGCGACCTCATCCGATTCTCGGCGGCGTTCGGCCGCACCTGGCGATCGACTACGGTGCTCCCTTGGGCACGCCTGTTCGCGCGGTCGCCGACGGCCGCGTCGGCGCGGCGGGCTGGGCGGGCGGCAACGGGATCTCCGTCACTCTCACGCACCGCTCGGGCTACTCGACGATGTACAACCATCTCTCGGGCCTGGGCGCGGGAATCCGGCCCGGCTCGCGCGTGACGCAGCGGCAGGTCATCGGCTACGTCGGCGCCACCGGCCTTGCCACAGGACCGCACCTCGACTACCGCGTCTCGAAGAACGGGCAGTTCGTCAACCCGCTCGGCGAGAAATTCATTCCCGGCGAGCCGATTGGCGGCGCTGAGCGCGGCGCATTCGTCGCGCGAGCGCGTGAGCTCGTCCGCCGTCTGGAAGCTGCCGCGGCTTTTTGATTGAGGGGGGATTATTGAGTTGGGGGACCCCAGCGGCTTCCCCCTAACCCCCTCAGTCACGCGTGGGCAGTCACCGTCCCCCAAACCCCCTCGTTCACGCGTGGGCGGCGATGTCGCCGAAGCGGCGGCTGCGTCCCCGAAAGTCGGCGACCGCTGCGGCGAGATCCTCCGGACCGAATTCCGGCCAGGCCCGCGGCGTGAAGCGCAGCTCGGCGTAGGCGCATTCCCAGAGCAGGAAATCACTGAGCCGCTGCTCGCCACCCGTGCGCACGACGAGATCGACGTCGGGGGCGCCGTCGGCGCCATAGGCCTCACCCAGACGCTGCGCGAACGCCGCGCGTCCGGTTTCGCCCGGCGCCAAACGCGCGGCGGCGGACGCGATCGCATCGCGCGCCGAATAGTCGATCGCGATCCGCAGTTCGAGTGTTCGTCCGCCCGCCGTTCGTTGCTCGGCGCGCTCGATCGCGGTGACGAGCGGCGGCGGCAGCCGATCGCGGCGCCCGATCACGCGTAGCCGCACGCCGCGGGCGGCAAGTCTCGCCGCTTCCGACCGCAGGTGCCGAGCGAACAGGCGCAGGAGCGTGCGCACTTCGCCGGCCGGCCGCCGCCAATTGTCCGACGAGAAGGCATAGAGCGTCAGCGTCGTGATCCCGAGCTCGGGCGCCGTCTCCACGGTACGCCGCACGGCGTCCGCGCCACGCACGTGGCCCGCGGTGCGCGGGAGGCCGCGTGCGGTGGCCCACCGGCCGTTGCCGTCCATGATGACCGCGACGTGCAGCGTCGCCCTGGTATCGAAAGGACTTTGATTCATAAAGTGGCCTCGCAAAAAAAGAGCCGGGCTCAGTGCCCGAGGGTGTCCTTCGTGGCGCGAATGATCGCTTCCATGTGGCCGACGTACCGCCCGAGCGCCAGGCGCCCGCGAGCGGTCAGCCGATAATCCGTCCGCGGACGCCGATTCTCGAATGTCTTCGAGCACGTCACGTAGCCGGCGTCTTCGAGGCGCCGCGCGTGGACGCTGAGATTGCCGTCGGAGGCTTGCAACAGCGCCTTCAGCTCTTTGAAACCCAGCGAGTCGGCGGCCGCGAGCGCGCTGACCATGCCGAGCCGCAGCCGGTGGTGCAGCAGCGCATCGAGCTCACGCGCGGCCTCCGAGGCGGCGTCGCCCTTCACGCCGCGCAGCGGCGCGGACGCCGCGGTCGTGCGCTCGACACGCCGGCGCGCGGGCTCAGCCACCGTGGCCTCGCGCGACGAGCGCACCGAAGACGATGTGTAGACCGCCGAACCCGAGCGCCAGGGCCGCGGGCCCGAGCGCGGGCGGGGCGAGCGCGGTCGTCGCACCCAGGACGAGGAAACAGACGCCCATGACGGGCAGCAGCCGGATCGAGAACGCGCCGCCCGCGAGCAGCCCCGTGCCGTACAGCATCAGCCACGTACCGGGCAACGCCGCGTGAAACCCCGCGCGCGCCAGCGTGGCCGTGAGCACGATGCCGACGACCAACGGCGCGGCGAGCGCGAGCGCGAACTTGCGGAGTGGACCCGCGAGCACCGGCAGCCGCGCCGCCCGTGTCTTCAAGAGCGTCGAGAGCACGCCGACGACGAGCGCGAGCATTGCCTCGCCGATCCACACGCGCAGCCATGCCGCGCCCGGCATACTCCCGGCGAGCGCCCCGGCCACGAGCGCGCTGAGCCCGATCACCATGAGCCCCACGCCCGACAGCGTCGTGAACGCGGCGGCGCCCTCCATCGTCTCGCGGATGAAGCGGAGATCGGCGACCGCGCGCGCGTGCAGCGTCGGTGGAGTGCGCTCGGGAGCGGCCGGGTGCGCCATGGTGACCTCGATGCTCTCGCGGCCGACCTCGCGTTGTCAAGAACTTTGCAAAACAAAGCTGGCCGGCGCGGCCGCCGTCGCTGCCGACGTATCGGGCGAAACTTCGGGGTGCGGAGGCCGGATGCTACGATGAACCGGCGGTCGTGAAAGGAGTTTCCGCACTGGAACCCTCCGTTCGGCTCATTCCGCTCGGCGGGCTGGGCGAGATCGGCTTGAACATGATGCTCATCGAATCGGGCGACGACGTCGTCGCCATCGATTGTGGGCTGATGTTCCCCGACGACGAGCTGCCCGGCGTGGACTACGTGATTCCCGACTTCGCCTATGCGCTGGCGAAGCGCGAGCGGTTTCACGGCGTGGTCCTCACGCACGGGCACGAGGATCACATCGGCGCGCTGCCCTACCTGCTCGCGTCCGCGCGCGTGCCGGTGTACGCGACGCCGCTGACGCGCGCGCTGGTCAGCGACAAGCTCCGTGAGCACGCGCTGCCCGAGCCGGCGGACCTGCGGCCGATGCGTCCGCGCGAGCCGTTCACGATCGGCCCGTTCGTGATCGAGCCGCTGCGCGTGACGCATTCCATCGCCGACGGCATGGGGCTGGCGATCCGCACGCCGGCCGGCACGATCGTGCACACGGGCGACTTCAAGCTCGATCCGAGTCCACTGGACGGCGAGCCCGCCGACACGCGGCGCTTCGCGGAGCTCGGCGAAGAAGGCGTCGCCGTGCTCTGCTCGGACAGCACGAACGTCGATCGGCCCGGTCACACGCGCTCGGAGATCGAGGTCGGCGCCGCGCTGGCCGAGCGCTTCGACCGCGCCGCCGGTCGCATCATTCTGGCTACGTTTGCCTCGCACATCCATCGCATCCAGCAGGTGCTCACGCTGGCCGCGGCGCGCGGACGGCACGTGGCGCTGCTCGGCCGCTCGATGGAGAAGAACGTGGCCATCGCGGCCGAGTTGGGCTACCTCACCGTACCGGCCGGGCTGCTGCGGCCGCTCGAGGAGGTCGTCGCCTTACCGCCCGAGCGGCAGGTCATTCTGTCCACCGGCAGTCAGGGTGAGCCGAACTCGGCGCTGGCGCTCATGGCCGCCGGCGATCACAAGTACATCCAGGTCGCGCGCGGTGATCTCGTGGTGATTTCCGCGCGTGTGATCCCCGGCAACGAGCGCACCGTCGGTCGTGTGATCAACGCGCTCTACCGGCTCGGCGCCGAGGTTCTCTATGAGGACAATGCGTTCGTCCACGTCTCGGGCCACGCCAGCCAGGAAGATTTGAAGCTCATGCTCAAGCTCACGCAGCCGCGGTACTTCGTGCCGGTGCACGGCGAGTATCGCCATCTGCTCGGCCACGCGCGGCTCGCGGCCGGCATGGGCTTCACCCCCGAGCGCGTGCTGCTCGTCGAGGACGGCACGGCCGTCGAGGTGACGCCGTCCACCGCGCGCGTGATTCCCGGCTATCCGACGGGGCGCGTGCTCGTGGACGGCAAGGGCATCGGCGACATCGGCTCCGTCGTCCTGCGCGACCGGCAGATTCTCGCCGAGGACGGCGTCATCGCGGTCGCGCTGACGTTCGACACGAGCGGCGCGATCGTGGCCGGTCCGGAGATCGCCTCGCGCGGGGTCGTGTACGTCAAGGAGAACGAGACGCTGCTCGAAGACATGAAGTCGGCGGTGCGTGCCGCGCTCGCCGCGCGAGCCCCGGATGAGCCGTGGGACCGCGAGGCGATCGGCGCGCGCGTGCGCACCGCGGTGCGCCAGCTCGTCAATCAACGGGTGCAGCGCAAGCCCGTCGTGCTTCCCATCATTCTGGAGGTCTGATGGCTGCGATCGTGTCCGGGGAGGTCAAGCCCGAGAACCGAATGCCGGAGTCGCCGCGCGAGCCGCGACGGCGGGCGGCGCGCCGCAAACCGCCGGCGCGGCGCTGGGTGCGCGAGGTGCAGGGGATCATGGTGATGACGGCCGGCGTGTTCCTGCTGGTCGCGCTCGCCGTTTTCGATCCCACGGTCGCGCCGAGCGAGCAGACGTCGCTGGTTGGCCCCGTGGGGATCTGGCTCGCCTGGGCGTTCTTCCGCGCGTTCGGCTATGCCGCGCTGCTGTTCCCGCTCGCGGCCGGGGTGTGGGGCGCCGCCGCGTTCGTGCGACCGCTGGTCGCGCGCGGCTGGGTCCCCATCGCCGGTCTGCTCCTGCTGCTCCTCGCCGCCGCGGCGTTGCTGCAGCAGACCACCGAGTCGCTCGGGCCCGCGCGCGTGACGCACGGCGGTGCGGTGCGGGCCGGCGGCTTCACGGGCTGGGCGACGGGCGCCGTTCTCCACGCCGCGGTCGGCAACGCCGGTGCATGGCTCGTGCTCCTCACGGCGCTGCCCATCGGCGCGCTCCTCGTGACCCAGACGTCGTACGCGGCCGTCACGCGCCTCGTCGCGGCGCGGCTCGCGCGCCTGCGCAGGCAGCGGCCGCGCGCGGTGGTGGCGCCGGCGCCCGGGCCGAGCGTCGTCCCATTGCCGGTCGGCGAACCCGTGGCCGAGATGATCGAGCCGCCGACGATCGTCGAGCCCGCGCGCGCGAAGAGCTCGCTCATGGACAAGGGGCTTGCGTGGCAGGAGACGTTCGACTTCGGCAAGGGCGGTGCGGAGGCCTTCCAGCTGCCGCCGGTTGGCCTGCTCCAGGTGCCGTCGCACGCCGAGCTGACGACCACGCGCGAGGAGCTGCAGGACAACGCCGAGATCCTCCGGCGCAAGCTCGCCGACTTCGAGGTCGACGGGCGCATCGTGCAGGTGAGCCCGGGCCCGATCATCACCTCGTACGAGTTCGAGCCCGCGGCGGGTGTGAAGGTCGCGCAGGTGGTGAACCTCTCCGACGATCTCGCGCTCGCTCTCAAGGCAGCCAGCGTCCGGATCGTCGGCCCGATCCCCGGCCGCGGCACGGTCGCCGTCGAGGTTCCGAACGACAAGTGGGCCACCGTCTATCTGCGCGAGATCTTCGTCTCGGCGGAGTTCGCGGAGTCCAAAGGGCGCCTGCCGCTGGCACTCGGCAAGGACGTCAACGGCCTGCCCGTTGTCGCCGATCTCGCGGCGATGCCGCATCTGCTCGTGGCCGGCGCCACGGGCAGCGGCAAGTCGGTTGGCCTGAACGCGATGATCTGCTCGATCCTCTACAAGGCGACGCCGGCCGACGTGCGCTTTTTGATGATCGATCCCAAGCGGCTCGAGCTGTCCGTGTACGAAGGCATTCCGCATTTGCTGTCGCCGGTCGTCACGGACGCCAAGGAGGCGTCGGCGCGGCTGCGCTGGATCGTCGGCAAGATGGACGAGCGCTACAAGACGCTGCAGGCCAAGCAGGTGCGCAACATCGAGGGCTACAACAAGGCCGTCGCTCTGGAAGAAAAGCTGCCGTACTGGGTCGTCGTCGTCGACGAGCTCGCCGACCTCATGATGGTATCGGCGGGCGAGGTGCAGACCTCACTGGTGCGTCTGGCTCAGATCGCGCGCGCCGTCGGCATTCACCTGATCATCGCGACGCAGCGGCCGTCCGTCGACGTCGTCACCGGGCTCATCAAGGCCAACTTCCCGACGCGGATCGCCTTCCAGGTCGCGTCCAAGGTCGACTCGCGTACCGTGCTGGACGGCAACGGCGCCGAGCAGCTGCTCGGACGCGGCGACATGATCTACGTGCCGCCCGGAGCGAACAAGCAGCTGCGCGTGCACGGCGCGTGGGTGTCCGACGACGAGGTCAAGGGTATCTGCGAGTTCTTGCGCAAGCAGGGGACGGCGGTCTACGAGGAGGTCGTGCTGCCGAACGATGCCGATGCTGCCGAGGGCGCCGACTCAGCCGATCGCGACGATCTGTACTGGGACGCGGTTCAGCTGGTCATCGGCCAGCGCCAGGGATCGATCTCGTTCCTGCAGCGCCGGATGCGTCTGGGATATCCGAAAGCCGCACGCTTCATCGACATGATGGAGCAGGATCGAATTCTCGGCCCGGGCGACGGCGCGAAGCCCCGCGAGGTGCTCGTCGGTCCGGAATACCTCGCCAAGCGCGGCCGCATCTAGCCGAGCATCCGCGTTCCGACGGGCGAGCTGACCACGGCGTCATTACACGCCGCATGGGCCTCGTCGCCAAAGAGAATTCGTTCGCGCGACGACTTCGTTCAGGCCGCGGGCAGCACGATGCGGAACGTCGCGCCGCCGTCGCGCCGGTTGAAGGCGCTGATCCGCCCGCCGAAGCGCTCGACGATGGCCGCGGCAATCGCCAGGCCCAGCCCGGCGCCGGTCTCCTTCGTCGTGAAGAACGGCTCGAACACCTGCGGCAGGATGGCGGCCGGGATCCCCGGGCCGCTGTCACGGACCTCGATGGCGCAGCCGAGCCGGTCGGTGGCGGCCACCACGCTGATCTCGCGGCGACCCTCGTGCGCGCGCAGCGCGTCCTGCGCGTTGGTGATGAGGTTCAGTAGGGCCTGCTGGAGCTGGACCGCCGACACGCGGACGCGGGGCAGCGCGCGCGGCGCCCGCACGGTTAGCGTGATGCCGTCGCGTTTCAGGTCATAGCTCTTGAGCTCCGTCACGTCCGCGAGTAACTCGTCGATGGCCACGGGGCCCGGCACGTCGGCAGGATGCCGCGCCATGTCGACGGTCGTGCGAATGATCCGCATGATGTGCTCGCACGCCGCGTCGAGCTCCTGCAGATGGTCGTGCACGTCCTTCGGGGCGGTAGCGAGCTTACGGCGTACGAGCCACAGATGACCAAGCGCCCCCTGTACCTGATTCCGAAGCTGGTGGGTGACGCCCGCCACGAGCTCGCTCACCGCGTACACGCGCCCCGCACACTCGATGTGCGCGTGCATGCGCAGGGTCTGCTCGTGCGCGCGCTCCAGCTCGTCGTAGGCGCTCGCCAGCTGCTCGCGATTGCGCCGGTATGCGTGCGCGAGCGTGGCCGCCAGGCCACCGACGATGTTGAGCACGAGCAGATTGAAGACCGCCGTCGTCCATGCGTGGGGCGGCGGCGGACTCATCAACGGCAGCACGCCGGTCGTCTGGGCGCCCGCGACCGCGAGAAAGGCCAGCGTTGCCATCAGGGTAACCACCACACACGCGACGCTCGAGAACACGATCCCCGCATACACCGGCACGATCGCGTAGATGCCGAGGTATGCGGCGGCCGCCAGACCGCCGGCCGCATATAGGCTTAACGTCATCAGCGCCAGATCGATGCCCATACGAACCCACGCCTGCAGTCGCCGCCGCCATTCCGAGCGAGCGGCCAGATAGTAGGGGACATTAACGAGGAGCGCGGCGACGGCTGGCACGCGAATGACAGCGCGCACGGTCGGTGCCGTCGTCAGCAGCTCGTTCGAGACCAGCATGAGCGCCGCGACGCCGGCCCGCACGGCGAGCTCCTGATAGAGCTGCCGCCGGCGTTGTGCCCTCCGCCGCCCCGACGGAGGCACGGAATGCCTGACGGGGGTGTGCCGCGCCACCGCCGGCCGCGCCGGGGTGGTCGTCGTCACTCCGAGCTGTATGGCAGCCTCTCGCACGGCCATGTCGGCGCGATAATCCGTGCAAGATGGACTCCAGACCGGCGACGCGGCGTAACTACGCATGACCACGTGAATCGGTCGCATTGCGGGCCGATTTGGCGGTGAGCGGCTGGCCGCCAGATCTCGGGCGGCCGTTCACGAATCGACCATCCACACGGGGACGACGGCGCGCCCTAGAAGCGGAGCCGCACGCGATAGCTCAACTTGGTCGCGCCGTCCTTCGGCACGGCAATGTCGAATTTCAGCGTGTGCGCCTCGGGCTTGTCCCAGGCGTGCGTGGCGGAGAGGACCTGCCAATCTCCGGGGACGGGCTCGATGACCGTGATCGTCTGCGGCTCCTGTTTGTGGTTGCGCAGGGCGATTTCCCACTCGACCTCGTAGAGGCTGGAGCCGATCTTGCGAAACTCCTTCTGCGTGCGCTCTCCGACAACGTCGAACGCGTCGCCCAGCTTGATCTTCACGCGCTCGTCCTTCGGCGTGTGGTCGATCCAGTCCTCGCCGACGAACTGCTGGCTGCCGGACGCGTCGGCCTTGTACACGCGAACCTTGCCCTTGGGCAGCGGCAAGCCGAGACGATTTTCCCTGGAGTTTTTCAGGTCGAGATAGACACCGATCTTCTGGTTCGACATCGGCATGCCGTACGAGGTGCGGTAGTAGTCCTGCGCACCGAAGTAGATCAGCTCCTTGTGCACGGGCACGTCCGCCGCCGCCATGAGGCTCAGCTGCTTCGTCTGGTTGTCTTTCACGGTCGTGCGGCCGTCGAGCGTGTAGAGGTGGTACTCGAAGAACCCTTCGGATGTGAACTGGCGGGTGGCGTCGGCGACGGAGGCCGCCTTCGCGGCCATCTCGAGCGCGCGAAGATCGCGCCGCCCCTCCGGCGCGCGGTGGACGTCACCGGCCACGAGCTTGAGTGTGGCATTGGCGTACGTCGCCCCGCTGCGGTTGTCGAGCGTGACCCAGCCCGTGAGATCCGCCTTGCGGTCGGCGGCGTCGAGGACCATGACATAGTCCGCCTTCCACGTGATGCCGCCGGTGAGATATGAAGCCTCCACGCGCTGCGGGCCCGCCAGCTGGTTGCGCAGTAGCCAGACGAGAGTCGGCTTGCTGACGAGGTTCTCCGGCAGCGACGGCAGCACGAGCCGGCCGTTGTGACCCAGGTGGATCTGCCCGTTGATCTCGAAGACCGGCCCCGCGGTCGAGAGCAGCTTCGCCTCCAGATACGTGCCGTCGCCGTTGTAGAGACGCACCATGTGCCCGACGTACTTTTCCATGAGCTTTTCACTGGAGAGCAGGTCGTACTCGTAGTTCTGTTCGAGGATCCGCAGACCGGTCGGATCGGTCAGCGACTTGAGATGCACGGTCGTGGGATCGATGAGCGCCGCCACGTCTCTGAACTCCGTCTCGTGCAGGCCGGTCGGCAGGCGCGTCTGCCGCACGTCCTTCACGAGCCCGAGGTTGCCGTTGTAGATGGTCAGCATCACCTCGGTCTGTGCGTCGCGGCCGACGGCGACCTGTGCCGCCTCCGCCCCCGTCGCGAGCGACGTCGCCAGCATCAGCACGATCGCCATCGTCCGTTTCATGCCGGAGCCCTCCCGTATCGGATGTGTGCTGCCGGCGATTAGACAGGGCAGACGCCCGGAAGTTCCCGGGCGGGACGGTCAGGACGAGACGGCGATGGAGATCGACAGGACGGGACGCTCTGTCGCCTGGGTCTGGATGGCAACCGGGCCGAGCGTTGACACCCCGCGGACGAATTCCGCGTAGGCGTCGCGCGGGACGGCAAGCTCCACGATGAGTCGGCCGCCGGTGATGCGACGACCGGTCTGACGGCCGCCCACGCGCGTCGCGAGATCGAGCAGCGAGCGCTCTGCGGTGCTGGCATTCGTCGCGCGCAGCTGCGCGGTCACGTCGGGGGGTGCAGCTTGAATCCCGGTCATCGGGCCGGTGCGTGACAGGGGCGCGCTCTGTGGCGTGCTTTGCGTCTTGGCGACCGCCGGCGGAGCGGGCGCGGCCGCACTGCCCGCGGGCGCGACATTGTCGGTCGCCTCATCCTTCGATTCAGCGCGGTCGGAGACGTCCGCCTTGGCGCGCGCACGCTCGGCGGGTTTCGCGGCTGCCACCACGCGCTGCTCGGCTGGCTCGCGCGTCGGCGGATTTGCGTTCGCGCGCACGTCCGCTTTGTTGGCGGCTTGCGACGTTTGCGGCTGCTCGGTCACTCGTGATGACGCTGCCTGCTCCGCCGCTCGCGGCGACGGTGACGCCGGCTGACGATCCCGCAGGCCGCTCTGGTCGGGCCTGGTCGATGGTGGCGGTGGCGCGGCATTGCGCGACGGTTCTTTCTTCGACAGCTCGAATGTGCGGGACATGGGTGCCGGCGGCGTGTCAGATTTCGGCGCGCTTGCCGTTGGCGGCTGCGATGTCGGAGGCGCGCTTGGCGTTCGTGGCTGCGAGGTCGGGGGGGCGCTCGCCGTTGGCGGCTCCGGTGTCGGCGGCACGGCCGGCGTCGGCGCGGCCGGCGGTTGGTATCGCGCCGCGCGCTGCTGCTCGGGCGAGGCGCGGAACAGGAGAACGGCGAGCCCGCCGACCAGCAGCAGCGCCGCGGCGCTCAGCGGCAGCGCCGGCCACGGACGGCTCAGCCGCCGCGCCAGCCGCATCGGCCGCGGCTCCGGCTGCGCCGCCGCGAGCACACGATCGACGAAGCCCGCGGGCGCCTGCGCCGGATCGAGCGCGCGCACCATCTTCACCGTGCGTAGCAGGCTCGCGAGCTCGCGCCGACACTCGGCGCACCTGGCCAGATGCGCGTCGAGCGCCGCGCGCTCATCCGGGCTGAGCGCGTCGTCCGCGAGGGCGGAGAACAAGTCGCGTGTTTCGGCGCACGTCATGCGAATCGTTCCAGCTTCTCCTTGAGCTGCATGCGCGCCCGGTGCAGGCGCGAGCGCACCGTGCCCGGGTCGAGGGCCAGGGCCTCGGCGATCTGCTCGTACGATAACCCTTCCAGGTCGCGCAGCACCAACACCAGCCGGCGCTCGTCCGGCAGCTCCGCGATGGCCGCGTGCATGGCCGCCTCGAGCTCGGCCCGCTCGGCGGCCATCGCGGCGTCAACGGTCGCGGCCGGCACGTCGGCCAGCGCCGCGTCCCCGCGCGTCACCCGACGGTCGGGGGACGCGAGGCGGTTGAGACAGAGGCGCGAGGCGATGCCGTAGAGCCACGTGCCGAGCTTCGCCTCTCCACGAAAGTTTGCCACGGCGCCGTGCGCCCGCAAGAATACCTCCTGCGCGATCTCCTCGGCCTCGGCTCGGCTGCCGAGCATGCGCAGCGCCACACCGAACACGCGATGCTGATAGGCAATCACGAGCTCCTCGAACGCCTTCGGCTCACCGGCACGCAGGCGCGCGAGCAGCCCGGGCGGGTCGGCGCCGACCGGCTCACGCATCGTTAGACCGCGCTGCCGCCGCGAAGTTCCGGACGGTGCTCAGTCGCGGACGAAGGCCTCGGCTGCGAAGACGTCGGCGTCCACGGCGCGCCAGTCCACGAGCCGTCCGAGGGTGTCGAGCGCGCGCGGCGAAAACGGTACGGCGCCGGGCCGCATCGGCGTGAGCCAGCGGCGCGCGTAGAGCGTGGCCACGAGGAGCTTGTGATGGTCGTCGGAAGCCGCGCGCAGGGCCTGGCCTTCGTCGAGCAGGAGCGCCACGGCGAGCGCGTGATAGAGCGCCTCGGCGACCGGCCGCGCGTCCAGCTCGCGCGCATCGATGGGCAGCGTGGCCCATCCCGCCGCACGGCGCTCGACGTCGGCGACGACGGCGCGGACGACGTCGACCACGGGCTTCGCATGGCGCTCGCGCACGTCGTCCAGCCGCCGGCCGATGAAGGACGAGAGCGGCGCGAGGGCACCGTCCCGCGCGATCGCGCGCTGCACGTCCAGCGCGACGACGCTCGTCGACCCTTCCCAGATCGCGCCGAGGTACGCGTCGCGCAGCAGCCGCGCGTTCACCCATTCCTCGACGTAGCCGTTGCCGCCGCGCACATTCATCGCCTCGCCCGTCACGCCACGGGCCCGTGCGGTGATCCAGCCTTTGGCGACCGGGGTCACGATCCGGAGCAGCCGGGCCGCCTCCGGGTCGCCCGCATCCCAGGCGTCGAACATCGCGGCCGCGTTCAGCACCACGGAAGCCGCGGCCTCGACGTCGAGCAGCATCTCGAGCAGCGTCGAGCGCATCAGCGGCTTGTCGAAGAGCGCGCCGCCGAACGCCGCACGCCCGCGCGCGTGGACCACCGATTCGAGCAGCGCGCGCCGCATGATGCCGGCGGCCCGCATCGCGTTGGAGAGCCGCGAAGCGTTCACCATCTCCATCATCTGCGCGAGCCCACGCGGGAGGTCGCCGACGACATAGCCGGCCGCGCCGGCGTAGGTGACTTCGCCGGTCGCCATCGAGCGCGAGCCAAGCTTGTCCTTGAGGCGGTTGATGCTCCACGCGTTGCGCGTGCCGTCCGGCAGGTGTCGCGGTACGATGAACAGTCCGAGCCCGCGCGTGCCGGACGGCGCCCCCTCGGGCCGCGCGAGGGTGAGCGCCATATCCGCGTTGGCGTTCGAGGCGAACCACTTGTCGCCCCACAGCCGCCACGTCCCGTCGGCGTCGCGGCGCGCGACGGTGGTGAGCGCGCCGACGTCCGAGCCGCCCGTTTTTTCGGTCATCCACTGCGTGCCCTGCCAGAGCGCGTCGAGCGTGAGCGCGCTCAGCCGCGGCACGTATCGCGCCTGCAGCGCCGCGTCGCCGAACCGCGCGAGGAGGCGGGCCGTCGAGTCGGTCATGTTCACCGGGCACAGCAGCCCGAACTCGGACTGGGCAAAGAGGTACGACAGCGCGTACTTGACGACGTGCGGCACCCGACCCGGCCAGCCGAGGACACCGTCGCGGTGCGACATCGCGGCCAGACCGAAGCGCTCGAACGCCAGGTGCTCCATCGCGCGGTACGCTGGGTGGAACTCGATGTCGTCCACCCGGCGTCCCTGCGCGTCGTACGGACGCAAGACGGGGACGTGACGATCCGCCTCCGCGGCCAGCGCGTCGAGCTCGCCGCCCGCCACCGCGCCCATCTCGATCAGCCACGGTCGTGCGCGGGCGAGCGTGTCCGCCGAGGTCAGCGTCGAGCAGACGAATTCGAGATTCGGGTCCGCGACGTAAAAATTCAGCCCGCGCGTGGTCGGCATGCCGTCTTGCGCCGCGACGCTCGGCGCGGCGACGGCATCGTCGCGCCGCGCCGTCACTGGAACTCCAGCGTGGCCGCGCGCAGCCCACACAGCAACTTGCCCGCGGTCTCGAGACAGCGATCGTTGGAGGGCGGCATCACCGGGCCCGCCAGCGCGTCGCGATGCCAGCGCTCGAGCGGCAGCTCCTTGAGGATGCCGCGGCCCCCCGCCATCTGCAGCGCGCGGGTCGTCGCGTCGAGCCCGACCTCCGCGGCAAAGGCCTTGGCCTGGTTGACGGCGAGCATCGTCGCCGCCTTGTCGCCGTGCATCCGCAGCCGGGCGGCCTCGTGCACGAGCAGGCGCGCCGCGCGCAGCCGCGTGCCGACTTCCGCCACGGTGCGCTGTACGAGCGGATGGTGCGAGAGCGGCTCCGTCGAGGGCTTGAGCGTCTTCGTCTTCGCGTAGTCGAGCATGTACTCGAACGCGGCCTCACCGATGCCGAGGTAGACCGCGGCATAGCCGAGCGCGAAGCCCGAGAGATCGATGGTGAGCAGGCTGCCCGGCGTGCCGACGATGTCGGCATCGGGCACGAGGCAGTCGTAGCGGATCGTGTGCGAGATCGTCCCGCGCATGCCGGTGGCGTTCCAGATGCCTTCGATCTTCACGCCCGCGTTGCTGCGCGGGATCATCGCGGAGATGACGCCCTCGGCCGCGCTGGTCGTGCCCTCGACCACGCCCGTGACGAAGTAATAGTCGGCGGCGTCGCCGATCGAGCAGAACTGCTTGACGCCGGCCACGCGCCAGCCGCCCTCCGCGCGGCGGAACACCGTATTGAGGACGAATTTGTCGCGGAACGACTGCTCGGGCTCGCTCGTGATCGAAGCGATCAGGTGGCCGTGCTGCACGACGTCGGCGAACCAGCGACGCTTTTGCGCCTCGGTGCCCAAGCGCGTCGATGAAGCCGGTGATCGTGCTGTGCATGTTGAACGTCAGCGCGGTGGCCGAGCAGCCGCGCGCCATCTCGCGCAGCGCGTGGACATAGGCGACGGGGTCTGCACCCACCCCGCCCCACGCACGCGGCACCGCGAGCGGCAACAGGCCGGCCGCGTGCAGGTCGCGATAGTTCTCGCACGGAAACGCGGACTCCGCGTCGTAACGGGCGGCGCGCGGCGCAAAGCACGTTCGCGCCAGGTCGTGCATCCGCGCGACGAGGTCGGCCTGCTCCGTGGACAGCGGCGGCGACGACAGCGCGTCCATCTCGCGAGGACGATAGCATAGCGCCACACTCGCGCCTCGCCGGGCGCGCGCTACGGCGATCCCAGCGTCACCGGACATGGGACCCGCCGAGTGCGTGATCGTCAGCCCGCGGCAGCGCGCGGCTATTTGACGCTGCCGGCGGTGAGCCCGCCCACCAGATGGCGCTCGATCAACGCGAAGAGCACCACGACGGGCACGATCGCGAGCGTGGACGCCGCGAAGAGGTGGTTCCAGTGCTGCACGTACGCCGTCACGTACGACGTGATGCCGACGGTGAGCGGCTTACGCTCCGGCGCCGTCATCAGCGTCAGCGCGACGATGTATTCGTTCCAGGCGGCGATGAACGCGAAGATCACGGCAGTGACGAGACCCGGCCCGGACAACGGGAGGATGACGCGGGCGAGGACGCCGAGCCGGCCGCAGCCGTCCACCGCCGCGGCCTCCTCGATCTCGCGCGGGATGGAGGCGAAAAAAGCGCGCAGGATCCAGATGGCGAAGGCGAGGTTGAAGGCGGCGTTGGTCAGGATCAGCGCCGCGTAGGTATTCACCAGGTCCAGCTCGAAGAACTCGCGGTAGAGGCCGACGACGAGCGCGGTTGGCGAGAACATCTGGGTCACGAGCACGACGAACAGGAACGCGGTACGCCCTGGAAAACGGTGGCGCGCGGTGTAGTAGGCAGCCGGCGCCGCGGCCAGCACGACGATGACCGTCGACACCCCGGCCACGACGAGCGAGACACGCAGCCAGTCGGCGAAGGCCGGGTCCGAGACGACGTCCCAGAAATTGCTGGGCCGCCAGGTTTGGGGTGCGATCCGGGGTGGGGTCACGCGCAGCTCGGCGTCCGGTTTGAGCGCGGTGAGCACCATCACCACGTAGGGGGCGAGCACGACACACGCGAGCACGATCCCCGCCAAGCTCAGCGCGGCGCGGCGCATTCACGCCCTCCCCGCCGCGGGCGCGCCGTCGTCCCAGCGTATGGTCTTCAGATACGCAAAGACGGCGAGCAGGATGAGCGCGACGTTCACGACGCCGAGCGCGGCGGCGAGGCCGACGTCACGCAGCGCGCTCTTGAAGGCGATCTTGTACATGTACGTGATCATCGTGTCGTGCGCGAAGCCCGGGTTGCGGTCGTTGAGCGTCCACACGATCGGAAACGAATTGAACACGTAGATCACGTTGAGCACGACGGCCACGAGGAGCGCGGGTTGGAGCAGCGGCAGGGTCACCAGCCGGTACGTCGTCCACGCCGACGCGCCGTCCACGCGTGCGGCCTCGTAGACCTCGCCCGGAATGCCCGCCAGCCCGGCCAGCAGCACGTACGTCGTGAATGGCAGCGAGACGAAGATGCCGACCGCGATCATCGCCCCCATCACGGTCGCATCGTCGCCGAGCCAGTCGATCGGCCGGGACAGCACGCCCACCGACGTCAGAAGATGGTTGAGGACACCGAAGTAGTAGTCGTAGATCCACACGAAGAGCTTGCTGGTCATGATGAGCGAGGCGGCCCACGGCACGATGAGCGCCCAGCGCACGAGCGTGCGGCCGGGAAAGTCCTGGTGCAGGAGTTGCGCGAGCGCCAGCGAGACGGCGACGGTCACGCCCACGACCGCGGTCACCCACGTCGCCGTATTGACGAGCACCGTCGACAGCGCGGGCTGCTCGAGCAGCCGCGCGTAGTTCGCGACGCCAACGGATCCCTGGAAGAGGCCGGTCACGGAGTAGCGTCCGAGCGAGGAGCGCACGAGCGCGACGGCCGGATAGAAGACCACGCCCGCGATCAGCAGCAGGCTCGGGCCGAGCCAGAGCAGCGCGCGCCACCGCCGGGCTCTCACGCGCCGCGCGGGATGTGGCGTGTCAGCGCGCCGCCGCGGCAGCGACGGCGTTGCGTTGAAGCTGGTCGAGCACCTCTTTGGGATTGCCGCCGGGCTGGACGGCGAGCCCGATGTTTTGCTGGACGTCGAGCTTGACGCGATCCCACGCGGGGTCCGTCGTGGGCACGAGCCGCGCGTTCGGGAGCGCGTCGAGGTACGGCGTCAGGGCCGCGTTCGCGCGCATGCGCTCGAGTCCGGACTTGGTGACCGGCAGAAAGCCCTCGGCGGTGATCCATTTCGTGATGTTGTCGGGCTGGTAGTAGAGGTCGAGGAACTTCTTCACGGCCTCGCGGTTGTCCTTCTTCTTGAACGCCATCAAGTAGTCTTCGACACCGAGCGTGATCGCTCGCGGCTGCGTGGTGGGCATCTCGGCGACGCCGTACTTGACCTTGCCCTCGGCGTCGAGCTGCTTGGCGAGCGGGCTGAAGCCCATCACCATGCCGACCTTGCCATCCTTGAAGAGCTGGAACGCGCCATCGGTCCGGTTGGTTCTGCCGGGGTTGACCTGCGTCACGCGGTGCCGATTCGCGAGATCGGCGAGGAAGCCGAGGGTGCGGACGTTCGGCTCGCTGTTGATCGCCCACGCGTCGCCGGCCTTCCAGTCGCCGCCCCCATTCCACATCCAGATCGACCACTCCGCTTGCGCCTCCTCGGGTCCCAGCGGCAGCGCATAGCCGACGATGCCGGCATCGAGCGCCTGGACCTTCTTCGCCGTCTCTACGAACTCGTCCCAGGTCTTGGGCGGCGCGGCGATGCCGGCCCGCTCGAACAGCTCGCGGTTGTAGAAGAACGCGCGCGCGCTCGAGAGGATGGGCAGCCCGTACAGCTTGCCCTGGTACTGGCCGCCGCGCGCGAAGGCGTCGAGGAAGTCGTCGCGTGTGTTCGGGGAGACGACGTCATCGGCCGGGTAGAGGAGCCCGTCGCGCGCGTAAGACGAGAACGAGTTGAGGTTGAGCACGTCGGGCGGCTGGTTGTTCTGGATCATCGTGCTGACCTGCTGATCGATCGAGTTCCAGTCGATGATCCGCAGATCCACCTTCGGGCCGCCCTGCTTCGTGTACTGCTCGGCCAGGTTCTGCCAGAACGCGCGCGTGTGATCTTTGCTGTACTCGGCGATGACCACCGTGAGGGCGGGGCCCGAGCCGCGGTTGCACGCCACCAGCGCCAGCCCGACCGCCGCCGTCAGGACGAACAGCGTCCGCAGCCGCTGCCTCACGGTGCCGCCACGACTCGCGCGTCGCACGCGCCCATCTTATCCGCGCCGGCGGCCGCCAGCCGCCATTTTCAGCCGTCCTTCTGGAGGAATCGGTTGACGTCCCGCGGCGTGATGAGATCCGGCGCCGTCCAGCCGTCCAGGTCGTACTCGCTCAGACACCGCTCGGCGAACTCGCGAAACCGGCGCGCCGCACCACTGGTCTGGGCCATCTGCCAGGTCAGATAGCGGATCGTCTCGGGCGCGCCCGCGTAATTCCGCTCGTAGAGCTCGTGGCGGCCGCCGAACTCGGTCCCGAGCGCATCCCAGAGCAGCTTCATCAGCTTGGCCCGCTCGACCGCGCTGGTGCCGTCCGAGCCGCGCAGATAGCGGTCGAGGTAGCCGCGGAGCTCCGGCGTCTTGAAATCCACCGCATGCGAGTTCAGGTAGATCAGCGCGCTGCCGAAGATGCTCTCGGCGATCTCCTTCACGCGCGGCCACGCGATCGTCGCGAAGAGGCGGTAGGCCTGCGCGTATTCCGGGTTCGGCAGCACGGTCGTGCCCGCCCACGGCACCGCGCCGCGCGCCATCGCATCGCTCAGGCCCCAGAACAGGTTGCGCCACGCGATCGCTTCGCCGATCGACGACTGGATGTGGCGCGGCTCGGCGGAGCCGACGGCGTCCGCGGCCTTGAGCATCAGGCCGACGACGAAGTCGAGCTTGACGGCCAGCCGCGTGCAGCCGTGCAGCATCGCGCGCGGGAAGAAGCCGGAGTGCTGGAAGAACGTCGCCGACTTTTCGAGATCCTCGTAGACGAGCACGTTTTCCCAGCGCACGAGCGCGTGGTCGAGGACGAGGATCGCGTCGTTCTCGTCCATGCGGCTGGCGAGCGGATAGTCGAACGGGCTGCCCATGATCTCCGCGCTCATCGCGTAGGACGGCCGGCAGATCAGCTTGACGCCCGGCGTGTCCATCGGCGCGATGAACACCGCCCCGAACTCCTTGGTCTTGATGACCGTTGTCGTCGGGTGGGCGATGAAGTTGGCGTGGGTCAGCGCCGAGCCCGTTGCCACGACCTTGGCGCCGCTGACGACGAGTCCGGCGTCGGTTTCCTTCTCGACGTGCACGTAGACGTCGGCCACCGCGTCGGTGGGCCGATGGCGGTCGACCGGCGGCTGCACGAGCGCGTGATTGAGATAGAGCACACGCTCCTGCGCGGCGACGTACCAGCGCCGAGCGTTGTCCTGGTACGGCGCGTAGAACTCGGCGTTGGCGCCGAGCGTGGCGAGAAACGCCGCCTTGTAGTCAGGCGAGCGGCCCATCCACCCGTATGTCAGGCGCGCCCAGGCCGCGATCGCGTCGCGCGCCGCGACCAGATCGTCGATCGTGCCGGGCGCGCGGAAAAAACGGTGCGTGAAGCCACCGCTGCGGGTGTCGGTCGGACACGTCAGCACCGGCTGGGCGGCGGCGTCGTGGAGCGCGTCGTAGAGCCGCGCGAGCATGCGCGCCGGATTGCGAAACGCCGGGTGCGTCGTGACGTCGCGGACGCGCTCGCCGTAGATCCATACCTCGCGCCCGTCGTGCAGGCTCTCGAGGTACTCCGCACCCGTGAACGGCCGCGTCACGCTCATTGGCTCACGCGCCCGCCCGGCCGCCCGCGACGCGGAACATGCCCTCGGTCAGCCCCAGCGCGCTCTTGCCGATCGTCTCGAGCATCCGGTCGGTGGTCGGCGGCATCAGCGTCGCCGTACGCATGTCGCGAAACGCGCGCTCCGCGACGAAATCGCGGTACGCGCCGCGCCCGCCGACGGTCTGGATCACGCGCGAGGTGACCTCGAGCCCGACCTCCGTGGCGAGGTACTTCGCGCGATTGGCGAGGAGACCGCGCTCGACGATGTCGGCGGCGTCCCAGCCCGCGGCCGACTGCTCGAGCACCAGCCGCGCGGCATCGAGCCGGACGGCCATCTCGCCAACGTGGCGCTGCACGGTCGGATCCTGCGCGACCGAGACGTTCTCCGGCTTTACGACACGCTTGCGGAGAAACTGCAGCGCGAAATCGAGAGCCGCCTCCGCGATGCCGACGTACACCGCGGCGTAGCCGAGCGCGAAGCTCTCGATCACACCGACCTGCACCGCGGCACCCGGCAGGCCGAGCGTCGCGTCTGCGCCCACCCGCACGCCCGTGAACGTCACCGACGGGCTGTAGGTGCCACGCATGCCGAGCGTGTCCCACCGCCCGTCGGTCGTCATGCCGTGCGCGCCCGCCGGGACCAGTGCGAGCAGCAGCGCCTTCGCCATGTCGCCGCCGCCGTCGAGCGCGCACCAGACCATGGAGTACGATGCGCCGAGCGCCATCGTGCAGAAGTGTTTCACGCCGTCGATCACCCAGCCGTCACCGCGCTCACGGATGGCGGTCTCCATCACGAACGTCCGCGACAGGCTCACGGCCGGTTCGCTGCCCCACGAGCCGAACAGCTTGCCGCGCGTGACGACCTCGGGGAAGTACCGGGCCTTTTGCGCGTCGGTTCCGAGTGCATCGATGAACCTCATCACCGTGGAGTGCATGTGCAGCGTCATCGCGGTGCTGGCACACGCGCCGGCGAGCGTCCGGATGACGCCGACGTAGGTCGGCATGTCGAGGGCCACGCCGCCGTGCGCGCGAGGGATGGCAACGCCCAGGAGTCCCGCGCCGGCCAGCGCGCGCCAGCTGTCGACGGGATTCCTGGCGTCGCGGTCGTACTGAGACGCACGTGGCGCCAGTTCGTCACGGGCGAGCCGCGTCGCGATCTCGAGCATGCGTTGATCCGGCGCTGTCGCCATCATCAGGACGCCGAGTCTAGCACCGGGAGTCGTGCCTGCTCGGCCGCCGACATGCGCGGGCAGATCGTCAGTCCCGGACACGAACTATGGACGCCATTCGACCGCCCAGAAATGTCCGAAAGGTTTGACAGCTGCCTCGCCGCGGCCTGCTGATGGTGTTAGCCGAGACCCCAGAGGCACTTTTACGCCCGGTCTGACCTTCGGCTCGCTCGTTGCCCCACAGTCTCGCGAAGTGTGGCATTTACGCCGAGGTGGAAAATGAACGTTATCGGTTGCCTCCTATTGGTTGGTCTCTTTCTGGTGGGTCCATTCGCGAGCGGCTATGCGGCCGCGGTCCCCACCCAGACGATTTCGATCCTCGATGTCGGCGATACCGGAAGCACGGCAGACGGCACGATCTTCGTCGGCGACCCCAACCCGAGCCCGCCGGCGACCGGCACCGGCGTGTTCCAGCCATTCCTGCGCACCCAGCGCTCGAGCGGGGGTGGGGGAGGCGTCGAGAACGGCTTCAACACCGACGCTTCGAATCCCAGTATCAACTTCAACACGAAGGAAGGCATCTGGACGCATTCCGTCCAGTTCAGCGATCTCACGCCGATCAACGGCTACTATTGGTTGTCCGTGGACGCGAACCAGTACGCGTGCGCCACGTGCCCGCGCAACCAGATCAACATCACCGAGCTCGAGATCTATATCGGCTCCGATCCCAACCTGGCCAACCCCGAAGCGACGGGTACCGGCGTCAATGGTACGGGCTATACCGGAACGCCGTTCAACAACCTGTACGACTCCCAGGGCGGCGGGACGGCTCCGAGCTTGCTGACTTATGCACCGGTCTGGACGTTGGACAGCGCGCTGAACGGGGACGTCACCATTGTTCTGCACGCCAGCATTTGCGATACAAACGGTCAGTGCGGCAGCGGCCACGGCGATCTCGGCGTGATGATTCCCGTGAGGCTGCTCGGAAGCCACAGTCCGACGGACTATTTCGTGCTCTATACGGAGTACTCGCACGGCAACGACGGCTTCGAGGAGTGGAAGTTCTTCGATACCCCGCGCGTGCCCGAGCCCGCCTCACTGGCGCTGCTGACGTCGGGCCTCGTCGCCGTGACGGCGTGGGCCGCGGTCAGGCGGCGCTAGCCCGACCGCGCGCTCACGCCATCGCCTTGCCGCCGGCCGCGGGCCGTCGCGCGGTCACGCATCGACACGTGTCGACCTGGTGCAGCTCGATCATGTTTCCGAACGGGTCCTTCATGAAGATCTGCAGCGATTCCGGGCCGACCACGCTCTCGGCCACCCAGTAGCTCACGCCCAGCCGTTCCAGCTCCTTGCGCGTCTCCTGGATATCGGCCACGGCCAGCGCGACGTGCGGCATCGACGGATCCTGCCCCGGTCCCTTCGCGAATTTCGACTGCCCGCTCACGCCCATGAGATGGATCTGCGCCGTACCTCCCACGTCCATCCAGTAGCCGTCGATCGTCGGGATGTTCGGGCGGCCGGGATCGTGGTCGAGGCCGAGGACGTCGCCGTAGAAGCGGCGCGCCTTCGCGACGTCGTCCGCGGACGGGCCGACGCGAATGCCGTGATGATGGAGCTCGAGCACTTTAACCGCCATGGAAACCTCCTGTGAGCGCTGCGCACTTCACACCTCACGCAGGCGTGCGGCGAAGTGTGGCGCCAATCATAGCCACGAGACGACCCCTGACGCCAGGTGCTACGCTGCCGCCCATGCCGCACGTCGGCGCGCCGCTCAAGCGCCTGGACGATCCGCGCCTGCTGACGGGCCGCGGCCGCTACGTCGACGACATCACGCTGCCGCGCATGGTTCACGTCGCGTTCGTGCGCAGCTCGCACGCGCACGCGACGATCACGGACCTCGATGTCAGCGCGGCCGCACTCGCTTCGGGCGTCGTCCGCGTGCTGACCGGCATCGAGGCCGCGCGTCTGTGCAAGCCATATCGCGGCATCCTGCACCACTATCGCGGCATGAAGACGGGGGCGATGCAGCCGCTGGCCGTCGAGCGGGTGCGGTGTGTCGGCGAGCCCGTGGTCGCGATCGCCGCCGAGAGCGCGGCGGCGGCGCACGACGCGGCGGCGTGCGTTCGTGTCGAGTACGCGCCGCTGCCCGCCGTGCTCGATCCCGACGCGGCGACGGCGCCCGGTGCCCCGGTCATCCACCCCGAGCTCGGCGACAACGTCATGTACGAGACTCGGCTGAACGGCGGCGAGCCCGATGCGGCGTTCGCGTCGGCGCCGCGCGTCTGGCGCCGGCGCTTCACCACCGGCCGGCACACGGGCGTGCCGCTCGAGCCGCGGGCGCTCGTGGCCGACTTCGAGCCGGCGACGCGGGCGCTCACGGTGTGGATCTCCACGCAGGTGCCGCACATGATGCAGGCCGTGCTGGCCGAGCTCTTCGCGCTGCCCGAGCACCGCGTGCGCGTCATCGCGCCGGACGTGGGCGGCTCGTTCGGGATCAAGATCCACGTCTATCAGGACGATCTGGCCGCGATCGCGCTCGCCCTCGCCCTCGGCCGTCCGGTCAAGTGGGTCGCGACCCGTCGGGAGTCGTTCGTCTCCGACATCCACGCGCGCGAGCAGACGGTCGATGTCGAGGTCGCCGCCGGCGAGGAGGGCGTCGTCAGCGCGATGCGTGCGCGCATCACCGCCGCGGTCGGGCCGTACTCTGCGTATCCACGCTCGAGCGTCGTCGAGGGCGGCCAGGTGCTGCGGCTGCTGCCCGGACCGTACCGCCTGCGGCATTACGATGGCGCGCTACGGGTCGTCGCGCAGAACAAGGTGATCACGTCACAGTACCGCGCGGTCGGGCATCCGATCGCCACCGCGGTGACCGAGTCGATGCTCGACACGATCGCGCGCGACGTCGGCCTGGATCCGGCGGAGGTGCGGCGACGTAACCTCGTGCGATCAGACGAGCTGCCGTACACCTCGGCCACCGGCAACGTCTATGACAGCGGCTCGTATCACGCCGCACTCGCGCGGCTGCTCGACGTGGCGAAGTACGACGACCTGCGTCGCGAGCAGCAGGCGGCCCGCGCCCAGGGCCGGCACATGGGCATCGGGCTCTCGTGCTTCATCGAGCTCACGGGTCCCGGCGCGCAATTCTATGGGATCGGAGGCGCGCCGATTTCGGGGCAGGACGCCGCCACGCTGCGGCTCGAGCCCTCGGGCGCCGTCACCGTGCTCGCCGGCGTGACCGATCAGGGTCAGGGCACGCCGACGGCGTTCGCGCAGATCGTCGCCGACGAGCTCGGGATCGCGCCGGGCGACGTCGCCGTGCGCTCGGGCGACACCGCGCTGATGCCCTACGGCGGCGGCACGTGGGGCAGCCGCGGGACGCCGATCGGCGGCAGCGCCACGCTGCTGGCGTCGCGCGCGCTCGCGGAGAAGGTTCGGCGCGTCGCCGCCACGCTGCTCGAGGCGCACGCCGAGGACATCGAGCTCGCGGACGGGCGTGCGCACGTCCGCGGTGCGCCGGATCGTGGTCTGACGCTCGGCGCGCTCGCGCGCGCCGTGCATTTTCGGAGCAACGAGCTGAAGGGTGCGGAGCCCACGCTCGACGCGACCGTGCACTTCACGAACGCCCAGCCGTGGACGTTCACGAACGGCGCGCATCTCGCCGTCGTCGACGTCGACGTCGAGACCGGGCGGGTCCGGGTCGTACGCTACGTCACGGTGGACGACTGCGGTCGCCTCGTGAATCCCGCGCTCGTCGAGGGCCAGATCGCCGGCGGCATGGCCCAGGGCCTCGGCGGCGCACTCATGGAGCATTGCGTGTACGACGATGCCGGCCAGCCGCTCTGCGGCACGCTGATGGAGTACGCGGTGCCCACCGCGACCGACGTTCCCACGCTCGAGCTACATCACCTGCAGACGCCCGCGCCGTCGATCGCGGGCGGCTACAAGGGCGCCGGTGAAGCGGGAACCACCGGTGCGCCGGCGGCGATTCTGAATGCGATCAACGACGCGCTGGCGCCGCTCGGCGCCGTCCTCACCGAGCAGCCGATTACGCCCGAGCGCGTCCTCCGCGCCCTCCGCGTACTGTAACGCAGACATTGAGCCGCCTCGACACGCGCATGGACGGCGTCGATCGCGAGCTGCACGCCGCCATCGACGTCCGAGAGCGACTCGCCGCGCTCGAAGCCGCCCAGGCCCGCTGAAGCGGGCCCAACACGCCCGTCGCGAGCGTCTCCGCCCAAGGCGGTACACTGCCGCTTGCGGAGGTGAAACCATGGCCGTGAAGGCGCTGCTGCATTACGCGCTCGAAATTCCCGACCAGACGGTCGGCGAAAAGTTCTATACGGGCTTCGGCCTCGTCGACGAGCCCGGACGTGACGGCGCCGTCCGCCTGCGGCCGGCCGCGCTGAAGCGCGAGACCGTGCTGCTCTATGGCGGCCCGAAAAAACGGCTGCACCACGTCGCGTTCGGCGCGCCGGGGGCGGAGTTCGAAGCGACGCGCGAGTCCCTGCGGCGTGCCGGCGTGAGCGAGGTCGATCCCCCGCGCGGCGCGCCCGAGGGAGGTGCATGGACCCGCGACCCCGACGGCAACTTCGTCAACATCCGGCCGGAAGCGGGTGACGTGCCGCCTGCGGATCCGGCGCTGCTCCTGAATTCTCCCGGCCATGTCTCGCGCATCGGCGTTCGCGGCTGCCCCGACCGTTTCGAGGCGCGGCCGCGTCGTCTCGGTCACGTCCTGCTCTTTTCGCCCAACCTCGACCGCATGATCGACTTTTACACGCGCGTGCTCGGCATGAAGCTCTCCGACCGCTGCCCGGGGATCATCGCGTTCCTGCGCTGCACCCCGGACCACCACAACCTCGCGTTGCTCGACTCGCGAGGTCCGGGGTTTCATCACGGATCGTTCGAGGTCGGCGGCATCGACGAGATCGCGATGGGCATGCAGCGCGCCCACGAGGCCGGCATTCCCGTCGGGTGGGGCCTCGGTCGTCACGTCATCGGCTCGAACTTCTTCTATTACGTGCGCGATCCGTGGGGCTCGTGGGCCGAGTACTTCCACGACATCGACCATATTCCGGAGACGTGCGCCTGGCAGCCGCGCGATTTTCCGCCGGAGGACGCGCTGTACCGGTGGGGGCCGCCGGTGCCCGAAGACTTCGGGCTCAATCGCGAGCTGGAGGGCTAGGCTGCACCCACTCGATGAGTTCCGCAAGCGGCTCGGCGATCGCGCCGAGCCGCTGGGCGTCATCTGGCGGCACGTCGCCGAGCACGACGAGTGGATCGCGCGCGCGGAGCTGCACGACCGCTATGTGCGTCGCGGCGTGTCCGATATCCGCTCGACGCTCGAGCACCTCGGCGGCAGCATTGTCTTCGATCACCGGGTGGGCGGGCGCGACTGCTATCGGTTGACTCTCCTGGGGATTCTGCTCGCGTCGGAAGGTCCGGACGTCGAGCGGCTCATCGTCCGGCATGCGGCGGGTCGGCCGCTCACCGCGGCCGAGACCGCTCAGCTCAAGCACGTGCTCGAGGCTGCCGAGTGGCTCCGGGATCCGGCGGTACTCGGCGCGCCCGATCTCGCCAACCGGGTTGTACGGCGGGCGCTCGACGCCTACGATCCCGAGACGCGCATTGACGGGGTCGCGTGATGCCGCGCCGCGTGCTCGTCACCGGTCTCAGCGGCCTCATCGGCACGGCATTCCGCCGCCACGTCGAGGGCACGTACGCGCTGCGCGCGCTGAACCGCCGCGCCGTTGCCGGCGTGGAGACGCACCGGGCCGATCTCGGCGATCTCGCGGCGATCCAGCCGGCGTTCAAGGACATCGACACCGTGGTGCACCTGGCCGCGGCGGCGGGTGATCACCAGGCGCCCGAGGACATCATTCGCTCGAACGTGCTCGGCACGTATCACGTGTTCGAGGCAGCGCGCGTGGCCGGTGTCGCGCGCGTGATCTTCGCGAGCAGCGGCGCGACCGTCAGCGGCTGGGAGCGCGAGCCGCCGCTGAGCCACCTGGTCGCCGGCCGCTACGATGAGGCCGGCACGATCACCCCGCTGACACACGAGACGCCGCTGCGCCCGAGCGGGCTCTACGGCGCGAGCAAGGTCTGGGGCGAGGCGCTCGCGCGCCACTATGCCGACGCGCACGGCCTGTCGGTGGTCTGCCTGCGCATCGGCCGCGTGAAGTCCGAAGACCGGCCGACGACGGTCCGCGACGCCGCCGTCTGGTGCAGCCAGCGCGACATCGCGCGAATGCTGCAGGCGTGCATCGAGGCGCCGCCCTCCGTACGCTTCGACATTTTCTACGTCGTCTCGAAGCTGCGTCACGGCTATCGCGACGTGGAGCACGCACGCGTGGTGCTCGGCTGGACGCCGGTCGACTCCGCCTAGCGCAACCGGCTGAGCCGTCCGAGTACCGCCCGCAGCCAGGGCCTGGCACCGGTTTGATGCCGGTCCGGCGGGCTCCGTCACCCACGCGACCCACACGCCGTTCTTCGAACGGCGAGGATCGAGGGGGTCCCACGTTCGCCCCGCCTCCCGGCACCAGCACCGGCGCCACCCGGCTGCGGGCGATACTCGCAGGGCTCGGCCGGTTTGCTAGTGCCGCGCGCCGATCTCGATCAAGTAGCGCCAGACGCCGGGGTGGATGAGCTCGGGACGCGGCGCTGCGGCGGCGGTGTTCGCCGCGGTCGTTTCCTTGCCTTGCGGCAGCCGCCGCGCGATGCCTGCCTCCGCGAGGTGCAGCGCCTTTGCAACACGGTAGGCGACGTCGTCGCTCAGCCCCGGACGCGCCATGATGAACGACCATGAGCCCAGCGAGCGGATCGGCGCGTCCTGGCCCGGATACGACCCGGCGGGCACGGTCAGCGGCTTGAGGAACGCGTGCTTGGCCTGAATTCGTCGCAGGCCTTCGGCATCGGGAACGATGAAACGCGCTCCGCCTGGGGCCTTCGCCACGGCGGTGAAGCCGGGCCAGCCGACGCCGGCGCCCCACAGCGCGGCCACGCGGCCGTCCTGCACCATCGCCGGCCCGTCGCCGGCGCGATCGAGATAGACCGCCTGGAAGTCGCGGTCCTGGTCGAGACCGAGCCCGTCGAGGACGTAGCGCGCCAGCAGGACGAGGCCCGAGCCGCGCGCACCGAACGCGACCGATTTGCCGCGCAGGTCCGCGACCGTGCGCGCCGGCGAGTCCGCGCGCACGACGAACATCCCGGGCGTCGAGTACATCGCGGCGACGATGCGGATCGGCGAGGGAGTGCGGCCCACGCCTTGCAGCGCTTCGTACGCGACTTCGCCTTGCACCAGCGCCAGGTCGACCTCGTTTCGTTCGAGCAGCGGGACGTTCTCGGTGCTGCCCTTGGTGTTGCGCGGCTCGATCTCGAGCGTGGGATCGACGTCACGGACCGCGGCGATGACGGCGTCGCCGTAGACGGGAAATCCTCCGCCGGGTGTGGCTGTGCCGAGCGTGAGCTTCATGTGTGCTCCTTGCGCCGACACGGCCGGTGCAACGCCCAGGGTCAGCGCGATGGCGGCGAGTGTGGCGACGAGACTCCTCGGGGGCACGTCGCGACGAATGATCTCACGCGCGTCGACCCAGCCGGCGCATCATCGCCCGCACTGTCCCGCCCGGATCCTTGGCCCGACCGCGACCGACGGTGCCGAGTAGCCGTGCCGCCTCGGCCGCATTGCCACCGGTCAGCGCGAGCGCCTCGCCGAGCGCGGCCCGCTGGAGCGCGGCCATCTCCTCGCGGAGGTTCAGCGTCCGCGCGGCGAGCTTGCGCGCGACCGCCGCACGATCGATCAGCGCCGCCTGCGGAGGCCTGCTGCCCGGCCCCAGCACGCGTCGCGGCAGATCGCTCGGGATGATCTCTTCGCCGGCGCGCTTGTAGACGAGCGTCTCCCACACCACGTTCCGCAGCTCGCGCACGTTGCCCGGCCAGGGATACGCGGAGAGCGCGCGCAGCGCGTCCTCGCGCACGCCGCGAACCCGCGGCTGCGCACTCGGATCGTCGACATAGAATCGCTCGACAAAGCGCTGCGC
>Ga0310810_10000530_pt1 | contig 38693 bp, 30 predicted proteins | sample NCmetagenome_FD_207641 | JGI IMG/M metagenome (GOLD analysis project Ga0310810, IMG submission 207641) | Soil microbial communities from experimental microcosm in Duke University, North Carolina, United States - NC | ecosystem: Engineered > Artificial ecosystem > Soil microcosm > Unclassified ...
GCCCACGCTTCGAGGACGGTCGCGTTCACAGCGTGCATCGTATCTATTAGAGTCGGCAGCTACACAAGAGTGACACCGCTCGAAGTCAGTGTGGCGGTTGAGTTACTCGCACGGCCTTCACCTCACCTTCGGCCATGCGAATCAGGAGGTGGCTCACGACGCCGTTGTTGAGTACCACTTCAAATCGGCCGAATGGTCCACTGAAAGTCGTCTCCGACAGTGGAATCAGTGGAGCGCCGCCGAGAAGAAGCCGATCGCCATCCAGCGTAATCGGAAACAGCATCGGCGTCGCTGGATTCTCCGGAATGCGCAAGTCATACATCCCCACATAGCGCGCAAGAGTCCCCCTGGGCACCGTCACCGCCATCTCGAGGTCTCGTTTCACCAGATCCGACGCCGCGCCGACAATATGCGCGTGGCTCTTCTCATTCTCGGCGCACACGAACTCGAGCAACTCCGTGTCGGGCACGTACTGCGCGCCGAACTTCACGGTGAACGGCCTGGTGAACACGCCAGCGTCGTTGATGGTTTCCTCGATCTCGAGATAACCGAACGCCGTGCGACGAATCCGCTCGGTGATGCGCAGCGCCTCCGTATGCGGTAAACCGCTGAAGTCGAGCCAGGTCCGATCCTTGAAGCCGATTGTGTCGACGACGAGCGTGTCGCCGTCCCAGCGACCGACGGAATACCCCATGAACGACGGATCGGGTTCGACGGGAAGCGCGCGGCCATCGAGAAAGATCTGGCGATAGCTCAGATCCTCCGAGAGGATGACGAGGAGTTGCGGCGTCTGCACGATCTTGACCGGCAGCGGCGCGAACAGGTTCATGCGCGGTCCCTGTGGCAGGCAGGCGAATGTCGCAGGGTCGTCCTTGCCAAGCGCCTCCATTCGATTGGCGGTCAATTCGCGCGCCCACTGCGCGATCTCCTCCGGCTTGAGGTCGGCCGCGATCGTCCCGAAGTAGCGCCCTGGCTGCCAGCCCCACAGACCTGAGAGGTCAGGGGTTCCGTCGCCAGCGCGCGGTGGAGGCGCAGACAGATCGACTTCGCCACTCAATGTTCTCGGAACCGCCGGCGTCCGTACCGTGATCCATTGCGCGGCGGCGGAAGCGGCAGACAGACACAACATCATTGCCGCACTGAGAGAGATCGTGTATGGACCTGCCATGACTGTCCTCCTGTAAGCAGTAGCGGGAGAACAATCGCTGCCGTATCACCTGCGCCCGTCACGACTGGCGAGGACCAAGCCGCCCCATCAGCCACGCTCGCGCTGCTTTCCAGTCACGCTTCACCGTGATCGTGGAGATGCCGACTACTTCAGCCACTTCGTCTTCCGTGAGCCCACCGAAGAACCTGAGCTCCACGACCCGGGCCGCGCGGGGATCGAGTGCTTCGAGCTTCGACAGCGCTGCGTCGAGGGCCAGCAGATCGTCGTTCTTCGAGACCGGACTCCACTCGTCGACCGCACTCAAGCTGACCTGCTGCTGCGCGCCGCCTCGCTTCTCTGCCAGTCGGGCCCGCGCATGATCGATCAGAATCCGGCGCATCGTCTGCGCGGCGATGGCAAAGAAGTGCGTGCGCGCCTCATAGGTGATCGGCTCTCCGCCGAGCAGGCGGAGGCACAGCTCGTTGACGAGCGCGTTTGGCTCGAGCGTGTGATCGCGACGCTCGTGATGCAGGAACCGCGACGCGATCTGGTGCAGGTGCGGATGGACGGCGTCGAACAGGCGGTCGCGCGCGTGCTCGTCGCCGTTCCGCCATTCGGTCAGCCAGACGGTGATCTGCTGCGAGAGGGAATTCGGCTCCACTCGTTCGTCCTGAAACGGCCCTGTACCCAATGGCGCAATCTGCAGCTAGCGGGTCTCACGGTATCAAAGTATCGCCGGCGGGCGCGTGATACGCTCCCCACGGGAATTCCGCTACATACGTCAGGGGATGCTTGTGGACGACACTCCCACCATCGGCACCGTGACGCCTGACGACTTCCGCAAGATTCGCGAGGTCTTCGAGCTGGCTTTGCAGCGCCCGACGCACGAACGCCGCGCGTTCGTCGAGCGGGCGTGCCAGGGCAACGCAGTGCTCGTCGTTGAAGTCCAGCGGATGCTCGCCGCGGAGGACGACCGCCATTCGCTGCTCGATCGCAGCCCGCGCAGAGTAGCCGAACGCCCTCGACCATCCGCACCGGGCATCTGCCCGTCGTGTCAGGCGCGCCTCGAGAATGCACCTCGCTTTTGTCCATCCTGTGGCACGCCGGTCGGCGCCGTTATCGCGGAGGAAGGCCGCTTTCGCGCCGGGGCTCTCTTTGCCAACCGGTTTCGCATCGTGGCCAGGCTCGGACGTGGTGGCATGGGCGAGGTCTATCGTGCGCACGACCTGGAACTGGGTCAGGCCGTCGCGCTGAAGTTCCTCACGGCGCTTCGATCCGATGAACGCGCCCGCACGCGACTACGGACCGAGGTGCGCCTCGCGAGGCAGATTTCCCATCCGAACGTCTGCCGGGTGTACGACATCGGCGAGGCCCACGGCGAGCTTTATCTGTCGATGGAGTTCGTTGACGGCGAAGATCTTTCCGCGCTGCTGAAACGCATCGGCCGTGTGCCGACCGACAAGGGCGTCGAGATTGCGCGGAAGCTGTGCGCCGGTCTGGCGGCGGCGCATGCCAAGGGCGTTCTTCACCGCGACCTCAAGCCGGGTAACATCATGATCGACAGCCAAGGCGAAGTTCGCATTATGGACTTCGGCATCGCTGCGGTTGCCGATCAACTTGATGCCGCCGACGCCCGCAGCGGGACGCCGGCCTATATGGCGCCGGAACAACTGGGCGGCCGCGAGGCGACGCCGCAGAGCGACCTTTACGCTCTCGGTCTGGTCCTGTACGAAATTTTCACCGGGCGCCCGGCGTTCGAGGCCACAGATCTTCAAGAGCTCCTGCGTCTGCGCGAGTCGCAGCCCGTAGCGACGCCGTCCACACTGATTCCGGATCTGGACCATCGCATCGAGCGCGCGATCCTCCGCTGCCTCGAGCCCGATCCACAGTTCAGGCCCGCATCAGCGCTTACGGTCTCCGGCTCGCTACCTGGCGGCGATCCATTGGCGGAAGCGCTCGCCGCCGGCGAGACGCCGTCTCCCGAAATGATCGCGGCCGCCGGCCCGACAGAAGGCCTTCAGCCTCGCGCTGCGCTGTTGCTCGTCACGAGCATCGCGGTCTGCCTGACGACTGTGCTGATGCTGACGCCGTCGACGACCGTGCTCGGCAAAGTCCCGCTGAAGGTGCCGCCGGAGGAGTTGTCGATACGAGCCCGTGACATCGCACGTCGTCTTGGCTTCACTGACGTCCCGGCAGCCATCGCCACCGGTTTCAAAGCTGACGCCGGATACCTCGCACGAGCGGGACATGACATCGACGCATTGAGCGCCGATGGAAAGCAGTGGGATCGGCAATTGGCAGCCGCGCCCTGGCCGATCTGGTTCACGTACATCGAAAGCCCACGCATCGTCGCGCGCGCAGTGAACATTACGGTGGGAGCATTGCCGACGGATGGACCAGCTCTCGAGCCTGGACGCATTACTACTGCTCTCGACTTGGAAGGACGGCTGCTCAGTTTCGAGCGGACGCCGACGCCAGGTGACGTCGTTCGACTGGACACTGGTGAGCCCGACTGGAGTCAGTTGTTTGCCGCCGCCGGCCTCGACATCACGCGATTTGCTCTGTCGAACCCGGAACCGAAGCTCGAGATCGCTGACGCACGTTTCGCATGGACCGGTTCGTACTTCGATGCGAGCCACACACCGGTCAGGATTGAAGCCTCGAGCTTTCACGGTGTCGTGAGCTCGTTCGCCGTTGTTTTTCCGTGGCGGCCGACCTCATATGTTGTGAGTGTGCTGGATTCGCCTTTCTGGAGCGCGTTTCTCCTCGCTCTCGTTTCGCTCGGCATGGTGCACCTGAGCCAAGGGCGAGGTGACACACGAAGCGCGTGGCGCTTTGGCGTGTACGCGTTCAGTCTGGTCATGACGGGCACGTTGTTGGCACCGAGGTTGGAGACGTTCGACATCTTCTGGCCGATTGGGTACGGGGCCATGGCTGCGCTGATGTATCTGGCCATTGAGCCGTGGACGCGGCGCTTGTGGCCTCACGTGATGATCACCTGGGCGCGCCTGCTGGCAGGGCGATGGCGCGATCCCGTGGTTGGTCGTGATCTCCTCGCCGCGATCGCATGCGTGGCGCTGAACTATGCCGTGCAGCGAGTCGTTCAATTCGCCGCTATACAAACAGGAAATCATCCCCCTGATATCGGTCAGCCGGGACAGTTCGGCATCGTGCTGGCCAATCTTGCGAGTGCCCGCGTGATGGCCGCGAACCTCGTGTTTCCGTTCTTCTACGGCCTCACTGTTGGCATGGGCATGTTCCTGGTGCTCTTCGTTATGAACACTGTAGTGGGCAGGAAATGGATCGCCGCGGTCCTTACGATGGTGGTGTGGTTCGGTGGAAACCTTGGCGCGGTCCCAGACTGGATGGACACACTGCAGTGGGGACTGGAGGGCGCCTTCCTGCTCTTCCTGACACTGCGCTTCGGCGTGTTTGCGTCCGTCATGTTTTCCTGCCTGTCGATGCTCATCGACTGGTCCCTCTTTACGAGTGACTTCAGCGCGTGGTACGGGCGCACATCTCTTGCGGCGACGTTGATCCTTGGTGTGTTGACAGCCTTCGCCTTCCGGATCTCGATCGGAAGGCGGCCGGTGCTGGGAAGCCTCGTGGCCTCCTAGTTCCGAGCGCGCAACGCTATTTGCGCGTCAAGTGCCGGGCGAGTGCACGGTACGCACGGCGCATTTCATCGTGTGAGAAGTTCGCGTTCCTGCCGCTCGGATTGGGGAGAAGAAAGACGTCGGCCTCACCCAATCGTTCCTGCTGCAATCCCATCGTCACCGGCCCCCTTGATTCGGGAAACATCGCACGATAGACCGTCACGCCAACGAGCGCGACGATGGCTGGCTTGTAGCGACGAACTTTTGTGCGCAGCCGCAGCCGCCCCGCGGCGTACTCTTCAGGGCGCAGTTCGTCGATGCCAGGCGTCGCTCGCGCGACGATGTTGGTGATGCCGTAACCCCAATCGGGCAGTCGATCGTCATCCATGTAGGTGACCGCCTCTGGCACGAGGCCAGACTCATAGAGCAGCTTCCAGAATCGATTCGAGAAGCCAGCAAAGTGATGGCCGGTGAGCGCCGAGCGTACGCCGGGATTGATCCCGACGAAAAGCACACGGAGGCCGGGGCGAATCCGGTCGCGGAGCGGTGGGAGCGCGCCCGGTCTATTTACCGGCAGGCGCCATTCCCTTGAACGTCAGTTTCTGCAGCCCCATCGTCGTCTGCGCGACATAGAGGTTGCCTTTCGAGTCGGTGGCGATCTGATGACCGCCGTTCTTCAGCCCGGCGGGCTTGATCGATCCAATGAGCGTCATCGTCTTGCGATCGACGATCGAGATGTCGTCGCCGTTGCCGACGTAGAGAAACTGCTGCTCTTTGTCGGGCGAGAGTGCCACGTTGCGCGCGAATTGCGTGTCGGCTTTCACGAGTTGCTTCAGGAACTTGCCTTCCGGCGTGAACGACTGGACGCGCCGGTTCTCGCGGTCGGCGACATACACAGTCCCATCGCGCGACACACGAAGCGCATGCACGATGCTGAAGTTACGGGGCCCGGGGTCGGCGAAGGTCTTCGGCGTGACCACCTCGCAGTGATCGTCGTCCATCGGCTTGTCGCCGAAGGCGCCCCACATCCGTTTGAATGCCCCTGTATCGGCGTCGAGCACGACGACGCGGTGATTGCCGTATCCGTCGGCGACGAATAGCTCGTTGGTCGGCGGATGGAACCATGCGTCCGCGGGACGATGCAGATTCCGCGTGTCGGCGTTGCCCTTGCTCTGGTTGCTGTGGCCGACCTGGAGGACCAGCTTGCCGTCCTGTGTGAACTTGAGCAACTGATCGTCGGCGACCGGCTTGAGGCCGCGGATGCCGTTGGTCGGACAGTTATTCCCACCGAGCCACACGAATCCCTTGGCGTCGATGTGGATGCCGTGCTCGCGCTCGGGCCATTCGAAGCCGGCGGCTGCCCCGCCCCAGCCCTTGATGAACTTTCCCGACGAGTCGAACACCATCACAGGCGGTGCAGCCATCGACGCCTGTTCGGGCGGGAGCGTACGAGGCCGGTGGAGGAGCCACACGTTGTCCTGTGCGTCGATCGCAAAGCTCGACGCGTCGCCCAGCTTCCACTTCTCGGGGACCTTGGGCCACGCGGGATCCACTTCGAAGGTGGGCAGGCTGCGTGTCGCTTGTGCGAGCAGGCCAGGGTCATGGAGTGATGACGCTCCCACCGCGAGCGCGAGCACGAAGGTTCCAATCAGGGCGCCGCGATTCCTGACGATGCTCATGAGCAGCTCCTCCAGCGCTGGTGAGCATACTCCCATCCGCGGGCTTACACGGCAGCTCGCGTGTGTCCGGCGGGTCTGGAGACCCGCCTCTCCGTGGCGCGGGTAAGATCCTCCGGTGCCGCGTTACTGCTTCGGCGACATCGTGCTGGACGCCGATGCCCACCGTCTGACGCTGAAGGGCGAGATCCTGTCGATTCCCGAGCGGCATGTGGATGTGCTCTTCGAACTCGTGAGCCGGGCCGGATCGATCGTCTCCAAGGACAAGCTGATCGAGGAGGTGTGGCGTGGTGTGGCGGTGACCGACAACAGCCTCGAACAGGCGGTGTCGGCACTGAGGCGCGTGCTCGGAACCGGCCCGGATGGTCAGCCCTACATTCAGACCGTGCCGCGTCAGGGCTATCGCTTCATCGGCGTAGTCACCAAGACCGCCTCGCGTGCCAGCGACGAGGAGCTCGATGCGCTGCTGGCGCCGCATCGCGCGTGGCTCGAGGGACGTGCTGCGCTCGAGACGCTCGAGCGCGATCAGATCGTGCGCGCTCGTGGAGTGTTCGAGGGTGTCATCGAACGGGAGCCCGAGCATGCGCCCGCGCACGTCGGTCTCGCCAATGCCTGCGTGATGCAGTTCGAGATGACACGCACCGACGAACGGCCGGACGCCGCTGCCCTCGAAGCGGCTGCGCGGCATTCGAAGGAGGCCTGCCGCCTTGCGACCGGCTACGCGGAGGCATGGGCGACGCGAGGGTTCATCCTCGACCGCACCGGCCACCACATCGATGCGCTCGCCGCGTCGCGCCGCGCTATCACTCTCGAGCCAGACAACTGGCGGCACCACTTCCGTCTCGGGTACGTGAGTTGGGGAGAGGAGCGTTTGCGCGCGGGTCGTCGCACGCTGTCGCTGTTGCCGGGCTTTGCGCTGGCGCATTGGTTGATGGCGACGGTGCACGTCGCCCGTCACGCGTTCGACGAAGCCGAGCGCGAGTTATCGCTCGGCATCGCGGCCCAACCCAACATCCAGCCAGGCACGTCACGGTTCAGCGGCGTCGCGCTGCACTGGTTGCGAGGTCTCATTCACCTCGCGCGCAACGAGACCGGACCCGCGCTTGCGGCGTTCGAACGCGAGCTCGCACTCGAAGACGGTGGGCATCTCTACGGCCGCGAGTGTTGCGCAAACACGTGGTACGCAATTGGGTCACTCCGGTTGCGCCAGGGCGATCGCTCCGGCGCAGTCGCCGCATTCGAGCAGGCCCGCGCTCGCGTCGCGTTCCATCCACTCGCTCGACTCGCGCTCGCGGCGCTCGGTCAGTTGCCGCTGCGCGAATCTGTCGATGGTGATCCGCTGTCAGTCGATATCGCGATCGGGCGAGCCGCTGGTCTCGCCCTGGTTGGCAAACATCACGAGGCCGCGGCTCTGGTCGATCGCGCGCTCGCGACGGCACTGCCCGGCCCTGCCGGATGGATCCTGCCGGTCGAGCCGTTGCTTCACATCACCGCTCGATCGGATATCTGGGCGTCGCCGCTCGCCCGCCTGCGATCCCGAGCGGCGTGAACAAGGCAGGAAACTGTCTTGCTACGGCGTGAGCGTCAGTGTGTGCTCGGTGGCGCCGGGCAGGAACGGAGTTGGTTCGCCCTTGACCCACGCCTGATGCGAGTTCGAGTAGAACGGCGAGAGCGGATGACCACTCTGGCCTGTCGGCATGTTCATGATTCCTTCGTCCTCGTGCCCGGGCGAGACGATCATCCGCTCGGATGAGGCCGACGAATTCCAATGCATGTTGGGCGTGTAGAGATCGCCCGCCAGCGGCAGCCGTGGCATGTCCAGCCAGCGGGTCGCGAAGAACGGCAGCCCCGACGACAGCGGGTGCCGATACACGGTGACGTTCCAGGTTGACCATGGTGCCGTGAGCCCGCCCTCCCGCTCCGCTCGCGCGATCACGTCGTTGGCGACGTGAAGGATGAGCGCGTCCCAGTTCGGGTATTGCGGATCGAGCAGGTGCATCGGCTTCTCGGTGACGAGCTTCCAGATCGGTCCCTCGCGCCGCCGGACGCTGTAGTAATCGAACGTCGGATCGGCTTCCACGCATTCGATCAGCAGGAAGTCGACGATCGCTTTCGAGAGCTGCTCGCGGAACATCCGTGTGAGCCGATAGCCAGCCGATCCTGGCGACGCGGTTCCATCCCAATCGCGTTCGACCATCTCCCGCAATCGAATCCGCGGCTGGTCGGTCACGCTCTTGAGCTCCTGCAGCAGCAGCGTCCGCCAGCGGGTGAGGAATTCGGCGCTGGTATCGAGCTGGATGCTCAGGAGGTCCTTCACCGTGAAGCGGTCCTGACCTTCGAGGCGCTCTCGGATGATGCGCGCGCGCGATCCCACTTCGTAGTTGCCGTCACCCAGGCGGGCGAGCATCTGCCCATCGACGACGCGCGCGTTGGCCGTCCAGATTCGTCCGCTCTCCGGATCGATCACGCGTGGATATTCGTCACGATTCAGCCAGCCGCTCCAGCCCCGCGTGCCATCCGCCCACGACACCGGCCGCCGCCCGTCGAAGCCCACACGCCGAGCAATCGAGCCGTAGATCGTCCACCCGATACGGCCCTGATCGTCGGCGACGACAAAGTTCTGACCAGGGGTGCCGAGACCGTTGGCCGCGTCGAACGCCTCTTCGAGGGTCGTCGCTAACTCGAGCGGAAGGGCGGATACGCCGAGGCGCTCGGCATCGTGGGCGATCCAGCGAAAGGCGCGAAGCCGTCCCTTGTGATCCGGATCCTCCATGACGGGACCCCAGATGGTCCACCGGACCGATTGCTTCTGGGGCGCTTCGCCCGAGACCTGGATCGTTTCCTCGTAGCGCTCGAATGAGCGCCAGCCTTGTGGGGTGCGATATCGCGTGGCGTCGGAGGGATCGATTTCAAGAAGGACGATGTCGCTCCAGTCGCCTTGCGAGTTGGTGAAGCCCCACGCGACGTGCGTGTTGCTGCCGACGACGAGTGCCGGCACGCCAGGAAGCGTGATGCCGATCAGATGACGTGGTGCTGTGTCCGATGCCTCTTTCCATTCGAGCGCCGCGCGGTACCACGTGTTCGGGACGCGAACGGTGAGGTGCATGTCGTTGGCCACGAGCGCCCGGCCGTCGGTCGTCAGACGCCGCGAGACCGCCCAGTTGTTGCTCCCGATCGCACCGTCGCGATCGACTCCGGACTCCCACGTGCCTGGTCCCAACTCGTTCGCGAGATCCGATGTCCAACCTTCGAACGATCGATTCGACGTCTCGAGCTCGATGGGGCGTGGCCGTCCCAGCGCCGGCGGTCTCGGCGTCGGACGATCGGGTGAGGGTGATGGCTTTCCCATCCGCCGCGATCGCAAGTCGTAGACGTCCGGGCCGGGAATCAATGGCACGTCGAAGCTGCCACCGACGATCGGTGAGTCCCACTCCGTGCCCATCGGGGCGAGGAAGTTCGCCATGCCTTCCGGCAGGACGTCGTACATCGTTCCCAGTGTGGACTCGTACAGGCCGTCCGGATCCTGAAGCGTGATGAACATCGAGAGCACGACGAGGACGGAATCTTCGGCCACCCACTCGCGCGGCTCCTGCCCTAGCAGCACGTACTCGAAGGGCATGGATCGCAGTTGACGCAGTCCGCTGTTGACGCCCGCAGTGTAGGCGATGAGGACGTCGCGCCAGCCCGGGTCCATGATCTGGATCGTGCGCTGCGCCTCTGCTCTGAAGCGGTGAAGACGAATCTGACGATCGGCGACCAGTGCGCGTGGACCGACGAGCGCGGCGAGCTCGCCGGCGGCGCGACGCCGTGCCAGATCCATCTGGAAGAAGCGGTCCTGCGCGTGGAGGAAGCCGGTGGCGCGCGCGACGTCGAGGCGCGTGGCGCCCTTCACTGTCGGGATGCCGAGCGCGTCTTTCGTGACCGTGACCGGCGCCGAGAGCCCGTCGAGCTGCAACCGTCCGTCGAGCACGGGCAGGCTGCCGCGCAATTCCATGCGTGCCCACGCCGCGGCGGCGAGCGCGGCCACGAGGAACACGACGACGGCGGCCATGAGCGCGCGGAGGAAGCGGCGGCGCATACAGGGTCTTCGGGTCGGACGAGCTTCAGTTACAGTACACCACGTAAATGGGGCGAACGTCCGCCGTTAAAATGCGCGTTGCGCATAGATCCGGCAGCTCGCGTGGGATCAATGCGCGCGAGGTCCGGCGCTCAAAGGCCTCGGAGGGCGGCAGCCGACAGGCATAGGGGCATGCGCACACGCTACGGAATCTCTCCATGGATCGAGAACTTCCCACGATCGCGCCGTCCGGATCACCCCCGGCTCCGCGGGGAGCTCGCCTGCGACGTCGCCATCATCGGTGGTGGACTGACGGGTTGCGCCACGGCGTACGCCTGCGCCGTCGCCGGACTCGACCCGGTTGTCGTCGAGGCGGGCCGCGTCGGCCAGGGAAGTGCCGGGCGTGGCGCCGGGTTGCTGTTGCCCGAGCCGGGTCCGGCCTTTCGTGACGTCACCGACCGCCACGGGCTGCGCACCGCGCGACGGATCTTCGAAGGATGGCGGCGCGCGTCGCTCGATGCGGCGGCGCTCATCCGCCGTTTGGGGATCGTTTGCGGTCTCGAGTCTGTCGATCACATTGCGGTGGCATCGCGCGACGATGGGAAGGCGTTGCGGCGGGAGTACGAGGCTCGAAGCGCGGCCGGACTCGACGCACGATGGGTGCTGCCGGCAGTGGTGCGCAAGGCGACGGCGCTCGAGTCGGCGGGAGGCATTCGCGTGGCGGGGTGTTTCACCCTTGATCCGCATCGAGCATGCCTGGGGCTGGCCGCGGCGGCGAAGTCGCGCGGCGGGACCTTCTTCGAGCGATCGCGCGTCTCACGGGTTCGAGCGGGGTCCAAGAATGTCGAGATCACACTCGACGGTGGTCTCATCCGCGCCCGAACGGTGATCGTGTGCACCGGGATCGCGACGAATGAATTCAAGCCGTTGCGTCGTCACTTCAAGCCGCGCGAACAGTACTTTGTGATGACTGAGCCGGTGGCGGCGGCTGTCCGGAAGCAGCTTGCGAGCCGGGACGTGACGATCAGTGACACGGCGTCGCCACAACATCGGGTGCGGTGGACGCGCGACGATCGGCTTCTCATCGCCGGCGCATCGCAAGACGAAACGCCGATCCGGAAGCGCGAGGCGGTGCTCGTGCAGCGGACCGGTCAGCTGATGTACGAGTTGCTGATGATGAATCCGGCGATCTCCGGGTTGCAGCCGGAGTACGGATGGGAAGGCTCGTACGGAGAGACAGCCGACGGGATCATGTATATCGGCCCTCATCGCAATTACCCGCATCACCTCTTTGCCCTGGGCGGCGATTCGCTGTCGGGCGCATTCCTTGCGGCCCGCGTGCTCGCCCGTGCGGCCGCGGGCGACCCTGACAAGCACGATGAGGTCTTCGGCTGGACGCGCTGACGTCCCGCTCGCGGCTTGACCGGCTGGCTTGCTGACGAACGAATCAAGTCTTCCCGGTCAAGACGGCTCGCCCCGCGAAGCGGGGCAAAGCCAACACGGTAGACTAGCGAGGCACCATATGTTCTTTGGTTTGACCCCCGCCTCGCCAGGCTCATGAAGACGCCGCTTTCGCCCGTGGATCTCCTGGTCGTCGGCCCACACCCCGACGACATCGAGATCGGCATCGGCGGGCTCGTCGCCAAGCATGCGGCACTGGGACACCAGGTGGGGCTCTGCGACCTGACGGCCGGTGAGATGGGCAGCAATGGAACGGTGCCGGAGCGTCTCGCCGAAGCCGATGCCGCATGCGATGTGCTGGGTGCGGCCTGGCGCCTGAACCTGCGCCTGCCGGATCGCGCGATCGGGCGAGACGCGGAGCACATGCGCGCGATTGCCGGTCTCGTGCGGCGTGCGCAACCGCGGGTCATCGCGATCCCGTACTGGTCCGATCGGCATCCCGATCACGTCGCCGCCAGTCACCTGTTGACTGACGCGATCTTCAGCGCCGGTTTACGGAAATACGAGGCCGAGGGTGATACCTGGAAACCCGAGTCGGTCTGCTACTACTTCATCAATGATTCCGTGACACCCTCGTTCGTCGTGGACGTGAGCGCGCACTACGAGACCAAGCGCCGCGCGCTCGCCTGTTATGTCAGCCAGTTCCGGCCGACCGAGCCGGATGCGGTGGCGACGCGTTTGACGTCGCCCACGTTTTCCCAGCTCGTCGAAAGCCGCGACGCGCAGTTCGGCGCTCTGGTAGATGTGCCCTTCGCGGAAGGAATCGTGGTGAAGCGCCCGGTTCTTCGGCCGCACCTCCTCGCGTGATGAATCGTCCGCTCAACGTCGGTATCGTGTGCTACGCCTCCGTCGGCGGAAGTGGCATCGTCGCCACCGAGCTCGGGAAGGCGCTGGCTCTGCGCGGGCATCAGGCGCACTTCATCAGCACCGAGACGCCCTTCCGCCTCGGCGACTTCCAGGAGGGGCTGTTCTTCCATCAGGTGCTGACGCCGACATATCCGCTCTTTCGCGAGCCGCAGTACCTGCTGTCGCTGGCCAACCGCATCGTTGGTGTCGCGCGCGAGTCGCGGTTGGACATCATCCACGCGCACTATGCCGTGCCGCACGCGACGGCCGCGTTTCTGTCGCGACAGATCCTCAGCGCGGACGGCCAGGGTCCGAAGGTCGTGACGACGCTGCACGGCACCGATATCACGCTCGTGGGCAGCGACCCGTCGTATTCGCGGATCGTCGCTTTCTCGATCGAACAGTCGGACGCCGTGACGGCGGTCTCGAGCAGTCTGCGAGCCTCGACCTACGCCGAGCTCGGCGTCAAGCACTCGATCTCGGTGATCCCCAATTTCCTCGACTGCGCCGTGCATCGACGGCGGCCGCGTCCCGATCTGCGAAAGCGATTCTCGGGCGGCGACGAGGCCACCAAGGTCATCGTCCACGTCTCGAATTTCCGTCCGGTGAAGAGAGTCGATGCCGTCGTGGCGATCTTCGATCGCATCCGCAAGCAGGTGCCGGCGCGGCTGCTGCTGGTCGGAGACGGTCCGGACCTGCCGATGGCGCAGCAACTCGCGCGCGACCTTGGCATCGGTTCCCTCGTGGATGCCGTCGGCGCACAGGAAGAAGTGGTGCCGCTGCTGTCGATTGCCGATCTGTTCCTGCTCCCGTCGGCGCAGGAGAGCTTCGGCCTGGCCGCTCTGGAGGCGATGGCGTGCGAGATCCCGGTCATTGCCTCACGAGTGGGCGGGCTGCCAGAGGTGATCGAACACGGTGTGAGCGGATTCCTGCACCCCCTCGACGCGATCGACGAGATGGCCGCCACCGCCGTCGCCGTCCTCACCAATCCGTCACTTCACGCCAGCGTCGCTGATGCGGCGTGCCGCCGTGTTCGGAGCGAGTTCTGTGTCGATCGTGTGGTTCCCATGTACGAGGCGTGTTATCGCGAACTTCTGTCGTAGGGCTCCCGGACGCTGAGGCACAATTCACCGTGAGGACGCCATGACTCACTCATCGTTGATGACGCGCGCTGGGGCTCTCGTTGCGGCGGCGATGTTCTGGTCGATCCTTCCTGCGACACACGCTCAGACGCGCCGAGCGATGAAGCTCGACGATCTGTTGACGGCCATCCGCGTCACCGAGCCGGTGCTCTCGCCCGACGGGCAGATGGTCGCATACGTCCGCACCACGACCGATCTCCAGACCGGCACACGCAATGGTGACATCTACCTTGTTGCTGCAGATGGCTCCGGCGCGCCGAAGCTGCTCGCCGGGGGCGATCAGAATGAGAGCACGCCGCGTTTCTCGCCCGACGGGCGGCGCGTACTGTTCATCTCCAGCCGAAGCGGCATTCCGCAGGTCTACGCCGTAGCACTCGACGGCGGCGAGGCCAAGCAGGTGACCAACGTCTCGACGGGTGTGCAGGGACCGCTCGTGGTGTCACCAGACGGGCGTCGCATCGCGTTCGCGTCCGACGTCTACCCCGAGTGCCATGACCAGACCTGCAACGACGCGCGGGCGAGCGCGCTGGAGAAGGATCCAGTGAAGGCGCACCGATTGACGACGCTGATGTTCAGACACTGGAACGAGTGGCGCGACACGCAACGGCATCACGTTCTGGTGGCAGACATCGGCAGCGGCAAGGCGGTTGACGTGACCCCGGGCGACTACGATGCCCCGCCGCACAACGATGAAGACTCGGCAGTGTCTTTCTCCCCGGACAGCAAGCAAGTCGCTGTCGTCTCGAAGCGCGTCGGGCGCGACGCCGAAGCGTGGAGCACGAACAGTGACGTCTGGCTCGTCCCGGTGGAGGGCGGCGATCTGAAAAAGGTGACGCCGAACCCGGCCGCCGACCAAAAGCCGATCTTCTCGCCGGATGGCCGCTCGCTGATCGTCCGCAGCCAGCGTCGCGCAGGATTCGAATCGGACCGCTGGTACCTCGATGTCTACGATCTGTTGAGCGGCGCCAGGCGGACGGTGTTCGACGCGCCGGATCTGTCGGTCGACGAGGTCGGGTTGTCACCGGATGGCACATCGATCTGGTTCGCGGCGGCGGACCAGGCGCGCGTCAATCTGTTCGTCGTGCCGTTCGCTGGTGGCACACCGAAGCGTATCGTCACCGGCGGATCGATCTCCGGCATCAACCCCGGACGCGGCTTCGTCGTGTTCGAGAAGTCCACGCTGACCGCACCGCACGAGCTGTTCCGCGTGTCGGCAGACGGCAGTGCGCTCAAGGCGCTGACGAAGGAGAACGCGGCCTGGCTGAACGAGGTCGCCATGCCCGAGCCCGAGTCGACGACCGTGGCGGGTGCCAACGGCACACCCGTTCAGTATTGGCTGATCAAGCCGCCCGGCTTCGATGCCTCGCGCAAGTACAAGACGGTCTTCATCATCCACGGCGGCCCGCAGGGAGCATCGTCGGACGCCTGGTCGCCGCGGTGGAATCCCACTCTGTGGGCGGCGCAGGGCTGGGTGATCGTTGCGCCCAATCCACGTGGCTCGTTTGGCTTTGGTCAGACGTTCGTCGACGAGATCTCGCAGGACTGGGGCGGCAAGGTGATGACCGACCTCGACGCCGTCTTCAATGCCGTGGCGAAGCTGCCGTTCGTCGATGCCGAGCATATGGGGATCGCGGGCGCCAGCTACGGCGGGTATGCGGTGGACTGGCTCATCGGTCACAGCAACCGGTTCAAGGTCGCCGTCTCACACGACGGTGTGTTCAACCTGGAGTCGATGTCGCTCGCGACCGAGGAGCTGTGGTTTACCGAGTGGGAGTTCGGCGGACCGCCGTGGAGCGCAAAAGCGCGCGAGAACTACGCGAAGTGGTCGCCGCACCTCTTCGCCGATCGGATCAAGACGCCGACGCTCGTCATCACGAACGAGCAGGATTTCCGCGTGCCCGTCGATCAGGGCCTGCAGTTGCTCACGGCGCTCCGCCGCAACGGTGTGCCGTCAGAAGGGCTGGTCTTTCCCGACGAAGGCCACTTCGTGCTGAAGCCGCTCAACAGCCGGCGTTGGCACGAGACGGTGTTCGGCTGGATTCAGCGCTACCTCTAGTTCACGCGTTTTCGACTTCCAGGTCGCCCTCTTCGGCGAGTAGTTGCTGCGCGCCCTCGCCGCTTTGCTGCAGCAGTTTCGCGACGAGAGCGGTCCACCCGGTCTGGTGACTGGCGCCCACGCCGCGGCCGTTGTCGCCATGGAAGTACTCGTAGAAGAGCAGCAGGTCGCGCCAGTGCGGGTCGTCTTTGAAGCGCTCGTCGGTCCCGTGAACCGGGCGACGGCCGTCCGCATCCCTGAGGAAGGGGCGAGCGAGCCGATGTGACAACTCGGTCGCGACCTCGCTCAGATTCTTCCACTGGCCCGATCCCGTCGGGCACTCGACGGTGAAGCTGTCACCCAGGTAATAGTGGAAGCGCTGGAGCGACTCGACGAGGAGGAAGTTGGCCGGAAACCAGATCGGGCCGCGCCAGTTCGAGTTCCCTCCGAAGAGATCGGTCGTCGATTCACCAGGCTCGTACCGCACCGTGCGCTGCTCGCCCCCGACCTCGAGGACGTATGGAGTCGTGAGGTGTATGCGCGACAACGCCCGGATACCGAAGGGCGAGAAGAACTCCTTCTCGTCGAGCATCACCTTCAACACGCGACGCAGCCGATCCTGGGTCACGATCGACAGGAGCCGACGATCGCCTTTGCCTGGTGTTCGCATACACGCCGTGTGCGCCGTGAGGTCGGGGCGGTTGTCGATGAACCACTCCAGGCGCTTCTTGAAGCCGGGTAGCTTGTCCAGGACATCGGGCTCGAGCGTCTCGATGGCGAACAGTGGAATGAGTCCGACCATCGAGCGCAGCTTCAGCGGGAACTGATCGCCGTCCTCCTCGTGGATGACGTCGTAGTAAAAGCCATCGTCCTCGTTCCACAACGAGATGCCGTCCTGACCGAGGTTGTTCATCGCGGCCGCGATGTAGAGGAAGTGCTCCCAGAACTTGCTCGCCACGTCTTCGTAGGTCGATTCCTCACGCGCGAGCTCCATGGCGATGGCCAGCATGTTCAGCGAGTACATCCCCATCCAGCTGGTGCCGTCGGATTGCTCGAGATGCCCGCCGGATGGGAGCGGTTCGTTGCGGTCGAACACGCCGATGTTGTCGAGTCCAAGGAAGCCACCCTGGAACACGTTCATACCCTCGGCGTCCTTCCGATTGACCCACCACGTGAAGTTGAGCAGCAGCTTGTGGAAGACGCGCTCCAGGAACTGACGGTCGCCAACGCCGCGGCGGCGCTGTTCGATCCGGTAGACGCGCCAGGCCGCCCATGCATGCACGGGCGGGTTGACTTCATTGAACGCCCACTCGTACGCGGGGAGCTGCCCGTTCGGGTGCATGTACCACTCGCGCAGCAGCAGGATCAGTTGGTCTTTCGCGAAGTCGGAGTCCACGAGTGCCAGTGCGACGCAGTGAAACGCGAGATCCCACGCGGCGTACCAGGGGTACTCCCATTTGTCCGGCATCGTGATCACGTCGGAGTTGTACAGGTGCTGCCACATCCAGTTTCTGCCGGTGCGGCGCTCCTTGGGCGGCGGCGGCTGGGCGGGGTCGCCGTTCAGCCAGTCGCGCACGACGAAGTGATAGAACTGTTTCGACCAGAGCAGCCCGGCAAACGCCTGACGCATGACATTGGCCGAGTCCTGCGACAGCTCCTTCGGAATGATGGTGGCGTAGAAGTCATCTGCCTCGCGCTGCCGCGACACGAACACGCCGTCGAAGTCGTCGCCGACCCCGCTGGTGCCTGACACGAGTGCGCCGTCCGTCAGCCGCAAGCGCACGACGAGCGACTCGCCCGCGCCGAGGACCGCCGTGTAATGGCCTGACGCCTTGGTTCCACGCTGCGCCGGATTGATGACGTCCTTGACCGAGTGCACGATGTAATCGTTGATACTGTCCTTCACGAAGACCGGGCCACTCGTGGCCCCGAAGAGACGCCGAGTGTTGGTCTCGTTCTCGGTGAATAGAAGCTCGGGAGCGCCGTCGAAGTGGAGCGTGTATCGTCCCAGCTCCTCATGATCGAGCGTGATGGCGGTTCCGTGGGCGGCGGCTCGCTGCAGTTCAGGCCGGGGCGTTCCGTGCCCCCATGACCAGGTGTTGCGAAACCACACCGTCGGCAGCAAATGAATGGGCGCGGCGACCTGAGCCCGATTGACCGCCGTGATGCGAATGAGAACGTCGTTGCACTCCTGCTTCGCATACTCGACGAAGACGTCGAAGTAGCGATCGTCGGCGAAGATGCCGGTGTCGGCCAATTCGAACTCCGGATCCTGACGGCTCCGGCGTTGGTTCTCGGTGACGAGCTGAGCGTAGGGAAACGCGCGCTGCGGATACTTGTACAGAAGCTTCATGTACGAGTGCGTTGGCGTGTTCTCCAGGTAGAAGTAGGACTCCTTGACATCCTCGCCGTGGTTGCCCTCGTTGCCGGAGAGGCCGAACAGGCGTTCCTTCAGAATCGAATCCTCTTCGTTCCACAGCGCCAGCGCGAAGCAGACGAATTGATGGCGATCGCTGATGCCGGCAATGCCGTCCTCGTTCCAGCGATAGGCGCGCGATCGGGCGTGGTCGTGCGGGAAGTAGTCCCAGGCCTTGCCGTCGCGGCTGTAGTCCTCGCGCACGGTCCCCCACGCGCGCTCGCTGACGTAAGGTCCCCACCGCTTCCAGTTATTGCTGCGGTTTCGTGCTTCCTCGAGACGCTGTCCTTCGGCCGTCATCGCTCTACACTAGTCTTCTTGAGCCGACTTCCGCGAGCCGTTCTTCTCGATCTCGACGACACCATCCTCGACGACAGCGGCAGGGTCTCCTCCTGCTGGCTGGACGCCTGCCGCGCGCACAGCGCCGAGATGCCTGCGCGCGATCCCGTCCTCGTCTACGACGCGATCGAGCGCGTGCGAGAGTGGTATTGGGCGGATCCCGAGCGCCACCGCATCGGTCGCCTCGACCTGGCGGCCGCGCGGCGGGAGGTCGCCCATATTGCGTTGAAAGAGATTGGCCTGGACGATGTCGCGCTGGCGCAGCGGATTGGCGACACGTATCACGACCTGCGGGACGACGGGCTGCGGCCAGTCGAGGATGCGATCGAGACGGTGGCGTGGCTGCGGACGAGTGGCTGCCGTCTGGCGCTGCTCACCAATGGCAGTGCGCACCTGCAACGGAACAAGATCGACCGATTTGGGCTGGCCGGCTTCTTCGACCTGATTCTCATCGAAGGCGAGGTCGGATTCGGCAAACCCGATCCGCGTGTATATGTGCGAGCGCTCGACGAGCTTGCGGTTGCGCCGCACGACACGTGGATGGTGGGCGACAATCTGGAGTGGGACGTGGCCGAGCCGCAGCGCCAGGGCATCTACGGCATCTGGATCGACGTTCGGGGTGCCGGGCTGCCAATCGGTCATGTCGTGCGGCCCGATCGCATCATACGCAGGCTTGCGGAGCTCCGCGGGCCTCTTTCAGCGGGAGTGGAACGTGACTGAGCGAGCGGTCTTCCTCCGCCACATGCACGACCTCGCACGCCACTTGGCGTGGGCCGATGCCACCGTGTGGGCATCGGTTCTCGCGACACCGCAGGCCGAGGGTGACGCGAAGATCGGCGACATCCTGCATCACATGCACCTGGTTCAGCACATCTTTCTCCAGGCCTGGACGAAAGCGGCGCCTGCGGTGCGCGCGCGCAATGAGTTTGCCTCGCTCGCCGACATGGCTGGCTGGGCGCTCGACGGACGCCGCGGCATCGTTGCGTATGTGGAAGGGGCGAGCGAAGAGGAACTCGAATATCCGTTGCGCATGCCCTGGGCCGCCTACTTCGAACAGCACACGAAGCAGATTGCCGGTGTGCATACTCTTGGTGAGTCGGTCCTGCAGGTATTTCTGCATACCCAGCATCATCGTGGTCAGGTGTGTATGCGGCTGCGCGAGATTGGCGGCGCGCCCCCGACGATCGACTTCATCGTCTGGCTCTGGGGAGGACGGCCGTCAGAAAGCCTGAGCGTCTGAACTCAGCCCGTTACGCTCGTCACCATCGCCTGCTGCGCTCCGCACGTCCCGCAGGTGTGTGCGGCGACGACCGTCACGTCCTCCAGCGGCGGCACCGAGCTCACTTCCTTGTCTGCGTGGTGAATCATCGGCGAGCCGCAGCGTGGACAGCGCAGAGCGGGCTCGCGCACCGCAACTTCCTCATCGACGTTCACATGCTCCCGGCCGTAGCGGAGCACCTTCGCCATCCAGATCAGCTCCTTGATGAATCGCTCCGATCGACGGATGACGGCGTCGTCGAGCAGGCGCCCGTCCTCAGTAAAGATTTTGCCGACGGTTCCGATGTTGACGTCCCAGAAGATAGTGACGAGTCCGATTTCCCGCATCACTGGCAGTAGTCCCTGAATCACGCGCGTTCCAGAGAACGGTCCCGCCGACACGCCGACGACGCCGACAGCCTTGTGGATGTACTCGCTCAGGCAACTGTCGAGCACGTGCTTCAGCAACCCCGGAAAGCTGTGGTTGTACTCGGGCGTCACGATGAGGAGCCCGTCGGCCTCGCTCATCGCTGCTGAGAACGCGCGATCCTTGATGGCCTCACCCGCATCGTCAACGGGCATCGGCACGCTGGCGATGTCGATGAGACGGCTCACGACACCAGCGCGCTCGTTCAGGAGCTCCGTAAAGAGCGCCGCAGCATGTGCGCTGGCGCGCCCCTTTCGCGCAGTGCCGAGTATCACAGGAATGTTCAATGGACGCGGTTCGGTCACGATCGGCCCCCGTGTTGGATGCTCCTACGATGTCACGGTTTCACAGAGTGACATGCATGAGCGAGCGCGACGAGAACTGCCGCCGACTCGCGCCGACGGGTACGCGATGCGCACGGATGCCCACCTTGTCGTGATGAATTAAGGCCATGCCCGTACGACCCGATATTGAATGCGATGGACAGTTTTCGAGTGTGTACCGGCGTCCTCCTGGCGCTCGCCGTCGTGTGCACTTCCGAGCGGTCGGATGTCGTGGCACGCGAGGCAGCGACCGGTGTGTTGACCGGACGCGTGCATGTCGTTTCGCACCCCGCGAGACGGCTCGCGACGGCGGGCGTCTATCCCGGGCGCATCGTCGGCATCCAGACCGATCGCGACACCTCGGAGCTCGATAACGTCGTCGTCTTCGTGGACTCGACGATGCAGGTCGAGTCGGCGCCGCAACGCGTCTCGATTCGCCAGACCAACGAAGAATTCATTCCGCATGTCGTTGCCGTCACCAGCGGATCGACCGTCGAATTTCCGAACGACGACCTGATCTTCCACAACGTGTTCTCGTTGTCGCGTGTCGCGACGTTCGACCTCGGGCGCTATCCGCGCAATGCGTCGAAGGGACGCACGTTCACCAAGCCGGGTGTGATCAAGGTGTTCTGCCACCTGCACTCGCACATGAGCGCGATCGTGCGAGTGTTCGCGCATCCGTACTTCACAGTTCCCGATCGCGATGGGCGCTTCACGATCCCGAACGTGCCGGCAGGCCGCCTCGCGGTGACCGCCTGGCACGAACGCGCCGGTGAGGTCACCCACCAGGCCTCGCTCGGGGCAGGCGGTACGACGGAGCTGACGTTCTCGCTCCCATTGACCGATCCGGAATGAGCCCGCTCGCCAGACGTTCACCGCGCCTGCTCGTCAAAGTCCTGTGCTTCGCGCTTGCGGTGATCGGATGTGTGATCGTCGCTGTCTTCGTGTTGTTCTCGTGGCAGACCAACGCCCGCGTCACCCGGAGCGTGGTCGAGAACATGGAGGCGAGTCAGTTGCGATTCGCCAGCATCGATGCGCGGCTGCGGCGCGAACACACGCTGCAGGCGATGACGCTCGCCGAGAACCCGACGCTCAAGGCCGCCGTCGACACCTACTACTCCGAGCGCGGCAACGGCCACGACCTCAGTCAGCTCCAATCGACAATCGAGACCGAGCTCGCCAAGCTGCAACAGATCATGGCGGTGCCGGCCCTGTCGGTGACCGATGTGCGGGGCCTGGTGCTTGCCAGCGCGGGCCCGAAGAAGGCCGATTGGCCGGCCGGGGCGCGAGTCGGTTTGCGTGTCGAGGAGAACGGCGCGCCCGTGGAAACCGTGATCCTGCGCAACGGCAAGCCGTATGCGGCGACGGCCGTCCCGCTGGTGCTTGGCCGCGACGTCATCGGCGAGTTCTTCCTGGCGTCGCCACTCGACGACGCCTATGCCGTGGATCTGGCGGGCGAGGCCCGCGCAGACATCGCGATTCTTCTCGACGGACGCGTGATTGCCAGCTCGACGCCCGCGACGCTGCGCCGCCGGCTCGAAGGCGTCGCGCTGCCGCTGAGCGGCACGTTCGAGCTTGGCGGCGACGAGTTCGTGGTTCAGCGTCTGTCTGCGATTGATTCAGCCAGCGTCTACGCGCTCGTCTCGGTGACCACCGCTGCGAGAACCGCCAGCTTGGAGACGGGATGGGTGCTGCTGATGGCCGGCGCGGGCGCACTGCTGCTGGCAGTCGGCGGGAGCTGGTGGCTGGCCCGGACCGTCGCGCGTCCGATCGACACGCTGTCCAATTCGCTGGCCCGCATGGCGGAAGCGCGCGACTTCGATCAGCCGTTGCCTCGCACTGGTGGCAGCCGCGAACTGGATACGCTGACGTCGACGTTCAACGATCTGCGCACGGCCGTCTCGCTGGCCGAAGCGGAATCGGAGGCTGCCTACCTCGGCGTCATCGGCGCGCTGGCGACGGCGCTCGACGCGCGCGACCCGTACACGGCGGGTCACTCGCAGCGCGTGGCCGATTTGTCGGTCGCGATTGGCCGCCGGCTGCAGTTGTCGGATGCCGACCTGGAAACGCTGCGGCTCGGTGCGCTGTTGCACGACATCGGCAAGATCGGCGTCAGCGACGCGGTGCTGCGCAAGCCGACAAAGCTCACGGCGGAGGAGTTCGAGCAGATCAAACTCCATCCGACACTCGGCGCCAGGATTCTCAAGCCGCTGCGCTTCCTCGACGCACAGTTGGCAATCGTCGAACTACACCACGAGCGGCCGGACGGGCGCGGTTACCCACACGGTCTGAAGGGCGACGAGATCCCGATGTTCGCCCGCATCGTGCACGTAGCCGACGCGTTCGACGCGATGACGAGCGCCCGCGCCTACCGCGGTGCCTTGCCGGTGGCAACCGCCATCGGGGAGCTGTGGCGCCTGATCGGCATCGACTTCGATGCCCAGGTCGTGCAGGCCATGGGGGCGTTGCCGATTGCCGTGACGGAGTCGATGCTCGCCGAAGCGAATGAGACCGGCGATCGAACCGCGGCCGGGGCGTTGGTCCAGTTCCCATCGCGCTCCAGCGCAGCGGCCGGCCAACATCCTCAACTGGCTTTGCGGAGGGCCGAATGAGTTTGCGTACTTCGGCCGTCGCGCTCGGCCTGCTGCTGGCGGTCGCGGCTTCGTCCCAGGCGCAGACCGACGGCACGGGCACGCGAGAGGTCGCGTTCGACACCGTGGTTGGCGTACAGGATTTCTTCGATGTCACCGGCGTCTGGAAGACGCAGTTGATTCTGGACTCGGCCGGGACGGTGGAGGTCGCTCCGCGGCTCCAGCTCTCCGTTCGCCCGCTGATCTGGCACGTGATGACCGGCGACTGGGAGGTGTACGTCCCGCAGGCGTCCGTTCGCTACGAGTTCGACAAGGGCAGCAAGTGGCGGGTGGAAGCGGGCAAGTTCACCTCACCCATCGGGCTCGGCATGACCGAAAACCGGGCCAACGTGAACGACGGCGTGATCTGGTGGCACCGCGGCTACTACAGTCCACTCCCGTCCATCGGTGGCGGCGCTGCGATGCACTCCCTCATTTCTTCCATCTACCCGATGGGGATTCAGGCCAACACGTCAGCAAAGCACTGGGATGCGCGGATGGCGTTCATCGATCGAGCGCCCGCAGACTTTTTCCATATCGAGCATCCGCCCTTCCGACCCAACGGTGTCGTCGGTGGCGGAATCACGCCCCGGCAAGGGATGCGTATCGGCGCTGCCACCGCCTGGGGCCGATCGGGAGACCTGAACGCCAGCGACCCATACACGATGGTCAACGTCGAAGGCGAGTACGCGTTCGCCTACACGAAGATCAGCGGCGAGTGGACGCGCGATCGATTCGAAACGCCTGCCGGCAATCGTGACGCACATGGCGCCACGTTGCAGGTGAAGCAGACGCTGACGCCGAGGATGTTCGCGCATAGCCGCGCAACGGCCATCACCTCACCCGTGACCATCGCCGCGACCGGCGAGGCGCCGCAGCGGACATCGTGGTACGTCGACTCCACATTCGCGTACCTGGTGAGCCCCGAGACCACAGTGAAGGTCGCCTACACGAACATCAAGAAGTGGAACGTTCCGACCGTGGACAATCAAATCGGCGTTGCAATCGTCTGGGCGAAGCGCTGGTGGTAGCGTACGACGTCCGTCAGCTTGCCCGGCGTCCGCGCCCGGCCTCTTCCTGACGCCCTTCTCGGGCGCTCCGCAGGACGGACGCGACCACTGCTCCCGCGAGCAGCGCCGCTATCACGCCGAGTGACCACTCGATCGGGAACTTCCCGCCGAACGCGTCGTTCAACCACGTCATCTTGACGCCGACGAAGATCAGGATCAGCGCCAGCGCGTACTTCAGGAGCTCGAACCGGCGTAGAGCATCCGCCAGCAGGAAGTACATTGCGCGCAGGCCGAGTACGGCGAAGACGTTCGACATGTAGACGATGAGCGGTTCGCGGGTGACGGCGAAGATCGCGGGAACCGAGTCCACCGCGAAGATGATGTCGCTCATCTCGAGGAAGAGGAGCGCCACGAGCAGGCGCGTGGCGTGCCAGCGGCCGGCCAGCTTCACAAGGAACCGCGGACCGTAGAGATCCGGGGTCACCGGGACGATGCGGCGAAAGAGCCTGATTGCCGGATTGCGTTCCGGCGAGATCGTCTGTTCGGGCGACCACAGCAGCTTGAGACCGGTCACGATCAGGAACACGCCGAAGATCAGCACGACGGCGTGGTACTGCATGAGGACGGCGCCCAACGCGATGAACACTGCTCGAAAGATGAGCGCCCCGAGCACGCCGTAGAACAAGACGCGGTGCTGGTAGATCGGCGGGACGCCGAAGTAGCTGAAGACGAGTACGAACACGAAGATGTTGTCGACGGCGAGCGACTTCTCGACCACGTAGCCGGTCAGGAACTCGAGCGCCGCCTGCCGCCCCGCTTCGGGCCCGGCGACTGACGTCGCGTAGAAATAAAAGCCGTAGTTGAAGACGAGCGCGAGCGTCACCCAGACGATCGACCAGCCGATCGATTCCCTGAACGAGATGACGTGCGATCGGCGATGAAACACGCCGAGGTCGAGTGCCAGGAGCAGCAGCACGAACCCGGTGAAGGCGGCGTAGAGCCACCAGAACTCGGCAAAGGGAAACAACAGCATGCCTTGCCCAAGCTAGCGAGAGATCGCTAGATAGACAAATAGAAAGTTTGGACACTATAGTTAGGTTTTATCTATGAATGTTTCTGTCCCGATTGGCGCCGCATGGAATGGTTGAACTATCACCACTTGCTCTATTTCCACACGGTCGTTCGCGAGGGAGGCGTGTCGAAAGCCGCCGCGAAGCTGCGGCTGTCACAGCCGACGGTCAGCGCGCAGGTGCGGATGCTCGAAGAAGGGCTCGGCGAGCGGCTGCTCCAGCGGCAGGGGCGTACGGTGGCGCTCACCGATGTCGGCCGCATGGTGTACCGCTACGCTGACGAAATCTTCGGCGTCGGTCGTGAGCTGATGGAATCGCTGCGCGGGCGTCCGGTGGGGCGGCCCGCGCAGTTGACCGTGGGCGTGGCGAACGCCGTTCAGAAACTGATCGTCTACCGCCTGCTTCGGCCGGCCACACGCGGCGCCGAGCCGACTCAGATCGTCTGTCGCGAAGACAACGCGGAGCAGCTCGTCGCGCAGCTGGCGACGCACGCGCTCGACGTGGTGATCGCCGATGCGCCGGCGCCGCCGCACGTGCGCGTCAAAGTGTTCAATCATCTGCTCGGAGAATCGCCGATGGCGTTCTTCGCGCCGCCGCGGCTGGCGGCTCGTATCAAAGCGCGATTTCCCGCCGCGCTTGCGTCGGCGCCCGTGCTGCTGCCGACGGCGAACACGGCGCTGCGTCGCGGGTTGGACGAGTGGTTCGAGCGCGCCGACATCCGTCCCAACGTGGTCGGTGAGTTCGAGGACTCCGCGTTGATGTCGGTGTTCGGTCAGGCGGCCGGGGCCATCTTCCCGGCGCCTGCCGTCATCGCCAGAGAGGTGTCGCGGTTGTACGGCGTGCGCCGTGTGGGGCACGTGGACGAGGTGCGCGAACGCTACTACGCGATTTCGGTCGAACGTCGCCTCAAGCACCCGGGTGTGCTGGCCATCACGAGCGCCGCACGCGAGCTGGCGGAGGCATAGTTGTGACTGGTAATACCGAGTTCCTCACGTGAAAGGCACCAGCTTCTTGAACGTTGCCAGCACCCACCGGTATCCGTCGGGATCGGTCACGACCGACGTGCGGTCGCCCCACGGTTGATCCTCGGCATCGGTGACGCCAGCGCCCGCTTTTCGCGCTTCGGCGGCTGACCGATCCACGTCGCTCACATACGTATACAGCGCGGCCGCTCCGCCGCTCGCCGTTGCCGGATCCCCACGCCGCACCAGCATGATCACCGAGTCGCCGTGGCGCATCTCCGCGTAGCGCACCTGGCCATCGGTGTCGGGAAGGACGACACCACGTGTAAATGCGAACGCCTTCTCGAGGAAGTCCATCGAGGCGTTGACGTTGGCGACCGCGAGGTAGGTGTTCACCGCCTGCATGCCGGGGGCGAGGCCGCTCGCGCCTTCCTCGCGGCGTGATCTGGCGGGTGGGACCGTCGCTGCGGCAGTCCGGGCGGATCGGGGTTTCGTCGGGCGGCGGCGGGCCGAGCGGGATGGTGTGGTCTGCTTTCGTGAAGGCATGGTCGCGCTGAATGGTATCGAGTGGGCGATGAAATTGCACCCACGAGCCTGAGGGGATTGGCCAGACGCTCGCTTTCAGCGCATCGGCGTGAAGAGGATCCCCCAAAACAGGCGTATCGTAGCCCGCGACCACTGACGAGACTGTAAGCCGGCGACGGGAACTGCCGCAGCCTCGTCCCCTGGAGAGCTGTGTCATGGCACGAAGCGAACTGGGCGTCCAGCACCTCCTGCGCCGTGCGGGCTTCGGTGCAAGCCGCGATGACCTCGAAGCGTACGACGGCATGTCCACCAACGCCGTCCTCCAGCAGCTCCTCGACTACGAGCAGCAGCCGGACGATGTGGACGAGAAGATCGGCGACCCGGCGTACGCATCAATCAACCTGGCCGCCGGTTTCTCGCCCAATCTCAACATCGAGCACGCACGTCAGCGCTGGCTGTTTCGGATGCTCCACACCAAGCGCCCGCTGCAGGAAAAAATGGCGCTCTTCTGGCACAACCACTTCGCGACCGCTTTCACGAAGATCGCCGGTGACGCCGGCTTCTTCCAGGCGGCGAAGATGCTGGTGCTGAAGCAAGGCGAGCTGCCGGGGCCGCCGGGACAGATCGAGCTCTTTCGATCGATGGCGCTGGGGAGCTTCCGCGATCTGCTCATCGCGGTGGCCAAGGATCCGGCGATGTTGTACTGGCTCGACGGCCGTCTCAACATCCGCACGCGACCGCAGGAGAACTTCGGCCGCGAGATCATGGAGCTCTTCACGTTCGGCATCGGGCACTACACCGAGCAGGACGTCTACGCCGCCGCGCGCGTCTTCACCGGGTGGAATCTGCGGCGTATCAATGCCGCCAACGATGCCAACGCCTACTCCGAGTTCTTCTTCAACGCAGCGCAGCACGACACGTCCGAGAAGACGTTCACTTTCCCGATCTATCCGGGCAACAACAAGACGATTCCCGCCCGCCCGCCCGCCGACGGGATGCAGGACGGCATCGACTTCATCACCGCGCTCGCCACACATCCGGAAACCGCCCGGCGGCTCGCGCGCAAGATGTGGAACTTCTTCGTGAGCGACGTGGTCGAGCCCGATCCCGCCACCATCAACGACGCCGCCAACGCGTTTCTGCAGAACGGCACCAGCATCAAGTCGCTCGTGCACTTCATGCTGCGTTCGCGGCAGTTCGAGAACCCGGGCAACTGGCACACGCGGTATAGCTGGCCAGCCGAATTCGTCGTGCGCGCCGTCAAAGAGGTCGGCTGGACCGGCTTCCCGGTCGATGCATTTCGAGCGCCGCTCGTCGCGATGGGCCAGACGCTGCTCGAGCCGCCCGACGTCAACGGCTGGGAGCTCGGGCCCGGCTGGTTCACCACGGGCGGCATCCTGGCGCGCATGAACTTCGCCGCGACGCTCGCGGGAAATCAGCGCGCCAATCTCCTGCGCGACATCGGAAGCGCCGGCTCGTCACCGGAGTCGCTGCTCGATTTCTTCCTCGATCGGCTGACGCCGGCGCCGCTGTCCGACGACGTTCGCGCGGACCTGCTCGCGTACCTCGAGGCGGGTGGGACATGGACTGGATCGGATGCGCAGCTCCGGACGAAGGCGACCGGCCTGGCGCACCTGATCGTGGGGTCGGGCGAGTATCAGATCGTGTGAGGCGGCACGCGTGCCGCGAGCGACGGCACGCGTCGCGAGACGAGTCCGGCTGAAGCCGGACAAGACGTGGGCGAGACGGACCGGAGACGAACATGGCAGTTACACGTCGAGACTTCATTCGTGGCGGCGTCGCGGCGTTTACGGTCAGCTTCACGGCGCCGGCGTTCCTGAGCGACATCGCACGCGCCCAAGGCGCACGATCGCGCAATCTGGTCGTCGTCTATCTCCAGGGCGGCAACGATTCGCTCAACACCGTCGTTCCGTATCTCGACCCGTTCTACTACAGCCGCCGGCCCACGATTGCCGTGCCGGCCGGCGACGTCCTGCAGATCGGGAGCGACTCGGGCGGCAGAGCGCTCGGCCTGCATCCGCGACTCGGTGGATTGCGCAACATCTTCAACGAGGGCCGCCTGGCCATCGTCCAGCGGACCGGGTATCAGAACTCGAGCCGGTCGCACTTTCAGGGATTCGACATCTGGGGAACCGCCAACCCGGCGCAGCCCACATCCACCGGATGGCTGGGGCGGTACCTCGAGTCGGTGCCCAGGGACGCACTGTCTGGCTGGTCCACGATTCGCGAGGTCCCGCGACCGCTGCTCTCGCGCCAGGTGAGCGTGCCCGGCATTCCGGACGCGCGTCAGTACACCTTCTCCAGCCCGAACACCGGCGCTGAGGTGCTCAACGAGCGGGCAGCGGCCACACGCATCGCCTCGCACATGGCGGTCGATCGCCCGCACCTGGCGTTGGTCAACAGCGCATCCATCGGCGTGTTCGAGACGCTCGATCGCGTGGCGACTGTCGCGGGATACCAGGGAACCGTTGCCTACCCGGCCAACGGCTTCGCGGCGGCGTTGCGCACGGTGGCGGGATCGATCGTGCGGGGCACCGGCACGCGCGTGTACTGGGTGCAGACCGGAGGCTTCGACACGCACGCCAGCCAGGGCGCGCAGGGTGGCGGCGGGTACGGGACGTTGATGAGCACCTTTGGCGATGGCGTGGCGGCGTTCTACAACGATCTTCGGAATCAGGGGCTCTTGTCTGACACGCTCATCCTGCAGTACTCGGAATTCGGCCGGCGCATCTCGGAGAACGGCAGCGCGGGCACCGACCACGGTGCGGCGGCGGTGATGATGGCGATCGGCGGCGCCGTGCGCGGCGGCGTGTACGGAACGTCGCCGTCACTCAATCCCGACTTCGGCAACCCGACGCTCGAGAACAGCGGCGGCGACGTCCGCTACGAAACCGATTTCCGCGCGGTCTATGCACGCGTGCTCGAGAACTGGCTGGGCGCGAGCTCCACGGCGATTCTCGGCGGCGACTTCCGCGCCGGTGCACCGCCGATTGTGTGAGAAAAAACTACAGTTCGAGGGTGCGATGGTTCGAGGTGCGAGGGGCAGTGCGATGGTCCGCTCGACCGTGGCGCCTTCGGACCGGACCGTCGCACGTCGGACTGGACCGTCGCACGTCGGACTGGACCGTCGCACGTCGGACTGGACCGTCGGACGTCGGACTGGACCGTGACGTCGGACTGGACCGTCGCACGTCGGACTGGACCGTCGCACCTTCGCACCGTCGAACCGTCGCACCGCCTGTTGTCCTGTATCTACGTGTAGATAGCTCGGAGCGCAGCTTCCAGCGTCGGATACCGGAAGGCGAATCCGTGCTGTCGCGCGACCTCCGGCAGCACGCGTTGACCGCCGAGAACGAGCGCGTCGGCCATCTCGCCGAGCGCGAGGCGCAGTGCGAATGCCGGCGCGTGCAGCCATGAGGGGCGCCCGAGCGCTCGTCCGAGCGTTCGCGAGAACTCGGCGTTGGTCACCGGTTCCGGCGCCGTGAGGTTGAGTGGCCCTGCGATTCCGGGCGTACGCAGCGCCCACAGCACCATCGCCACCCAGTCGGCGAGGTGAATCCACGACATGAACTGCCGGCCGCTTCCCACGGGTCCGCCTGCGAACAGCTTGAACGGCAGGGCGAGTTGCGGAAGCGCCCCGCCCTCGCGCGCAAGCACCACGCCGGTCCTCAGCAGCACGACGCGTGACGTTGGCGATGCGTGACGCGCGGCCGCTTCCCAGTCACGGCAGACGTCGGCGAGGAAATCGGATCCCGCAACTGTGGTTTCCGTCGCTGGCTCATCACCGCGCATACCGTAGAACCCAACTGCCGAAGCGCTGAGGAAGACGGACGGTGGCCGGCGCGCCGACCTGATCGCCTGAACCAGCGCTCTGGTGGCTTGTGTCCGGCTCTCGCGGATCGCGGCCTTGCGCGCCGCAGTCCATCGTCCACCGGCAATAGAGACGCCCGCGAGGTTGATGAGTGCGCCCGCGTCCTCGAGCACCGAGGTCCACGCGGCGGCTGGATCGCCTGGCGACCATGCCACCTCGTGGCTGCGCTTCGCGGTACGCGTCAGGACGATGACGGAATGCCCGTCCATGCGCAGCGCGTCGAGCAGTGCCGTGCCGAGGAAGCCGGTGCCGCCGGCGATCACAATCGTGGACATGGCCGACGCCTATTCTGCCTGACCCGCGCTTGACACCACGCCGGCCATCCTGCTCTAGTAATAACTAACCGGTTGGTTAACTGGCCGGGCGCTGCCGCCTGATCGCCCGGCGCCGCCCCGGCGAGTTGACAGCTCCTCTTTGCCGCGCGCGGCGCGGCGAGACCGTTATGCGGATGCGCAACGAGTCCCACATTCACGTTCCGGGCGCGGTCTGATGGCCCGCCGCACCATGCGTGACTCCCGCACGGCGATCTTTCGCGCCGCCGCCCTCGAGTTCGCCGAGCGCGGCTACGAGGCTGCCGGTACCGATCGCATCGCCGCCCGCGCCCGCGTCAACAAGGCGATGCTCTATTACCACTTCGAGAACAAAGCGGCGTTGTACGCCGAGGTCGTGCGTGACATGGTCGGCGCCGTCGGCGCGCGCGTGCGCGCCATCGCCGATGGTCCCGGCGCCGCCGAGGACAAGCTCGATGCCTGGATCAGCGCGCTCGTGCAGGAAGCCGCCGCCCGCCCGTGGTTCCCGCCCATCATGCTGCGCGAGCTCGCGGCGCGGGCACCGCACTTCGACGCCACGACGTTTCACATGATGAACGACGTGCTCGCCGGAGTGGCTGATGTGATCGCGCAAGGGCAGCGCGAGGGTACGTTCCGCGACGTCGATCCGCTGCTCGCCCATCTGTCGATCATGCCGCCGGTCCTCATCTTCTTCGCTCGTCAACGCGTGCTCGCGGGCCGAAAGCTGCGTGGTGGTCTTGCCGAACCGCGTCAGCTCACTCAGTTCGTGCGCCACATGCAGGCCTCTGCGCGAGGCATGCTTCGGAAAACATCATGACGTCCACTCGTCTGCTGGCATGTGCGTGGCCAGTGCTCTTCGCGGCGTGCACCGCTGCACCGCCAACCGATCGCATTCGCGTCTCGGGACACGTCGAGGCAACCGAGGTCCAGACCGCCCCAGAGATCGGCGGGCGGCTGACCGATCTGCGCGTCGCTGAGGGCGATCGCGTCGAGATGGGCGCAGTGATTGCCGTGCTCGACACCGAGGATGTCGCGCTGCAGATCGCGCGCACGCGCGCCGATCGCGCCGGCGCCGTCGCGCAGTTGCGGCTGCTCGAGGCCGGGTCGCGCGCGGAGGACGTCCGGCAGGCGCGCGCACAGGTCGATGCGGCAACCTCCGACGCGGCGGCGACCGATGCCGAAGTGAAATCGTCGCAACTCGATCTCGACCGCTTCCAGGCCCTGCTGACGGCAAACGCCGGGTCGGTCAAGCAGCGCGACGACGCCCAGGCACGGGTCGATACGGCGAACGCGCGCCAACGCGCGGCGCAGGACCGCGTGCGGTCGGCTCGTGAAGCGCTGGCCCGTCTCGAAGCAGGCGCGCGCCCCGAGGAGATTCAAGCGGCACGGGCACGCGTGAACTCCGCTGACGCGCAGATTGCCGTCCTCGAGAAATCAGTACGCGACGCCACGGTCGTCGCACCGATCTCGGGCATCGTCACCCAGAAGCTGATCGACGCCGGCGAGGTCGTCGCGCGCGGGACGCCACTCGTCGTCATCACCGACCTCGATCACGCCTGGGCCAATCTCTTCGTGCCCGAACCGATGGTGCCGCGCGTCTCGATGGGCCAGGCGGCGACCGTGCTGACCGATGCCGGTGGGCCGGGCATCGATGGCAAGGTCACGTTCATCTCGCCGCGCGCCGAATTCACGCCGCGCAACGTGCAGACCGCGGAAGAGCGATCGAAGCTCGTGTATCGAATCAAGGTGAGCGTGGACAATCGCGCGGGCGTGTTGAAGCTCGGGATGCCCGTGGACGCGGAGTTGAAGCTCCAATGAGCGCCATCTCCTTCGTCAAGGTGGCGAAGCGCTATGGCGCCACTCAGGCCCTCGCCGATCTGACCCTCGATGTTCGCCAGGGCGAGATGTTCGGGCTGATCGGGCCCGATGGAGCAGGGAAGACGACGGCGATCCGGCTGATGTGCGGGCTGCTGCACGCCGACAGCGGAGAGTTGCGCGTGCTCGATCTCGATCCGGTCAAGAGTCACCGGCAGATTACCGAGCGCGTCGGCTACCTCTCACAGCGATTCAGCCTGTATGGCGATCTGACGATCGACGAGAACATCGCATTCTTTGCCGAGGTCCACGGCGTGCGTGACTATCAACGCCGCCGCGACCAGTTGTTGTCGATGACGCAGTTGACGCCATTTCGCGGACGTCTCGCGGATCGGCTGTCGGGAGGGATGAGGCAGAAGCTCGCGCTCGCCTGCACGCTGGTCCATGAACCGTCGTTGATCCTGCTCGACGAGCCGACAACCGGTGTCGATCCGATCTCCCGTCGCGAGTTCTGGAAGCTGCTGTCGGAGTTCCTGGCGCACGGCATCACGATCCTGATGTCCACGCCCTACCTGGACGAGGCGGAGCGCTGCTCGCGCGTGGCGCTGCTCCATCAGGGACGCGTGCTCGCGATGGACGAGCCGTCACGGCTGCGCACCCTGCTCACCGGCCGCATGCTCGAGATCATCGCCCCCGGGCGGACAGCGGCCGACATCCTGCGCGGGCTGCCGGGAGTCGTCGACGCGCAGGTCTTTGGTGAGCGGATTCACGTGACGCTCGGCAACGGCGGCGATGACGCCGAGTCCGCGTTCAGGGCGGCGCTGGCATCGACGCCGCTGGCGCGCGTCCCCGTGCGCGCCGTGCCGCCATCGCTCGAGGATGTGTTCATTGCCCGGCTCTCGGGCGCGGAGTCTTCCCATGCGTAGCGAGGCCCTTTTGAAACCAGGAGCGTATAGAGCCTCGCGACGCATCAGTGTTGGCCGTGCCCCGCGCCGGGGCCCCCATCGCGCGGACTGTGCGCGATCGGGTGGTCTTCGCTGGGCGGGCCGGCTCGACCGGGGGCCAGAGGTGATTCATTTATCGAGAATCGAGGGAGGCAAGCCGGCTTGTGGTGTCCTTCTGATCACAGCGGCGCTGACGATGTGCGCCGTGGCGAGCGTCGCGGCGCAAGGCCCGCCCGTGCTGCGGCTGACGCTGGAAGATGCGCTGGCGAAAGCGGCCGAGACCAGTCATCGTCTGGCCGAGGCCCGAGCGCGCGAGAGCGCGGCGCAAGCCGGTGTCGCCGTTCGACAATCGGCCGAGCGTCCGACGATCACCGCCGGTGCGGCATACACACGCACGAACCACGTGCTGCCGTTCGCGATCCCGTCGCCGATTGGCATACCGATTCTGGTGTATCCGGACGTGCCAAACAACTACTCGACGCGGCTGGAGATGCGATGGTCGATCTACACGGGCGGCCGCACGGACGCCCTCGAGCGAGCGGCGCAGGCGGAGGCGGAAGCGGTCGGTGCGGAGCGGCAGACCGCGCAAGCCGATCTGCGGCTCGAGGTCACGCGTGCCTATTGGGCCCTGGTGACAGCCCGGGCGAGCCTCGATGTGCTCGAGCAGGGGGTCGCACGATCGCAGGCGCACGTCAACGACGCCAACCAGCGGTTCACGGCAGGATTTGTCCCGCCGAATGAAGTGTCGTCCGCGAGCGCACAGGAGGCGCGTTCGCGAATGATGGCCATCGAGGCACGAACGCAGCGTGACGTCACGAGCGCGGAACTGGCTCGCCTGATCGGCGTCGCACCGGAGCAACCGGTCGAACCCGCTGCGGACCTCGCTCGCGCACCCGCGGCCTTTCCGGGTCAGCCCCTCGATGTCGGCCCGCTCGTGGACTCGGCCCGCGCCACCCGTCAGGAGCGGCGCGCGCTTCAACAGCGCGTCGCCGCCGCCGATGCACAACGAGATGCCGCCGGCGCAGGACGCTTGCCGACGGTGCAGTTCCTCGGCGGCCTGGACTACGCCCGGCCCAACCCGAAGATCTTCCCGCGTGCCGACGTGGCACAGGATTCGTGGGACGTCGGTGTGGGCGCCACCTGGTCGTTGTGGGATGGCGGTCGCACGGTCGCCGAAGTTGCGCAGGCGAAGGCCGTCTCGCTGGCCGCGAGCGAACGGCTTGCCGAATTCGATTCCCGACTGAGCGTCGAAGTCCGTCAACGTGCGCTCGAACTGGAATCGGCTATTGCCGCAGTCGCTGCCGCGACGAGCGGGGTCACCGCAGCCGCCGACGCGCGGCGCGTCGTCGACGAGCGCTACCGCGCGGGCGTGATCGCCGGCATCGAGGTGACAGACACGGAGTATGCGTTACTGCAGGCACAACTCGACCTCACACGCGCACAGGCGAACGTGCGTCTGGCCGAAGCGCAGTTGACGCGAGCACTCGGCCGATGAACGCGATCGAGGTTCACCATCTTACTCGGCGGTTCGGCAACTTCGTTGCGGTCAACGATGTGTCCTTTGACGTTCGCGCCGGGGAGATCTTCGGGTTCCTCGGCAGCAACGGTGCCGGCAAGTCGACCACGATCCGGATGCTGTGCGGACTGCTGCAACCCACATCCGGGTCGGCGACGGTCGGCGGCATCGACGTCGTTCGCGATCCGGAGAGTGCCAAGAAGCGCATCGGCTACATGTCGCAGCGCTTCTCGCTGTACGAGGCGCTCACGGTCGATCAGAACATCGCGTTCTTCGGGGGCGTGTACGGGCTGTCGGGGGATCGCCTCGCCGCGCGGCGAGACTTCGTATTGGAGATGGCTGGTCTTCGCGGCCGCGAAAAGGAACTGACACGTGCGCTGGCCGGTGGCTGGCGCCAACGTCTCGCGCTCGGGTGCGCCATCCTGCACGAGCCGCCGATCGTGTTTCTCGATGAGCCGACCGGCGGAGTGGATCCGCTGTCCCGCCGTCGCTTCTGGCGTCTCATCGACACATTGGCCGCCAGCGGCGTCGCCGTGCTCGTCACCACACATTACCTGGACGAGGCCGAGCACTGCCACCGGATCGCGATCATTCAGGCCGGCCGGCTGGCGGCGCATGGCACAGTCGACGAGTTGAAGGCCATCTTTGCGTCGCGGCCGATTCTCGAAGTTCACGTGTCAGACGCTGTCGGTGCGATGCGTTTGCTCGACGGGATGCCGGACGTCGAGAAGACCAGCATCTTCGGCACGGCCGTCCATGCGGTGCTCCGCAGCGGCGCGCCCGACGCCAGCGCGATGGCCTCACGTCTCCAGGAGCAGGGCATCGACGTACTGTCGTGCGGCATCGTGGCGCCGTCGCTCGAGGACGTGTTCCTCGATGTGGCCGAACGGAGCGCCGCATGACCTCTCGACTGGCGAGCAGCGCGGCGCGCGAGGTCGAAGCATGAGAGGCTTCTGGAAGACCGTCGCGGTGGCACACAAAGAGCTGCGCCAGATTCGCCGCGATCGTCGGACGCTGCTCATCCTGCTGTTTGTGCCGGCGTTCTTCCTGCTGATCTATGGCTACGCCCTGAACTTCGACATCCGTCATGTGCGGCTCGCGCTGCAGGACAACGATCGCAGCGCCGTCAGCCGCGAGCTGATCTCTGCGTTTGTCAACTCGGGCTACTTCGATCTGGTGGGCGAGGCGCCAAGCCCTGATGACATCGATAGTCTGCTCGACCGCGGCCGCGCTCGCGCGGTGCTGGTGATTCCAGGGCAGTTCGGCGCCGATGTCACAGCCGGCCGTCAGGCGACGGTGCAGTTCATCGTCGATGGCGACAACGCGAACACTGCCACGACGGTCGTCGGGTACGCGAACGGGCTCGTCAACGCGCAATCGATGCGCTACGAGCTCCAGGCCCGTATCGGATCACGGGCAGGGCCGATCCTCACGGTCGAGCCACGCGTCTGGTACAACCCGGAGCTTCGCAGCACGCTGTTCCTCGTGCCTGGACTGATCGCGTATATCGCCATGCTCACCGCTGTCGTGTCGACCGCGCTCTCGATCGTCCGCGAGAAAGAGGCCGGGACGATGGAGCAGGTGCGCATGTCGCCAATCGGCCCGGTGCCGTACGTGCTGGGCAAAACCGCGCCGTACTTCGTCGTCTCGCTCATCTCGTCGATGAGCATCGTCCTCGCTTCCATCGTGCTGTTTGACATGCCCATGCGCGGTTCGTGGATCGTTCTCCTTGGTGTTGTGTCGTTGTTCCTGGTTGGCGCACTGGCGTGGGGGCTGCTCATTTCGAGCATCGCCGACAGTCAGCAGGTGGCCTTTCAGGTGGCGCTCCTGACGTCATTCCTGCCGACGCTGATGCTTTCGGGCTTCATCTTCCCGATTGCCAGCATGCCGACGTTTCTCCAGCTGATCACACGGGTTGTCCCGGCGCGCTACTTCCTGGTGGCGCTGCGCGGCATCGTGCTCAAGGGCGTGGGGGTTGCGGACTTCTGGCAAGAAGTCGTGGCGCTCGTGATCTACGCGATTGCCATTCTTGGCCTTGCGTCGGTTCGGGTGAAGAGGCAATGGGCCTGAAGAGCATTGTTGATGGTCGATTTGAAGATCTGTGATTGGTTGGAGATTGATGATTTGCGATTTGCGATTGAGGAACGCGCTCTCAATCACCAATCAACAGTCGCCAATCGACAACGATTCGACAATCAAAGATCCAGAAATCAAAGATGAAGAGACTGGTTCACATCATCCGGAAAGAGTTTCTCGAGCTGAAGCAGGATCCGCGCCTCTTCGGCATCGTCATTGTCGCGCCGATCGTGCAGCTCGGTCTGCTGGGATATGCGGCCACGACTGACGTGAAGAACGTCCCGCTCGTTGTCGTCGATCAGGACAGGTCGAGCCAGAGCCGTGAGCTGATCAGCCGTTTCGAGGCGTCACCGAGCTTCGAGGTGATCGACAGCCTGTCGTCGCTCGACGAGGTCGATGCCTATCTGAACACGGGCAAAGCGTGGATGGCGCTCGACGTTCCGAACGGCTACGGTGACGAGATCCGGGCCGGCCGCCCGACGGTCGTACAGGTGGTGGCTGACGGAACGGACGCGAATTCGACAAACGTCGCACTTGGGTACGCCAGCACACTGGTGGCCGCGTACGCGCGAGAACTGGCATCGCCACCGGGCCGCATCGAGGCACCGCTGATCTCGGCCGACGTGCGCGTGTGGTTCAATCCGCAGCTCGAGAGCAAGGACTTCATGATTCCGGGAATCCTCGCGCTGCTGCTGCTCGTTGTGACGACGAACCTGTCGTCGATGTCGATCGTGCGAGAGAAAGAGCTGGGCACGCTCGAGCAGTTGAATGTCACTCCGATCGCACGATGGGAACTGATCGTCGGCAAGCTGCTGCCCTACGGCCTCATCGGTGTCGTCGACGTCTTGCTGGTCCTGCTCGTGGCCATCGGCTATTTCGAGGTGCCGATGCGGGGCAGCATTCCACTGCTGCTGGCACTCAGTGTCGTCTACCTGATGACCACCCTCGGGCTCGGGCTGTTCGTCTCGACGATTTCGGCGACGCAGCAGCAGGCGATGATGACGGCGTCGTTCTTCTTCCTGATTCCGATGGTCTTTCTCTCGGGCTTCGTGTTTCCGATCGAGAACATGCCGGCGGTGATTCAGCCAGTGACCTACCTGATTCCGCTGCGCTACTTCCTCATCATCCTGCGCGGCATCTTTCTCAAAGGTGTGGGTCTGGAGATCCTCTGGCCCGATGCGCTCGCGCTTCTGGGATGGGGAATCGGCATCCTCGTGCTCGCGACGCTGCGATCGAGCAAA